>WBZO01005375.1_pt1 | contig 13095 bp, 9 predicted proteins | sample 5204261 | NCBI WGS metagenome assembly WBZO01 (sample SAMN12412400, study PRJNA552823) | activated sludge metagenome | isolation source: activated sludge from anammox sidestream of wastewater treatment plant... | place: USA: North Carolina | collected 2017-09
GTGATCTGTCAACGTGGGTCTCTGCCGCGAAATTGACAACCGCATCACACTCGCGAATGAGACCATCGACCAGTTCCACATCGCAGATATCACCCTCCACAAATCTGTGTCGCTCTGGGGATGAGATTGTTTCAAGATTATTCAGATTGCCGGCATATGTGAGTGCGTCAAGAGTGACAACTTGATCCTCCGCATAGCGATCGAGAATCAGATGCACAAACGCTGATCCGATGAATCCCGCACCGCCGGTGACCAAGATCCGCACGTCGTCAGCTCCTGACCTTTATCGGTGGCTCCAGCGCATCATATTCGGCTGCCAGGTAAGGAACATATTCCGCGAGCGCTTCTTTCCATGATCGCAAGATAATTCCCTTAGCTGCTCCACGAGTGTTCTGGAGTGAACTATTCTCCGGGCGCCGCGCAGGCAGTGGATGCTTCCGCAAGAATTCCGCGGTAGTGGTCGGACGAATTGACTCGCGATCGAAGCCAGCGATGTCCGCGACTTCCCGAGCCAGATCGTACCGACTGCAGGCACCTGATCCCACGAGATGAAAAATGCCAGCCCCTCGTTCTTTCATGAGTATGACCAGGGATGAAGCCAGGTCTCCAGCAAAGGTTGGGTTGCTGATCTCATCGGTGACCACATCCATCGAGCCATGTGTGCGCAACATGGTGAGCACTGTTCGAGCGAAATGTTTCCCGATCCCACCGTAGACCCAGGACGTTCTCACCACGGCAAAGCGAGGACTGGCACGTTGAACAGCGAGTTCCCCATCCAGCTTCGTTCGTCCATAGACGCATGTGGGTGAAGTTGGTGCGTATTCATCGTGCGGTGGATTCGGTGTTTGACCGAATACGTAGTCGGTGCTGAGGGCGATGAGATGCGCGCCGTGGTCCCTGGTCGCTGCCGCAACAGTTCTGCTTCCCAGCTCATTGATCCGCCGAGCGCGCTCGGGATCCCGTTCGCAACCGTCGACATCCGTCATGGCTGCCAAGTGAAAAACGCACGACGGTTCGAGGCGCTCCAGGACGTGGCGAACTGCGTCGGCATCGGTGATGTCAGCAATAATGTCCACGCCATTTGTGGGGCGATATCCAACTCCGGTGACCGAGTATGCGGACCGTTGGAGGGCTACCCTCAGATACTGACCCAATTGACCGCCCGCGCCAGTGACAACGACGCGTTCACTCATGATTCGAAGCCAACCTGTGAGTGATCTCCCAGCATGAGCCGCAGTGCTCTTGGCTTGTGCTGGGATCTCTCGATAACCACCTGTTTGCCGATCAGTGAGTCGACAATGCGTCGCCCGACATCGCAAATCTTGGTTCCGGTCATCACGATGGAGTGTTCGATCTCACACCGTTCAAGATGACACTCCTCGCCAATGGCTGAAAACGGACCCACATATGCATCGATGAGTCTTGCGTTGGCACCGATAACCGCAGGACCTCGAACAGAACTTCGGATCAGTTCTGCGCCTTTTTCGATGATGACCTCTCCAAGAACTTCGGAACCTGAGTCAACATTGCCGTCGATCCGGCGCTGAATATCCAACAGGACGAGTCGATTCGCTTCCAGCATATCGTCTTTTTTGCCTGTGTCGATCCAGTCGTCGTCGATTACTTCGGCCCGAACGCTGTACCCCGCATCCACGAGTCCCTGAATCGCGTCGGTTATCTCCAATTCGCCGCGTGCGGAAGGTTTCAGGGAAGCGACAACCTCGTGGATATCGGGACCAAAGAAGTAGACGCCGACGACGGCGAGATTTGACAACGGTTCGCGCGGTTTCTCCTCTATTTGCTGAATACACCCCTCGTCGTCGAGAAGAGCCACTCCGTATGAAGAAGGGTTGGGCACCGGTCTGAGCAAGATCTGCGCTGAGTCGTGACAGTCGGTAAACGCACGGACGTGGCGCGTGATTCCCCTGCGGAGGAAGTTGTCGCCCAGGAACATGCAGAAAGGCGAGTCAGCAAGCCAATCTCTGGCGACAAGCACAGCATGCGCAAGACCGAGAGGCGCATCCTGAGGAATGTAGGTCACCTTGGCGCCAAAGTGCGAACCATCCCCTACCGCATTCCGCACCTGCGCTCCAGTGTCACCGATGACGATCCCGAGATCGGTAATGCCAGCATCAGCAAGCTGCTCTATCGCGTAGAAAAGCACCGGTTTGTTCGCTATCGGCACCAGCTGTTTCGCCCCGGTAGCGGTGAGTGGCCGCAAGCGAGATCCGAGTCCGCCCGAAAGGATAAGCCCCTTCATCGTTCGCCTCTGCGTCCTGGACTCCAGGTGTGATCTTTCGACAGGGTCAGCATAGGCAGTGCGCAAGACTCAATGCCAGGCAGTTTTGCGATCCGCGTGATCACGGCGAGAAGCAACGGATTCTCAATCCCACCAGTATGAGGCCATACCCCAGTATGGGTGTGATTTGGCAACAACTTTATCGGAGTAGATGCTGAAGTGGGAGGTGAAATGCTTTCCGTGGTTGATATGCACCGCAGGGACCGAGCTCTGGCGCTTTTGCCATGACCGGCCGTTTGGTTCCAGAACGATGCTGCCATGGATCATCGCCTTTGACAGGGTACTCTCGAAGTGTTCGATCGCCGCTGGTAGCCTCATAGCAAGCTGGTGTAACGGCTCATGTGCGGGGTGTTTGAGTTGGAACCCTTCTTCAGAAAGTCCAATGTAATTCGTGTTCGACAAGACATCCGTGTCAAACGGTTCAATGTCGAAATACCCCTCTGGATAAAGCACGTCGTGTTCCAGAAAAAAAACGTACTCGTATCGATCAGCTTCTCGCGCAATATAAAGGAGCTTGAGAATCTGGAGATTGATTGTGAGGTGTCTGGAGATGTGGTATTGCCACGGAATTTCAGGAAAGGGATTCCCTTTGATTGGCTTCCAGGGACAGGTAATGATGTCGACCCTGTCCGATGACTTCGCCAATTGAGCTAGCACTCGGTCGAGATACTTCCTGGGAACGGAGAGGTTTGTATAGAAGATTCCGACGTTTCTCGTACCTGTCACTGGTTCAACGACGAGGTCACCTTCCCTCACGTCTTTGCTGTATTCGGTTTCCGATCCAGCGAGCCTGTATGTCAGCTTGAGTGACTTGATCCGATTCACACAGGGCTCAGAGAGAGTTTCCGTCGAGGCGGTAAAAATGAGTCGACCGCCACTGACAAGACTCTGAACGCGTTCGGTCACATCCTTTTGGCAATCGCCGGCGCCCCAGATTGCCTCAATGACTTTCATGCCGGTCTCGGGAACAGGCTCGTCAAGTACGGCACGCTCCGCTTCATCGATCCGATGAGGAGTTGTCAGCTCGGCGGACGGCTCGCTGACGATTTCTCCCTCAACGACTTCACGTGAATGCTCTTCTGTCGACCCCTTGAGTCGAAATCTGAACCTGAGAGTCTTCTTTCGATTTGGACACGGGTCAGTCAGAAGGTCATTCGTCACGTTGATGTCGAGGCGACCATTCTTGACCATTTCCTGTAGGCGATCGGTCACATCGAGTTGGCAATCACCAGCACCATAAGTCCCAGCGATGATTTTCAAGTGACGTGTCCTTACCGTGCTGCATCAGAGACTCTGCACGATCAGAAAGAGTATCTCATTGAACGATTCCCGGGGGCAGTTGGACGCGTTTAAGGTATCCGAAAAGTGTGCTCGGCCGGGCAGATTTACAAGCAAAGATCATTCTGAGCCTGATTTCCCGCTCGTGTGTTGGGGCGATGACCTTCGCTGGGAAGACGGCTGGATTTGCAAACCGGTTAACAACCGCCGCGATCCGCTAATACGTGCTGGATTTCGGAGAACTGAGCGATCCGGTCAAGACCCTGGCAACTTCAGCCAATGCGACAATCTGATAGTCCGGAAATGGGACGTGGAGAATCAACCATTTCCTGCTTCCCATTTCCCTCCCCCAACTCCTGACCGAAGCACAGCTGCACGGGGCCAGACGAGCAGCACCCGCGTCACCTCGACGCGGGTGCATGACATCTGCTCTGTTGTCTGCACGTTTCCAGGCTTCAGCAGTTGCCGACGATAAGCCTTGGAATTGCGCCCCTTCGCCGTACCTACGACTCCTCGGCCGCCTCGCTCATCTGCCCGGATTCGCTCTTCTTCAACCACACCGCCATCGCCGCAGCCGCGCCACCAGCCAGCAGAGCGCCGATCGATCCGGCATCATCCTCACCTGGACCTGCGCCAGTCGAGGGCAGGCTGTTGACACTGGCGGAGTCGGAATCGTCCGGTTGGTCCTTCGGTGGCTTGCAATATCCGTCGTAGCAGGCATACCCCTTGCAACAGGGCGTCTTGTCATCACATGGACTCTTCTCCATCCCGCAGGAAGGATGGTGACCACAGGTTCCGTACACACACTGCAGATCGGCGCAGCAGTCGTTGTTATCGTAGCAATCGGCACCATTGCCATGACACGCGATCTCGCATCTGCAGGTCTGATCGTTCCAAGTCGCCTCGATATCGCAGCACGGCAACGTCGTTTGTGATCCCGGTGCGCACCGACCAGGAATCGCATCGGTAACATGACAGGCCGTACAGGCATCACCGGCGCAGGACGCCTCGAAACGCGGATCGTCGTTGCAACAATCGCTATCGAGCTCGCACTCCTCGCCATAGTTGGCGCAGCTCGCTTCAGGTGGCAGGCAAACGCGCGGTTCGACATCACTGCAAATTCCCGAACAGCACTGACTATCATCCGTGCAGTCGGTCTGAATGGAACGACAACCGCAATTGTTCAATTCGCAATTGCCGCTGCAACAGGCCTGATCCGTCGCGCAGTAGACTCCCTCCCCATCAGCCTGACAGGGTGTGCAGCACCCCGAACTACAGAACTCGTCGCTCTGGCAGTGGTCATCGGTGAAGCAGGACACGCCGTTGGCGCAGAGCACACGGCATTCGCAATTGTTCGGGTTGTAGATGGCATTGGCATCGCAACAATCGGGGGTCGTCGTGCTGCACTCTGGGTTCATGACGTTCGATGCGAGACAGGCCGCCGTGCAGAGCTGGCCGGTGCAAACCAGATCATCGCAGCAGTCGGTATCGTCTCCGCAATCGCTTCCTTCCGGGAAACAGCACTTGCCTTCGAGACCACACGTAAGCTCCCCACAGCAGCCGCCGCCATTACAGGTCTGACCAGCACGCACGCAACAGGAGCCGGTCAGTCTATCGCAGTTGAGAGAGCAGCATTCGCTGTCCTCTGAACAGGACGAGTCGTTTTCGAAACAGCCTTGTGGTTGGCAGGTGAAGCCGTTGCAGCTGAGACCGCTGCAGCATTCGAATTCTGTGCAGACATCGCCTTCGGCTACGCAGCAGACGCCCCAACAGATCAGTATCCCACAACAATCTTCATCAAAGTTACATGAAGCGCCGCCATGAGTGCAGCATGTGCCTGAATCCGCATCGCAAGGTCCAGTGCAACATTCATCATCGGACTCGCAGGAAGCGCCGATGTCGTTACAATCGACGCGGCATGTACCGGCAACGCAGATGAGCCCTTGGCAGCATCCATCGATGGGATCGCAGGACTCATCAACCTCTCCACAGGCGGCGTTTGCCGACTGGCTCCCTCCGACCACCGCGGATGTGCCCGCGAGGGCCGATATCAATCCCCTGATTGCCGAGCGGCGAGAAACTCCCGTCGCAAACACACGCGTCAGGTCATCGAACTTGCGGCTCTCCATCGCGCTCCCTCACAACACGAGATCGAACTGCTTCAGTTGTTGCGTATCCAGTTGACATTCTGCCCAGTTGAATCATAGAAACAACAAGGCAATTTTTCAATCGTTGTGAATGGCACTCGGGCTCGCGGTAAATGCGTGGAGATGGGTCATGGCACCGTGGGTATCGACTTCGTCGCCATCCTGCGCGACTTGGGGGCGGTCGACTTTCCCGGCTGGATCGTCGCCGAACATTAGGGCGATGGATGTGGCCGTCTGGAGTCGATCGGGTTCAGAGCGTTCGCGGTCGAGCAGATGGACGGTTCCGGCGAAGGTGTTCCGCAACGCGATCAACTCCCGGGCATCGCTGGAGAGAACAATGTGGCCGGATGCTCCCACCAGTCGGCAGACCACCGACTCGGGCGGCGGAAATCCAGCGGGGGCGCCATCGGACTCCGCAGTGACGAGGGCGACATCACAGTATTGAAAAGGAAGACCGCGTTCGTGAATGTCATCCGGATCGACCTCGATCACGGCGATCTCGACATCTGGATGATTGAGGATCTTGCGGGCCGCCCATGGTTCGGAGGGATCGTTGAAGCGGAGGTGGGTCCCGGCGACGAACAATGCGTCAGCAGCGGCCAGACCGACGGAGTGACCAGCATCTGTCAGCTCCTTCGCGACCTGGTGGACGATTGCCGTCGAGATGGAGGACCGGGTGACGGCGACGATCGGCACACGCACCGGCGACCCGGGCGGGAAGAGCATGTCGACGATCGGACTGCCGATATCGCGAGGGCTTCCTTCGCTCGGGTACTCGTGGATCCAGTACCCCGGTCCGGAATTGACTTCGATGATGGCTCCGCCTGCCTCCCAGATCGATTCGGAGATGGCTCCATCGACGATGAAGTCGATCCCGGCGACGTCGATGTCCAGTACCCGAGTGACCTGACGGAGGAGATCGACAGTGTCGGGGTGGATGTCGTCGGAGCGGTCGATAGCGGCTCCTCCGGCCGAGATGTGGCCAGTCGGTTTGAGGACGACGATTTCGCCTGCTGCCGGGATAGCGTCGGAGGAAAGACCGCTTCGATGGAGGAGTGTGCGTGTTTTGTCGTCGATCTCGATCGACTTGAGCGGATTGAACTTGTGGGTGCCGCGTCGTGGGTTGGTGTTTTCCTGCGCAATCAGCGCTGCGACCGTCTGCGCGCCGTCGCCGACGATGAAGGGCCGTTGCCGCTCGACCACCGCGACGGTTTTGCCTGCGACCACGGTGGCCCGGTATTCCCGACCGCCGACGAACGATTCAACGATGACGCCGCCGTCTGAACAGGACGCAGCGTGGCGAAACGCCTCCCGGACCGCGACGTCGTCAACGAGATCAACCGAGACGCCAGAGGAATCCATACTCAGACGGGGTTTGACGGCTACCGGATAGCCAATCTCCCGGGCGATCTGCACGGCCATTTCGGCATCGCGAACCGGATGAGATTCGGGCGCCGGCAGACCAGCCTCTCGCAGAAAACGGTTGGTCAGCGCTTTGTCCCGGCAGAGATGACCGGCGATTTCGGAGGAGCAGGAGGTCGATGAGCCGTTGATTCGGCGCCGATGTGTCCCATTTCCGAGCTCGATGACCCCTTTGTGGTGATCGATGATGGACACAGGAATGCCCCGGCGTCTGGCGGCATTGATGATTGCCCGGGCGTTGAGGTGGGGCAGCGCTGCCTCGACTCTGGTGCACAACCGCCGAAACATGGGCAGAACGACATCCATGGGGATCGGTCGGTCTGCAGACAGCTCGGCGATCAGGAGGCGAGCGAGTGTCGCTGCCAGTTCGGTGGCCTTTTCGCCGACCAGTTCCGTGGCGACGCACTGTCGTTGCGGCGACGTCGCTGGCAGAACCGTCCAGTGTTGAATGTCGGCGCCGGCGGTTCGCTGGAGATTGATGACCAGGCAGGCGAAAATGCCGGTGATCTCCTCCTCAGGAGGACACGCGATCAGCGGTCGGGGCAGGTTCGGCAGGTCCGACTCAGCCAATTCGCCGAGGAATACACCGATTTCGGCGACTCGCTGCCGCGACAATCGAACGGAGCCGAAGTCCTCCTCGAGCAGCGCGGCTGGAACAGGCAACCAGATATTCGGGCCGCCAGACGACGTCCGTTTCAACCTCCGACCGTCCACGATTTCCGCATATCACTCTGCAGTAGCATCGTTCATCAGGAGGTGACGCAGACAGAATTGATGCAATCGACATTCTGCGGACCGCCGGCGCAGCAATCAGACGCCTGAGAGCAGGGTTGACCAGGATCAATACACGTGACGCACTGACCGTCGATTGTGCAAATTTCGCTCCCCATGCCACAGGAGTTACCCAGCAACCCTGACGTTGAGCAGAGTCCCGAGAGTGTGCAGGAAACGCAATTCGTGTCGTAGCCGAAGTTGTCGACACAATCCGATGCCTGACAACAGTCGTGGCAGAAACCGTCGTTACAGAGAGTCTGCCCACCGGTGCATGGCGGCAAGGTCGTGGTGGTGGTCGACGTTGTGGTTGTCGTCGTGCTGGTGGTGGTCGTGGTCGTGGTTGTCGTCGTAGTCGTGGTTGTCGTCGTGGTCGGTGCCACGCAGGTGAAGTTCGCGAGGCTGTCGCAGGTCAGACCGTCGCAGCAGGGGAGAATGCCTGCGCAGCTCTCGCCGTCTTCGGCGCAGACGGCGCAACTCTCGGCATCGTCGATGCACTGACCGAGGCAGCAGACGCCGGTGGTGTTTTCCTCGAAGACGCAATCGGGACCGCCGGTATCGTCGCCGAGACGCAGGCACTGGCCGTTGAGGCAGATCATACAGCCGGGGTCGACCCCGTCGTATCGCTCGATGCAGTCAGGATCGTCGCAGCATTCGCTCGCTCGCTCGCAGACGCCGTCGCAGCAGACGCCGCCCCCTTCTCCGCCGCAGGGCCAGCAGAGACTATCGTCGCAGTACTCGCAGGTGTCGCAGCGATCGATGCATTCGCCGCCCACACACTCCTGGCAAGGTCCGCAGCCGCCGCAACAGGTATCGGCGGTTACACAGGCTCCCGGTGTTTCGGTCTGGTAATCCACCGGACAACACTTCGGAGTGTCGCCACCACAGCATTCGTAGGCGGTGAAGTCGACTTGGCAGATGGTATTCCCGAGAGGACAGCAGTCCGTACTGGCCACGGAGACCGGATGACCGTTGATAACGAATCCGTAATCCTCGTACCAGACGGGACCTGCGGTCGGATCAAAGCAAGCGCCATCGCAGCACTGGTTGTCACAGGTCAGGTGAGCCGGACAGCAGACCTCTTCCTCGACTCCTGGTCCCTCCTCGAAGACGGTGGTCAGGCAAACGTGCCCCGCTGCGCAGCATTCCCCATCACAGCACTGGTACTCCGGAAAGTGGTCGCCGCAGCACTCCAGTCCGCAGACGGTGCCCGTGCAGCAGATGGCCTGGTTGCCGGAGCGGGCGCAGGTGCCAACCGGGCAGCAGAGATCGCTGTCCGGACACTGTTCCTGACCGGGGCACGGCGCCGCCGTGGTGGTGGTTGGCGCCGGTGTGGTGGTCGGTGGCGGGGGAGGGATGGTCGGACGGGTGCGGGCGGCGCGGGCGTCGGCGTGATCGACCGTGATCGCCGTTGCCCCGAGTCCAAACAACCCCCTGAGCAGGGTTCGCCGGGAGGCTCCGGCGCCGAACAACTTGGCCAGGGCATCGAAGCGCTTGTCGTCCACGTTCACACTCCGGGGTAAAACTCAATCAGCAACGCTCGTGGAATGTGGATCAATCGTAGCAGGTCGTGGGGGAGAGTCAATGATCGAAGTGAGAGACACCCTCAGCTTGAACCATATCTCTGGATCGGCCGGCATTTCATCTCAATCTGGCGACCAACGGGGGCCCGGACTGGCTGTGCCGTGCCTTGTTCATGGAACGACCATCTCCCACCGTCATCTCTGGTAGACAGAACCTGGGGCGCATGATAGCGTCGAAAGTGAGCAAGAGGCAGCCGCCGCGACGTCCCTTTAGGCATTCGTTTTCAGAAAGGACACGCTGATGGATATCCCCTCCGACGTCGTTGACCGTGCCCTTGGTCGCCGGAATCTGCTGAGAGCCGGGGCGGGCGCGCTGGCTACGCTCGGTGGCGTGCGTGTGGTGCGAGAGGTCAGCGCCCACGATGGCACACCGGCAGCACCCCACGAGCGGAATCTGGCCGGCCACTACGGCATCACCCGCACCTATGTGGTGGCCGAGGGCGCCGACCTCGACGCGCTGATTGCGATCGTAGAGGAATATGCAGCGCTCATCGCCGCCTCGCCGGGCTTTGACGCCTACACCATTCTGTACACCGACGAAACCCGGGTGTGGACCGCGGTGGCCCTCTTCGACACCGCCGAGCACGCCCAGGCCTCCACCGAATCGGCAGCGGCGTTCGTGGAGGAACACGATCTGGCCGGCTACTTCGACGACCCGAAGCCAGTCGTGGTCGAGGGCCGGGTGCTGATCGAGCGGGGGGTGTAGTCGCGGGCAAAAGGCAATGGGCAAAGGGCAAAGGGCAAAAGTGAAAGGTACGGGCCTTTCCGGTTTATAGATGCGTTCGCCAAACTGTAGCTACACACGGCGTGTGCCTGTCGTGATCGAAGGTGGTCGTTTCATCGAACAGTGTTGTGTGGAAGACGTTTGGCGCATGCCATGCGCGGCTACCGACGGGATTACCCCTTTTCCCTTGCGAAGGGGTAAGGGGAGAACGGGTTTGGGTAGCTGCCTGGTTTCCTTTTTGCGGCTGGGTCGACCTGGCCGAACCGGGTGGTCTCTTGCGGGAAGGGAAGTAGGATGAGGAGAGATGGGGAGCGAAGACAGACTGCGGAGATCAGGTCGGTTGCTGAGGTCGGAGAAGGGAACTAGGATTCAACGATCATAGTTTGTTTCCTCAATCTCCATCAGGATTGACGAAAACTCTGGGTGCAACAAACACCGGGGGACATAGTTGATTCGGCTCGAAGATCTCACGAAAGACGCTACGGTCGCTGGTGTGAAACCGGGAGCGACGATCACAGTTGTCGATGTGCACTGGCATGGGTCGGATGTCATCGAACTCACGTATAAAGACACAGCCGGGAATCTGGGGAATGAGCTGCTCTACCGCGACGATGAGTCCAGACTTGAAATTGTCACGACGGGTCGGCCCTGGAGTTTCGACAGCGATGGCAATCTCTATCGACTGGTTGCCGAAGCCTATCGGATCAATATGGCCCATCTCTTCGATCCGCTTTTGGCCGTTCACACGTCCATCATCGATCCACTTCCCCATCAGATCACGGCGGTCTACGAAGAGATGCTGCCGCGCCAACCCCTGCGGTTCCTGCTTGCAGACGATCCCGGCGCCGGCAAAACGATCATGGCGGGCCTGTTTATCAAGGAACTATTTGTTCGCGGAGCGCTCAGACGCTGTTTGATCGTCTGCCCAGGCAGTCTTGTCGATCAGTGGCAGGACGAACTCGGACGGCGATTTCAACTTCCATTCGAGATTATCACCAGGCAAACAATCGAAGCATCCCGTACCGGCAATCCGTTTCTGGAGAAGCATCTCGTGATTGCCAGGCTCGATCACCTGAGCCGAAACGAGGAGATACAGGAAAAACTCAAACTGACAGACTGGGACCTGATCGTCTGCGATGAAGCGCACAAGATGTCAGCTTCCTTCTTCGGCGGTGAGGTGAAATACACGAAGCGGTATCAACTGGGACAGTTGCTCGGCGGGTTGACACGACATTTCTTGTTGATGACCGCCACGCCACATAACGGCAAGGAGGAGGATTTTCAGCTCTTTCTGGCGCTGCTCGATGCCGACCGCTTCGAAGGTAAGTTCCGCGACGGCGTGCATCAGATCGATCCTGATGATCTGATACGCCGGCTGGTCAAGGAAAACATGCTGAAGTTCGACGGCACACGGCTGTTTCCTGAACGACGGGCCTATACGGTCACCTACGACCTCTCTGATCTGGAAGCGAGTCTTTACGCCGACGTCACCAATTACGTGCGGGAAGAGATGAACCGTGCCGACCGATTGCAGGAGGAGGGACAGGGCCGGCATGGTGCGGTGGTTGGCTTCGCTATGACTTCGCTGCAGCGCCGGCTGGCATCGTCTCCGGAAGCGATCTATCAGTCGTTGAGGCGCCGTCGAGAGCGACTTGAGAAACGGTTGCGGGAAGAAGAGATTCTGCGCCGGGGATCTGATTTTCGGACATCCCTGCCGAAACAACTCGCTGATCTCGATCCAGAGGATTACGACGATCTCGATGACATTGCCACGGCGGAAGAACTGGAAGAGATCCAGGAAGAACTTGTCGATCAGGCATCGTCCGCTCGGACGATCAAAGAACTCGAGGCGGAGATCACTACCCTGCAGCGCTTGGAGAAACTGGCCCTGCAGGTGCGTCACAGTGGAACTGACCGAAAATGGGAAGAGCTTTCCAGCCATCTTCAAACCGACCAGGAAATGTTCGATGCCACCGGTGCCCGCCGCAAACTGATCGTCTTCACCGAGCACCGAGATACCCTCCGATATCTCGAAGAGCGGATCGGCAACCTGCTGGGTGATTCGGCAGCAGTCGTCACGATTCACGGGTCGATGGGTCGGGAAGATCGACGGAAAATGCAGGAACTCTTCACACAGGACAAAGATGTTCATGTGCTCGTAGCAACAGATGCCGCTGGCGAGGGCATCAATCTCCAGCGAGCACACCTGATGGTCAACTACGATCTTCCATGGAATCCGAATCGAATCGAACAGCGGTTTGGGCGAATTCACCGTATCGGTCAGACAGAGGTATGCCATCTCTGGAATCTGGTAGCAACCGAAACGCGCGAAGGAGATGTTTTCAAGCGACTGTTCGAGAAACTGGAAGTCGAGCGGGCAGCGCTTGGCGATCAGGTTTTCGATGTGCTGGGTCAGGTGTTCGCCGGAGCGCCGTTGCGTTCACTCCTGCTGGAAGCCATACGCTATGGTGACCAGCCAGAGATTCAGTCCAAACTCATGGAGCGAGTCGATGGCGTCCTCGACCATCAGCACTTGCGGGATTTGCTGGAGAGTCATCAACTGGTGCAGGACGCGCTCGACACATCAAAAGTACGGGCGATCCGCGACGACATGGAGCGCGCTGCTGCCAGCAGACTTCAACCGCATTTCATTCGGTCCTTTTTCATAGAAGCGTTCAAGCAACTTGGCGGCAAACTTCGCGAGCGAGAGTCGGGTCGCTACGAGATCGGTCATGTACCAGCTGCTATTCGGGCACGAGACCGGCTAATTGGCGTTGGCGATCCGGTGCTCAACCGCTACGAACGAGTCTGCTTCGAAAAGCACCTGATCAGTGTGCATGGAAAACCGAGTCCAGCCGCGTTCATTGCCCC
>WBZO01005376.1_pt1 | contig 13094 bp, 5 predicted proteins | sample 5204261 | NCBI WGS metagenome assembly WBZO01 (sample SAMN12412400, study PRJNA552823) | activated sludge metagenome | isolation source: activated sludge from anammox sidestream of wastewater treatment plant... | place: USA: North Carolina | collected 2017-09
AGCTATCAACAATATTCCTAATCCGGGAAGTGAATCGCTTTCGATAGAAGCGTATGTAAACCAAGGCAACGATCCCCTATCTGGTGTGCCTTATTGTAATAATTCGGTTTCGTTTACCCAATTGCCGGTGCCGTTTGTGTGTGCCAATAACTTAACTAACTACAACCACGGTGCGGTAGATGGCGATGGCGATTCGCTGGTGTATTCACTCATAAATCCATTGGGCGATAATTATCAAGGCGTAAGTTTTAATGGCGGATACAGTGTTTCTCAACCTGTGCGTACTTCTCCTCCGGGAACTTTTCAAATTGATGTAAATACAGGGCAAATGACATTTACTCCGGGTTTTGTAGAAGCCGATGTACTTGCCGTAAGAGTTGATGAATATAGAAATGGCGTGTTGATTGGTTCTACCATTCGCGATATTCAGGTAAATGTGCTTACCTGCAATGTGTCAATTCCGGAACCTAAACCTATTTCGAGTATTCAAAATGGAAATCAAAAAGACTCAATTACACTGCAAGTTTGCCCGGGTACTCAGGTTTCTTTTGATGTAAACGTAATAGATCCAAATGGTAGAAACTTAACGCTGAAAAGTAGCCTTCAAAGCAATCCTTCGCCACTACCCGGAGCTGTGTTTTCGCAAATAAACCAAGGTACGGCACCTAATGATACGGCTATTGCAAGAGTAACATGGACTCCCGCTCCCGGTGATACCGGATGCCACCAGTTTTTATTGGTTGCAGAAAATGACGATTGCCCGGTAAAAGGCCGTGCAGCTAAGGTTTACAATGTGTGTGTGTTTAATAAAGTGCAACTGCTTTCTGCCAGCCCCACTTTTTGTGGAACTCCCGTACAGTTAAATGCCAGCGGTGGAACTAACTTTACTTGGAATCCTACTTCCGGCCTAAGCAGTAGTACTGTATTGAATCCTAAGGCATCGCCTACTGCGCCAACTTGGTATAAATTTACCAGCGATTGCGGTACCGATTCAGTTTATGTAAATGTGGCGGCTCCATTTGTTTTCGATGCCGGAACCGGAGGACAAATTTGCCAAAATGGTCAAATACAGTTGAATGCTTCGGTAGATAATTTGTATGCACCATACAGCATTAAATGGTCTCCTTCTTCGGGTTTGGTAGATCCTGTTTATGGTTTGTCTAATGATTCTATACTAAATCCGGTGGCCGCACCATTAGCTACAACCAAATATATGGTTTCGTTTACAGGCTCTAATGGCTGCACAAACGTAGATTCGGTTACAGTAAATGTAAGCGGCACAGGGCCGGTAATTCAGGCAAAAAGCGATAAAAGCGCAGTGTGTCCCGGGCAACCGGCTCAGTTGGTTATTCTTACCAATCCGCAATCGTGTGGCTTAACCGTGCAGCCTTGCGATGGATATGATATTACAGCGCAGGTAGGTGCTAAAACCGACCAGTCGGGCAACTCTCCAACACAGTTGCCTTCGCCATTTGGTAATTATACCAAGAGTACAAGACACCAAATGCTCTATAAAGCAAATGAAGTATTGGCGGCAACAGGCGGCAGAGGAGGAAAAATAAAATCTATTGCTATTAGGTTAATGGCTGCGGGAACACCACTCAATAATGTTACCATAAAAATTGCTTGTACTTCTGCCGATAGTATTATTGGTTATACCGGTGGCGGTAGTTTGGTAACGGTATATAACCCTAAAAACTATACGCCAGTTGCCGGATGGAATACTTTCAATTTTGATAATTTCTACGATTGGGATGGTAAGTCGAATTTGTTGATTGATATATGCCATAATTCTTCTTCCAATAATGGGCAACACATGAAGTTTAATATCACCAGAACCGATGGCGGTACTGGTAATTTTCCTAATTACCGCTCTATGTGGTTTACCGAGAGTAATAGCTTCGACCAATGTGGCGTAACGGGATCTGTGCCTACTGTAAATGCAGCACGCTATAAAGAAAGACCCAATATGCAGTTTGTAATGTGTGTGGGCGATTTATCTAACGCCAACATTGCTTGGACTCCCAACACGCCACCTAATGCACCAACGCCATTAAACAAAGATACAACTGTTGCATATCCGCAAACTCCGCAAGTGTATTCAGTTGCAGTTACCAACCAAAACGGATGTACGGGTAACAGTTTTGTGTTTGTGAATGTAGATACCAGCACTCGCTTAACCATGACCAACGATACCTTTATTTGTGCAACCAATGCTACTGTAAAATTAAAGGCAAAAATTACTTCTTCTCTACCCAATCCTAATTATACTTATACATGGGCAGCTATACCTTCGGCAGGCTTTGTGAATCCCGGAAATAGAGATTCGGTAACGGTTACGCCTAATACAACTACTAAGTATTATGTTACTATAACTGGCGGCTCTTGTACGCTAATAGATTCGGTAACAGTAAGTGTGGGGTCGGGTATTCCGGTAAGTTTGGTGCTAACCGATTCAATTACTTGTTTTGGTGCTAATAACGGAAAGGTGTCGGTACAAGTGCCGGGCAATCCACCGGGTTTAACTTACAGTTGGGTTCCTAATACATACTCGGGAGCCAATATCCAAAATTTAGCACCGGGCGTATATGCCGTAACGGTAACCAATGCGCAGGCTTGCCAAGGTTCCGATACTATTGTGGTGAACCAGCCAGCTCAATTGCAATTGAATTTTAGCAGTTTAGATGTAACCTGTGCAGGAAAGGCAAATGGTAATATTACTGCTACCGTAATTGGTGGCACACCTAACTATACTTTTGGTTGGAATCCAAGTTTAGGAAATACTGCAACACCTAATAGCTTGAGTGGCGGCACTTACAATCTTACTGTTACAGATAGAAACGGTTGCACTATTACAGGTTCCAGAACCTTAGCAGAGCCGCCTGCTTTAACCGTAGTAGTAGCCACAACCAATGCCACCAGCAATGGCGGAAATGAAGGAACGGCAAAAGCAATTGCTGCGGGCGGAAATCCCGGTTATACTTACGTGTGGAATACCGGAGCAACTGGCGATTCTATTTCAAATTTATCGAAAGGAAATTATTGCGTTACTATAACCGATGCCAACAGTTGCACTGCATCGGCTTGCGATTCTGTAAAAGATCCGCCTCCAATAATTTTGACCTTTGCAAAAACAGATGTGTTGTGCTTTGGCGACTCTTCGGGTAGCGCACAAGTATCGGCTGTAGGCGGTATTCTGCCATATAGTTACAAATGGAGCAGTAATCCTTTAAGCGATACTACTAATGCAATTACAAATGTAAAAGCAGGTGTTTATACGGTTACAGTTACCGATTCTGCAGGTGTTGCCGTAACAGGAAATATAACTATTACATCGCCTACGGCTATTGCAATAGTTTTTGATTCAATACCAATAAGCTGTAATGGTGGAAACAATGGTGCACTTACTGCCATTGCAAGTGGAGGAACACCTAATTACATATATGCTTGGATACCCGGAAACTTAGTGCAACAAACTATTCAAGGGTTGAGTTCCGGAACTTATACTGTGTTAGTGAGCGATGCCAATAACTGTACGGCTACAGCTACCTATTTCTTGGCGGAGCCAACTCCATTGGTGGTTTCGGTGAGTGTTCAAAAGAATGTATTTTGCTATGGCGGTAGCGATGGTGCTGCATTAGCACAAGCTTCGGGAGGCACACCAAACTATACCTTTGTGTGGAGCAATAGTGTGTCGCAAAGCAATACAGATAATATACTTGATTTAACTGCCGGCAACCAAACATTGATAGTTACCGATGCGCATGGATGTACCGATAGTGCCAATTTTGCTATTACACAGCCGCCATTATTTGGCATAAGTGTTACTACTACCAATGCTAATTGCCCCACCAGCAACGATGGTTCTGCAACGGGAACTATTACAGGCGGCTCTGCTCCTTATGTGTTTTCTTGGGACGGGAATACCGGTCCGCAAACTCAAACGGGGCTTACTTTTGGCAACCATTCAGTAACGGTTACAGATCAAAATCAATGTACAGCTACTGCTAATTTTTATATTGATACCAATTACGTTTTAAGAGTAGATGTTCAGCCGGCAGATGCTTCTTGCTTTGGCGTGAGCAATGGTTCGGTAGTGGTTACACCACAAAACGGTACACCTAACTTTACTTTTAATTATGCCAACGCATTAGGTGGCACAGCAAATCCGGCTGCATTAGCATCGGGCAGTTATGTAGTGAGTGTTACCGATAATTTAAACTGTGTGGCAATAGAAAACTTTGTAATAAACCAACCGGATGAAATACTACTTACGCTTACCGGAACCGACCCGCTTTGCCGTGGTGAAGCAAATGGAACTGTAACAGTGGCAGCCGTTGGCGGCACTCCGGGCTATACCTATGTTTGGAGCGATTCGCTTAGTCAGCAAACAACTACTGCAAGTGGTTTGGTTGCTGGTAATTACACGGTTACGGTTACAGATATAAACCAATGTACTCAAACAGGCAATGTGGGTATTGCCGACCCAACCGATTTGCAATTGTCTTTCTTAAACCGTAAAGAAATTAGCTGTGCAGGCAATAACGATGCAAGCATTACGGTGCAAGGCGAAGGCGGTACTCCGCCATATATCTATGCTTGGGCGCAAAACAACTTTGTTTCTACCAATAATAGCGATGCCTCATTGTCGAATTTAGGGCCGGATGTGTACAGCGTTACCATTACCGATAAAAATGGTTGTTCCATCTCCGATACGGTAGTGTTTTCTGCACCACCGGATTTAGGGTTTAATTACATTATTATAGATTCGGCTTCGTGTCCGGGTTATGCAGATGGTAAATTGCGCATGTTGGCACAAGGTGGCACTCCGGGCGCAGGCAACGAACCGTATTTGTATTCTATCAACAATGTTACATACCAAGCGAGCGGCACTTTCACAGATTTAGTGGCGGGCGATTATCGCGTGTATGTAAAAGATGGCAATGGCTGTATGTACGACACCTTGGTTACTGTACCGCAACCATATCCGTTGAACCTGCAAATTTTGCCGCAAGACAGTACTATTGATTTAGGAAACAGCATTGTGCTGAATGCGGTAACACTTGGCTATTCGGGTAGCGATATTAAATCTTACAATTGGTCGCCAACAACTGGTTTAAATTGTTTCGATTGCTCGGCACCAACTGCCACACCATATAACGATATAGAATATACGCTTACAGTTTTTTATTTAAAGAAATGCAGCGCTGAGCAAACAGTAAACGTCTATGTTGGAGATGGAAATAAATTCTTTATACCGAATTTAATTTCGCCAAATGGAGATGGTGCAAACGATGTGTGGGAAATTTATGGATATGACCTGCAAACGGTGCGTGCAACCATATTTAATCGTTGGGGCGAGAAAATTTTTGATTCGGATGGAAGTCAGTTTTCGGGCTGGGATGGCACCTATAAAGGCGTAAAACAAGAACCCGGAATATATACTTACTACATAAAAGCAATTTATTTGAACGGAAAAGTTGTAGAAAAAGCAGGAACTATTACATTAGTGCGTTAAAATTTTTCACATAACTTAGAATTTTTATTTTCGTACACACTCATTATTAGGGCAAACATGATTAAGAAATTTTTACACTCGGTTATTTTTACTTTTAGTTTCGTGGCTGTAATGGCTCAAGACCCGCATTGGTCGCAGTTTTATATTATGCCACAATCATTGAATCCGGCACTCATTGGCGCTTTCAATGGCAATTACCGCATAAGTGGAATTTTCAGAGGTCAGTGGAACGAAGTGCTCAGAAATGAGTCGGTGCCACTTTTCAGAACCTATTCTTTTGCAGCAGATTTTAGAACCAACCGCGGTTTTGGAAAAAATGATGCATTTGGTTTTGGTGGTTTTTATACCGGAGATAAAGCCGGAGAATTAAAGTTTGGAACCAACAGTGGAGGTTTGGGAATTTCGTATCACAAATCTTTAGATAGAAGAGGAAACCACTTCCTTACTTTAGGTGTGCAAAGCGAAGTGTTCAATAGAACTATTGATTACAGCCAAATTAAAACCGGCAGCCAGTGGGATGGAGCTGCTTACAATCCAAACCTACCGGCAGGTGAGTATTTAGTGGACGATAATTTCTTGTTCTGGGATATTTCAACCGGCTTAATGTGGTATGGTCGCTTTAATAAGCGCTTAAATGCCTACGCAGGTTTCTCTGCTTTCCACTTAAACAGTCCTGCGGTTTCTTTCTTAAACGTAGATACTGTTCGTTTAAACAGAAAATTTGTAGCGCATGGCGGTATCCGTTTTCCTTTAAAAGGCAGATTCGATCTTCAACCTAAATTCATTTATATGAACCAAGGCCAAAGCCATGAATTTATAGCTGCAGCAGATGTAAGAATTTTGTTTGAAGAGCGCTTTCCGGAAGGAAACAACTTCCGCTTCGGAGCTATGTTTAGAGCGGTAGGTGGCGATACTAAATCTGTATGGGCAAACAAAAAAGGCGGTAAAGTTTTAAATGCCGAAGCTGTTGTTTTAACTGCAGGTGTAGATTGGAATGGCATTAGCGTAGGTTTTGCTTACGACATCAACGTGAGCGAGTTAATTGCAGGCTCACGCAGCCAAGGTGCATTTGAAATTGGTTTAAGCTATGCCGGCTCTTGGAAAAAACGTAAACAGCAAACTATTTTCTGCCCTCGATTCTAATTGAGATACAACATTGATAAAACACTAGAGAGGCTGCCTTTTGGCGGCCTCTCTAGTTAATAAGATGTATTATTTGCTAACTATTGCTGCAGGCCTGTTTCTTTATAGTTCTTAGTTTGGTATTAGCGGGCAATTCATGTAGGTTTGCCGCTTCATCATGAATTCTAAAGTACGTATATTAGCCATTATAGCATTGATTGCAGTGCCGGCAATTTTCTTTTTATTATTTCGCCCATTGGCAAAAGTGCCGCGTCCTAAGCCGCCTAAGCCAATGTTTGCAATTGGTATAAACGAAAAGGGCGATACCGCTTACCACACGGTTCCTACATTTAAACTTCAAACACAGTTGGGCGACACCTTGTATTCCGATAGCCTAGCAGGAAATATTTATGTGGTAGATTTCTTTTTTGCCACTTGCAAAGGCGTGTGCCCACGCATGACCAACCAAATGGCGCGCATTCAAAAGAGTTTTATTAAAGACCAAAAGGTGAAAATTATTTCTATTTCGGTAGATGAAGCTAAAGATACGGTTGCGGCACTAAAGGCATATTCCGATGCGCACAATGCAGTGCCCGGGAAGTGGTATTTTCTAAGAGGAGGAGAGCAAGAAATTTTTGACTTGGCACAAAAGGGATTCTTTGTAACCGCTAAAGACGATGAAGGGCCGGAAGATTTTATTCATAGCGAAAAATTTATTTTGGTGGACTACAATGGCAACATACGTCAATACTATAACGGTTTAGATTCTAACAGTGTAAACCAACTTATGGGCGATGTGGTGTTGCTGCTGCGCGATATAGAAAAAGGCTATTCGTTTAGAAAAGACCCCAATAAAAAGCCTAGAATTAAAGACTTGTTTTAGCGCAACCATTGTAACTTAAACAGCCTCTTTAGAGTAAAAGGAAAATAATTAAAGAAAAACCTAAATTTTGTGTGTATCATTAGACAATAATTCACATACCCGTGCGTTTTGTTCCGGCTGTTAAAAACTGCTTATTTCATAAATATATTTTATTTGCCAAACGAATAAAAAGATAATGCTCAATAAAAGACTTTCCGCTCTCGTTGTTTTTTCGGTAATCGTAGCTTCTTTTTCAACCGCTCAAACAGGTTGGGTAAAAGATGGCATAAAGATTAACACCGTAACTACTGCCATGCCCTTTTTAAGAATCAATTCCGATGCACGTGCCGGTGGTATGGGCGATGTTGGTATTGCCACCACTCCGGATATAAACGGATCTTTCTTAAATCCTTCCAACATGGCTTTTGTAGAAAAGGATTATGGCGTGGGCATTTCATTTACACCATGGCTTAAAAAATTGGTAAACGATATCTACCTTACATCACTTTCGGGTTATGGAAAAATAAAAGATAAAAATGGAAAAGGTGAGCAGGCAATAGGCGGCTCTATCAGATATTTTTCTTTAGGAAATATAGATTTTACTGATGAAAATGGTGGTAGTTTAGGCTCGTTTAGACCCAATGAATTTAGTATAGATGCATGGTATGCACGCAAATTGGCAAAAACATTCTCGCTGGGTGTAGGTTTGCGTTTTGCATATTCAAACCTTGCGGGAGGGCAATCTGCCGGAGGCAACGTTATTAAGCCCGCAATTGCCGGAGCCGGAGATATTAACTGGACTTGGAGGCAAAACTTTAAAAAAGACGGACAAAAAATGAGCCACGATGTGGCAGTTGGTATGAATATTTCCAATATAGGAAACAAGGTAAGCTATACCAGCAGCACGGTTAAAGATTTTATTCCTACCAATTTGGGTATTGGCTTTAGCTATGCATTAAATATAGATCCCAAAAACACATGGAGTTTTGCTTTTGATGTGAATAAGCTAATGGTGCCTACGCCAAGCACCGTAGATAAAGACAGCAATGGCGTGTACGATTACAGAGAAAAATCGGTGGTTTCCGGTATGTTTACTTCGTTTGGCGATGCTCCGGGCGGCTTTAAAGAAGAAATGAGCGAGTTTATGATTGGTGTGGGTACAGAGTACATGTACAATAAGCAATTTGGTGCTCGTTTTGGATATTTTTATGAACCAAAGTCTAAGGGTGGAAGGCAATATGCTACTGCGGGTGTAACCGTTAAATACTCTATTGTGGGCCTAAACTTTTCATATTTAATTCCAACCTCTGTTACACCAAGTCCGTTGGACAACACCTTGCGTTTTTCAGTATTGTTTGAATTGAATAAAGGCGGTTTAAAAGGCCAATCTAAGGGCATTTCGTTGGTAGATGATGAGCCTAAAAAAGAAAGAAAGAAGAAGAAAGAAGAAGAAGAAACACCTGCTGCTACACCAGATGGGCAATAACCACAAGCAGACTTCATTTCAGAAATAATACCGTAATAAATTTACCGGGCGTTTAGCACACGCTAGCTGCAAATTCCATCAATTCTTTTTCGGCAAAATGGTTGCCCATTAACTGAATGCCTATTGGTAATTCTTGGTGATCTTTTCCAATGGGGAATGCCAAAGCAGGATTGCCTGTAAGGTTGGCTAAAACGGTATAAGTATCTGCTAAATACATTTCTACCGGATTGCTTGTTTTCTCACCAATTTTAAATGCGGTAGAAGGTGTGGCGGGCATTAAAATAAAGTTGTAATCGGTTAAGATTTTCTTCATTTCATCGCGTAGCAATCTGCGTACTTTTTGCGCACGGGCGTAGTAAGCATCGTAGTATCCGGCACTTAATACAAAGGTGCCCAGCATAATCCTGTTTTTTACTTCGCGCCCAAAACCTTCGGTTCTCGATTTTTTATATACCGATTCCATATCGGTGGCATTGGGCGACCGATAGCCATAGTGTACACCATCAAACCTTGCCAAGTTGCTCGATGCTTCTGCTGTGGTGAGTGCATAATATGCCGGAATTAAATAGTCGAGGTAAGTAAACTCCACGGTTTCAACCGTGTTTCCTTCGGCTTTTAGTTTTTCTATAAAGGCGAGGGTTGCTTGTTTTATCTCGGGCTGCAGGGCGTTGTTATCAATCGTATTGCTGAGTACGGCAATGCGGTGTTTTTTCTTTTCACCCGTAAAAGAAGCCTGCTCCACGGGTTTGGAAGAAGATGTGCTGTCGAACATATCTTTTCCTGCCATTATTTCTGTAAGCAGGGCAGCATCTTCTATAGAATGTGTCATAGGGCCAATTTGGTCGAAAGAAGAGGCATAAGCAATTAAGCCATAGCGCGATATTCTGCCATAAGTGGGTTTAAAACCTACGGTGCCCGTAAATGCTGCGGGTTGGCGAATAGAGCCGCCTGTATCGGAACCCAAAGCTGCGTGGCATAAGTGCGCTTGTACGGCTACCGCAGAGCCGCCCGATGAGCCGCCCGGAACACGGGTATTATCGGCTGCATTCAGCACTTTGCCATAGGCAGAATTTTCGTTGGAAGACCCCATGGCAAATTCATCGCAATTGGTTCTGCCAATAATAATGGCATCTTCTGCCAGCAAGCGCTCCACCACCGTGGCAGAATAGATAGAAGTAAAGCCTTCTAATATCTTAGAGGAGGCGCTTACTTTGTGTGCTTTATAGCAAATGTTGTCTTTTAAAGCTATTACCACACCAAAAAGTTTGCCTTTGGGAAGGCCGCTTGCATGCTTGTTGTCTAGTACTTTTGCGGCTTCAATGGCTTCGTGTTCAAATACTTCTAAGAAAGCATTGAGGTGTGGTTGAGAATGTATGTTGTGCAAATAGGCTGCAACTAATTGCTGTACGGTTACAACACCGTTTTCAATATCGTGCCTAATGGCAGATATTGTTTTGTAAGTAGCTACGTTCATTGGCTTTTAGCAGTGGGGAAAACTAATTGTTTTCTTTTGTAGAAGATTCTTCTTTAGAAGCGGGTTTGTTTTTCATACCTTCTTCTATTTCAGATTTTACATTGGCTTTGGCGGCATTAAACTCGCGCACACCTTGCCCGATTCCGCGCATTAACTCAGGAATTTTTTTACCACCAAAAAGCAATAGTATAGCTAAAACTATGAGTACTATTTCTGTTGTTCCTAAACCGAACATAACATTGAATTGAATGAAACAATGCTGCGAAGGTAAACTAAAAATTGCGAAGGTGTTACAAATAAATGTAAAGCACTTTTACAAAAAATAATTAGTTGGCAAATGAGTAGTTTTTGCCTTTAGAACTTAAAGTTCAACTGGAAATTAAACGCTCGCGGTTGGTTGGGTCGTGCGGGTCGAAGTTGGTAAAAACGGTTGAGTACGTTTCGGGCTATAAAGTTAAATGAAACATGCTTGTTGAGGTCGTAGCCAAAGCGTAAATCCCAAATAAAATCGCCTTTATACAAGTGTTTGGCGCGGTAGTCGCCCAAGTCGGGGATGGCTATTTCAAAGATAGCATCTACGTTATCCATATAGCTGTAATACTGCAGCGAAGTGCCGAATCTGTAGTGCTGGTAGAATAGAATATCAATATCTGCTTTAAATACGTGGCGGTTTCTGTATTTAAGCATAATAAGGCGGTTTACAGAATCGGGGCGGTAGAAAGTGCCAAATGCGCGGTCTAAAGTAAAACCAATATCTTTTCTTGCACCATCGGCAGCTAAATTGAGTGGGTACAAATAGGTGTAGCCGAGTTGAGCAGTCATGTCTATGTTTTTACCAATTTTCCCTTCCCCAACTAAGGCTAATTCCCAACCGAAAATTCGCGCGCGGGTTACGTTTTGCGATTGGAAGGTGGCTACGAGTGTGTATTTTCCATCGTCTCCTTTTTCTAGGCCAATTTCGGTGTTTTGAAATTCAATCATCTGCGAAAATTCATTCCAAAAAACTACTGCATCGGCATATCCGCGCCAGTTAGAAATATTGAAACTGCGTTTATAGCCCAATTCAAAAGTATAACCGTTTTCGGGTTGTATATCTTGGTTTTCTTTAATGCGGAGCTGGCCTAAGCTATAATTTACAAAACGCTCTGCAATGCTTGGAAAGCGGTATGCTGTTGCAAAAGAGGTGCGCAGGTAGTTGTATTTTCCTATGCGGTAGTTTACGCCTATTCTAAATACGGGCAGTGTGGTTTTTACGGTGTCGCCATTGCTTTTCACGTTTTGGAATCGCAGTAGTGCCAAGCCTGTTTTATTGTTTAAATTAAAGTATTCTAAGCGAATACCGGCATTTACGCTTAATCCTTTATAGTTTAAATCGCCCGACACATAAATACCACCGTAGTTACCTCTGTTGTTTTTAAGTGTGCCGTCTTCGTTAGAAAAATGAAGGTTGTTGGCTCCTACAATAATTTTTGCCAAAGAGCCAAAATCGTGGCGAAACTGGTAGTCGAACATGCCGAATTGTGCGCGAGGCCCCGTTTTGTAATCGCAATGGTTGAAATAAAACCATCTGCCCAAGAAGCGGTGTTGGTTATGTTTTTTATCAATGTAGTTTAGAGAAGGATCTATAAAGGCATAGAAATATCTTTCGTCTATAGAAACGCCACTGGCAGAAACATATGGTGTGTTAATGCTATTCCACCAAAATTGGAAACCGTTTTTACGGTACATTAAAGTACTGTTTAGCCCAATGCTAAGCCTGCCGCCCAATTGTTTGGGTGTGTATTTCAACTTAGTGGTAAAGCGAGTGCGGTTGTCGTATTCTTCGTTTAGGTGCGATTGTTGGCTGTGTAGGTTTCCACTAATTACAAAATCTACTTGCCCGAAGCGGTGTTTGTGTAAAAAGGTAATGCCGGTTTGCTGTGGTTTTTGAAAGTAGGTTAGGTCTTTTCTGTTTTTCCACCAAGCATATTCCGGCTTGTTTTGCCATTCTTTTTTTAGTACTCGGTTGCTTACATCAATTTGTTCTGTATAAAGCTGTATGCGGGTTTCGGGAGTGTCGGTTGGGTAAGCTGTACGCAGGTGTATTACTCCGTTTAAGGCAGCGGCACCATATTGTACGGTAGAAGCGCCTTTAATAATTTCCATTTGGCTCATGTTTTCCATGGGTACCAATTCCCATCTAATTTCTCCGCGGTCGGGTGTAACGAGTGGCAGCTCATCAATTACCATAAGCACACGGCTGCCGCTGCCATAGGCATAACCGCTACCGCCTCGTATAGATACGCTTCCGTCCATTACGGTAACACCCGGTGTGCGGCTTACTGCCTGTAGGGCATTGGTAATATTGTTGGTTTCAACAAATCTTGTTTTTAGCACTTCCATGGTAACCGATTCTTGTTGAATTTTTTTGCCGAAGCGGCTGGTACTTACCACCACGGTGTTTAATTCTTTATCGGCAGAAGCCAGGTTTTTGTTGAGTGTTTTTTGTTTGCCGCTTTCTATATCTACTTCTACGGTATCGTTGGCATATCCAATGTAGGTAAATATTATTTTCGACTTACCTGCCGGTACAGTAAGTTCATAGCTGCCCGAAATATTGGTAGAGGTGGCATTAGTAGGCGAGGTAAAAACA
>WBZO01000344.1_pt3 | contig 13093 bp, 15 predicted proteins | sample 5204261 | NCBI WGS metagenome assembly WBZO01 (sample SAMN12412400, study PRJNA552823) | activated sludge metagenome | isolation source: activated sludge from anammox sidestream of wastewater treatment plant... | place: USA: North Carolina | collected 2017-09
CGACCTCGAGCGGCTCTCCGCGCAGGTCCCGCCCGAGCTCCTCGAGGGCGCCACGGCTCAGGTCGGTGTCGCCTGGGACGCGATCTGCAGCTACGGACGCGAGCACGACGTTGACCTGATCGTGATCGGTGCACATGGATACGGCATCCTCGATCGCATCGTCGGCACGACGGCGGCGAAGGTCGTGAACCACGCCGATCGTCCCGTGCTCGTCGTGCGTCGCAAGGGTGAGCGCAAGAAAGTAGAGGCGGCAGCATGATCATCGATTGTCCGGCGTGCGGCTCGGCGAACCGCGTCCCCGCGAAGCGGCTCGGAGAACATCCACGCTGCGGCAAATGCAAGACGGAGATCCCGACGGAGAAGCCGCTCGCCGTCCGCTCGACGGCCGAGTTCGACGAGCTCGTCGAAGGCGCGCCTCACCCCGTGCTCGTCGACTTCTGGGCGCCGTGGTGCGGGCCTTGCCGCATCGTCGCCCCGCAGCTCGAGCTCCTCGCGAAGAAGAAGCGCGGCTCGCTCGTCGTCGCGAAGGTGAACACCGACGAGCTGCCGGACCTCGGGGCGCGCTACCAGGTGCGGAGCATCCCCACGATGATCCTCTTCTCCGGCGGACGCGAGAGCCGCCGCGTGTCCGGCGCGATGCCCGCCGACGCGATCGCGCAGAGCGTCGGCGTGTAGCGCGAACCGAGACGAGGTGGCGCCCGCCGCGCCCGTGTGCAAGGGTCGGGGCGTGGGGACCCCCGACGTCTATCGCGCCGCCGACCTGCCCGAGGCGCCGCCGCTCCCGCCGCGCGAGCTCGTGTACGAGGCCGTCGATCGCGATCAGGAGCGCGGCTCGGCCGTCCTCTTCTTCCAGCTCTTCTCCGTCCCGGCGATCGTCGGGGCGGTCCTCGCGACGGTGACGACGCCGATGCTCGGCCTCGCCGGCATGATCGGCTCCGGCGGCCTGGTGCTCTGGCTGCGACGGCGCACGCGCAAGCGCTCGGGCGCCGTGCTCCGCATCGAGGAGGGCCGGCTCTCCGTGCTGTCGCGCGATCGACGCCGCGAGCTCGGCACGCTGAGGCTGCGCGACGTCGAGGACGTGAGCCTCGAGATCAAGAAGATCCAGCGCGTGCAGGAGGGAGACAGCCCCATCCCCGCCGTGCGCTTCCTCGACACGCGCGTCGCCCCCGAGGTCGACACCGCGCGCATCGTCGTCGTCGGGAGCGACGGGCGTGAGCGCATCGTCCTCACCGACGCGTATCTCGCGCACATGGACGCGACCGAGTGGCTCGGCAAGATCCGCGTCTTTCTACGCAAGCACGGGTGGGTGCCGGAGGACGAACGGGACGACGATGCGGACGGCGAAGAGTAGCTTCCCCCTCTCGGTTCTCCTCTCCCTCGTGCTCGCCTGCAACAGCGGCGGGAGCGACGTGCAGGATCCCGCGGCCGCGTGCGCGGGCAAGCCGGTGCCTCCGCACGCGTGCATCGGCAGCGTGCGGGAGCCGCGCTGCACGACGCTCCCGAGCGGCGAGGCGCGCTGGCAGATCGACTGCATCCGCCAGGATCCGACGAAGCCGGCCGACACCACGGCCGCTCCCGTCGGCATCTCGTTCTGCGAGGCGAAGGCATGCGGGCCGATGCCGGCATGGGACGAGAGCGACTGCGTCCACGGCTTCTACGGGGCCGAGCCGAATTGCTCGAGCATCGATCGCGGCGCGTGCACGTGGGGACGGTTCTGCAAGCCGAAGCCCTGCACGCCGGAGGACCCGACGTGCAACGTCCTGCATCCCGAGCGGCTCGGACGGGCGTGCGACGGGAGCACGCGCTGCCCCGCCGGCTCGAGCTGCAACACGATCGTCGCGAACTTCGGCGACGATCTCCCGAAGACCGTCTGCATCCTCGATCCGCCGTGCAGCGCCCTCACGTGCGCCGCTGGGCGATCGTGCACGGAGACGCTGAGCGATCCGGGCACCGTCAGCTGCAGCCGCTGACGATCACGCGCTCGGGCGCGACCGCGGCGCGACGCGCATCGCGGGCGCCTCTTCCTCTTCCATCGCCGCCTCCGCCTCCTCGACCGTGGCGTCGATCTCGTCGCGCTCGAGCGTCTCCTTCGTGAGGAGCTTCTCGGCGATCGCCACGAGCGCCGCCCGGCGGCGGCGGAGGACGCGCCGCGCGCGCTCGTGCTGCTCGTCGACGACGCGGCGGACCTCCTCGTCGATGGCCTGCGCCGTCCGCTCCGAGTAGTTCCGTTCCTCGCTCGTCGCGTCGAGGAAGCGGAGCGAGCTCGCCTTGCCGAACGCGAGCGGCCCGAGGCGCTCGCTCATCCCGAAGCGGGTGATCATCTGGCGCGCGATCTCCGATGCGCGATCGAGATCGTTCACCGCGCCGGTCGACGGCTCGGCGAGCTCCTGCTCCTCGGCCACGCGGCCACCGAGCATGACGCACAGCCGGTCGAGCAGCTCGGAGCGCGTGTGCAGGCGCTTGTCGTCGATCGGGAGCTGGAGCGTCGCGCCGAGCGCGCCGACGCTGCGCGGGATGATCGTCACGCGATGGACCGGGTCGGCATGGGCCATCGAGAGCGCGACGAGCGTGTGCCCCGACTCGTGGACCGCGACGCGTCGCTTCTCGTCGTCGCTCATGACGAGACGCTGCTCGAGGCCCATCTGCGCGCGGTCGACCGCGTGGACGAGATCGCGCTGCGCGACGACCACGTTCCCGCGGCGCGCGGCGGAGAGCGCGGCCTCGTTGATCACGTTCGCGAGGTCGGCGCCGACCATCCCGGGCGTCATGCGCGCGACGGTCGCGAACTCGACGTCCGGCGCGAGCGGGAGGAGCTTCGCGTGCACCCGGAGGATCGCCTCGCGGCCGCGCACGTCCGGGCGATCGACGACGACCTGGCGGTCGAAGCGGCCGGGCCGGAGGAGCGCGGGGTCGAGCACCTCCGGCCGGTTCGACGCCGCCATGAGGAGGACGCCGCCGGCCGCATCGAACCCATCCATCTCGACGAGGAGCTGGTTCAAGGTCTGCTCGCGCTCCTCGTGCGCCATCGCGACGGCGCCCGCGCGCGAGCGTCCGATGGCGTCGAGCTCGTCGATGAAGACGATGCACGGCGCGCGGAGCTTCGCCTGCTCGAACAGATCACGGACGCGGGCGGCGCCGACGCCGACGAACATCTCGATGAACGACGACGCGGGGATGGAGAAGAACGGGACCGCGGCCTCTCCCGCCACCGCCTTCGCGAGCAGCGTCTTGCCCGTGCCGGGCGGTCCGACGAGGAGGACGCCCTTCGGCACCTTCGCGCCCAGGGCCTGGTACTTCGCGGGGCTCTTCAGGTAGTCGACGATCTCGACGAGCTCCGCCTTCGCCTCGTCCACGCCGGCGACGTCGGCGAAGGTCACTCGCCCGTCCGCGGTGACGTCGTAGACCTTCGCCTTGTTCTTGCCGAGGCTGAGCGGACCGGCCCCTGCCCGCTTCATCATCCGCATCCCGAAGATCCACGGCGCGGCGAGCAGCAGGATCGGCAGGCCCCAGAAGAGGACGTAGTGCCAGATCGGCGGCGAATCGATCCGCCCCTGGAACGAGACCTTGTGATCCTCGAGCTCCTTCAGCAGCGGCGTCTCGTCGATGCCCGGCAGGCGCGCGGCGGACACGAGCTTCGGTCCCCCGAGGCGCGTCTTGCCTTCGTTCTCCTTCAATGCGCCGACGAGCTCGTTCGTGCGCAGCTCGACGCGCTCGACCTTGTCCTGACGGACGAGCTGCAAGAGCTCGCTGTACGGGATGCTGCGCGCGCGGCCTTCGTCCGCGAACATCGCCTGAGCGATGATCAACAAGAGGACGCTCAGCGCGGCGTAGAGGAACGTGAGGCCGAGCTTTCGTTTCTCGGCGCTGGAAGCCATGGGGCACCGCCTAGCAAGAAGAGGGCGAACGTCTAGCTGCGGCGATCCGGCTCGTGGCGAGATGGCTCACGCGTGGCTCTCCCGCGACTGCAAGGGCGGCCTTCGCCCCTTCGTGGCACCGCGCACCTCGAGCCAGCGCGCGATGTCGCGGTCGAACAACATGCCCACGAGCGCGCCGTCCACGACGACCGGCAGCTCGCTCGCTCCTGCCGAGCCGAACGCGCGCAAGGCGTCGACCACCGGTGTGTCCGGCGTCGTCACGGTGAGGCGCTCGAGCGGCGTCATCACGTCCCGCGCCGTGACGTAGGGGGACGAGCCCGCCCGCCGCACGTCGGTGATCGACACGATGCCGGCGAACCGCCCGCCGTCGAAGACCGGCATCGCGCGCTCCTCGCCGACGGCGAAGCGGTGGATGAGGGCATCGAGCGGAACGCTCGCGTCGGTCCACGGTCCCCCCGTCCGCATCAGGTCGGCCACCCGGGCATCGCCCAGCTCCTCGGCGAGGGCGGCGCCGTTCTGCTGCTGTACCGCTGCGTTGCGCAGGAAGAAGCCGATGAGCGCGAGCCAGATGCCGCCGCCGATCCCGCGTCCGAAGAACGGGACGGTGACCCCGATCGCCATGAGGGCGCCGGTGGCGATCAAGGCCCAGCCGACCATCTGGCCGATCGCCGTCGACCATCGCGTGGCCGAGCGAAGGCTCCCCGTCGCCTTCCAGAGGATGGCGCGCAGGACGCGGCCGCCGTCGAGCGGGAAGCCCGGGATGAGGTTGAAGAGACCGACCATCACGTTGACCGGACCGAGCCACATGACGAGGGTCGTGATCGGGCCCATCCGCGCGACGAGGTCCGCGGGTGTCTCGACGTCGGGCGCGCCGAGGTTGGCGATCATCGCGCCGCCGACCATCAGCGAGACGCCGAGCCCGACGCTCGCGAGCGGCCCCACGATCGCCATGAGGAACTCGGCCCCCGGCGTCGGAGGCTCCTTCTCGATGTTCGAGACCCCGCCGAACATGTGGAGCGTGATGTCGTGCACGGGGATGCCGTACATGCGCGCGACGAGCGAGTGCGCCATCTCGTGGAAGAGCACGGACGCGAAGAACGCCAGCGCAGCGACGACCGCGACCGCCGTTCGCGTGGGGATGCTCCAGTCCGGGTGCCAGCCGCCGAACAGCGACGTGAGGCTCCAGATGACGAGCGTGAAGATCAGAAGCCAGCTGGAGTCGACGCGGAGCTCGATGCCGAAGAGCCGCCCGATACGGATGGCGTTGCGCATACCCCTTCGATGCCCGCAAGGGGAGTGCCAGCGCGGCGCGCGTGCAAGGTCGAGCTCGGCGTCCGCGCGCGGAGGCGGAGGACGTCGGCGACGAGGGCCGATGCCGTCACCGGCCCGCCGGCCCCCGGACCGCGCACGACGAGCGGCTCGGCCGCGTAGCGATCGGTGGTGAACGACGCGAGCGCGACCGGTCCGCGCGAGGCGGCGGCCGGGTGCGTCCGCGGGAGGGACTCGAGCCGGGCCGTCGCGCGGGCGGTCTCGCGGTCCACCTCGATGCGTGCAAGGTACACCAGACGCTCTCCGCGAGACTCGGCCTCGGCGACGCGCCGGGCCCAGGCGTCGTCGTCGATCGGCTCCTCCCGCGATGCGAACGGAACGAGGTCGACGTCCCCGAGCTCGAGGGGGAAGCCCATCTCACGCGCAAGGATGACCGCCTTCCGCGCAACGTCTGCGCCTCCGAGGTCCTCGCGCGGGTCGGGCTCGGTGTATCCACGCTCCTTCGCGACGGCGATCGCCCGCGAGAGCGGCGTGCCGACGTGCAGCTCGTCACAGAGGAACGCGAGGGTGCCCGACAGCACGCAGTCGACGCGCCGCACCCGGTCGCCGGTGGCGACGAGATCGCCGAGCGTACCGACGATCGGCAGACCGGCGCCGACGGTGGCCTCGCGCCCGATCGAGACGCCGCGGTCTTCGGCGAGGGCGAAGAGCTGCTGGCGCACGCGCCAGGGCGCAGCGAGCGGCTTCTTGTTCGCGGTGACCACGTGGATGCCGCGGGAGAGCGCGCGTGCGTAGAGCGACTCGATGCCGTCCGCAGGGGTCGCATCCACCAGCACCGGGCACGGAGACGAGACGGCGAGGGCATCGAGCGCCGCGTCGTCGAGCGGCGGCGTGCGGGTGTTGAACGCGCCGAAGACGTGGAGCCCGCGCGGCGCGCGATCGCTCGCGAGCAGGTCCAAGAGCGCGCCGCCGACGACACCGGTCCCGAGCACGAGGAGATCAGCTCGCACGGCGCACCCCGCTCTTCTTCTTGGCGGCACGGACGACGGCGAGCACGCGCTCGAGGTCCTCCTGGATGTCGGCAGCGTCCTCGATCCCGACCGAGAGGCGAACCAGGCCGTCCTTGATCCCGAGCGCCGCGCGCTCCTCGCTCGAGAGGCCGTAGTACGACATGATCGCCGGCTGCTCGATCAAGGTCTCGACACCGCCGAGCGACGGCGCGATCGTCGCGAGCTCGCAGGCGTCGAGCGCCGCACCGGTCGTGTCGAGATCGGCGTCGAGCACGAAGCTCACGACGCCGCCGAAGCCGCCGAGGACCCGCTTCGCCACCTCGTGATCGGGGTGGCTCGGGAGCCCCGGATAGAAGACCTGCTCGACCTCCGGCTGCGCCTCGAGGAACGAGGCGATCGCGAGGGCGGTCGCGTTCTGGCGCTCGACGCGCAGCGGGAGCGTCTTGAGCCCCCGCAGGAGGAGATAGGCCGCGTGCGGGTCGAGCACGCCGCCGAGGACGTCGCGCGCATCGCGCACGATCGACACGAGCGCCTCGTCTCCGATGACGACGCCCGCGAGGAGATCGTTGTGCCCGCCGAGGTACTTCGTGCACGAATGCAGGACGAGGTCCGCGCCCTGCTCGAGCGGCCGCTGGTTGACCGGCGTGGCGAAGGTCGCGTCCACGAGGATCTTCGCGCGCGAGCGCGTGCCGAGCGCCTCGCGCAGGGCCGGCAGATCGAGCACACGGAGGTACGGGTTGGTCGGCGACTCCGCGAGGATGACGCGCGTGCGTTCGTTCACCGCGGCCGCGATCGCGCGCGCGTCGCCCGCCGGCGCGATCGTGTGCTCGACGCCGTAGCGCGCGAGGAGCTGCGTGACGAACGCACGCGTACGACGGTAGCCGTCGGACGTGAGCACGACGTGGTCGCCCTTCTTGAGCAGCGCGAAGAGCGCCGTCGTGATCGCGGCCATGCCGCTCGCGAAGAGCGCGGCGTCGGCTCCGCCGTCGAGCGCGGCGAGCTTCTCCTCGGCCGCGCGAACGGTCGGGTTCCCATAGCGGCCGTACTCCTCGCGCCGAACGCGGCCTTCGAAGTGCGCCTCGAGCTCTGCCTTCGAGCCGAAGGCATAGGTCGAGGTGCACGCGATGGGCGTCGTCACGGCGTCGTGGACGTCCTGTCGGGGTTGGCCGGCGCGAACGGCTTTGGTGTGGATTCGAGTCGTCATCGGCGGGTCTTCCTTCTCCCGCCCACCTCGATGTGGTCCCCGAAAACTTCGAAGGCCTCTCACGACGCATCGTGAAGAGGCCCACCTTCCGGAGTCCCTACGGCTTAGGGTGATACTTGTTACGCGCGTCACCCAAGGTGGGCGAAAGGGCGCGCGGACCTCGTTCGAGGACGCCCAGACGATGACGCGTCAGGGGCGGCCTGTCAACGGCTGGACACGCGAGCGCGTCAGCGAGCGCTCGGTGGGTGTGTGAATTCCTTCACGCCGCGGCTGTAGGTCAGCCGTGATTTCCGTACGTTCCGCCGCGCGAACGGATGGCATGCGCGCTGCACCCGATGGGTTCGTCCAGGAATGAACGCCTGGGCTTCTTGTTCGAGGCAAGCATCATGTCGAAGCGAATCGTTCTCACGGATGCCTTCGGGTTCGAGCTCTTCTCGGGAGAGAGCCTGCTCGGCGAGCCGAAGCCCGAGCCCGCGACGGCCGAGCCGGCGGAAGACGCGCGGCAGGGTGGACCGCTCGAGAGCGGGATCTTCTTCCGCGGCGCTCCGCGCCTGAAGAAAAAGGATCCTCGCGCGGCGTGAGCGTGGTCTTCTGCGCGCATGCTGGTCGACGAGCTCAAGAAGCGCATCAGCGCGGCGGTGAAGGACGGAGACACGGTCGCGCGGGACGTCCTGCGGCTCGCGCTCGGCGAGATCCAGACGGCAGAGGCGCGCAAGAACGCGCCGCTGTCGGAGGACGACGCCCGCGCCGCCGTCAAGAAGCTCGTGAAGTCGAACCAGGAGACGCTCGGCCTCAGCCAGGGCGAGCGCGCGGACACGCTCCGTCACGAGATCGAGGTGCTCGAGTCGCTCCTGCCGAAGGCGCTCACGCCCGACGAAATCGTGGCGGCCCTCGGCGCGCAGCGCGACGCGATCAAGGCCGCGGCGAACGACGGTCAGGCGACCGGCATCGCGATGAAGCACTTCAAGGCGAGCGGAGCGACGGTCAATGCGCCCGACGTCACGGCTGCAGTGAAAGCAATCCGCGGCGCCTGATCGGACCTTCGGCGAAGCGGCGCAACGCGGCCGCGAACGCATCCGGCGCGGTCAGGATCCAGTCGTGCGAGCCGCTGCCCACCACGAGCTTCGCGTCCGGGATCTCGCGCCGGAGGCGCGACGCGCACGCGAGCGGCACCGTGCGATCGCGATCACCCCATGCGAGCAGCGTCGGCACGCGGAGCCCGCGCGCAGCCACGGCGACGTCGACCCGCGCCGCCGCGCGCACGTGATCGAGGAACGTGCGTCGATGACGGAGCGCGTTCACCGCGAGGTGCGGTGCCACGCGAAGGGTGAGCCCGATCTCCGCGAGCGCATCACGCGCGCGGGCCGCGACGACGCGGAGCGGGCTCCGGCGCGGGCACGCTCCGCAAGGCGCCACGAGAGCGATCGCTCCGAGCTCGTCCGGCGCGAGCCGCGCGGCCTCGATCACCGCCGGGGCCGCGTCCGAGTGACCGACCAGGATCGGCGCGGCGAGAGGCATGCGCCTCACGAGCTCGATCGTCCACGCGCCGTAGCGGTCGAAGGGCCACGCGCGATCGAGCCTCGAGGACCCACCGGCACCGGGCAGCTCGGCGACGACGACGGTGAACGAGGGCGCGAGCGCGCGCACCAGCGGCAGGTACGTGCGCGCGAGGACGATCGGGCTCGCGACGAGCAGCACGGGCGGTCCCGACCCGGCGACCAGGTAGCGCGCCGCGACGCCTTCGACCACGATGGTCCGCCACGACGGAGCGCGGCGCACCGTCCGACGTGGGCGCGCTCGCGTGTCCACGCGAGCGACGTCCGCGACGGCGATCATCCGTGACCTCCGGCGACGGCCGGTCGCGGGTGCGCCTCTCGCGGCGCGAAGGCCCGCGCGATCACCCGGCGGCCGCTCCGCGCCGCCGCGAAGCCCGCGAGACGCAGCGCCGAGAGCCGCGCGACGCGCTGCTCGCAGAACGCGCGAACGAGGCGCTCGCCGAGCGCTCCCGAGCGAACGAGGCGCTCTGCGTCCGCTTCGTCGAGCGTGCGGAGCGACTCGAGCACGGTCGCATCGAAGGCCGCGAGCTTGCCGAGGCGCGCGCGGCATCGCGCGTCGTACGCCTCGAGCCCGTCCCCGCGGGCGATCGCGTCGACGAGCAGGCGAGCGGAGAGGAGGCCGTTCGCGACCTCGCCTCCGCGCGTCGGGCGCGCGCCGCCCGCCGCGTTCCCCACGAGCGCGACCTGCTCCGATGCGACGATGCCGCGCACGGGCCCGAACGGCAGGACCTTGGCCTCGCTCGCGAGCAGCTCGCCGACCCAGGTCACCGACGACACGAACCGCCGGATGACCGCGCGCGCGCTGGGCCGCCCCTCCTCGGCGCCGATGGCGATCGCGTCCACCTCGACGGCGTCGTCGATGCGGACGATGATCGCCGTTCCGGGACCGCCCCCGGCGAGGAATGCGATGCCGTCGCCGCGCTCGACCCCGAGCGCCTCGAGGAACGAATACGCCAGCGCGCGATCGCCGAGCGCGCGTCGCTCGAAGGCGACGGACGCCGCGTCGCGGGGCGGCACCGCGAGCTCGCCGAGCAACCGCGCGCCGCGCGAACCGGATGCATCGACGACGGCGCGCGCGGGGACCGAGCCGCGCGCGGTGGCGATGCCGTCGCGGTCGAGCCCCAGGGCGCGCTCGCCGTCGATGAGCGTCGCCCCCTCGGCGACGGCCCGGTCGAGGAGGGATGCGGCGAGCGGGTCGGGATCGACGAGCACGCAGTCCGGGACCTCGACCGTGAGCCGGGAATCGCCGGCGACGACATGGAAGCGTCCGGGTCCCGACGCCACCTCACCGACCGGCAACCTCGACTCCTCGAGCACCCGCACCGGCACGAGGCCGCGGACCCCGGCGCGGCCGAGCTCCCGGCGCCGCCTTTGCTCGACGAGCGCGACCGAGAGGCCTCGTGCGCGAGCGAGCGCCGCGACGGCGGAGCCGGCGACCGAGGCACCCACGACCGCGACATCGAACTGCACCAAGCGTCGAAGTGCAGCGCCCGTGCCGCCACGTCCCGCGCGTGCGCTGCGGCCTCCCGGGGCCGGAGAAAGCGCGCCGCGCACGCGACGGTGTGGCAGAGCAGCCAAGGCAGAGCTCTTTGTCGGATCGGCGACAGTTCCGCACCGACGATCCGCGACCTACGTTCCGGGGACACCGGCGGCATCATTTCACCCCGTCGCGTGTTGCCCCCTCGCTTTGAACTCGTACAGCCTCGAGGACGTCCTTACGCCGGAGGTCGAGGAGACGACGCACGATCCTCTCGAGCTCCACTTCCGAAAGATGACGGAGTACCCGCTGCTCACGCGGGACGGGGAGCTCACGCTCGCCCGCCGTCTCGAGCGGGCGGATCTGTCGATCACCCGGATCCTGCTCGGATCGGTCGCCGGGCGGCGCGCCCTGCGTGACGTGGCGAGCGACCTGCGCGAGGGCGACCTGCGCGTCGAGGACGTCGAGCGCAACCCGCAGGACGCTCTCGCCGAGCGCATCGAACGACGGGTCGCGGCCGCCGAGAAGCGTCCGCGGCGCGCACGCACGCTCCCGAGCGCCCATGGCCTGCGGCTGCATCCGCGGATCGTCGTCGCCATCACGCGCGAGCTCCGCGCGCAGGCCGACGCGAACCTCGAGGACGCGCCGCTGCACGAGATGCTGAGCGAGCTGGAGCGGGCGAGGGCCGAGGCCGATGCCGTCACCCGCGAGTTCGTCCAGGCGAACCTCCGCATCGTCGTGACGTTCGCGCGTCGCTACCGGGGCATGCCGCTCATCGATCTCATCCAGGAAGGCAACCTCGGCCTCCTCCGCGCGGTCGACAAGTTCGATCACCGCCGCGGGCTCCGCTTCAGCACGTACGCCGCGTGGTGGATCCGTCATGCGCTCGGACGCGCGCTCGCCGATCAGAGCAAGATGATCCGGCTGCCGGTCCATCTCGCGGGCACGCTGGGGCGCCTGCGCCGCGCCCAGGACAAGTTCGCCCGCGACAAGGGCCGCCTGCCCACGAACGAGGAGCTCTCGGAGCTCACGGGCGTCCCCCTCGACACGGTGAACCGCGCGCTCGACGTGATCCTCCAGCCGATCAGCCTCGACGCGCCCGTCGGCGCGGCGAACGACGGCGCCGAGCTCGTCGACTTCGTCGCCGACGTCGACACGAAGGCCGCCGACGAGGTCGTCGCCGAGCGCGAGCTCGAGACGGAGACCACCGAGCTGCTCGAGGTGCTCGACGAGCGCGAGGCCACGGTCATCCGCCTCCGCTTCGGCATCGGCGGCGCTCCCCAGCGCACGCTCGAGGAGATCGGCGCGAAGCTCGAGGTCTCGCGCGAGCGCGCGCGGCAGCTCGAGCGCGATGCGCTGAAGAAGCTCCGCGCCGCCTCGGAAGAGCGACGCCTCTCCGGCCTCATCCGCGCGTGAGCGAGCCGGCGCGCGTCAGCGCTCGTCCAGGATGTCCTGCATCATCCGCGCGTTCTTGCGGCGGCGCAGGAGGATCAGGACGAGCGTGACCGCGAACGCGACGCCGACGATCCCGGCGCCGACGTAGATCGCGCTCTTGCCCGCCTGCACGAGGAGTCCCATCGCCAAGAAGCAGACGATCGCGGTGATCGCCACCGGGAGCAGGTGCTTCTTCTCGACCGTCGCTCTCGCCATCGTGCGGCTCCTCGATCACTTGCTCGGGTGTGGATACGCGTCGGCGTCGTCCTCGCCCGCGCGCGGCTTCAGGCAGGCGAAGTCCTTCTCCACGAGGATCCGGAGCACGCCGCCGTCGCCGAGCGGCTGCTCGGCCTCGATGCCGACCTGGTCGGTCGAGGTCCACGCGCGCGCGACGCTCGCCGGAAGCGTCACGTCGATGCGCGCGCCTTCGAGATGTGCGAAGGGCGCGGGCGCATCCTCGGAGGCGCGCAGCGCATAGACGAGGCGCGATCCGACGGCGAAGGAGATCGCATCCTGTACCGTCCCCTGCTCCGCGAGCTCGGCCACCTCACGCTGCGACAGCCGGAGGCGCAGCGAGTTCCCACGTATACGAAGCTTCATGATGCCCTCGGTAGATCGCTCGGTTCGTCCCAGTCGGTGAGCGCGCGCTCCTCTCCCCTGGACATCGCGAACGGCTGCGCGCCGGCCGCCGCGAGCAGCGACTGCAGGCCGTGAGCCCCCGACCGCGCGGCCGCGGCCGCGAACGGCAGGACCCTCGCCGCGTCGTAGCGCGCGAAGAACGGCTCCCACGTGTCGCCTCGTTTCGCCGCGAGGACCGCCGCCTCCGAGGGGTCGACCATCAGCCGCTCCAGCACGGCGTGCGTGACGAACGGCATGTCGCACGCGAGGGCGACCGCGCGGCCGCCCCCGGCGTGCTCGAGGAGGGCGAGCAGACCGGCGAGCGGGCCCTCCGCGCGCGGGTCGTCGTCGAGGCCGTCGAGACCTTCTGCCGCATACGGCTCACGCGATGCCGGGCTCCCGACGAGCACGACACGGGCCCCGGCCGCATCGCACGCGGCGCGGAGCTTCGCGAGGATCGTGCTGCCGGCGTCGGCCTGCAGGTTCCCCTTGGGCCGGCCGCCCATCCGCCGTGCCTGCCCGCCGACGAAGATGCCTGCTACCGCGCGCGCCGGGTGCATGGTGCATCGATCATGACATCAGGGATGCGCCGCGTCATCCCCTCTCCCGCTTGCTCGCGAATGCGCGACGGCGTACGCCAAACGTCGTGT
>WBZO01005377.1_pt1 | contig 13087 bp, 6 predicted proteins | sample 5204261 | NCBI WGS metagenome assembly WBZO01 (sample SAMN12412400, study PRJNA552823) | activated sludge metagenome | isolation source: activated sludge from anammox sidestream of wastewater treatment plant... | place: USA: North Carolina | collected 2017-09
CGTCTGTTGCAATCCTCGCCCCTCAACACCCAGCAAATTCTCGGCCGGCACACGCACGCCATCGAAGGCGACAGCGTGAGTAGGCGAGCCATGAAGTCCCATCTTCTTCTGCGGCGGCCCAATGACAACTCCGGGCGTATCGGAAGGCACGAGGATGTGGCTCAACGCGTTGCTGCCTTCATCACCGGTTCGGCAGAGCACGACCATCAAGTCAGATATCGAGGCGTTGGTCATCCACATCTTGGCACCGTTGATGACCCAGGAGTCGCCATCTCTAACTGCGCGAGTGCGAATACCGCCCTTGAGATCAGAACCCGCGCCAGGTTCGGTCAGGCTGAGGCAGGCCAGCTTGCCCTGTCCACTGGTCAGGCGCGGCAACCAGTACTGTTTTTGTTCCTCGCTTCCAAAAGCCACGACGGGGCCAAGGCCGAGGCCGTTATGGGCCGCGATGGCTAGCGCCGTAGAGCCGCATGCCCAGCCAAGTTCTTCGACGGCGATAGCGACGCTAATCGCGTCGAGCGCCGCGCCCCCGTACTCCTCGGGCACTTCCAGGCCCAGGAGGCCCAGAGGGCCCATCTTGCGGACGGCGGGCCAGTTGAACTCACCGGTTTCGTCTGTGTGTCGTGCCCGCGATCTTACTTCCGCCGCCACAAAGGTATGGATCACATCGCGCAACGCTCGCTGTTCGTCTGTCAGCTCAAATTCCATAGTAAACCCCTCCAATGGGATATCGGCAAACATCATGTTAATTATTCGGCAATAGCCAGCGTCACCAGCAAAAGCTGGCCCAGCCCAGCAGGCAAATTCGTTATGTCTATATATTCATCCGGCCGATGAGCATTGCCAGAGTGCGTCAAGCCCAGGCAGACGGACTGATAGCCCAGGCTCAACGGGATGTTGGCATCGGTGCTACTAGCCATATAGCGAATCTCATCGGCACCGACTAACCTCAGGGCTGCATCGGCATAAGCCACAACGGGTGACTGACGATCGATATTGCCCGCTGGACGGTCACCTACTTGCACCATATCGATCTGCACACCGTCTTCAGCAACCATATGCTTCTCATTCATTTCCGCCACAATCTCGCGCACATGGTCGACAAGGCGATCCAGTTCATCCTTTCCTTCCGAGCGGAGATCGAGCCACAAGCGCGCTGAATGAGCGATGGTGTTAATCGATATACCGCCTTCGATAATGCCGACGTTGTAGGTAGTTCGAGGAATAGTTGGAACGGTCAGATCGTCGATAGCTGCGATAAGGCGACCCAGGACATGAATGGCACTCGTCGTGCCGAATCCACCCCAGGAATGGCCCCCCGGCGCGGTGACATCGACGCGAAATCGACATACACCAATAGCTTGATGAACCAGACGACCAAAAAGGCCTCCCTCAACGACGATATAGGTAGCCTCTCCACCAAAGCGATCCACAACAATTCGCATGCCGCATAGATCGCCGAGACCTTCCTCGCCAATATTGGCGACGAAATGAATATCGGCCGCGTGGGGCAGTTGATGCTCGACTATGGTCCGGGCAGTGAGTAAAAGTCCAGCCAGCCCGGTGGAGTTATCGCCAATTCCCGGTCCATAGATAACTTGATCCTTACGGTCAACAGATAAGTCTGTTTCAGCCGGGAAGACCGTATCCAGGTGTGCCGACAATACCACCGGCGCCCGATCGGGTTCATGGCCGGGCAAGCGGCCATACACATTATTAGACGAGTCACGGAACACATCTTTCAAGCCGATAGCCCGAAATTGACCCTCGATATATTCGGCACGCTTCTCTTCGGCAAAGGTCGGTGACGGTATTTGCTGGATAGCAATGATTTGGCCGATAGCCGATTCCAGCTGGTCGCGAAAGCCGGCCAGCGCTATTTGAACTTTCGGCCGGCGGAATATAGCAGCGATATCATTCATAGGCGTCGATAGGGGGCAAAAATAGGGACCAAGCGGTCTGGGACACGGCCGAAAATGTGCGTACCTGACTCGGTATGCTTTTCCTCATCAACCTGACCTCGTTCATGGATCAGCGAAAGCAAGTCACCTCGACTATAGGGCAGGTGGATTTCAATAGGTTTCAGCAGGCCTACCATGGTCGCTTCGATCAAGATAAGCAGCTCATCAACGCCCTGCCCTGTTTCAGCTGAAATGAGCGCGGACGGCGCCGCCAGGTCCAGCTGCTCGCGGACGGCTTCAGGATCAGTCAATAGATCGATCTTGTTCAAGGCGATGACCATAGGCAAATGATCAGCCTCCAGCTCTGCTAACGTATCTTCTACGGCCTCGATCTGTTCCAGGGCGTTGGGGTGCGTCGCATCAACCACATGGAGCAAGATATCCGCATCGGCGATTTCCTCCAGCGTGGCACGGAAAGCAGCTACGATCTGCGTCGGCAATTTTTGGATGAAACCGACGGTGTCGGTGAAGAGAAGTTCACGGCCGCCCGGCATGATGATTCGACGCGTCGTCGGATCGAGGGTGGCAAAGAGTTGATCAGCGGCCAGTATGGCTGAGGGGGAATCGGCGGCAATCCCGCTGAGCGTATTTAGAAGCGTGGACTTACCGGCATTGGTATAGCCAACAATAGCCACAACCTGAAGCTCAGTTTGCTGCCGCTTCGAACGGTGCCGCTCTCGGTGAGCACGGACGCTCTCAAGCTCTTCCTTGATCTGCGCGATGCGGCGGTTGATCTCCCGACGGTCGACTTCCAGCTGCGTCTCGCCAGGGCCGCGCAGGCCGACACCACCAGACGCGCCACCCGCGCGGCCGCCGGCCTGTCGCGCCAGATGCGTCCACATACGCGTCAGGCGAGGCAGACGATATTCCAGCTGAGCCAGTTCCACTTGCAGCTTGCCCTCGCGCGTTTGGGCATGTTGGGCAAAGATATCGAGAATAAGCGCCGTACGATCGAGGACTTTGATCTCTTTACCAAAAGCTGATTCCAGTTCGCGCTGGTGGCGTGGCGATAATTCGTCATCAAAGATGACGACATCAGCCTGAAGCTCTTCGACCAGCATCTTGACTTCCTCAACTTTGCCGGGGCCAATATAAGTCGCACTGTTGGGTTTATCAAAACGCTGGATCGCCTGCCCAACAACATCGATGCCGGCCGTATCCGCCAATCGAGTCAATTCTTCCAGGCTATCCTCCACCGACAGCAATGAAGGGTTGCTTCGCAACTCCGTACCAACGAGGAAGGCGAGTTCGCGCGGCGGCGCTGTATGAAATCCCTTAGATGTCGTAGGACTTTCCTCCGATTAAATGACGTATGAGCATTCGATCAATCCACTAACCCATTGATAACCATCCCACGAGGGTGCTCAACTTGATATTCAAAGCGTATCACCTTCTTCTCAGCCGGAGCCAGATCAATCTGCCATTTCAGAATATGAAGATCGGAACGTTCCATCGGCTCTGGAGAAGCCTGATCGAGTCGAACCTTGATCTGATCATGGCGCGAGACGGGATATTGATCCTCAACGAGGATGCGCGCTGGGGTAGCCAGCAAATTCTCCAGCTTGATCTCATAGCCATAGACAAGCTGGCGCTGGTCGCGTAACAAGCGTTTATCCACATCTCGGCGGACCAACTCCCGTTTGACGGTGATACGTTCTTCAACACCCAGAGTGAGTTTCACTTCGCCACCGCTGGGAGTATATTCAAGATGGTTCCGCCCTATATATTCATCATTTACATAAAGGCTGGCCGGCCCGGGCAACATCGGTGCGCCAGTGGTATTCGTCAACGTAGCACGACGATAAACCGCATCAGTATGTCGGGGCACGGACAGGAAATCAAGTTGCGGAGGCAAGTCGCTCTGACCGATAGTGAGTTTCTTGGGTGTGCCATCGCCAGGAACATCAACGCTGCCGGAAACAGCGAATGTGACCGCCGTGCCGCTTTGCTGAAGAGTAGCAACGTCCGGTTCGGCTTCGACCGGCGCAGGCGCCATCATAGCGGCCACGGCCGATGCAAACCCACCAGTCATACCCATATTCGCCGCGTCCATCTGCGACATTTTGGCCACCCCAATGAGATCACGTTCGCGAGGTTGCGGTTGTGGCGGTCGATATTCATCAACGTACCACGGTTCAGTTTCTGGAACGAGCTGGTTGAGCGCCGGGCGAGCTGTCGAAACCGACAACTGCACGTCGGACCAGTTCTGGCCTGTGTTCTGCGTAATCTCAGCTTGGCTGGTAATCGTGAGCAGCGTACCCTCATCGGATTCGTGCAGGCGCATATCATACAGTGGCTGCCAGCCGGCCTGACCGACAACATAAGTTAGCTCGACGGTGAAATCGCCAGGTGAAAGCGCTTCGACCTCAAGCCGGGCCTCGTAACGCTGACGCGGTCGCGCCGAACGTATCTGTTCCAGTTCAGCGCGCAGTTTGGCTAACTCATTCTGGTGATCATGCTGCGCCTCTCCTAGCTCACGTAGATCTGCACGCAGCCGGATATCTTCATCCTCGAAGAAACGCATGAGTGCAGCCTGATTCTCAACGGTAACGCGACCACGGGCCAATCCCCAAGCATAATTTTCAGTGGCATTACGCATTCCGTTCAGGTGATCGATCGAAGCTTGCTTGACAGCCGCATTGTCATCAAGCGCCTGTAGCACGGCCGAAATTCGCTCGATCTCTTTCTCCAACGCAGCGGCCGACTCGGAAGGAGTTTGAACATAATGGCGACGACGCACATCGACGCTACGCAAGCGAACCCGAGCCGTACCCTGACCCGCAGCGCGGACAGATTCCGACTCCAAGGCCAACGGCAATTCACCGATGATAATCTGATGTGATCCCTCGGCCAGAACACATTGACCGCGATTGACTACCCGCGCTCGATCCGGATAGACAACAGCGGCTACGACAGTAGTCTCAACAGGAATTTCCATACTCTCCCCTATAACACCCAATCACAGATAGGTCAGCAACGGGAATTACGACCAATTTCAGGTGCTCTCGATAGCGGCGGCGATATGGGAATCGTACCGCAGACCATGTTCACGCGCAAAACGGCGCATCGCTGTGAGAGAACGTTCCGCATAGTAACGGCCGCGTTCCTCTTTGCCCGGCCGCGGGGGCAACGGCGGCAGGATACCAAAGTTGGCTTTCATCGGCTGAAAGTCGCGTCCGGCCGCATGAGTGACGTAGTGACACAATGCTCCCAACATCGTAGTAGGAGGCATGATAACCGGATGGCGGCCGCGCAAGAGGCGAGCGGCGTTAATGCCGGCCAGCAAACCTGTGCCGGCGTTGCCGACATAGCCTTCCACGCCAACGATCTGCCCGGCAAAGAACAAATCAGCGCGATTGCGATATTGCATGGTCGGCTGGAGCATGGCGGGAGAGTTGATGTACGTGTTACGATGCATCATCCCATAGCGGGCAAATTCAGCGTCAGCCAACCCGGGAATAAGCCGGAGCACGCGCTTCTGCTCAGGCCAGCGTAAATTAGTCTGAAACCCGACGATGTTGTAAAGCGAGCCTACGAGATTATCCTGCCGCAACTGGACTACAGCATACGGTCGCCGGCCGGTGCGCGGGTCCAATAGACCGACAGGGCGCATAGGGCCAAAAGCCAAAGCATCGCGCCCACGGACAGCCATCGCTTCGACGGGCATGCATCCCTCAAAAAAATGAGGGTCCTCGCGCTCAAACTGTTTAAGCGTAATGGTCTCAGCCGATACGAGAGCCTCTACGAAGGCCTCATACTCATCACGGGTCATAGGACAATTGATATAGTCACCCTCTTCATGCTCACCTCGATCATAACGAGACTGGCGGAAAGCAATGGACATATCGATCGTCTCAGCTTGCACAATGGGCGAGACGGCGTCATAGAAATAGAGATGCTCTTCCCCAGTCAGGCGGCCGATGTCCGTAGATAACGACGACGATGTAAGCGGTCCGCTGGCGATGATGGTCGGCGTTCCAGGTATGGCAGTCACCTCTTCGCCCACTAACGTTATCCTTGGGTGGCCGGAGATGCATTCAGTCACTCTTTGGGCGAAAGCCTCACGATCGACAGCCAACGACGAGCCGGCAGGGACGGCCGTCTCAGCAGCACAAGCCAGGATAAGCGAGCCTAGCCCACGCAGTTCAGCCTTCAACAACCCAGGCGCTTTATGAGGCAGATCAGAACCAAGCGAATTGCTGCAGACGAGTTCGGCTAGCCAGGCAGTCTCGTGAGCAGGGGTTTGCACCCCCGGGCGCATCTCGTAGAGGCAAACATCGATACCGGCCTCGGCCGCCTGCCAGGCAGCTTCCGCGCCGGCCAGCCCGCCGCCGACGATGATCAATTCATTTGACATACGGCTATTCTATCACACCATCTGTGGGATCTGTTTCATACAGGCCGGAAAGCTTTTCGCTCCAGCCGCTCCAGCCGATGGTGTAAGTCAGCATGGTCAAGGCGGGCGCGAGGCGTCAACGGCCATCGCTCAACGAGAGATATCGCTTGTCGAGTCCACTGGATAGCAGCAGGGAGATCATCCTCATACCACTCATAGTATTTGGCGAGTTCGATATGGGCGCTCACGTCATCGGTAGCCGTCGATGCGATTTGTTGCCAAACGACGGCGGCTTCTGAACGGCGGTCGCTCTGTTTGTAGAGCATCCCTAATCGATAGAGTGCCTGATGATATGCCTCCATTGACAGATCGCCCTCCAGTGCCGAACGAAGTGTATTTTCAGCCAGATCGTCCAGTCCCAGATCCGCCTGCCAGCGCCCAAGGCTTAATTGATCGATCGGGTGGTCGCAACGAGATGTCGCCAGTTGACGGAAGATACGCGAAGCCAGCGTAACCATCGATAACATATCCATCTCGTTATGATAGAAGATGCCGGTCAGTCGGCGCGCATCCCCGGAACGTAAGTAATCGAGATAGAGCGAGGGAATCATCCAGCCAGGGACATCATCCTGGGTTCGTCGTAACCCGAGCAAGTTTTGCTCGAGGGAGCCTAGGGCGCAAGAGCCAAGTCGTGACCGGAATAGGCGCCGCGCCGGAGCGAGCAGATCGATATGAGGCATCTCCAGCAAACGGCCGCGCCGGCGGTTCATAAGGTAACGGCTATCCAGGAGAGGCACGTCAAACGATTTGCCGTTGAACGTGATGAGTCCCGCCTTGTCAGCCATCATGTCGTCCAGCTGGTGAAGCATCTCCGGCTCATCGCCGTGGTCGCGTAAGAAATATTGTCTGACGACCAGCACGTCTCCTTCTTCGGTCTGGCCATCGGCGATGGTCGTATGCGGCTCGAAGAAAGCCACCCCGACCATAAAAGCCAATGTACCCGCGCCGGCCAGTCCCGTCGTCTCGGTGTCCAGAAAGAGGAAATCACGAAAGTCGTTGCCGGCGATCCGGCTATCAAGCCCGTACGGCGTAGCAGCGGTAGGATCAGCCGTGAGCAGATCAGCTAGAGTATCATCGCCATGGCGATGTTGAATCGGATAAACACGATCGACGACAAAACAAGCTCCATCCTCAGCCTCGACTACGCGACCGCCAGGTAGCAAATGCTCGAGCGGCGGCGTGCCATATAAGTCGTCGCGCGCGCTGTGCAGCTGTTGCCCGCCGCCAACGGGAGCGGCCGCCGGGCGAATGTGGCGCGCACCCCGGGTGACGCCCAAGCGGCGAAGGAGGCTGCTAATCTCGTCGTTCATTTGTTCGATTTTACGTGTGCGGCCTGCGTGAGACAAGGGTTGTTAGGGAGTGATTATAATGAAGGTGTAATAGATTATGTCGCGGCTACCTTTTCAAGTCGTTCAACATTACAATAGGATTATCATGGATGTAGATAATCCGTTTTTCCATCGCGGGGCTATTCGGCATATCGAAGAATTCGTTGGTCGCGAAGCCGAAACGAATCAGATTTTAGGCCTTCTGCGCAACGGACAAAGTGTATCGCTCATCGGGCCGCGCCGCATCGGGAAAAGCTCCTTACTACTCCATCTCAGCTCTCCTCTGATTCGCGAGCAATACCGATTGAATGAATCGGACCATCTGTTCATCATGCTCGATTGCCAGGAACTAGCCGGAGCGCCACCTGAAGAGGTTTACGAACTGCTGCTTAATAATCTGCTAGATGTGGCCACCCAAACCGGCCTGACTCTGGAGATCGCAGCTCAACCCGGAACATACCGGGGGCTGGATATGGCTTTGCAGAAGGTAGATCAACACGGGGCCTCTGTCGTGGTGATGCTGGATGAGTTCGAGTTGCTGGCGGCTAATCAGCACCTGACGCCTTACTTCTTCGCTCGCCTGCGTGGATTGACCACCAAATATGGGTTAGCGTTCTTGACCGCCAGTCAGCGACCTTTATTTGCCATCACCGCCGAAGAAGCTGTGCTCAGTTCGCCCTTCTTCAATATATTTGTTACGCTGCCACTGGGTCTCTTTAGTGAACCTGAAGCGCGCGAACTATTTCACCGGCGACTAGAACGGACTTCGGTTCAGTTCTCGCCGGAGTTGATCGATTACCTGATAGAGCTTGTAGGTCTCCACCCATTCTTCCTGCATATCGCTGGCTATCACGCTGTTCAGGCTATCATTACCGGGGAGATTCGAATAGACGACACTGCAACGATCAGGGAGCAAGATTTCTATCGCCTCGACCACCCTATCGAGGTGGAAGCGGAATCCCACTTAAGCTATCTATGGCAAAACCTGACGCCGGAAGAACAGCATGTGTTGGCCATCGCCGATGGCCCCATTGAAAGCCTGAGACAACTGGAGAGGTTATGCTTACTGCAACGAGTCGACGAAAAATATCGGTATAGTAGCGAAATATTGCGCCGTTTCGTGCGACGCCAAGAAGTGCCGGGGTTAGTGCAGGCCGGCCCTTTCGTCATCGACGAACAACGCTACCAGATTTGGGGGAATGGTCGCGAACTAAGCCTGACGACATCACAATTCAGCATCCTGGTGCAATTATGTCGTCACGCCGGCCAGGTGGTTCGTGGAGAAGATCTGGAGATGACTGTCTGGGGTGATGTTCTGGTCGATGATCCGGACAGATTAAAGACACTCATTAAGCGCCTGCGCAAGGCTGTCGAACCTTACGGGAACTGGATCGTCAGCGAGCGAGGTGTGGGTTATGCCCTCCGCACACCCGAAGATTAAGCGAGGCAAGCCAGTAGCCGCCATAATATCGACACACAAAAACGGTGTGTCTCTTCATCATGTGGGCATGACTAGGGCCGCATCTGACCGTAGTTATCACCATTATCGATTATGGCAGGCTATCATCCTTCTGTGCCTGTCTTTATTCTTGCCTACCCTGACAAGCGCAAAGGCACAAGAGCGGGGACGGCCCCAGAGCTATTGGCAATATACGGCCTCCGGCCGGCTAGACACAGTCGTCACAGCTGACATTAATGGCGATGGAATCGATGAGTTTCTCATCCTCGACGAAAATGGCCGGTTAACGCTGTTGTTGGCCGACGGAAGCGAGGAATGGAGCCAGCCAAGTCCCGATCCGATTACAGCAATCGGAGTGGTTGATATTCTGGATAATCAAACGCCCGAACAAGAGATCGCTATCGCCGGCATGGGTTATCTGGCGGTTTGGGATGCGAGGGGCGATCTGGTCTGGCGAGCCTCTCTTCCGCGCACGACTCGCCCAGTCGCTATCGCAGCAATTGATTATCATTCCGACAGGCGAGGAGACGTGCTGGTGCTGCTGGCTTCGGGTCAGTTATTGGCCTATAGCGCTACCGGTGAAAACATATGGCAATTCGCCGGCCAGGAAAATGCCAATGTCGACGTCAGTCCTCAAATAGTCGTCGCCGACTTTGACGGAGATGGGGCAGACGAAATCGTGATGAGCTTATTCACGCCCCGGCGATTCAGCGAAATCATCTATCTAGACGATTATACAGTCGCATGGAGACAAGCTATTTCGCGACGCATTGCGACGCTAACCGAAGTAGCATTCGAACCAGATACCAGCTTTATCGCCGTCGGCACCAACTTTGGCCAACTGGACCTCTATGCACCGGACGGTACGCTAGTCTGGTTTCGAACTGTAAATCGTCCCATTACGAGTGCGACTTTTGTCGAGTTGGTCGATGAGCCGGCTCTCGTCGTCGGCACGGCCACCGGCAGTGTTATCAGTTACTCCCGTGAAGGTCGCCGCCTATGGACTAACAACCTAGCCAAAGATGCGAATCGCGAGGTCCAGACGATATCACCGGCCAATAGGAGGGCCGTCAATGGGCAGGTCTCGCTAAGTGTAATATTGGGACCGCCTCCAAATTCAACCCAACTCTCTGACATATTTCTGCTGAGTGATAAAGGCCAGATCCTCGCTAAAGTAGGCGATACCGATTCACCCAATCTCACACGATTGACGGACGTTAATAACGATGCCCATTATGAGTTGTTATTGGCACAATTCGCCACGCTTCAACTGTTTGGCCTCGGCATAGGGGATAGCGACTACATTCAGGAGTGGAAGTATACGCTTAACGCCGCGCCAACCGCGGCGCTGGTTGCAGATCTGGATAATGACGGGGAAGAAGAGATCGTTGTCGGCGCACAAGACGGCCGCTTGCACGGCTTGAATACAGATGGCTCGGTCCTCTGGCTCAGCGCGCCCGGCAAAGAGATCACCCATCTCGAGGTCATTCATCACTCATTAACCGAACCACCGCAGGTCGTTGTCGTTCGACGAGAGCAGCCGGTAGCCGAGTATTCAAACACAAGCGAAGTGGTCAACAGCCGGCTGGAACTACGCGAAGCAACAGGAGAGCGTCTCTGGGAAGTCATCATCCCAGCGCAGGTCACGTCATTAGCGATCGATGATCGTCTAGGGTCGGGGACGCCAACTATTTTGGTCGGCACACAGGATGGGCAGATCATCGCCTATGATCTCAGTGGTCACAAACACTGGGAAGCAGCTGCCGCCAATCCCGCTAGTGAAATTCAGTATATAACGGTGGTAAGCGATGGCCCGGCGGGGCGGAACCCGATCATCGCAGCCAGTGGTCAAGAACTCATCCAATTGACCCCATCAAACGATGGCGTCTTATTATCGGCTTTCGCCAGATTTCCCAGCGATGTCATTGCTGCTTATCACGTCAGCCAGCCTGGAGAGACGGAGTTAGCCGTCAGGGTAATCGCTTTCACGGCCGACGGGCTCGTGCACGGCCTCAACCGTCAAGGGATCGAGATGGAACATTGGAATTGGCCCACACCCATAGGGGGAGTTCCGACCGTGATCCAGCTATCGGGGCCGGGAATTGTGGAAGCGTTCCAAAAAAACATCATCTCCTATATGGTGGCCACAGAAGATGGAACTCTGGAACAATTGGCCCTGGTAGACAATCGGCCGGCTATTACCTGGAAGATCACCAACCTGGGTTCCATTCAAGCTCTTAGCTGGGCTGACTTAAATCAGGACGGGCAGCCTGATACCGGCCTGGTCGGCTCTCGCGACGGCACTATTTACCTTTACGAACGACTGCAAACACGGAACCCCAGCCGAGTATTGGAATTACCCCTGTCGAGCAGCGTCTTTCACGTCACTCTATTGAAGCGCACCTCGCGTCAGTCGCCGGACCTGCTTGCCATCACCCATAATGGCCTCGTCCATCTGCTTCGAGAAGAAGAAAACCGACCTCCCCTGTTGACCAAACCTCAGGCGGAGGTTGAACGAGACCAATTCACAATAGGCATATCCGTCCAGGATGTGGAGAACGACGCTGTCGCCGTCCAGCTGGAACTGCGCGACGAGGCGACTGGCGCGTGGCTCCCGCAATCGGAGCAGCGACTGGCAACCGGGAACGGGCAACTATTCTGGCCGGGCGTCACCGTGCCGGAAGGAACAAGCCGGATCAACTACCGCTTTCGGTTTAATGATGGTCTATATCATGGTTATCTTACGCCCCCAATCGGCCCAGAGGTCATCGCAGGCCGCGCATCAAACGGTTCAGCCCTGATAGCGGGGGCATCATTGGGGTTCTTAGCACTGGTTGGTCTGGCTATTTTTATCCGGCAAGAACAAACACCAGGAGCACGAGCTACGCGGTTTTATAACCGGCTATCACAAAACCCCGAAAATATCCTGCCACAACTTGAACATCGATATTCCTCGGAAAGCGGCTCACCAGACTTCTTGCTGCAATTGGCAAACCGCGCTCGCCAGGCTAACGATCTGTACGTGTCCAATCTGGCCGACGGGCTCTTCTTATTAGATAACCGACCACAGGCAGGGCTGCCGATCATCACACGTGTCCTGGATGATATCGCCGGCTCCGACAATATCTGGAACGGGCTTTACCATCGACGCTTAATATTCAAGACTTGCCAAGCCCTTCTCGAAGCGCCTTCCGTCACAGAATTGGGACTCCTACGGCCACAATTCGTCCACGTCCTATCCATGCTCGAAGAGCGAAATGAACAATCGCCCATCCTGGAATCGCTCCTACCTGTGCTGACAAACATGCGTGACAGTGAGCGCGTAGACGCGGTCGATGACCGGCTAGTCTATCTCAATCAAGCTGCTGTCCGGTTGCGGCAGGTACAGGAGCAACTGGATGAGTATCCCCTCAGCATAGAGAGAACGCTGACACGAGCGATCGCTCGGCGATGGTCCGGTTTGCTGACGGCCGAAATCGAGGAGCATCGCGGCCGCGCCCAGCTTGAGGTAACCCTGAAAACCAGGCGGCTGGCTCCCAACGAACGAACACACGTCGCGATGGAGATTCATAATATCGGCCGCGCACCTGCTGAAAACATCGTAGCTACACTAAATGAGAATCCCGCCTATCGAATATGGACGGAACCTCAAATCATCCCCTTCCTCCCATCCGGCAGATCTCGGCAGGTTCGTTTCATGATCGAGCCGCAAGCTGAAGAACGCTTTCGCGTCGCCATCTCCTTGACTTATGACGATCGTAATCGTCATGATAAAACCGTGGCTTTTGGCGACATGGTCTATCTATTGCCCCCCGTGCGCCAGTTCACCCCCATCGTCAATCCTTACTTGCCCGGAACGCCATTGCGTAAGGAAAGCCCATTGTTCTTTGGTCGAGAGGAGCTCTTCGATTTCATTGCCGAGCATGCCGGGATGCAAAGCCAA
>WBZO01005378.1_pt1 | contig 13087 bp, 11 predicted proteins | sample 5204261 | NCBI WGS metagenome assembly WBZO01 (sample SAMN12412400, study PRJNA552823) | activated sludge metagenome | isolation source: activated sludge from anammox sidestream of wastewater treatment plant... | place: USA: North Carolina | collected 2017-09
TGCCGAGGAAGATCTGAAGATCCGTGATCTTCGCCGGATCGCGCGTGAAAAGCGGTTCAATGTAGGGGGAGGCGCCGCAGGGGACGACGAAGTCCACCTGGTCCCCCGGGATGTCCACCCGAGGGAGCCGCGGGACGACCTCCCTCACCTGCGCAACGACGATACCCTGCCTGAACGCCGTGGCCTCGACGATCGTCGGCGTCTCCTCGGTGTTGTAGCCGGTGAAGATGTTCCCGTCGGCGTCGGCGAGCTCCGCGGCGACGAGGGCGACGCGGGGGGTGAGATCCACGAAGTAGCGGCCGTAGAGCTCGAGGTAGGTGTGGATCGCCCCTATCTTCACTTTCTTCTCTTTGACTATCCTCGCGATCTCCTTCGCCTGCGGACCGGAGAAGGCGAAATCGAGCCGCTCGGCGATGCCGCGGTCGAAGACCGCCACGTGCTCGGGGAGCACGACCGAGGATTGCAGCATGTGAAGGCGGTTCAGCCTCGCCGGGTCGAGGCCGGCGAGCGTCTTTGCGAGGAAGATCGCCTGCTTCTGGTTGTTCCCCTCGATATTGACCCGGTCGCCGGGGCGGATGACCGCGTAAAGAAGCCCCGCGGCGTTCTCGGGGGGGACGACCTTCGCCCCCCCGCGAATGAACGGGCGGGCCGAATTGAGACGCTGTTCGCGGTCGCGGGCGAGCGTGCGGAAATCCTTGACGGTCATGTGGGGCGGGGCCTCCTTCCGATGGCAGTTACGCGCCGTAATGTTCCGCGAAGACGAGGAGCGCCTCGCGGAAGCAGTTCATGCTCGCCCGGAGCAACCCGGCCCCGATCTGGCCGATCCCCGGCCTTTGGTGGGCGACCCCGGTGTTGATCACCGGCGTGATCCCGGTCTCGACGACCTTGCGGATATCCACGCCGGCCGGGGTGCCGCGGAAGTCGAGCGCCGGAAGCTGGTAATCCCGGTGCGACCCCCAGGCGATCTCGTACATCTCCAGGGTATAGCGGGCGGCGTCGGAGGGGGCGCCGCCCACGAACTTGACGATCGCCGGGGCCGCCGCCATGGCCATAGCCCCGATCGCCGCCGTCTCTGTGATGGTGCTGTCGCCGAGATCGCGGCAGCCGTCTTCCGCGGTAAACCCGGGGAAGTAGAGCCCCCGCGGCTCGCCGGCGGGCGCGGTGAACCACCGATCCCCAAGGCCGGCGACGCGGATGCCGATCTCAACGCCGTTTCTCGCCATGGCGCACATGATCGTGGAGCCCCGAAGCCCCTTGACGGTGTCCGCCGCCGCCTTGCACGCCGGCATCGCTAGATTCAGGAAGAAATGGTCGTTGCCGGCGATGAACCTGAAGATCTCCGCCGTCGTCTCCTTCTCCACGTCGGCCGCCAGGAGGTGCGGGGTGATCGCGCGAAGGAAAAGGCCTGTCCCGGCCACGTTCCGGTTGTGGCACTCATCGCCCATGAGCAGCGCCTGCGCGATCAGGTTCTTGATGTTGATCCCGCCGGCGATTTTCAGCGCCTTGGCGAGCGACGGGGCGAGCACGCCCGCCATCCACTTCAGCCGGGCGATCACCTCCGGGCCGTTCGCGCCGAAACGGAGCACCTTGCCCAGCCCCTCGTTCAAGGTCGCGTACGCCATATTCCCCGCGGTCTCGTTCCGTACGCAGAAGACCGGCATCGAAGGGGATATGACGCCGGCCATGGGGCCGACGGCGCAATGGTGATGGCAGGGGGAGAAGATGATCTTTCCGCTCCCCGCCAGTCGCTCGGCGTCCGCGACGTCGGCCGCCTTTCCCTCGTAGACGAGCGCACCGGCCACCGCCCCGCGTATGGGGCCGCACATCGCCTCCCAGGCGATCGGAGGGCCGGCGTGGAGGATCGTGCGCTCGCTCATCCCCGGGATAACCTCCCGCGCCGGGCGGATATCCACGAGGACCGGCTGCGCGTCCTGCATCATCTGCAGCGCCCTGTCGTTCGCCTGCCGTATCATCTCGGCCCGGGGCAGGAGGGAGTCGAGGGCCTCAAGCGCGGCTGGGTCGCCCCCTGCCGGCGGCGCCCATTCCACGTGGAGCGCCCTGGCGCCCTGCGAGGCGATGGAGGCGGTGAACGAGGCCAGGCCCATGCTGACGACGTTCGGCATGCCCTTGAGAAGCCCGGAGACCCCTTGCGTGCTCATGTCAATGCGTCCCCTTCGACGCGATGAGGCCGGCTAGGCGCGCGGCGCAAGCATTGGTCTCCATCACGCGCACCCCGGCGCGTTCCAGGGCGGCCTGCTGCCGCGCGCGGTTCTGGGGATCGGCGTCGGTTCCGGTGATGGAGGCGACGAAGGCGATGCCTCCCCTCGCGCTGTCACGCGCCTTCCGGATCGCCGGGACGAGTTCGCCTGCCGGATCGAGGTGCGCCCCGTAGCCGAGCACCACGTCGAGGAGCACCACGCCGGTCCCCGGGTCTTCCGCCTCGCGGACGATCCGCTCGCAGCGAAGCGCGAAGTCGATCATCGGGTGCGGCCTGCCGCGTGTGAACTCGTCGTCGCCGAGGTCCAAGATGCAATTCCCATCGCTTCTCCTCGGATCGGAGAGCTTCAGCTCGGGGGCAAGCGGCGTGTTGGAGCGGCACTCCCCGATGTAGGCGCGCAGCACGATGAGCGCCTCGTCGGCGAGCGTCCCCCCGGAGAAGAGGCCTCGAATGAACCTGCGCCCGGCGGGGAGCCGCCTCCGCTCCTCCTCGGCGACCGCATGAAGCGCGGGTGAGTCCACCGGCGCCGGGCGCTTGGGGCCCCCGGCGAGCTCGATCGCCATGAGCGCGGCATCCTCGAGGGTGGCCGAGAACGGGATGCCGCGCTTGGCGGCCTCGGCCGGATCGCCTTTCAAAAAATTGATCACGACCGGTTTCGAACAGTTCTTCGCCCGGTCGAGCACAGCGGCCGCGACGGATTGGGCGGGGGGCTTCGAGACGAGGACGATCAGCCTCGTCTCCGGGTCCGCGTCGAGCGCCTCTATACCCTGGAGCATGCTTATGCCGCCTACCTCCTCCGAGAGGTCTCGTCCCCCGAGGCCGATGGCGTGCGTGATGCCCATGCCCGCGTTGGAGACGATGCAGCTCACCTCCTGGATCCCGGTCCCCGACGCGCCGACGATGCCGACCGGCCCACGGTTCACGGCGTTCGCGAAGCCGAGCGCCACGCCGCCGATGATCGCAGTGCCGCAATCCGGCCCCATCACGATTAGCCCAAGTCCGCGCGCCTTCCTCTTCAGCGCGATCTCATCCTCGATCGGCACGTTGTCGCTGAAGATCATAACGTGGAGGCCGCGCCCCAGGGCGGCCTCGGCCTCGCGGCGCGCGTACGCTCCCGGGAGGGAGACGAAGAGCAGGTTCGCGTCCGGCATCGACTGAAGCGCCCCTGAGAGGGAACGCGGGGCCGGCCCCGCCCCCCCCGGCTGCGCCTCCGGCCGGCGCGACAGGAAATCCCGTAGCGCCGCCGCGGCGCCGGATGCGGCGTCCTCGCCGGCGGCACGGACCGCTATGACGAGATCCATAGGTCCCGCGGCACGCCCCTCTTCGGCGAGGAGGCCGGAGGAGGCAAGGAGCTCCTTGTTGGCGTCGGTCCCCATCATCGCGGAGACCTCCTCGACGCCCCCCCTCGCTTTCGCCTCGGCGGCGATGGACATCAGCATGACCGAATCTACGTACCGGTTTCTGATGACGATGTTCAGAAGCATGATATCCCCCCCGGGGGACTCCGGACGGCGGCCGCCCTCTTGCCGGCGGAACGGTTGGAGTATAGGAGATGAGGCGGGGCGGGAACAAGGGAAAAGAGGGCCGGGGCGGGTTGGCCGTCAGGCGGGCGGCGGGGCGTTTATGGGAGGCCGCCCCCCGGCGCGCGCCATCATGGACACGCCGGCGATGACCAGCGCTGCGCCGGCGGCGATGGCCGGCGTCAGCCCCTCGCCGAGCATCGCCATGGATGCGATCGCCCCGGATAGCGGCTGTATGAACTGGAACCCAGCCGCCGTAGACGCGTCCACGGTGTCGAGCGCCTTGTTCCACAGGATATAGGCGAGGGCGGTGTTGAAGATCGACAGGTAAAGAAGCGATCCGGCCGCCCCGGCCCCGGCGGCGCACGGACGGCCCAGGGCCGCCTCGGCGAGGGCCGGAGGGAAGAGCAGGCCCGCCGCCGCGATCACCCCCCATGCGCCGGCGACGGCGCCGCCCATCCGGCCCGCCGCCCGTTTCCCCGCCACAGTGTAGACGGCCCAGCAGACCTGGGAGGCGAAGACGAGGAGATCACCCTTGAACGCGCCGGTGCCGTCGCCCCCGGCGAAGAACGACGAGGCGGTTATGCAGATTATGCCGGCTATCCCGGCGGAAAGGCCCGCCAGCTTCCAGGCGCGGAGGGGTTCCTTCAGGATTGCCGCGGCGAGCAGGGCCGTGATGAGCGGCGGGGCCCCCGAAAGAAGCGAGCCAGAGACGCCGGTAGTTCGCCCCATCCCGAGGTTCATGAGCGCGGCGAATCCCAAGCCCCCGGTGAGGCCGAGCAGAAAGACGGTCCCCGCCTCCCTGGCCGGGATCCGGAGCCTCCCGCGCATGAACACGGCGAAGAAGAGCGCCGCGAGCGCGTAGCGGAGAAACGCGAGAGTGTACGGCGGTACGAAGCGAAGTGCGTAGCGGGTCACCGGGTAGGAGGTTCCCCAGACGGCGACTGCGGCGGCCAGCATCAGGTGCGCGGCGGCGGGCCTCGGCTTCATCGGCGACATTGTATCCTACCGTGCGCTGTATTTCATCCATACGCGCGATGGGCGGCTGGCGATTTGTGATATATTCTTCGGCGCCACGGCCGGGGCGGCGCCGGGGGCGAGTGGGGGGGGCGATGGGAAGCGGATGGATCTCTCGGACGGCGCTTGCCGCAGCGTGCGCGGCGCTCGCCGGATGCGGGGAAGGGGGGCGCGGGGATAAGGCCGCCGCGGCGACGGGGCTTCGGGTCGCCGCGGTTTTTGCGACGCCGATCGAGGAGCCGTGGGACGGCTGCATCCACAAGGCGCTCCTCCGCGCGAGGGAAGAACTCGGCGTGGGATACGAATGGGCCGAGTCGGTCGCGAATCCCGACTTCGAGCGCGTGGTGCGGGAGTTCGCGGGGCGGGGTTTTTCCGTCGTCATGGGGGACGCCTTCGGCTCCGAGGAGGCGGTCCGGCGCGCGGCGCGGGACTTCCCGCATGTCGCCTTCTGTTTCGGTTCGGGGCTGGGGCCCCAGCCGCCGAACTTCTCTGTGTTCGACAACTGGATCCATGAGCCCGCCTACCTGTCGGGGATGATAGCCGGCAAGCTGACGAAGAGCAATATCGTCGGCGCCGTGGGGGGGTATTCGGTGCCGGAGGTAAACCGCCTGGTGAACGCGTTCTTTGACGGGGCGAGGGCGGTGAACCCGGCGGTGAAGGGGAAGATCATTTTCATCAACTCCTGGTTCGACCCGCCGAAGGCGAAGGAGGCGGTCTTCGCCGCGGCGGCCCTCGGCGCCGACGTGTTCTTCGGCGAGCGATACGGCGTGATCGAAGCGTGCCGGGAAAAGAACCTGTTCGCCTTCAGCAACATGCAGCCGCAGTGGCAACTCGCCCCCGATAATGTCGTGACGGGTCCGGTCTGGGAGATGTGGCCGACCGTGCGGGAGGTGATCTCGCGCGTGAAGGCGGGCACGTACGCCGCCGAGGATTACCGGGAGTGGTCGATGATGAGGAAAGGCGGGGCGTCTCTCGCCCCGTACCACGACTTCGAGAAGAAGCTCCCCCCCAAGGTCCTCCGCATGGTCGCGGAGAAGCAGCGCGAGATCCTCGATGGGCGCTTCACCGTCCCAGTCAACGAGAAGGTCCCCGTATCAAATTGAAATCTTTGGTCTTTCTTTGGGGTCGGACCACGATATCTTGTTGCAGGACAACATGTTAGTTTAAAAACAGGCCTGAAAAAGGGCCTTAAAAGCGATTTTTGACCTCGAAAATGCATTAATGAGGAGATGTAAACCTAAAAGAATGAGCCGGATCCAGGCCTTAGACGCTAAAAACGGGCCCCAAAATCGTTTCTAAAGCCTTCATTAACCCCCCAAAAAATACTTATTATGTTGCAAGACAAAAAGATATCGTGGTCCGACCCCCAGCACCAGCACCTTGTGGAGATGCGGGGGATTGTCAAGCGATTTTATGGCAGGGCGGTGAACGACTGTGTCGATCTTACCCTGCGCCGCGGGGAAGTGCTGGCTCTCCTCGGCGAGAACGGGGCGGGGAAATCCACGCTCGTCAAGATCCTCTACGGGCTCTACACACCCGATGCGGGGAGGATCCTCATAAAGGGACAGCCCGTCTCCATCGGCTCTCCCCGGCGCGCCATGTCTCTCGGGATCGGCATGGTCCACCAGCACTTCACGCTCGTCCCAGATCTCACCGCCGCGGAGAATATCGCCCTCGCCGTGCGCGACATGCGCCGCGGCATCTTTCTCGACCTCGAGGGGGAGGAGGAGCGGATCCGCGGCTTATCCTCCCGGTACGGGATCGTCGTCGATCCGTCGAAGAAGGTCCGCGACCTCTCCGTCGGCGAGCGCCAGCGCGTGGAGATACTGAAGGTCCTCTCGCGCGGGTCGGAGATCCTAGTGCTCGACGAGCCGACGGCCGTTCTCACCCCGGGCGAGGCGGGGGAGCTCTTCAGGGTCATCGCGGCGCTGAAGCGGGAGGGGGCCGGGATCATACTCATCACCCACAAGCTCGATGAGGTGATGGCCGCCTCGGACCGCGTCACGGTGCTCCGCGGCGGAAAAGTCGTTTTCGACGGCGAGACGGGGCGCACGGACGCGCGCGCCCTCACGGCGGCGATGATTGGGGGATGGGCCCCGGCGCCCGCGCGGCGCGCCGCGCGGCCGACTGGGGGCGTTGTCCTCGAAGTGCGCGGGCTGCGGGCCCGGGGAGGGCACGGGGCAGAGACGCTCAAGGGGGTGTCGTTCGCCGTCGGGCGCGGCGAGATATTCGGCATCGCCGGGGTGTCCGGGAACGGCCAGCGCGAGCTCGCCGAGGTGCTCTCCGGCGTGCGACGCGCATCGGCGGGCTGGTTCTCGGTGAACGGTGTCCGGATGACCGGGAAGAAACCGCGGGCGCTCGCCTCGCGCGGCGTGGGGAGGATACCTGAGGACCGGATGGAGTCCGGCGCCGTGCTCGATCTCCCCCTGAAGCACAACCTCGTCCTCGAGCGGTATCATCTCCCGCCGTTCGCCCGCTGGCTCTCCCTCGACGACGGCGCGGTCGAAGCGCACGCCGAACGGCTCATCGCGGAGTACGGCATCCGGGCGCACTCCGCGGGGATAGAGACGGGATCGCTCTCGGGCGGGAATATCCAGAAGGCGATACTCGCCAGGGCGCTTGATCCGCGCCCCTCACTCATCGTCGCCTCCCATCCGGTGCGCGGGCTCGACGTGGGCGCCGCCGCCCTCATCCATGAGAAGCTCCTGGGGGAGCGCGACCGCGGCGCGGCGGTGCTCTTCATCTCGGAGGATCTCGACGAGATCCTGTCGGTGGCCGATACCGTCGGGGTCATCTTCGGGGGAAGGCTCCTCGGGATCTTTCCGCGGGCCGAGGCCGAGCGGGGACGGATCGGCGCCCTCATGGCGGGCGTGACGGGGGGGGCGCGATGAGGCTGCGGCTCGAGAAACGGGAGCCGATCTCGACGCGCGCCCGGCTCGCCCTCCCGTTCGCGGCGGTGGCGATCTCCTTCGCGCTCTCGTTCATCCTCATCCTCCTTGCGCGCGCGAACCCGTTCACCGCCTACTACTACATCTTTTACGGCGCGCTGGGATCGCGGACGGGCCGGTGAAGGCGACGCCGCTCCTGCTCACCGGCCTCGCGGCGGCCGTGGCGTTCAAGGCGCGATTCTACAACCTCGGCGGCGAGGGGCAGCTCTGCCTCGGCGCGCTCTGCGCGGCCGTGCTCGGCGTGCGCCTGGCGCTCCCCCGAGCCCTCGCCGTCCCGGCGATCGTGGCCGCGGGATGCGCCGCCGGGGCGGCGTGGGCGCTCTTGGCGGGCCTCCTCAAAACGCGCCTAAAGGTGGACGAGGTGGTGGTCACCCTCCTCTCGAACTACATCGTCATATGCGTCATCTCGGCCCTTCTCGACGGGCCGCTCAAGGATCCGCGCACCATGTGGCCGAACTCCGCCCCGATCCTCGACAGCGCGCGGTACCCGCTGATCGTCCCCGGCACCAGGCTCCACGCCGGGGCGCTGGTCGCGCTGGCGGCGGCGGGAGCCCTCTGGTGGGTTATGAGGAGGTCCGTGCTCGGATTCGAGATAGCGGCGGTAGGGGCGAATCCGAGGGCTGCCGCGTACGCCGGCATCCCGGTGGGGAGGACGGTGATCCTCGTCTCCCTTCTGAGCGGCGGGCTCGCGGGCCTCGCAGGGGCGGGGGAGGTGGTCGGGCTGCACTACAACCTCGTCGAGAAGATCTCGCCCAACTACGGCTACGCCGGCGTGGTGATCGCCATGCTCGGCGGGCTCGACCCGTTCGGCGTCGTGTGTGCCGCTATTCTCTTCGGCGTCCTCGTCACGGGCGCTGAGCTGATGAGCCGTTACACCGGCGTACCCGTCTTTCTCGCCGACGCGCTCCAGGGGATCGTGCTCCTCGTGATGTGCGCGGTCTTCGTCTTCACGCGCTGCCGGGTGAGGGTGTCGCGCGGCGGGGAGGAGTCCCCGGTGTGCGATGCGCGGGGCGCGACGGAAGGGGGCGCGCGATGATGGAGATGCTGACGGCGGCGTTCCTCGCGGGCCTCCTTGCGGCGATGATCCGGATGGCCACTCCGATCCTCTTCGCCGCGCTGGGGGAGTGCCTCTCGGAGCGATCCGGGGTGCTCAATCTGGGGATCGAGGGGATCATGTTCACCGGCGCGCTCGCCGCCTTCCTGACGGCGCACGTCACCGGGAACCTCCTCCTCGCCGTCGCCGCCGCGTTCCTCTCGGGCGCCGCCCTCGCGCTGGTGCACGCCGCCCTCGTCGTGTCGCTCGGCGTCTCCCAGCACGTGAGCGGCCTCGGCCTGACGATCTTCAGCTCGGGGCTCGCCCTCTTCCTCTACCGCCTCGCCGTCGGGACCCCCGCCACGCCGCCGCAGGTTACGCCGTTCAGTGTCGTGGGGGTGCCGATCCTATCCGCCATCCCGTTCCTCGGCCCCGTTTTGTTCCGGCAGTACGCGCTCACCTACGCGGCGGCCGCCCTCGTCCCGCTCCTCGCCATCCTCCTCCGGCGGACGCGCTGGGGGCTCGCGCTCCGCGCGACGGGGGAGAACCCCGAGGCGGCGGACGCGATGGGGGTCGACGTCTTTCTGGTCCGGTACGCGAGCGTCGTCGCCGGCGGCGGGTTGATGGCTGTGGGCGGGGCATTCCTTTCGGTCGCGCAGTTCAACATGTTTCTCCCCGGCATGGTGGCGGGGCGCGGATGGGTCGCGATCGCCCTCGTCGTCTTCGGGAAATGGCGCCCGGGGGCGATCTTCCTAGGGGCGCTGCTCTTCGGCCTCATCGACGCCCTCCAGCTCCGGCTCCAGGCGGCGGGCGTCGTGCTGCCGTACCAGTACCTGCTCCTCCTCCCGTACCTCGTGACGATCGTCCTCCTCGCTGCCTTTGCGCGGGACCCGGCATATCCGGGCGCCCTGCTCCGGGCGTACAGGAGGGAGTGACCGGATCGGCCCCCTCATGCCGGCGCGGGGGACGCGGGGGCCGCGCTCGTAAAGGGTGCGGCGACGGCTTCGCCGGCATCCCAAGCCCGTCGACGCGCGGCGGGGCGCGAGGGGGATCGATTTTTCCGCGCCCGCGCCCCGGGCGATCCTGATATACTTCCTGCCGGGGGGAGCGCGCGATGCCCATCTACGAGTACGATTGCGGGTCGTGCGGGAAGCGTTTCGAGATCCTGGTGCGGAGCGCCTCGAAACCCCCGCGCCCCGCCTGCCCGGCCTGCGGGGCGCGGGGGGCGCGGCGCCTGTTCTCTTCCTTCGGGCTCGCCCCCGCATCGGGGCATGGCGGCGCCGGGGGCGGGGGCGCCGGATGCGCAGGGTGCAGGCCGGCTCCGGGGCGGTGCGCGACGTGCGGCGGGGGTTGATCCGTCCCGCCCGCGCGGCGCGACGGCGATTTATTTCGCGGAGGGGCCATGGAGCGTCTCTGGGCGCCGTGGAGGGGCGCGTACATCGAGCGGGGCGCGCCGGACGGGTGTATCTTCTGCGACAAGCCGCGCGCCGGGGATGACCGGGCGAACCATATCCTCTCGCGCTCGGAGGCGTGCTTCTCGATGTTGAACCGCTACCCGTACAACGGCGGCCATCTGATGGTCGCCCCGTTCAGGCACGTCGCGGGCCTCGACGGGCTCTCGCCCGCCGAACTCCAGGGGATCATGCTCCTCGTCAGGGACTCGGTCGAACTCCTGCGGCGGGTTCTCTCCCCGGCCGGGTTCAACGTCGGGATCAACCTCGGGGGGGAGGCCGGGGCCGGCGTCGCCGGACACCTGCATGTGCACGTGGTCCCGAGATGGAAGGGCGACACCAACTTCATGGCGGTGACGGGGGGGACGAAGGTCATTTCGCAGGCGCTCGACGAGATCTACGCGCGCCTGCTCGCCGGCGGGGCGCCGGCCGCCACGTGAGCGCGACGGACGGGGTATGCAGCCGAGCCGGGATATGGTAGGGTCGTTGGGTTCAAACGGCCGTTAGGCGGCGAACGGGGGGAGGGGGACAATGGCGGCGCAGCGATATTGCGAGGATTGCCTCAAGAAGGACCATTGCGAGTACAAGCCGACGGAGGGCACGCTGCTCAGGTGCCTCGACAAGCAGACCGCCCCGGGCGCGGGCTCCGAGGGCGCGTACGCCCAAGCCACTTCCGACGCCTAGCACCGGTCCGCCCCCCGGGGGAAGCGCGCGGGGCCCGTCCGCGCCCCGGCCTTGGACCGTCCTGCGCCCCCGCCCCCCGCGTGTTTGACCACGTCCCCACGCCTTGCTATACTTACCCCCTTCTATGATTCAGAACGGTTCCGGCCTATCGCGATGCGTACTCGTCCTAAACCGCCTCTGGCAGCCTGTGCACGTCTGCGGGATGCGGAGGGCGTTCTCGCTCATCTACCGCGGGGCCGCACAGGTGGTTTCCAGGGAGAACGGCTCGTTCTCCGTCTACGATTTCGACCGGTGGGCCGGCGCAGAATGGGATTGGGGGGACGGGGCGGCCTGCGTATCCACGGTGAGCATGAAGATCCGCGCGCCGGAGATCATCATCCTCCGCACCTACGACCGCCTCCCCGCGCGCGAGGTGAAGCTCACGCGGCGGAATATCTACCTCCGCGATCGCAACACCTGCCAATATTGCGGGCGCTCCTTCAGGGAGCACGAGCTCAACCTGGACCATGTCGTCCCGCGCCGGCTCGGCGGGACGACCACGTGGACGAATATCGTCTGCAGTTGCGTGGGGTGCAATCTCAAGAAGGGCGAGAAAACGCTCGACGGCTCCGGGATGGGACTGCTGAAGACCCCGAGGAAGCCGCGATGGTCGCCGTTCAACCAGATAGCATTCAGGCGCGGGGTGTGCGCGAGTTGGGAGCAGTTCCTCGACCCCTCGGCGTGGAAGATACAGATCCTGAACGACGCCGGCTGACGGGCGCCTCGCGGGAGATCAGCCCGCCGTCCGCCGCGCCCCCCCGCAGCGGAAGGATATCCATGGACGCGCTGGCCGAGAAACACGAACGCCTGAAGCGGATCATCGCCTCTTACGGAAGCCTCCTCGTGGCGTACTCGGGGGGCGTGGACAGCACGCTCCTCGTCGCGGTCGCCGCCGAGGTGCTGGGCCGGCGCCTGCTCGCCGTAACGGCCGACTCGCCCACGTTCCCGGCACGGGAGCGGAGAGAGGCGCGCGTCCTGGCGCGGCGCCTCGGTATCCGGCACCGCGTCATCGCCTCCCGCGAACTCGACGACCCGCGGTTCGCGCGCAACCCGCCCGACAGATGCTACTGGTGCAAGCGGGAGCTCCTCGGCGCCCTCCGTTCCATGGCCGCCAGGGAGCGGATCGCCGCCGTCGCCGTGGGGTCGCAGATCGACGATCTCGGCGACTACCGCCCCGGGGAGCGGGCCGTTCGGGAGATGAGGGCGGCGAGCCCGCTCAGGGAGGCCGGGTTCTCCAAGAGGGATGTTCGCGCCCTCTCGCGCAGGCTGGGGCTCCCCGGTTCGGGGCGCGAGGCGGCGGCGTGCCTCGCGTCGCGCATCCCCTATGGCCGCGGGATCGACCGTGCCGTCTTGCGCCGCGTCGAGCGCGCCGAGGGGCTGCTGCGCAAGCGCGGCTTCTCCTCCGTCCGCGTGCGCGCGGACGGAGGGGTCGCCAGGATCGAGGTGGCGCCGGGGGAGGTCGGAAGGCTCTTCTCGCGGGGGACCCGGGAGGGGATAGGCCGGGGCCTGAGGCGGCTCGGCTTCCATACCGTCTCGGCGGACCTGGACGGGTACAGGATGGGAAGCCTAAACGCGGCGCTCGCGAGAGGCCGGAAAACGGGCGGGAAGGACGGCGGGAGATGATCACGGGGGCCGCGCGGCCGGGCGAACCGCCGCTCTACGTCGGCATAGACATCGGCTCCGTGAGCGTGAAGACGGCCGTCGTAGACGCCGGCGGCGCGCTGCTGGGCGACCGGTATCTCCGCCACCGCGGCCATCCGCTCTCGGCGATGGAGGAGATGCTGGGCGAGATCCTCCGGGGGTATCCGCCCGGGCGGATCCGGGCCTTCGCCGTGACCGGCTCCGGCGGGCCGCTCGCCGGCGGCATAATAGGCGCCGACTTCGTGAACGAGATCATCGCGCAGGCGCGCGCCGCCGCGCGGCTCTGCCCCGGTGCCCGGACGATCATCGAGATGGGGGGGGAGGACTCGAAGATGATCCTAGTCCGGGACGATCCCTCCTCCGGCCGGGGGATCATCGAGGATTTCTCGATGAACACCGTCTGCGCGGCTGGCACCGGTTCTTTCCTCGACCAGCAGGCGAGCCGGATGGGCCTCTCGATCGAAAAGGAGTTCGCCGAGCACGCGCTCCGCTCCGCCCACCCGCCGCGCATAGCCGGCCGCTGCTCGGTCTTCGCC
>WBZO01005379.1_pt1 | contig 13086 bp, 11 predicted proteins | sample 5204261 | NCBI WGS metagenome assembly WBZO01 (sample SAMN12412400, study PRJNA552823) | activated sludge metagenome | isolation source: activated sludge from anammox sidestream of wastewater treatment plant... | place: USA: North Carolina | collected 2017-09
TTCGGTGACGCGGTGGTCGCCGCGCGCATAGGCCTTGGCGTTCTCGTAATAGAAGGCCGCGTTCATGATGTTGGCGACCCTGTTGTCGCGCGTCCTGATGACCTTGGCCGGCGCGCCGGCGACGATTGAGTTTTCAGGGATCACGGTGCCCTCGGTCACGATGGAATGCCCTGCGACAATGGAGTTGGCGCCGATCTTCGCGCCGTCCATGAGCGTCGAATTGATGCCGATGAGGCAATTGTCGCCGATCTCGGCGCCGTGGATCGTGCAGTGATGCGTGATGGAGCAGTTATCGCCGATGATCGTCGGCGTCGTGTTGCCGACATGGATCATCACGAAATCCTGAATGTTCGTCCGCTTCCCGATGCGCACTTCGTGCATCTCGCTGCGTATGACGACATAGGGCCAGAGCGACGAGCCTTCGCCGATGTGAACCTTGCCGTAGACGAGCGCCGTTTCGTGAATGAAGGCCGGATTGTCGAGGACGACGCCGGGGCCGAAATCCTTTTTCATTGTCATCTTGAACTTTCGATTGGCGCGCGGACCGGGCCGGCCGCCGCGACGAGAAGAAGCGCGAGCATCGAGGCGCCCGCCATGGTGAGGTATGAAGCCTGATAGCCGCCAGCATTTTCATAGAGGAAGCCCATGACGGCGGGGCCGCTGGCCACGCCCGCCACCATGAAGAGCTGGTTGAGCGAGAAGATGCGGCCATAGGCCTTGAGCCCGAAGGCTTCGGCGAGGACCAGCGCCTGCATCATCAGGAGATTGCCGACCGTGCAGCCGAAAAGAGCGGCGACGACGAGAAGCGTTGATCCCTTGGCGAGAGCGAGAAGAACGAGCGCGATGCCCTGGCCGAACGCCAGCGCGAGGACGAAGCCACGCGAGGAAATATGGACAAGCGCCCAGCCGCCGATGAGGCGCCCGACAATGCTCGCGCCTGCCATGACGGCGACGGCGAGGGCGGCCATGCTGTCGTTCGAGCGTCCGGCGACGAGGCTGAAGAGATGAGCGATCGATCCGACCTGCGCCATCATCGCGAAGATGAAGGCCGCCGTGATGAGAATGAAGAAGCGGCTTCGGATCGCAGTCTCGAATGCGACGCCATCAGCTGGAAGCGGTGCGCCCCGATCGTCCCTCTCGATCGGATCGCCATCGGGCCCGAGCCCGAGCGACATGGGATCGGGCCTTATCGCAAGCCAGGAGATCGGAACGATGCCAAGCATCAGGATGAGGGCGAGCCATGGCGCGGCACCGTCGAAGCCGAGGCGCTCGATCATGCTCGCAGAAAGCGGCGTCAGAAGAATGCCGCCGAGCGAAAGGCCGGTCGATGCGATCGACAGCGCCTGCGAGCGCCGCCGCACGAACCAGCGCGCAACGAGCGTCGTGCCGGGAATGAGCGCGCAGCAGGAATAGCCCATGCCGAAGAGGATGTAGAAGCCGTAGAGCTGCCATGGCGTGGTCACATATCCCGCGGCGAACATGGCGAGGCTGCAGATGAGCGCGCCCGCCGTCAGCATCCAGCGTATGTCATAGCGCTCGATCAGCGCCGCGACGCCTATGCCCGTGATGCCTGAGGCGATGAAGAAGCAGGCTGTTGCAGCCGAGGCGCTCGAAACAGAAAAGCCGCCATGCGCGACGAACGCCTTGAGATAGACCGAGAGATTGTAGAAGCCGAGGCCGGAGGCGACCGTCATCACGACCATGGTCGCGGCAACGACATACCAGCCGTAAAAAAGCCCGCGGCCCCGCATGGGGAGTTGCTTCTGGTCGCTCATCTGTCGCTCATCTTATCGCCACGGCCGCAATGAGGTGCCTTCGGAGGAAGGGCCGGCGATAGTCATTCGGGTTCCCGGCGCTGGCAAGGCCCAAATCCGGACGCAACGCTCTGGCGAAGCGATCCTCGATCGGATAAGCATTTTGCATCGGCACATGGACCGGACGGTCCGGCAACAAGAAAAGGGAGGACGTCAGTGAAGTTCTATAATTCGATCGGACCCAATCCGCGCGTCGTCAAGATGTTCATGAAGGAGAAGGGCATCGAGATTCCCTTCGAGGAAGTCGACCTGCTCAAGGGCGACAACCGGCGCGAACCCTATCTCTCGAAGAACCCGGCGGGCCAGATGCCGGCGCTGGAACTCGATAGCGGAGCCGTGATCGCGGAGATCACCGCAATTTGCGAGTATCTCGACGAGGCGTTTCCGGCGAACCCGCTTGTCGGCGTGACACCGGAAGAGCGCGCGGAGACGCGCATGTGGACGCGCCGCGTCGATCTCAATATCTGCGAGCCGCTGACCAGCGGCTTCCGTTACGCGGAAGGGCTCGGCCTCTTCAAGGACCGGATGCGCTGTCTTCCGGAAGCGGCCGCCGGCCTGAAGGCCATCGCGCAGGACAAGATCTCCTGGCTCGACAAGCAGCTCGACGGACGCGAATTCCTTGCCGGCAAGCGGTTGACGCTCGCCGACATCCTGCTTTTCTGCTTCCTCGATTTCGGCGCCTCGGTTGGCCAGCCGCTCAACCCCGACAACAAGAATGTGGTCGCCTGGTTCGAGCGCATGAAGGCACGGCCGAGCGCTGCCGCCAGTGCGTGAGCCGGCATCGGCATGACGCTTCAAGGAGCCGGCCCCCTCGGGGGCCGGTTTTTTGTTGTGGACGATTTCGGGCTGAGGCACGCCGAGGCTTTCACGCATGACGGCATCAGGCTAGGATAGTAAAGGCATCTTACTATCGGGAGGTTGGAGGATGATGTCGTCTGCGAAGTTTCTGATGGCGATGCTGTTCGCGCTGGCGCTGACGGCAGTGGCCGGGCAGCCGCCCGCCCATGCCGTCTCGGACAAGGACGAGGGCGTGATCGAGTGCCTGATGTCTACCCGGGTCAAGAACAAGGACGGCGCGCAGGGCTGGTGGAACCGGCGCACGGATCAGCAGCGGCGCCTCATTCTCGCTCTGCCTTGCAACGAACGATACATCCCCATGGTCTGCATTTTCCTCTACGACCCGGATCTCGTCGGTTGCACGAACAAGGGGGTCGCGGAATCCCGCGCCACGGCGGCATGTCAGGCCAAGGGTTACGATCTGATGTCGCAAGAGCTTGCGGACTGCAAGGCGGAATTCAAGAAGACGTTCAAGCCGCCATTCCCGCGCGTCTCGAGTTGACGGCGGTATCCGGCGAATTCAGGGGAGGAGAACGGATGAAGTGGTTTGTCAGGGCATGCGCGATCATCGGCGCGCTGGTGGCGGCGGATATGGCGATGCCGCAGGCGGCGCTCGCCGACAAGGCGCCCGAATGCATGCAGAGCGACACGCGCAAGATACCCGACCAGCGCATGCAGGAATGGTGGGACAAGCGCACGCCCGAGCAGCAGAAATATATTCGCGAGCTGCCCTGCAATGAGCGCTATATTCCCATGACCTGCATCTTCCTTTTCGATCCCGACCTCAAGGGGTGCACGAACAAGGCCGTTGCGGAATCGCGCGCGAATGCCGCCTGCCAGGCCAAGGGGCTCGATCTGATGTCCGAGGAGATGGCGGACTGCAAGGCGGAATTCAAGAAGACCTTCAAGCCACCCTTCTCCTGAGAGGCCGCTTTTCATGTCACCCGCACCCGCCGACACGCTCGATCCCGATTGGGAGTCGCCAGCCGCCGTCACGCTTGGCAAGAAGGTGCTGGCGCTCGATCCCGAGCGCGGCTATGTGCGCGCGTCGTATGTGGCGGGTGACAATTTCATCAACCGGGGAGGGCGCATCTATGGCGGCTTCCTTGCGGCGATGCTCGATGGCCTGTGCGGACATGCGGTGAGGCTCACGCATCGCCAGCCGGGCACGCCCCAGGTCACGCTCGAACTCAAGACGAGCTTCCTCGGACGCGCCGACAAGGGCACGTTGATCGGGGAGGGGTGGGTTCGCCATCGCGGCAAATCCATCGCCTTCGCCGAGGCAGAGTTGCGCGACGAGGCGGGTGAGCTTGTTGCCAGGGCGAGCGCGACCTTCAAGGTCGGCACCTGAGGTCGCCGGAGCTTTTTCCTTTCGCCGTTATCGTCACTGTGACGCAGGCTCCTCCGTGGTGTCTTTGACGCATGTCCCGATGCGGGCCATGCCGCGTGAGAGCAGGTCAAAATCTCCAAAGAGGCATTTCGGACCTTTGATTTTCCGACGATCGAGTGCACCCTGTTCGTCTGTACCCGAGTCGATTGCGCGTTCAGGGGCTCATGCCCTTTCGTGATTGCATGCCGTCAGCAGGGGGGACCAGATGACAAATGCTTCGCTTGCCGATCCCGTCGAGGAACTCTCGCCCTGGTGGGGGCGGGCCGTCGCTGTCACATTCGCTCTGGGCTTTGCGGTTCTGATCCTGCTGACGGTGAAGGCCTATCAATACGCGCCGCCCATTCCCGATCGCACGGTCGATACGTCCGGCAATGTCATCTTCACCGGCGACGATGTGCGGGCCGGGCAGGAAGTGTTCCTCAAATACGGGCTGATGAACAATGGCAGCATCTGGGGCCATGGCGGCTATCTGGGCCCGGATTTCAGCGCGGCCGTGCTCCACAACTGGGCGCTCGATCTCGCCGAACGGCGGGCGCAGGAGCGCTTCTCGAAGGGCTATGAAGCCCTTTCACCAGAGGATCGCGCCGCCGTCGACGGCGAGGTAGGCGCGCTGCTGAAGGTCAATCGCTATGACACTGAAACAGCCACGCTGACAATGCTGCCTGCCGGTGTTGAAACCTTCGCGAAAGAGATCGAGCACTGGAAGACCTATTTCGAGAAGCCTGAACTCAATGGCGGTCTGACGGCCAATCTCATCACGGACCCGAAGGAGCTTCACGACCTCACCGCCTTTTTTACATGGGCGGCGTGGGGCTCCGTTGCCGAACGGCCGGGAGTGAAACATTCCTATACGAATAATTTTCCCTACGATCCCCTCGCCGGCAATCATCCGACGGGCGCTGCCGTGCTCTGGTCGGCGATCAGCTTCATCTTCCTTCTCGGCGGCACGGCGATCGTGCTTCTCGCCTTCGGCAAGTTCGATTATCTCGGCTGGCACGGCGCGGCCGCCCCGGTCGAGAAATGGGTTCTCAGCGATGCGCAAAAGGCGACGCTCAAATATATGGCCGTCGCCTCTGTTCTCTTCCTCGGTCAGACCTTCTTCGGCGCGGGCGTCGCGCATTACCGCGCAGATCCCGGCTCCTTCTACGGCATCGACCTCGCGGACTACTTCCCGAGCAATCTCCTCAGGACATGGCATCTTCAGTCGGCGATCTTCTGGATCGCGACATCCTATGTCGCGGGCGCGCTCTTTGTTGCCGAGCTGCTTGGGCGGGCGAGCCCGCCGCGTCAGAAGCTCGGCATTCATCTCCTGTTCGGCGCGGTCGCCATCGTCATAGTGGGCAGCATGCTCGGCGAATGGGCGGGTATTCTCCAATGGCTGCCGCGGAGCTGGTTCTGGTTCGGCAATCAGGGCTGGGAGTTTCTGGAGCTTGGCCGCTTCTGGCAGATCCTGCTCGCCATCGGCCTTCTGTTCTGGTTCTTCCTCGTATGGCGCGCGGTTGAGCCCGCCTTGCGCGATCCGCAGAGGAAAGGCTTTGCGAAGTTCTTCCTCATCGCGGCATTCGCCATTCCGCTTTTCTATCTGCCGGCACTCTTCTTCGGCTCGCAGACGAATTACACGGTCGTCGATGCGTGGCGCTTCTGGATCATCCATCTCTGGGTCGAGGGGTTTTTCGAGTTCTTCGTCACGGTGGTGGTGGCGGTCATCTTCTATCAGATGGGGCTCGTGCGGCGAATCACTGCGCTCCGCACCATCTATCTCGATGCGATCCTCTATTTCGGCGGCGGGCTGATCGGCACGGGGCATCACTGGTACTGGACCGGGCAGACCGAGGTGAACATGGCGTTCTCCGCCACGTTCTCGGCACTCGAAGTCGTGCCGCTCACGCTCATCACGCTCGATGCGTGGGATTTCGTGCGGACGACACGCGGGAGCGACAGCATGGTCGTGCGTCATCGCTGGACCTTCTACTTCCTGATGGCGGTCGGCTTCTGGAACTTCGTCGGCGCGGGCGTTTTCGGCTTCCTCATCAACACGCCGATCATCAGCTATTACGAAGTCGGGACGATTCTCACGCCCAACCACGGCCATGCGGCGATGATGGGCGTCTTCGGAATGCTGGGCGCGGGGCTCATGGTCTTCGTTCTGCGCGAAATCGTGGCGGACGACATCTGGCCGCGGATCGAGAAGCTCGTGCGCGTCGCCTTCTGGGGACTGAATATCGGCCTTGCGATGATGGTGCTCTTCAGCCTTTTTCCCGGCGGGGTGCTGCAGGTTCTCGACGTGACCGAAAACGGCTATTGGCACGCGCGAAGCCTGGCCTATACGGGCACACCCACCGCGCGCTTCCTTGAATGGATGCGAATGCCCGGCGATCTGGTCTTCATGTTCGCGGGCGCGCTGCCTCTCGCGCTGGCGCTGGTTTGGGGCTATTTCGCGCGCTGGCGGGCAACGGGCGACGCGCGCTGAGCCACACGCGAACCGGCGGCGCGATCAGCATTGCGTCGCCGGTTCAGCCGCCTCGGCGCTGCGTCATCTCGAGGCGCTCCGGGCCATCACCGTCCGAGCGAGTAGAACTCGGCATTGGGGCGCATGCTGGTGACGTTCGCCATGCGGTTTGAGAGGCCGAAGAAGGCCGAAATGGCGGCGATGTCCCAGACGTCTTCCTCCGTGAACCCATGCGCCTTCAGCGTCTCTATGTCGGCGTCGCCGACCATATGGGCCTGCTGCGAGACCTTGACCGCGAAGTCGATCATGGCCCTCTGCCGCTTTGTGATGTCGGCCTTCCGGTAATTCGTCGCGACCTGATCCGCGATGAGCGGGTTCTTCGCCCGGATGCGCAGGATGGCGCCATGCGCCACGACGCAATACTGGCACTGGTTCATGCTGCTTGTGGCGACGACGATCATCTCGCGCTCCGCCTTGGAAAGATTGCCGGGCTTTTCCATCAGCGCATCGTGATAGGCGAAGAAGGCGCGGAACTCATCCGGCCGATGAGCGAGCACGAGAAAGACATTCGGAATGAAGCCGGACTTCTCCTGCACGGCCAGAATGCGCTCCCGGATGTCATCTGGCATCTCGGAAAGCTCGGGCACGGGAAAGCGGCTTATGGGTGCCTCGGTAGCGGCCATCGGATCGTCTCCACGTTTTCTGGACTGCATCACCCTGATTTTCCGGGCGATAAATTGTTCTTTATACGGATATATATCCGCTCTGGGATTTCTCTATCAGAATGGCTTTGAACACGTACTATCGCTTTCAGGCCCCTGCAGGCCGTTTTTCAAGAAGGTTGAAGAAGCCCGCGGCAAACTGGTCGAGAGGCGCCGCACGGCGTTCGAGCTTGGCGCGCAGTACCGCGCCCTCCCAGCCGATCCAGAAGAAGGCGGCCAGCGCATCGCAATCGGCATCGGGCGCGATTTCGCCAGCCGCCTGTGCGGCCCGCAGACAGGCGGCGGTGCGAGCCTGCCAGTCCTCGAACACAGAAATCAGACGTTCACGGAATATTTCCGGAAGCGCGCCCATCTCCTGTCCGAGATTGCCGACGAGGCAGCCGCGCTTGAAATCATGCCGCTCCATGCCCCGGCTCGCATCGGCGATGAAATCGCGCAGGCGCTGTAGCGGCGCGAGCGTGGTGTCGGTAAACCAGCGGTCAAGCTTGCCCGCGAAGTAGCTGGCGTAAGACTCGATCAGTTCGAGGCCGAACGCATCCTTGCTTGGGAAGTAGTAGTAGAACGACCCCTTCGGCACGCCGACCGAGCCGAGGATTTCATCGAGGCCGGTCGACGAGTAGCCCTTCTCCGTCAGGATCGCGACGCCCGCCCGCAGGAGCCTGCCGCGCAGCTCGTCGATCTCGTCCGCCGCCTTGGGAGGCCGCCCGCGCCGTCGTGTCGCTACCGGATGAATCTTCGTCATGGATATTTATTAGACCGATCGTCTATAAAATAGCAAGCGCGCAAGTCGGGACGCAGTCGCGCGCCCCTATTCTTTCGGGGCCGAACGTTTCTTCGGGAATCGGCTGGCGGAAGGGGTGGGATTCGAACCCACGGTGAGCGTGAACCCACGCCGGTTTTCAAGACCGGTGCCTTAAACCACTCGGCCACCCTTCCTGAGAGGACGGCTTAAGGGTTCCGGCTGATCCAGACAACTGGAAAAAGCATCGTTGGCTGGCGCGACGTCACCGGCGAAGGGGACGACCAGCCGTTCCTCCTTCAGTCGCCTGATGAGCGCCGAAAGCTGCTCGAAGGGGCGGGCGGCGCTGAACGTGTTTCTGGGCGCTCTCTATGTGATTTTCACGCCTCGCATCATCAAGGCGTATAACTGGAAGTTCATTTCGCGGCAGATGCGCGGGCTCGTCTGGTTCAGGCGCTGACCCAAGAGCAATATGCCGAAACGTCACTCCGCCGCAGGCTGGCGCAATTCATCCTCGCGTTTTTCTGTCGTGGATGCGCTTCTGTGGCCGCTGACCTCGTGGCCCGCATCGGTCGGCAACGGCAGGAAGAAGGCGAGCGGCGCGAGGCCGATCAGCGCGATGACGAAATAGGCCGGGCTGAAATCGCTGGCGGTGAGTTCCGCCCTTCCGCTGAAGGAAAGGGTCATGTGCAGAAGAAGCGCGCCAATGCCGACGCCGAAGCTCAGCGACAATTGCTGGGCGACGCTCGAAAGCGTGGTCGCGCGGCTCATCATCGGCAGGGCGATGTCGGCATAGGCGATCGTATTGAGCGCGGTGAATTGCAGCGAGCGGAAGAAGCCGCCGATGAGCAGGGTCGCGATGATCAGCAGGTGTGGCGTCATGGGCGTGAAAAAGCCGTAGGACGCCATGAAGGCGGCGCAGATGAAGGTGTTCGCCAACAGCACGGTGCGGAAGCCGAAATACCGGATGATGGGACCCGCGGTGAATTTCATGACGATGGCGCCCGCCGCGCCAGCGAAGGTGATCATGCCGGAGGCGAAGGGGGTTAGGCCGAAGCCGAGCTGAAGCATCATCGGGGTGAGGAAGGGAAGGGCGCCGATCCCCATGCGGAAGAGAAAGCCGCCCGTCACGCTCGCGCCGAATGTACGCACACGGATGAGCGAGATGTCGATGATGGGAGCGGCGGTTGCCCGCGTGTGCCGGTAGTAGAGCGCGAGAAAGCCTATGCCTCCGGCGAGCAGCGCCACCACGGCGGACGTCGGCAGGATGCCGCGGCCGACATTCTCGAAGCCGAACATGGTGGCCGCAAGGCCGATGCTCACGAGGGCAAATCCGATCCCGTCGAAGCGGTCGGCGCGCTCTTCCTTCGTGTTGGGAATGAAGATCATCGCCAGAATGACGCCGAGAATCCCGATCGGAATATTGATGAGGAATATCCATCGCCAGCTTCCATAGGTGGCGATGAAGCCCCCGAGCGGCGGCCCGACCACGGGCCCGATGAGAGCGGGCACGGTGAGCCATGCCATGGCATTGACGAGTTGGGACTTCTCCACCGTCCGAAGCACGACGAGCCGCCCGACGGGCACCATCATGGCGCCACCCATGCCCTGCACGACGCGCGCAAGCACAAGCTCGGGCAGGCTGTTCACGAAGGAGCAGCCTATCGAGCCCAGCGTGAATATGACGATGGCCGTGCAGAAGACCGAGCGCGCGCCGAAGCGATCTGCGATCCAGCCGGAGAGCGGAATGAAGATGCCGAGGCTCAGCAGATAGGCCGTGATGGCGAGGTTGAGCCGGAGCGGATCTTCGCCAAAAGAGTGCGCGATGGCAGGCAGGGCCGTCGCGATCACGGTCGAGTCCAGGTGCTCCATGAAGAGCGCGCAGGCGATGATGAGCGGAACGAGAAAGGCCCTGGACGGCGCGGCTTCTGACATCGGGGAACCGTGACCATGCTTCTGCGGGTGTCGGTACCGTAACTCGCACGGCGCGCGGTCCGGGCGTCCGGCCCGGCCTCATCGCCGCCACCTGGGTCGCGAGGTTCGTGCTTCTAGACCCCTTCCAACGCCGCAGGCAAGCCATTCCGGCTCATTTCACATCAAGTTGTTGTGGATTTGGCCGGTGCTATGGCAATTCCCTTTTGCCACGGCGGCCAATGCTTGCCAAAATGGGACAAAACAGGCGGCGCAGGGGGCCGCTGTCAGTATGGGGGGTAGTCGTGTTGCCGGTCGATCTTTCGTCAACCTGGATTCCGTTGAGCCTGCTTGGCGTTCTTTGCCTCTACATGGTGTTCCTGTTCATGCAGGAACGCCGCGAGAGCAGGGCGCTGCTGGCGGCCGAAGCCGCGGCGGCGGCAATGGCGCCGGCCGAACCAAGCTTTGCGGCTGCGCCCTCCGCTCCTGCCGCGCCCGTGGCTCCCGTCATGGCCGTGAAGGAAAGCCCCGCCAGGCGCAAGCCGCGTCTCGTCTGGCGCACGGCGTGGATCTGGCTTCCCTTCATGGCCGGATTTGCCGGGCAAGCCTATCTCGACATCATCAAGCCGCTGGTCGAGAAGGCCGGGGTCTGATCGCGATCAGGCGATTTCGAGATCGGGGAGCGCTCCGCCGGACGGAAGCTCCATGATCCCGTCGATGATGCGGTCGGGCTCGCCGACGCCGCCATGGGCGAGAAGCATCCGCGCCTTGGCGACCATGGCGTCGCGCGACAGTGGCGCTTCGGGGTCGCCCTTGGCGTTCTCGCGCCGCGCGGAGATCTCGCTGCCGTCGCGCAGACGGACGCGCACTTCCGCGCCCCAGGCTTTGGGATAGGCCGCGCGATAGGGGTCGCGGGCATGGATGGCGACCTTTAGCGCGAGGGCGGCGCATTCGTCGCGGGCGGCGGCCCCGAACGCCTCGAAATCGACAATGGGCAGGCTCAGCGCAGCGGCCACCGCATGCTGGAGCGAGAACTTCGCCTCATAGTCGCTCGTGGCGACAGGACGGTCGCAGACGTCGAGCGCGGCCTGATAGGTGTCGACCTCGACGGAGACGATTTCGCGGCCCGCAATGGCGGTGCGCAATTCCTCGGCGGCGTCGATCGCCGGATGGGTGTGGCGGCAGGACGGCCACGGCTTGATCGAGGTCCGCACGAGCTGCCACGGCGCATCCGCCGCGCGCAGCACCGCATCGGGATCGGCGTCGGGGCAGGCGGCGCGAAAGAAGCCCTTCTCGCCCTCGAGAATCCGGGCGGGACCAGTGAAGCCGAACGAGGCGAGAAGCGCGGCCTTAAGGCCCGCTTCGGCGGCATGCCCCGCATGGAGGTGCTTCGTCATCGCGCCGGTTTCGAGAAACTGCCAGAGCCCCGCCGACTGGCTGCCCGCATTGCCGAGAGCGTGAACTGCGGCCTCGTCCGAAAGGCCGAGAAGCGCGGCGCCCGCCATGGCCGAGCCATAAGGCCCGCAGGTCGCCGTGTTATGCCAAATCCGGTAATGCGCGGGCCCGACCGCCATGCCGACGCGCGTCGTCGCCTCGAAGCCGTGAAGCACTGCTTCCAGAAGCGCGCGGCCGTCCGCACGGCGCCGCTCGGCGAGCGCCCAGGCCGCTGGCACGACCACGCAGCCCGGATGCACGACAGACTCCCGGTGGAGGTCGTCTGTTTCCAGAATGTGGCAGAGGGCGCCCATCAGGAAGGCAAGCTGTTCGGGATCGGGCGCGACATTCGAGCGCGACTTGTCCTGCCACCAGGCGAGCAGCACCTTGCCGGGGGCTGAATTCCGCCCGGCGAGAATGTTGGCGATCGCATCGAGGGTGAAGAGGGCTGCGCTTTCGAGGTCCGGGGAAGCAACCGGCTTCCTGCGGATGAGGCCGACCAGCCCTTCCGTGAGGGACATTCCTTGTTCCGCGATGCTGGCGGAGGCCGCCTCTGCGTTGCTGGTCATCTTGCCTCCGGTCGGCGCTGAAGAGTTATGGTCCCCAATCGTTAACTTGCGTGCGGCGCAAAGGAAAGCCCGGGCGCGTTGCCGCCAAATTCGCCCGGTCAGCTTGCCGCCCAAACAAGGGCTGACTATAAGCTTCCCTTATGTTCGTGCGCGTGAGTCGGGGGACGGAAGGAGATCAGCCGTGCCTCTTCCGGGTCGACATGTTCGCGCGGAACAAGGGGTATCCGAATGACCGGTTCAGCATCCGAAATGGCCTGCCGCGCGGAAATCGCACGGGGCCGGACGCCGTTTGCATGGGCGGCCGTCCTGTTTCTGCCGCTGGCGCTCGCGGCCTGCACGACGAGCAAGCAGCCTCCTGTCGTCGGGCAGGGCGGCAGCTACAAGGTAGGCAAGCCCTATCAGATCAACGGCATCTGGTATTATCCGCATGAAGATGAAAATTACGACGCCACGGGCATCGGCTCCTGGTACGGCCCGCAATTCCACGGCAAGTCGACCGCGAACGGCGAGGTCTTCGATCAGGAGGCGCTGACTGCCGCGCATCCGACGCTGCCGATGCCGGTTCTCGTGCGCGTGACCAATCTCGAGAACGGCCGCTCCCTTGTCGTGCGCGTCAACGATCGCGGGCCTTTCGTGAATGGCCGCGAAATCGACCTGTCGCGCAAGGCGGCGGAGCTTCTGGGCTACGACCGCAAGGGGACCGCAAAGGTGCGCGTGCAGTATGTCGGCCGGGCGCCGCTGCCTGGCGTCCCCGGAACGAATGTCACGGAAGTCGCATCGAGCCAGGACAGCTTCATCGCGCCGAAGCCCGTTACCGACGAAAGCGAGCGGAAGGTCGCGACGGCCTCCAGGCCCGGCGTCGTCAGCACGACCGAACTCGCCGCGCCTGCAGGCGTGAAATCGGCGCCGGTTTCCGCATCGCCCCTCCCATCCTCGCCGGTTGTGACGAGCACGCCCGCGAGCAAGGCGACGATGCGGCCGATCGGCGAGGAGACGCAGGTCGCGAGCAGCAATCCGGCGCCGCTGCCGGAAACGGTTCAGCAGGTGGCCGTGCCCGCCGGAACGAACATCTTCGTTCAGGCCGGTGCCTTCCGCAGCTTCGCCAATGCGGAAGCCGTGCATCAGCGCCTGCTCGCCGAAGGCGTTCGCAATGTGCAGGTGACATCGACCATGGTCGACGGTGCCAGATTTTATCGCGTGCGCGTCGGGCCACTCGCCGAC
>WBZO01005380.1_pt1 | contig 13083 bp, 12 predicted proteins | sample 5204261 | NCBI WGS metagenome assembly WBZO01 (sample SAMN12412400, study PRJNA552823) | activated sludge metagenome | isolation source: activated sludge from anammox sidestream of wastewater treatment plant... | place: USA: North Carolina | collected 2017-09
CGCCTTTTGCGCCGCGACGAGTTGCGCGATCCCCGTCGCGCCGAGCGCGAGCAGCGCATCGAGCTCGCCACGCGTGAACGGCGCGCCTTCCGCCGTCCCCTGCACCTCGACGATTCCCCCCGACGCGGTCATCACCACGTTCATGTCGGTGTCGCACGCGGAGTCCTCGGCATAGTCGAGGTCGAGCACCGGTGTGCCATCGACGAGGCCCACCGACACCGCGGCCACGAACTCGCGTAGCGGCGACTGCGCGACGAGCCCCTGCGCGCCGCACCAGGCGAGCGCATCCGCCACGGCAACGCAGGCGCCGCTGATGGCAGCGCAGCGCGTTCCGCCGTCCGCCTGCAGCACATCGCAGTCGATCTTGATCGTCCGCTCGCCAAGCGCCGTGAGATCGACGACCGCGCGGAGGCTCCGGCCGATGAGGCGCTGGATCTCCTGCGTGCGCCCGCTCTGCTTGCCCTCGACCGCCTCGCGACGTCCGCGCGTGTGCGTGGCGCGCGGCAGCATCCCGTACTCTGCCGTGAGCCAGCCCTGGCCGCGCCCCTTGAGAAACGCCGGCACGCCGTCCTCGACGCTGGCGGTGCACAGGACGTGCGTGTCGCCCATGGCGACCAGCACCGAGCCCTCGGCGTGGCGGGTGAAACCTCGGGTGAAGCGTAGCGGCCGCAGTTCGTCCTGGCGGCGACCACCGGAGCGGGAGGACATGAGCAGGCGAGGCAATGCAAAGTCGTCATTATCCCTTGTCGCGTTGCCCGTGCGCGGACTCGCAACCCCCGCGCGGAGACCGCGGCCGCACGCCTGCGCCAGAGCGCCTCAGCGCGGTGGTCGCTTGCCGACCGCCGCCGCGAGGCCCGCCGCCAGCGACAGCGGCGGCGCCCACGCAAAGCGCGTGCGAAATGCCGTCGTGTCGACCGCAAGTGACGTGACGAGCCGCGCGAAGCGCGCGCCCACGCCGGGGAGGTGCGTTGCGGCCCGCAGCAGCGCCGGCGGGCACGGCACGAGGCGCGGCGCGACGTCGAGGGCGGCCGCGAGCGCACGCACGAGCTCGGGCGTCGATGGGGCTTCGGCGTCGGCGACGAAGTAAGCGGCGAAGCGCGCGGCATCGGCGACATCGGCGCGGTCACCCGCGACGGCGGCATCGGCCTCCAGCACGGCGAGCAGCGCCGACGCGAGATTGCCGCTGGCAACGAGACTGCGCCGGTTGGCAATCGATGCGACCGGCAGGATCGCACCGCGGCGCACCGCCTGCACCAGCGCGGCGAAATTGGCCTTGGCGCCGGGGCCGTAGACGAGCGGCAGCCGCAGCGCGGTCACGCGCAATCCGGTATCGGCCGCGACCCGGGCGAGCCCCGCCTCGGCGGCAACCTTGCTCGCACCATACGGATCGGCCGGGGCAAGCGGGTCGTCCTCGCGCAACGCGCGCGCGGCAGGCGAGGATTCGCCGTGCACCTTGACCGAGCTCGCAAAGACGACATGGCGCACGCCGGCCGCGGCGGCCGCCGCCGCGAGCCGCACCGGGACGTCGACATTGATGGCGTGCAGCGCGGTGAGCGCAGCGGGCGAAGCGCCGTGCGGCCGATGCGCCTGCGCCGCCAGGTGGATGAGCGTCGCCGAACCCGCGAGCGCATCCTGCAGTGCAGCCGCCTCGGCGTGAACGAGATCACCGACCGCGCGCTGCACGACGCCTGCGACGAGATCCTCGTCGGACGCGCGAACGAGCGCGCGGACGCCGTACCCCGCGGCGAGCAGCGCCGGGACCACGGCCCGGCCGACGAACCCCTGCGCTCCGGTCACCGCAATCGTCGGCCGCGGCGGCGTCACCACCATTTCCATCCGTGGCGCCGGTAAAAGCGAACCGCGCTGCGCGTGAAGAGCGCCACGTGCCGCAGGCCCTTGCGTGCGGCGTGCCCGCCGTGGTGGCCGATGCGCACGCTCGGCACGTACGCGGTCTTCGTCACGCGATTGAGCCGCACGCTCCAGTCGTAGTCCTCGAAATAGAGGAAGTAGCGCGGGTCGAAGCCGCCGGTCTTGTCGATCGCGGTCCGCCGCACGAGCATGAACGCGCCCGACAACGCCGGGATCCCGACGACGTCCTGATCCGGTGCCGCGGCCAGGACGTCGCGCAGTTCGTAGCGATCGAGGCGGCGGCGGAACATCCGACGCAGGACGCCGGGGGCAAAGCCGCGCAGGAAGAGATCGAGGATCGCGGGATAGCGCTTGCACAGGTACACGGGCTTCCCCTGACCGTCGTGCGCCTGCGGCGCGAGCGCGCCGATCTCGGGGTGCTGATCGAGCCAGGTGATCCCGACCGCGAGCGCATCCGAGGCAAGCTCGACGTCCGGGTTGAGGACCAGGTGATAGTCCGACCCCGTGCCGTGCAACACGAGATTGTGCGCGGCCCCGTATCCGATGTTCGCGTGCCCGTGGAGGTAGGTGACGTGCACGCCGGAATCGGCGAAGCGCGCCCGGCCGAGTTCGATCACCGCATCGGCGATCGCCGCGTCCTCGCTATTGTCGATGAGCGCGAGGTGCACGGTGCGCATCACGCCCAGCTCGCGCCCGGCCGCGATCGCCAGCATGAGCTTGCGCAGGCAGCGCTCCAGAAGTTTCAAGTCCGGCCGATACGTGACGACGCTGATCTGCAGCGAGGAGGGAAGCACGAAGGGAAGGGAGGGTTGCGGGGGCGGCGGGAACGCTGCGGGCGATCGGCGCTGCTAGAATCGTCGGCGAACCGACGATGGGCGTCAACCACGCGCCGGCGCGTCGTCGATGCCCCCAGGGTCCGCAACGTTGTTTCCGAGGAGCTTGCCGTGAGCGCTGTTGCCACTGCCCACCCGCTTCGCGCGCGGCTTGCGAGCGGCAGCCCGATCGCCGGAGTGTGGATGGCGTTGCCGACATCGCAGGCGAGCGCGGTCGTGGCCGCTGCCGGCTTCGACTTCGTGATTCTCGACTGCGAGCATGGCGCCTTCGACTTCGCCGCGCTCGAGTCCGCCATCGCCGCCGGCGAGGGTGCGGGTACGGCGCCGCTCGTGCGTCTTCCCGGTGCCGATCCGTTCTTCGCGCAGCGGGTGCTCGACCTCGGCGCCGACGGCATCGTCGTGCCGCAGATCGGCGATGCGGCCAGCGCCGAGCGTGCGGTGCGGATGGCGCACTTCGCTCCCTTGGGCACGCGCGGGATGAATCCATTCACGCGCGGCGGCAACTACGGCATGCCTCCGCAGCCCAAGTACGCCGCAGGCTATCCGTTCACCGGCGTCCTGGTGGAATCCCCGGCCGCGGCAAGCGATCTCGCACGCATCGTGGCCATCCCCGTGCTCGATCTCGTCTACCTCGGCGTGTACGACTACGCGGTGGCGATCGGCGCACCGGGACAGGTCGACGATCCGCGCGTGCTCGACTTCGTCGAGCGGGCGTCGCGGCTCGCGCGCGACGCCGGCAAGGCGGTCGGCACGACGGTGATGTCCGAGCAGCAAGCGCAGCGCTTTACCGCGATGGGTGTCAACGTCCTGCTCTACGGAGCCGACACCTGGATCCTGGGTCAGGGTGCCAAAGCCGGTCTCGCCCTCTACGAACGCCACGGATGGAAACGGCGATGACCGCGAGCGGCACCCCGACCCGTTACGGCGCCGCGGCGCTCGTCGACTTCGCGCACGCGCTCCTCGCCGGCGCCGGCGTGCGCGACGACATCGGTCGCGACGTCGCTGCCGTGCTCGTGGAGGGCGACCTGCTCGGCCACACCACGCACGGCCTGCAACTGCTGCCGGCGTATCTCGCACAGATCGAAAAGGGAACGATGCGCGCGGCCGGCGAGCCGCAGGTGGTGAGCCGGCGCCCCGCGGTGCAGGCGTGGGACGGCGCGCGCCTGCCGGGCCCGTGGCTCGTGCTGCGCGCGCTCGATACCGCCCGCGACATGGCTGCGACGTACGGTTCGGGGACGGTGACGATCCGCCGCTCGCATCACATCGCCTGCCTCGCCGCGTACATGAAGCGCATGACCGACCAGGGTTACGCCGCGATCCTCATGTCGTCGGACCCATCCACGTGCAGCGTCGCGCCGTTCGGCGGCACCTCGGCCGTGTTCACGCCCAATCCGCTCGCCGCCGGCATCCCGACCTCGGGCGATCCGATCCTGCTCGACATCTCCGCGAGCTACACCACCAACGGCCTCACGCAACGCCTGTTCGACCGACGCGAGAAGCTGCCGCATCCGTGGGTCCAGGATGCCGCCGGCAACGCGACCGACGATCCCGCAGTCCTCTTTCGCGAGCCGCCGGGCACGCTCTTGCCCCTGGGTGGGCTCGACGCCGGGCACAAGGGCTACGCGCTCGCGCTCCTCATCGAGGCGTGCACCGCAGGTCTTACCGGGTTCGGGCGCGCCGACCCCGCCGAAGGCTGGGGTGCCACCGTCTTCGCCCAGGTGCTCGATCCGGAGGCCTTCGGCGGACGCGCGGCGTACCTGCGGCAGATGGATTGGCTCGTCGCCGCCTGCCACGACGCGACGCCGCGCCCGGGGGGGCCCGCCGTACGGCTACCCGGCGAGAACGGCATGCGCCGGTTTCACGAGCAAACGCGCCACGGCGTCGAACTCTACGCGGGCATCATGCCGGCGCTCGCGCCGTGGGCGGACAAGCTGCACGTGCCGGTGCCCGCCGCGCTGACGCAGTAGCGCGCACCCGCCGCGGGCGCGCGCCGGACAGGTGGATACCGATCAGCCGGACGCCTCGACGATCTTCCGATACCCGCTCCGCGCCGCCAGGAAAACATCGAAGGGGAACTTGATCGGAACCCCTTCGAGCGCGGCCGCCAGCATGTCGAGGTGGCCCTCGAATCCGGCGCAGGCCTTTGCCGGATCTTCGCCTTCGGGGATACGCACCGTCAGCGCGAGGCGCGTGCGCTCACCCTCCGATGCGAGCTCCCAACGCAGGGGTCGCGGCGGCTCGCTGCCGCTGCTCCACGAATAGGCGAGGACGCGCTGCGGCTCATACGCCGACACGCGACTGTCGATGACGGTTCCGCTGTCGGCGAAGTCGATCTTCACGGCGCCCCCCAGGCGCGGCTCGATCGTGCCGGGCGCGAGCCATTGCGCGAGCGCCGCGGGCTCGGTGAGCATGCGCCACACGGCCTGCGCGTCGTGCTCGAAAACCCTGCCGAGTCGTCCTTCGAATCCGCCCTCGACCCGTTCGATGCTACCCAGTTGCAACTCGATGTCCGCCATGACTCCACTCGCCTCGCTGCCGGTCACGATCCTTGGGCAGTGTAGCGCAGGCCACGCACGCGTCAGCCCTGCGGCGAGCTTGCGCACGTTGCGATCCGGCGCCCTCACGCGCGCCGCCCCGCCGCCACGCGCACGATGCCGGCAAGATCGCGCCGACCGACGATCGCCGTGAACCCGCCCGCGCGCAGGAGCGCCTGCACGGCCTCGGCCTGATCGAATCCGTGCTCGACGACGAGCGCGCCGCCGGGCACGAGCCGTGCCGCCGCGCCGGCGACGATCGCACGCAGCGCGTCGAGGCCGTCGCGGCCCGACACGAGCGCCGTCCGCGGTTCGTGGCGCACGTCGTCCTGGGTCAGATGCGGGTCCCCGGCGGCCACGTACGGCGGATTGCTCGCGATGAGATCGAACGGCGCGGCGTCGAGGCTCGCATACCAGTCCGACACGCGAAACGCGACGTTGCGCAGGCCAAGCGCGTCGGCGTTGCGGCGCGCGACGGCAAGCGCGTCGGCGGAAACATCCACGGCCACGATCGTCGCGTGCGGACGCGCGTTCGCAAGCGCGAGCGCGATCGCGCCCGATCCGGTACCAAGATCGAGGAGGCGCGCCGGCCGATCCGCGGGCAACCATTCGAGTGCGAGCTCGACCGCCGTCTCGGTTTCCGGCCGCGGCACGAGCACCGCCGGCGTCACCTCGAGCGCGAGGCCGAAGAACTCGCGCTGCCCGACGAGATACGCGACGGGCTCACCGGCGCGACGGCGCTCGGCAAGCGCGAAGAAGGCGGCGGCGGCATCGTCAGTGAGCACGTCGTCGCGATGCGCGATGAGCCAGGTCCGATCGCGGCGCAGGACGTACGCGAGCAGCACCTGCGCGTCGATCGGCGCAAGCCACGCCTGCGCGAGCGCCCGGCCGACGGTCGTGCCGCGCACCGCCGCCTTTCAGCTCACGAGGCCTCGCCCGCGAGAGCCGCGAGCTGCTCGGCCTGGAACTCCTGCGCGAGCGCGCTCACGATCTCGTCGAGCTCGCCGTCCATGATCGCGTCGATCTTGTAGAGCGTGAGGTTGATGCGGTGATCGGTCACGCGGCCCTGCGGAAAGTTGTACGTGCGGATGCGCTCGCTGCGATCCCCCGAGCCGATGAGCGACTTGCGGTGCGCCGCTTCCTTGCTCTGTCGTTCGTGGCGCTCGCGATCGAGCAGCCGCGAGGCGAGCACCGCCATCGCCTGCGCACGATTGCGGTGCTGCGAGCGATCGTCCTGGCACTCGACGACGAGTCCCGTCGGCAGGTGCGTGATGCGCACCGCGGAATCGGTCCGGTTGACGTGCTGCCCGCCCGCACCCGAGGCGCGAAACGTGTCGATCTTGAGCTCGGCCGGGTTGATCGCGATATCGGCGATCGGGTCCGCCTCGGCGATCACCGCCACCGTGCACGCCGACGTGTGGATGCGGCCCTGCGCCTCGGTCTCCGGCACGCGCTGCACGCGATGCCCCCCCGATTCGAACTTGAGCGCCGAGTGCACGCCGTGCCCGGCGATGCGCGCGATCACCTCCTTGTAGCCGCCGAGCTCCGATGACGATGCCGACACGATCTCGGTCGTCCAGCGATGCCGCTCGGCGTAGCGCAGGTACATGCGCAAGAGGTCCGCGGCAAAGAGCGTCGACTCGTCGCCGCCGGTGCCGGCGCGAATCTCCAGGAACACGTTGCGTCCGGCGTCGGGATCCTTGGGCAGGAGCGCCGCCTGCAGCTCGCCCTCGAGTTCGGTGATGCGCGCCTGCGCGCTCGCGCGCTCCTCCGCGGCGAACTCGCGCAGCGACGGATCCTGCGCGAGCTCGTCGGCGGCGTGCAGATCGGCTTCGGCGCGCTGGAACTCGGCGAAGCGCGCCACGACCGGGGCGAGGTCCGCGTGCTCCTTGGTGAGCGCGCGATAGCGCTCCATGTCGTGCGTGACGTCGGGCGAGCCCAGCAGGCCGTCGAGCTCGGCCAAGCGGGCGGAAAGCTGCTCGAGCTTGCTGTGGAGTGACGGCTTCATGCGGAAGGAGCGAACGTACGGAGGGGGATCCGCCGCGGTCAGTCGCGGCAGCGATGCGGGCGACGGGCCTGCCGCCGCGGCACGAAGCGGCGCTAGAGTGCGTCGTCGCGCCCGGGGGCGAGACCGTACAGCCGCTGCAGCGCGGCCGCGAGTTGCGCGCGCTCGGCATCGCCGACGGCGTTGAGTGCCGCCACCGTCGGCGCGAGGAGTTCGCGCGTGATGCCTTGCGCGAGCGCGGCCAGGGCGGCCTCCGGTTCGGCGCCACGCGCGAGCATCGCGCGGGCCCGCGCGAGCTCGGCCGCGCGCACCGTCTCGTGATGGCTCGACAACGCCTCGATCGTCGGCACGATCGCGCGGCCGTCGAGCCAGCGCAGGAATGCCGACGCCTGGTCGGCGATCATCGCTTCCGCCTGCTGCACGGCGCCGTCGCGAATCGTCTGGTTCTCGCGCACGATGACCACGAGGTCGTCGAGCGAGTAGAGGAAGACGTCGTCGAGGTCGGCCGCTTCGGCTTCGACGTCGCGCGGCACGCCGAGATCGACGATGAAGATCGGCGCGTGCCTGCGCTGCTTCACCACGCGCTCCAACAACCCCTTGCCGATGATGGGCAGCGAACTCGCGGTGCAGGTGACGACGATGTCGAACTCGCGCAGGCGCTCGGGCAGCTCGTTTAGCGTCATCTCGGCCGCGCCGCTGCGCGAAGCGAGACTGCGCCCGCGCTCGAGCGTCCGGTTGGCCACCGTCACCGACCGCGGGTGCCGCGCGAGGAAGTGCTGCGCCGCGAGCTCGATCATCTCGCCCGATCCCACGAGCAGGACGTGCTGCGTCGCGATGGACGGGAAGATCCGCTGCGCGAGCGTGACCGCCGCGGCTGCCATCGACACCGACGTGCTGCCGATGTCGGTACGCGTGCGTACGTCCTGCGCGACCTCGAGCGTGCGCGTGAAGAGGCGATCGAGGATGAGGCCCAACGATCCCGCGGCCTCGGCCGTACGCATCGCCTGCTTCACCTGGCCCATGATCTGCGGCTCACCCAGCACCATCGACCCCAGGCCGCTCGCGACGCGAAACGCGTGCGGCACCGCGCGGTCGCGCGGCAACGTGTAGACGTACGGTGCGAGCGATGCCGCCGGCAAGCCATGGATGCCCTCCAGCCACTGCGCGACCGGCGCGGGCTCGCCGCCCGCGAAATACACTTCGGTGCGCGTTGGAGTCGACAGGATCGCCGCCTCGCCGACGCGACCGGTCGCGGCGAGATCGCGCAGCGCCGCGTTGACCGTATCCGGTGCGAACGCGACCTTCTCGCGCACGTCGAGCGGAGCGGTGGTGTGATCGAGGCCGAGCGTGTAGAGGGACATGGGATGCGCTGCGCCAGACACACCGGGGCGGGCGACCGCGGTGCCGGCTGGCCGATGGACAGCACGCATTCTACCTCCCGCACCGGACGGCCGGCCGTGGCGGCGTTGATCCAGATGAAGAAAGGCCGCAATCGCCGGCCCCGACCCCGCTGCGGGCGCCGCCTACGCCTTGATGAACTCGGCGCGCCCGCCCAACCAGCGCACGAGGTGCGCCTGCGCGGCTTCCGGCTCGCGCTCCAGGAGCTGCGCCGCGGTTTCCTGGACCGGTGCGATGAGCGAGGCGTCGCGTTCGGGGTCGGCAAAGCGCAGCAGCGGCACGCCGGACTGGCGCGCCCCGAGGAATTCGCCGGGACCGCGGATCAAGAGATCCTGCCGGGCGATCTCGAAGCCGTCGGTCGTCTCGAAGATGACCTTCAAGCGCTGTTTCGCGATCGCGCCCACCGGCTCCTCGAAGAGGAGGACGCACGTCGACTCCGCCGCCCCGCGACCCACGCGGCCGCGCAGCTGATGCAGTTGTGCAAGGCCAAAGCGTTCCGCGTGCTCGATCACCATCGACGATGCGTTGGGCACGTCCACCCCGACCTCGATCACCGTCGTCGCCACGAGCACGTCGATCTCCGCGCGGACGAAGGCGTCCATCGTCGCCGCCTTCTCGTCAGGCTTTTGCCTGCCGTGGATGAGGCCGATGCGAAGCTCGGGCAGCGCAGCCGTGAGTTCGGCGTGCAGCGCCACCGCGGTTTGCAGCTCGAGCTTCTCCGACTCCTCGATCAGCGGGCACACCCAGTACGCCTGGCGCCCTTGCGCGCCTTGCTTGCCGATCCAGCGCACGATCTCGTCGCGCCGCTTCTCGTTGACGAGCCGGGTGACCACCGGTGTGCGTCCCGGCGGCATCTCGTCGATCACCGAGACGTCGAGGTCGGCGTAGAACGTCATCGCGAGCGTGCGCGGGATCGGCGTCGCGCTCATCATGAGCTGGTGCGCCTCGGTGTCGCCCTTGCCACGCAGCGCGAGCCGCTGCGCGACGCCGAAGCGGTGCTGCTCGTCGACGATCGCGAGGGCGAGGCGCGGAATCTCCACGCCCTCCTGGAAGAGCGCGTGCGTGCCCACGGCAAACTGCACCGTGCCGTCGGCGAGCCCCTCGCGCGCTTGCCGCCGCGCCTTCGCCGGCACCGACCCCGTGAGCCAGGCCATGCGCACGCCGAGCCCGTCGAGCCAGAGGGAGAGCTTGCGATAGTGCTGCTCGGCGAGGATCTCCGTCGGCGCCATGAATGCGACCTGCATGCCGCTCTCGATCGCCTGCAACGCCGCGAGAGCGGCCACCACCGTCTTGCCGGAGCCGACGTCGCCTTGCAAGAGGCGCTGCATCGGGATCGGTTGCCGAAGGTCGTGCGCGATCTCGCGCCACACCCTGCGCTGCGCCGTGGTGAGCGCGAAACCCGCCCGCGCGACGAGCGCCGCGGTGAGTTCGCCGGTGCCGGCGAGCGCGGGTGCCGCGCGCGCGGCGCGTGCCTGCCGGTGGGCCTTGAGCGACAGCTGCTGCGCGAGGAGCTCGTCGAACTTGAGCCGCGTCCACGCCGGATGCGTGCGTTCGTCGAGCGCGCGCAGCGCGGCCGCGCCCAGATGCGGCGGCGGCGCGTGCAGGAAGCGGACCGCATCACCGAAGCGCCACAGCTTGCGCCGCGCAACGACCGCAGCGGGGAGCGTATCCGCCGTGCGACTCGCATCGCCCGCAAGCGCCCGTGCGACGAGCTTGCGCAGCGCCTCCTGCGTGAGGCCCGCCGTGGTTGGGTACACCGGCGTGAGGCTGGTTGGCAACGCGAGGTCGGCAGCGAGCACCTTCCACTGCGGATGCACCATCTCCGCACCGTGGTACCCCGGCCGCACGTCACCGAAGACGCGCACGCGCGCGCCCGGCGTCAGCGCCTTTTGCTGATTCGGATAGAACGTGAAGAAGCGCAGCACGAGCTGCGCGCTGCGATCGTTCGGATCGGCGAGGAGGCACGACAGTTGCCGCCGCGGCCGGTACTGGATTTCCGTATTGACGACGACGCCCTCGGTCTGCACCCCGAGCCCCGGCGCGAGCGAGGTGAGCGGCGTCAGGCGCGTGTGGTCTTCGTAGCGCAGCGGCAGGTGCAAGACGAGATCCGCATCACGCGTGATCCCGAGGCGCGCGAGAAGATCGGCAAGTCCGCGCGACTTCCCCGGGCTTGCCGCGGTTCGCTGCATCGGCACGCTCCCGGGCGATGCGCGCGGCCGCGAGCGCAGGTCGACTACTGCCCCTTCGTCTGGTCGAAGGCCTCGAGCGGGCCGGTCTGCGATTCGCCCGGAATCGGCGCCACCGGTTTCAGGACGACGATCCCCTCGACCTCGATCAGCGCGCCGCGCGGCAAGGCGGCCACCTGATACGTCGCCCGCGCGGGATACGGCTCGACGAAGTACTCCTTCATGATGTCGTTCACCTTGCCGAAACCGCCGAGATCGACCATGAGGACGGAGATCTTCACGAGATCGTCGAGCGACCCGCCCGCCGCCTGCGCCACCGCGCGCAGGTTGCGAAAGACCTGATGCGCCTGCGCCTCCAACCCTTCGACGAGATTCATCGTCGCCGGATCGAGCCCGATCTGCCCGGACAGGTACACGGTATCGCCGGCGCGAATCGCCTGTGAATAGGGACCGATCGCCGCCGGTGCGTGCGGCGAGTGGAGTGGAAGCTTCGTCATGACGTCGCCTTTTCGACTTGCAACGGCACCACTTTAGCATCACCGACCTCTGCGGCTTCCACCGGGAACCCCGCCGCCTTCCACGCGTCGATCCCACCCAGCAGCGGACGCACGCGCTTGAGCCCGTGCTGCATCAGGACCTTCGCCACCTTGGCCGCCGTGAACTCGTTCGGGCACGCGCAGTACAGGACGACCTCGTCGTTCGGGTCCACTGCAACCAGCGCAACCCGGATGTGTTCCGGATCGATCGTGATCGCGCCGGGAATGCGTCCGGTGAGCGCCTGCACCATCGGCGAGCGCACGTCGACGATCTTGCCGATGCGCTTCGTGACGATGAGCGCGTGCAACTCCTCGGCCGTCACGCGATCCATGCGCAACTGCCGCAGCAGGCGCTCGCGCTGCCACCACTTGCCCGCGATGTACAGCGTGAACAACGTGACGATGATCACAAGGCCGATCCGGCCGAGCGACTCGAACACCGCGAGCACGTCGTTGATCGCCCCGCTCAGCGCGTAGCCGACGCCGATCGCAACCCCCGACCAGAGCAGCGCACCGATCGCGTCGAAGCCGAGGAAAGTGCGGATCGGCATGCGCATCACGCCCGCCATCGAGGTGGCCACCGTGGCGAAACCGGGGACGAACTTCGCCACCGCCAGCGACCGCGCGCCCCAGCGGGCGAAGATCGATTCCGTCTGACGCACGCACGAATCCGGCGACAGCGACACGCGGCAGATCGTCGTCAGCACGCGACCGCCGAAACGGTGTCCCGCGTGGTACCAGCCAAGGTCGGCGATCAGCGCCGCGACCACCGCGACGGCCACGAGCGCCGGCACCGACGCGCCATTCGTCGCCGCCAGCGCGCCGGTGATGATGAGCGTCGGGTACGCCGGCACCGGCAGCCCCGCCTGGAGCATCAGGACGTTGGCAAAAACGAAGAGAAGCCCGTAGTGCTGGATGAGGTCGACGAGGGTTTGCATGGGGGCACCCGGTGCCGGCGCGGCCCGCGTGCGGCGCGCGAGTTCGTTAGTTGGGCCCGCGGCCCGGGAAGCCAACCCCCGGGACCCGGATTGTCACCGCGCCCGACCCGCCCGGTCGGGCGCGGCGGTGAGCGCAGCGATCCGGTTCCGGCTATAATGGCGGGCCTCGTGGGGACGTAGCTCAGCTGGGAGAGCGTCGCGTTCGCAATGCGAAGGTCGGGAGTTCGATCCTCCTCGTCTCCACCAATCACAAGGGTCTGGATAGTCTCCAGGCCCTTTTTCTTGCCTGAAATCCTCGTGCCACGTGGGGTTCCGGCCACTTGTGCTGCGGGTGGCCAACTGCCGAAACGCCCAAAATCGGCCACTTTCTCGGCCGGGTCCGTCTCTATTCTCTGTTTGGCCTGCGGATAGGCGCAGATGGCGGTCCTGCAAAATCAACAACTTACGCGCGCAGGTTCATCGTCAACCAAGACCAGCGGTCAAGCATCAAACCCGCCATCTGGTGGTTGGGCTGATTGCATGGTAACTTACACGTTACCATATGACTCATGAGCTACCAGATCAAGGAACTGCTACTGGCCGACGGCGACAGTCCCTTTGCGCAGTGGTTCGGGTCGCTGGAAGCCGTTGCCGCCGCCAAGGTGCGCGTGGCGGTGAGCCGGATGGAATAAGGCAACCTGTCCAACGTGGAATGGTTCCATGGCATCGGCGAGTACAAGATCGATTGGGGGCCGGGGCTGCGCATTTATCTGGCCAAGGACGGTTTGAAGATCATCATCCTGAT
>WBZO01004559.1_pt2 | contig 13082 bp, 14 predicted proteins | sample 5204261 | NCBI WGS metagenome assembly WBZO01 (sample SAMN12412400, study PRJNA552823) | activated sludge metagenome | isolation source: activated sludge from anammox sidestream of wastewater treatment plant... | place: USA: North Carolina | collected 2017-09
GGAAGGGATCCGGGAGTGGGGCAAGAAGATCACGGTCATCATCAACAAGATCGATCTGCTCCGCTCCGAGGACGATGTCCGGAAGGTGGTCTCCTTCGTGGAGGAGAACATCGAGCGGCTGCTCGGATTCCGGCCCGAGGTTTTCCCCGTCTCTTCGCTGCTCGCCCAGCAAGCGAAGGCACTCGGCGATCGCAACCCGGATGAACGGGAGCGATTGTGGAACCTCAGTCGCTTTGCCGCGTTGGAGCAGTACGTCTTCGAGACGCTCGACGAGGAGGGTCGCATCCGGCTCAAGCTGTTGAGTCCGCTCGGAGCTGGCGAGCATCTGTCCGACCGCTATCTGAAGGACACCCAGGAACGCCTGGCGATCCTCAAACAGGACGTCGAGACGATCGAGACGATCGATCGTCAACTCGTGCTGTACCAGGAAGACATGCGGCGGCAGTTCGCCTACCACCTGACCCGGATCGAAAACATCATCGGCAAGATGAACGCACGGGGCGACGAGTTTTTCGAGGACACCATTCGCCTTGGCCGCATCTTCGATCTGATGAACTCGGATAAGATCAAGGCCGAGTTCGAGCGCAAGGTGATCGGCGACACCGAGAAGCAAATCGACGCCACGATCAACGAATTGATCGACTGGATGGTCGAACAGGACTTGCGCACCTGGGAAGCGATTCGCGAGTACATCGACCGCCGTCGTCTGACGAAATACGAAGAGGAGATGATCGGCGAGGTCGGCAGCCAGTTCCGCTATGACCGGCGTGCGTTGCTGGAGGCGGTATCGAGCCGGGCCCGCGAGGAGGTCGATCGCTACGACCCCGAGGCCGCCGCGCGGGAGCTATCGCTTTCGGTGCGGAACGCCGTGGCCCAAGTCGCGGTGGCGGAGGCTGGCGCGGTCGGTTTGGGGGCGCTGGTCGTGGCCGCGGCGAGCACGGTGGCCGTCGATGTGACCGGCATTCTCGCCGCCAGTCTCGTCGCCGGGCTTGGGCTGTTCATCTTGCCGCGCAAGCGGCGCCAGGCGCGGGAGGAGTTCCGGCGGCGCTCGGATGAGTTGGAACAGCGGCTGGTCGAGGTGATGAGCGAGCAGTTCGGGCACGAACTGGCGCGTTCGGTCGGGCGGATAGAGGACGCGATCGCGCCCTACACGCGATTTGTGCGCGATCAACAAACCAAGTTCTCCGCGATTCAGGAGAACCTGACCGCCGTCCGCAACGACCTGCGGTCGCTGCGCCACCAGATCGGCGATCCCGACGCGATATTGAGCAAGGGTGCGATCGCCGCCGGCATCGGCGACGACCCACTGCCCGCCGGCCAACCGAAGGCGCTAGAATCGCGCGCCTCAGGCCCCAACGCATCGTGAGACTCGATCACCGGTTTGCGTCGGACAACACGGCGCCGGCGGCGCCGGAGTTTCTGGCGGCCGTCGAGGCGGCGAACAACGGCGCCGCTGCCGCCTACGGCGAGGATGGACTGACGGCCGCGCTGCAGTGCGCGTTGGCCGTCGCGTTCGATCGCGAGACGGGCGCCGTGTACGGCTGGCCGGTGTTGAACGGTAAGGCCGCCAACCACCTGGCACTGCTGGCGATCACCCAACCCGGCGGGATCATTTTTTGCCACCAGGATGCGCACATCCTGGTCGACGAGGATGACGGCCCGGCGATCTACACGCGGACGCGGCTGATCGGGATCGAGGACGATGGAACTGGCCGGATGACCCCCGGCGCCCTCGCTCGCGCGATCGCAAATCATTCACCGGTTCCGCCAGGCTCCGCGCTCAGCATCACGAACGCGAACGAAGCGGGCACCGTCTACCGGCTTGAAGAACTCCACGAGTTGATCGCGGTGGCCCGCGGGGCGGGTCTGACGGTGCACATCGACGGTGCCCGGATTGCGAATGCCGCCGCCGCACTCGATTGCGCACTCGCCGACCTCACCTGGCGCGCGGGCGCGGACATCGTCGCCCTCGGGGTGACCAAAAACGGCGGGTTGATGGCCGAGGCGGTGGTCTGCTTCGACGACGCAATTGCGACGCGATTCGAAAACCAACGGCGCTGGACCGGGCACATCCCGTCCAAGATGCGCTTCTTGGCGGCCCAGATCATCGCTGGCGTCGAGGGAGATGGTTGGCGCCGCCGGGCTCAGCACGCGAACCAGCAGGCCGCGCGGCTGGCCGCCGCGTTGGCCGGGGTACCGGGTTACAGCGTCGCGCGCCCGGTCGAGATCAATCACATCTTTTTGCAGTTGAGTCCCGGACGTCGCCGCGCGATCGCGGCGGCGGGGTATTTCCTGTGGGATTGGAATCAGTGGAATGCGGTCCGGATTCTGACCAATTGGGCGACCACGGACGAGGAGGTCGACGCGTTCGCGGCGGTGTTGCGGCGGATCGCGACAGAGGTTCCGTAATGTGATGGACGTTCAGGAGTCGCCGGGGCTGGATTCGGGTGGGGTGCCCATCAGCACGGCGGAGGCGAGGGGACGGCCGAGGATGTGCTCGGCGCCACCGACATCGACCCGGATCGGACCCTCGAACGGCAGGCGCTCGACCACGCGAATGACGGCGCCGGGTTTGATGCCGAGCTCGCCGAGATAGCGCAACTGCTCGGGATCGCGGTCCGACACCCGCGACACGCGTGAAGTCAACCCGGCGTCGAGCTCGGCGAGCGAAATGCCCGCCACCGGTTCGACCGTGCCCTCCCGGCTCGGAATGGGATCGCCGTGAGGGTCGTGGGTCGGATGACCGAGCACGGAATCCATCCGGGCCTCGATCTCATCCGAAAGGTGGTGTTCGAGCTTCTCCGCCTCGGCATGCACCTCGTCCCACGGCACCCCCAGCGTCTCGGCCAGGTAGAGCTCGAGCAGCCGGTGGTGACGGAGAATTTCAAGGGCGATCTTCTCGCCTGCCGACGTCAACTCCACGCCACGGTAGGGAGAGTGACGCACGAGCCGCATCTCGTGCAGTCGCTTCACCATGTTCGTGACCGACGGTCCGGTGACGCCCAGTTCCTCCGCGAGTCGCTGTGTCGTCACCTGAGGGTCGCGTTCCCGCAAGCGGTAAACCGCCTTCAGATAGTCCTCCATCGCGTGGGTGACGGGAGGATCGTTGGCGTTCGGACGTTCGGTCATGTCCCCGTCCGGGTGGTCGGCGCGCGCCGCGAATCGACGAGCCTGAATGCTCGGGTCCGGCGTGAAACATTGTCAAGGAGACAGGCGGCGTCGTGGATGTGGGCAACGGCGAACATCCTCCCGCTCGAAGCGGCGCGGAGACCGTCGCGAGCGCCGCGCTTCTTCCGATTGGTTGAGCCAACCGGTACATTCCGCGACAATCGACCTGGCGGCGGCCAGAGCCGTCTCAACGATCGATAGCCAGGGAGAACACGAACCACATGGCGGACGCGGAAACGATTGCCCAGCAGAATCAACCGGCTCCGGAACTGGCGGGTCCGAAGCGCATCGCAACGATGTTTGCCCATCCAGACGATGTCGATTTCAGTTGCGCCGGTATTTGTGCCCGCTTTATCGCCGAGGGGCACCACGTCACCCACGTGATCATCACCAACGGGGATAAGGGCAGCGACGACCGGTCGATTCCCGGTCCGGAGCTCGTGGCGATCCGCGAACGCGAGCAGCGAGCTGCCGCGGCGATCGTCGGGGTCCAGGATGTCGTCTTCATGGGGTACGAGGATTGCATGCTCGTGCCGGCGTTGGAGCTACGGCGCGACCTCGTGCGGGTGATTCGCAGAATCAAGCCGGACATCGTCATCTGTGGCGATCCCAGTGTGTTTTATATGGGCAAGGAGTACATCAACCATCCAGACCATCGCGCGGCGGCGCAGGCGGTGCTCGAGGCGATCTTCCCCGCCGCGCGCAACCACCGCATCTTCCCCGAGTTGCTGGCGGAGGGTTTGGAACCGCATCGCGTGGACGAGGTCTATCTCTCGAATCCGCGCGATCCCGATACCTGGATCGACATCACACCGTACATCGACGTGAAGATCGCGGCGCTGCGTGCCCATGCCAGCCAGATGGGCGATTGGGACCCGGACGGCCCGATCCGGGAGTGGAACCGGGCGGACGGCCAGAAGCACGATCCGCCGGTCGAGTACGCCGAGGACTACCGCATCTTCAAGCTCGAGTAAGTTACTCCGCACCGCTTGACCAGTGTCGCCAACGCGACCATAATCGCGGCATCCCCGACACATTGAAGCGCGACCGGGACGGCGATCGCCGTCGCCAATTGACGGGCGCGGCGTTCCTCTGAGGCGCCGTGCTTGTGGTCGTGACGTTGGCGTTGCCGAGAATGCTGGAGGAGCGAAATGGCCACCGCGATTTCAGTCGATCACGTGACCCAGGTCGAGCAACTGAGCGACCGGTTGTTTCAGGCGGCGCTCGGAACCTTGGAGCTGTTCAACGTCCATATCGGCGATCAGCTCGGGCTGTACCGGGCCATGGCCGGCGGCGATGCGCTGACGCCGGTCGAACTCGCGGGCCGGGCAGGGATCGCCAACCGCTACGCACTCGAATGGTTGGAGCAGCAGGCCGTCGCCGGCATCGTCGAGGTGGAGAACCCGGAACACGAGAATGGCTATCTGCGGCGCTATCGTCTTCCCGCTGGACACGCCGAGGTGCTGACCTCGATCGACAGCGCGAGCTTCATGGCGCCGATGGCGCAAATCACCGTCGGCACCGTGGCGCCGATCGGGACCCTAGTGGACGCGTTTCGCACCGGCGCCGGCGTTCCGTTCACCGACTACGGCGTCCATCTGCGCGAGGGTCAAGGGCGCTTCAACCGGAACTTCTTTCTGCACCAGCTCGGCACGGAGTATCTCCCGGCGATAGCCAGCGTTCATGTTCGCCTCGTGGGCGATCCTCCCGCCCGGATCGCCGATTTCGGATGTGGGGTCGGCTACTCGTGTGTTGCGATGGCCCGCGCCTATCCGAAGGTCCGGGTGGACGGATTCGATTTGGACGAGCCGTCGGTGGCGGACGCCCAGGAGGTGATCGCCGAAAGCGGGCTCGGCGATCGCATCGAGATTCGCGTCCGCGATGCCGCCGACCCCTCGTTCGCGGGAAACTACGATCTCGTCACCGCTTTCGAATGCCTGCATGACATGAGCGACCCGGTGGGCGCGTTGCGCACGATGCGACGACTCACGGCGAACGGGGGTTCGGTGCTGATCGTCGATGAGCGGCCGGCCGAACAGTTCGATCCCAACGCGGGCGATCTCGAACGGCTCTACTACGGGTTCAGCGTGCTGCATTGCCTGCCGGTGGGTTTGGTGGATCAACCGTCGGCCGCGACCGGCACCGTGATGCGACCTGCCACCCTGCGCCGGTACGCCGAGGAAGCGGGATTTTCCTCCACCGAGGTGTTGCCGCTGGACTATCCCTTCTTCAATTTCTATCTCTTGACGCCGTAGCCGTTCGCAAGGAAACCACGAACAGCTGTGATTTCGTCCGGCGGACGGATATCCCGGACGCCGGAGGGCTGTGCCATAATCGGGCCCAATGTGGTCCGGTTTGACGGCGTAGCGGCCATGTCCAACGACCGGCGCCGAGGAGTCGCGCGATGAAAGCTCCCATGTTGGATTTCGCCTTTTTCGAGGGCCGAATCGTTCCCTTCGCGGACGCGAAGATCAGCATTGCGACCCATGCCCTGCAATACGGCACCGGCGCCTTCGCGGGCATTCGCGGCTATGTGGATCAGGACGGCGAGACGATCAACATTCTTCGCCTGCAGGACCACGCCGCCCGGATGCTCAATTCCGCGAAGCTCCTGCGCTGCGAACTGCCCTACGACCGCGATTCGCTGGCGGCGACCATCGCCTCGGTGGTCGAGGCCAACGCGCCGTCCGATGACGTCTATATCCGCCCGTTCATCTACAAACCCGCCCTGCAGCTCACTCCCCGGTTGCGCGGGATCGGTGACGAGTTGGCGATCTACATGCTCCAGCTCGGGCATTACCTCGATCTCGAGCGGGGCCAAAAGGCGATCGTGTCCTCCTGGGTCCAGTTGCCGGACAACTCGATTCCGCGGCGCGGCAAGCTGACCGGCGCCTATGTCAATTCTGCCTTCGTGAAAGACGAGGCGGAGGAAAAAGGCGCCGACGAGGCGATCATTCTCAGCGCGCACGGCAAGGTGGCCGAGGGCAGCAGTTGCAATCTCTTCATCGTCCGCAACGGTGTGCTCACCACACCGCCGATCACGGGCGACATCCTGGAAGGAATCACCCGCCGGTCGATCTTCCAACTCGCGCAGGAGGCGGGGATTCCGACCGAGCAGCGCGAGATCGACCGCTCCGAGCTCTACCTCTGCGACGAGGCTTTCTTCTGCGGCACGGGCGTGCAAGTGGCCTGGATCGAGACAATCGACGGGCGCCCGGTCGGCAACGCGACCCGCGGTCCGATCACGCATCAACTGCAGGAGCGCTTTTTCAACATCGTGCGGGGCAAGGACGCGACCCACGCGGATTGGCTGACACCGGTCCGGAAGCGCGTTCCCGCGACGGCCTGATGCGCGTCACCGCGCCCCGGCGGCGTGGGCGATCCGCTCGCGGATTTCGGTTTCGTCCATCGACCCGACCCGGACGGTGTCGACCACGCCGTCTGGCCGGATAAACACCGTGGTCGGATAGCTGGGATCGATCTCGAAGGCGAGTTGGATGTCGCCATAAAGGCGATCGCCGCCGCCGTGGTCTTGGCCGATCGGATAGGTGATCCCGAGCGATTCAGCGAACGGCCGGGCGTTGTCCGGGACGTCGTTTTTGATATCGACCCCGAGAATCACGACCGGTTCGCCGCCGGCAATCGCCGCCTCGTGTACCCGCTGAAACGCGGGCATCTCCTCCTTGCACGGCGCGCACCATTCCGCCCAGAAGTTGAGCACCACCACCGATCCCTCGAGCGCCGCGAGGTTGATTTGCTGCCCATCGAACGTCGTGAACGCGATCGCGGGCGCAGGTTTGCCGGCCAACTTGCCGGTGCCGGACGGATTGCCGGTGCGATCGCGCACCGCGACGACCACCACCAGTAACGCCACCAACACGAGCGCGATGCCGAGCGGGGAATATCGCGCCAGCCGGCCATATCCGATCCGGCCGTGTTCGCCCTCCTCTTGCGCGAGGGTCGGCGGCGGCGCAACTGGCAGATGCTCGTCGTGCATCGTCTAGGGAAGACCACGAACAGCGGATTCGACCTTCGCCACGGTCGCGTCGTCACCGCCGAATAGCAAGAGCAAGATGTTGCTGCCGCTGAAGACCTTGGGCGGACCGCCGGCCACCGGGGTGCCGCGCACATCGAGCAGCGGTTGCTTGGCCAGATCGAGCGAGGTGGAATCGGTCTCGCGCTCGGCCGCGGTCGCATACACGAAGACGTAGGCGGTCGCGCCGCCGATATCGAGCACCTGACCGGCCTCGCTCAGCGCGGTGGAGCGTGCGCCGCCAGGGGCGAATTTTACCGTGAGACCCTTCGCCTCGAGCGCTTGCTTGACGTTGATCATCTCGTTGCGGCCGGCGATGTGCGGTGGTGTCGGGAGGGGTTGCTCGTCGCGGCGATCACGGATGTAGAGGAAGGCGACAACCACGAACAAAACCGCCGCGATCCCGAACAAGATCCACGAGACGAACGTTCTGGCACGCACGCTACGCGACGGTTCGCTCACCCTGGCCCTCCAGCTTGCCGCCCGCGTGGGCGGCGACATTGCCACTGGAGATGGTACGCGGTGACGGTCGGGTCGAACAGCGGGAAGCGCGCCGGGATCGCATGGACATGCACAGAGGCATCTGGCCGGCAGACCAGATGCCTCCGTGCAACGTCCCCGGGGGAAGGGACTACCAGATCAGGCGGATGACGACGATGCCGCCGCAATCGCGGCACCAGTTGTTCGCGCCGTCGCCCGCGATGATGTAGTCGTCGAGCAGCCTGCCGTTGTGACTGTTGGCGTCGACCGTGGTCACCTCGAATGCGGCGAACCCGAGGATCTTCACTGTCTTGCTGTTGCCCGATTCAGCGGGGGAGTTGGTGGCGATCGGCAGGATCATCACGCAGCCATTCGGGTCCGCGGTGCCAACCGCGCAGGCCCCTGCACCTTCGACCTTCGACCGGGTCGGTCCGGCTTTCGCTCCGGTGTCGTATTTGAACCAGTCACCCGCCTTCTTCGTGGCATTGGCCGCCTGGTCGTTCAAACCCTTGAACCGGGCGCCTTGGGTGCTGCAATCAGCGCCATTCGCCTTGTCTAGTTGCGGATCATGGATGCGAAAGACTTTGCCAATCGCGGCGGGGTTGAGCTTCAACGGATTCGTGCTCGCCACAATGTTCATGGTCGTCGCCGAGTTCGCGGTCTTCGTGTTCGGATCGCTGGTGACATCCCAGGCCTTCGGACCGCAGACGATGAACGGACCGTCCGACGGCACATTCTTGGCGTTTTGGACCCGGGCTTTCGCGTAGCCGCCGACCTTGACGCTGGACGGCGCTCCCGGCAGCACGCGGATGAAAAAGGTCGGTACGGTCATCCGGGTGCGAACGCGAGCTCCGGCAGCGTTGGCGGGCACATTTTGATTGCAGGTGCCGACCACGGACCAGTTGTTGCCGATGTACTCGCAGGTGTAGACGGTCGGCACGTGACCGCCGAAGTCGTTCGAGCCGACGATGGTTTGCACCTCGCTGATCGCGTTGGTCGGGCTGGCGGCGGTGTATTGGGCGATTTTACGAGCGCCCGCGAACGCGCCGGCATCGGCCGCGCCCTGGGTCGTCCGGCGCGCGGCCAGAGAAAAACCGACGTCGGTCGCCAGACCCAGCATCCCCATCAGCCCGATCATGAAGACCGCGAACATGACGAGAACTTGACCCTTTTCGGCCAACCCCGGTTGCCCGGTTGCTTCGAGCGCCAGGCTGGTGAACTTGTCCGGCGTGGTCGCGCCGCCCGCTTCCCAGTTGGCCGTGACCGGTTTGGTCGCACCAGTGCTCGCCCGTCTGTGGAAAACGCTGGTCAGGTTCATGTCAGGCACCTCATCGTTTCGTGCGCGTGAAGGTTGAAGCTCCACGACATGCCATCGCTGATCGCGCTCAAGGTTCCAAAAAAGATCGGGGTGAACAGCCGGTCGGCGTCGACGGTCACGAAACCGTTCGCCCCCGGCACGTTGCAGTTGGCATCGGTCGAGACCGACACCACGGCATCGGCCGGCATCCCGTGGACGCGGGCGGCGTTCACGATGCCGCCGGTGTCGAACGGCTGGCGCTGCCCGAAGGTGGCGCCCTCGACCACCGCGTTCCGCATCTGGATGTAGTCGAAAAAGGCCCGGCCCACATCGAGTGTGCCCAACAGGAAGAGCAGCAGCAGGGGCAGTGCCACCGAGAGTTCGACCAAGCTCTGACCGCGCTCACCGGCGCGTTTCGGGTCCCGGTTGTTCCAGCGCATCGCCGTTACTCCAGCACGACGGTCGAGGACGACCGCAGGGTGATCGGCGGGATGTTGAGGAACGATTGGGTGACCGTTTGGAAATCGAGCGTGGCCGAAACCGTCAACTCGTCACCTGGTTGGCAGGCGCCACAGGTGACGGAGGCGACCGCGGCCGAAAGCCCAGGTCGCGCCTTTTCGGCGCTGGTCTCGCGGTTCTTGTAAATCCGGACCCGGCGCGCCAAATCGGCCTTGTTCACGCCAAACCCGCTGGAGAGGGCGACCTTGCCCTCGCGTGCCGCGTCGCGCACGGCGTTGTTGAGCTGTGCGTAGACATAGATGGTGCGTCCGAAATCGACGCAGCCGAACACGATCATCAGGAAAACGCTGGAGACGAGGGCGAACTCGACGATCGCCTGTCCCCCTCCTTCCCGCCGGTTCCTGGTTCCTCTCTCGTTCATCGATTTCCCCCCGGAACGCGACCTGTTCGCTAAGCGACCAAGCGCAACGCTCCTCGCCGAAAGAGCTAGCCTGACAGTACTGGGCCGATCGGGGGGTCGATATGACCGGCGGGGCCTAAGCGTGATCGTGACAAAGGTACCGGCGGCATCACCCGGTTGAACCAGACCGATGCGTACAGACGCGGTTGGTTCGTATCCGCCGTCGAACCGGCGGGACAGGACCATGTTTCGTGCGCGAAAAATTGGACAGGCGGATCGGCCTAGGACTCCCGGTCCGCGAACATGACTTGCGTTGGGTGGCGCTTCATGCGAGAACTCGTCTCGTGAGCGCCGCCGCCATTGGGATCGTGCTGATCGCCGCGGTCCTGCATGCCACCTGGAACGCGCTCGCGAAACGCAGCGACGACGCGCTCGCGTTTTTGTGGTCCGCCTTGGTACTCGCGCTCGGCATTTATGCCCTCCCGGTTGGGATCGCGCTGATGCGCGTGTCGATCACACGGGATGCCGTGCCGTTCGTGGTGAACTCGTCGCTCTTGCATATCGCCTACTTTCTGTTGCTCGCCCGCGCCTACAACCGGTCCGAACTCTCGTTCGCCTATCCGGTGGCCCGTGGAACCGGTCTGCTGCTGGTGCCGGTGTTGGCGGTGCCGATCTTCGGCGACCGGCCCACCGCGATCGGCTGGCTCGGTATCGCGCTTGTCGCGGCCGGCGTGATCTGGTTGCATGCGCCGCTGTTGCGACTGCTCGCGCGCACGGAAGGGGGATGGCCACGACTGTTGACCGGACCGGCCACGCTGACCGGGGTTACGATCGCCGCCTATTCGCTCAACGATTCGGCCGGGGTCGAGCGGCTCAGTCCGCTGATCTACCTCTATCTCATCTTTGCGTTGATCGTGATCGCGCTCCTACCCGTCGTCGTGCGGAATCACCGTGCGGGTGTCCGTACCGCGATCGCCGCGCGTCATTCGCTGCTCGTGGCGGGCGCCGGCATCTACGGCACGTACGTCCTGGTGTTGTTGGCGATGCGCCTGGCCCCGGTGTCGTACGTGGTGCCGATGCGCGAACTGAGTATCGTGGCGGGCGCCCTGATCGGGTGGCGATTCTTGGGGGAGACATTGCCGCGGGAGCGGCTCGCCGCCTGTGTGTTGGTGGCGGGTGGCGTCATCGCGATCGGGCTCGGCGGGTAAACTCCGTCTCGACCATATCGACACCGGCATTGGAGAAGGGAACGGCCATGACCGAAGGATTCATTCCGTTTCGGGGTCATCGCACCTGGTACCAAATCGTTGGCGATCTCGCCCACGTCGCTCCTGGCAAAGCGCCGCTATTGACGCTTCATGGTGGTCCCGGAGCGTGTCACGACTATCTGGAGAGTCTGGCCGGCATCGCGGATACTGGGCGACCGGTCATCTTTTACGACCAACTCGGTTGCGGCAACTCCGATCGACCGGATGATCCCTCCATGTGGACGATCGACCTGTTTCTCGATGAGTTGCGCACCGTGCGCCGGGTGCTCGGACTCGACCGCATTCACGTGCTCGGTCAATCCTGGGGCGGGATGCTGGGAATGGAGTACGCGCTCACCCAACCCGAGGGCGTGGTCAGTTTCGTGATCGCGAGTTCGCCGGCAAGCATGCTGTTATGGGTGCAGGAAGCGAACCGCCTGCGGGAGGCACTCCCGCCGGAGGTGCAAGCGACTTTGCTCGCGCACGAAGAGGCCGGAACCACCAGCGACGCCGGCTATCAGGAAGCGATGCAGGAGTTTTACAACCGGCACGTCTGCCGGGTCGTGCCGAATCCGGACTATGTCCAGCGATCGTTCCAAAAGTTGGGTCACCAGGTCTACGAAAAGATGAACGGACCGAGTGAGTTTCACGTGGTGGGAACGCTGCGCGACTGGGATATCCGCGACCGGTTGCCGGAAATCACCTTGCCCTGTCTGATGACATCGGGTCGCTACGACGAATGCACTCCGATGCAGGCGGAGATCGTGGCGAACTCGATACCGGGCTGCGAATGGGTGTTGTTCGAGGAAAGCTCGCATATGCCGCATGTCGAGGAAACCGGTCGCTACGTGACAGTGCTGGACGAGTTCTTCGCCCGGCAGGAAGCCCGCTGAAATGAGCGGATGGCCGCGCCTGTCCAGACGGGCCGCGATCGCGGCCGTCACCGCGCTGGGTGTGGGACACGTGGGCGCGGCGCCATCGGCCTGGCGAGCCGGCATTGCGACCCCGCGCGGGCGTTCGGAAACGGCCGCGGCGACGATCGACGGCCGGATCTACCTCGCTGGCGGTTTCGGCGGCGAGCACCAGGTCGATTGTTTCGACACCGCCACGGGCGAATGGAACCAGGTGGCAGATCTGCCCCTATCGGTGCACCATCCTGGTGTGGCCGCGCTGGACGGCCTGCTGTACGTGGCCGGAGGATATGAGACCAGCCAACACCGGGCCGTCGCCACGGTGCAGCGATACGACCCGGCCAGCGACCGGTGGAGCCTGGCCGCCGATTTGCCGGTGGCGAAGGGCGCCTTCGGGCTCGTCGCGGCGGCCGGGCGCCTGTGGACGACCGGCGGCGCCGCCGAACGGCTGGGGGGACCGGCGCTGGGAGACGTCGCGATCTATGACCCTGCAGCGGATCGCTGGACCACTTCCCCGCCGCCGTTGCCGGTGCCGCGGGAGCATCTGGCGGTGGTGGCGATTGGGCAGGCCATTTACGCGATTGGTGGGCGTGCGAACGGCGACGAATCGAACGCGATCGCCGGCCGGGTCGATCGCTTCGACATCGACCGCGGCGCTTGGGAGACACTGGCGGAGTTGCCCGTCCCGCGGGGCGGTTTGGCCGGGGTGGCGATGGACGACCGGGTGGTCGTGCTGGGCGGCGAACGCGGCGACAAACTGTTTGCCGCCGTCGATTGTTTCGATCCCGCGAGCGGCACATGGTCGGCGTTGCCGCCGATGCCAACTGCTCGCCACGGTCTGATGGCGACATTCCTCGAGGGCGTTCTTTACGCGATGGCCGGCAGCGTGCTGGCGGGGCGGGTCGACAACGTGACGACCGTCGAACTGTGGGAACACCCATGACCGCGCGATTCAGCCGCCGGGCCGCGCTCGCCGGTTTGACCGCGACCGCGCTGGCGCGCCCGGTGCGAGCCCAGGAACTCGCGCACCAGGCGACACCCGCGGCCACACCGCTCGGTCCGCGGGTGCCACCCGAACTGGTCGATC
>WBZO01005115.1_pt1 | contig 13080 bp, 8 predicted proteins | sample 5204261 | NCBI WGS metagenome assembly WBZO01 (sample SAMN12412400, study PRJNA552823) | activated sludge metagenome | isolation source: activated sludge from anammox sidestream of wastewater treatment plant... | place: USA: North Carolina | collected 2017-09
ATAAGGAGATAATTCACGCGATCGTGATGTCATAATTTCCTGCGATGTTTCGTAAATATGATACGAAATATCAGAGTTGATACGACATTCATGCCGAATCGGAAGACGATGCGGCTTATCCCCACCTGTCGGATAAGATGAAACGTTAGTAACAATCCTACCCGGCCGAACCGGTGGCGGCGGAAGATTATCCGGCCGCGGGGACTTCCGGCTTTGACTCGGATCGCAAGAATCGGAGTTATTTGAATAACTTATCCTGCCTCGCCGGACGCCCGAATGTGAGCGAGGTCATACCTGCCATGTACCTGCTGTGGCAGTCTCCTGTCCCGAACATGAGCGATCGTTCCTGTTGATATGGCAGGAATGGATCGCGATCGCGTGTCGCGTGTAGTGACAACTACGCATGAGTCGGTTTCCCAGTGCCATGCAACCGCTGCAGCCCTCACAAGAAAACTGTAGCTGTCGTTAAAATTGCGTGATACAGGGTCTGCCAGCAACTTGCACCGCTGCCAGGCCGTCCAGGAGCGACAGCATCATGCAGGAAAGTCGACAGATCGTCGTCAAAGTCAAAAAAATGGATGACACAGAAGTGCCGCTTTCACTGCATGCCCATGCTGATGTGGCTACCTGCCCTGTTGTCGGTCTGATGATCCAGGCTGCGGACATCAGAAGAGGGCTCACGCTTCTGAGTAGTCTCCCCGGTGACTATGCCGTGGTCGTGGTGGGTGCGCATCTCGACCGGACTGCGATGGTCGAATTGCGCCTGGCGTTGCGGCGGCACGCGTTTCATGTCGTCGCACCCGCCCTCGACCGTCAGGTGCTTCAGGCAGGCCATCTCTATGTGACCCCGCCATCCACCTATGCCTCGCTTCAGTCGGACCGTCTGCGGATCGTGAACCCGCATCCGGGTGAGAGTGTCAGGTTCCCTTTCGATGTGTTCCTGGGCTCCCTCGCCGAGGACTATGGCAGCGATGCCATCGGCGTGCTCGTGTCCAGCACCGGGTCCGACGGTCTGAACGGTTTGAAGTCGCTGAAGGAACGAGGCGGCCTGGCAATCGTTGCCGAGATGACGGATGTCGCTTCGCACGATCCCGTCAGGCTGACTGTCATGACCGCAGAGGAACGAAATACGCTTCCATGGCAGGGGATCGGTTCAGCCATCGCCAGCCACCTGGCTCGCGCCGTCCCCTCGGCGCCCGCGCGGAACGCCGGGCGTGAATGCGTCGGTCCGGTCCTCGATCTGCTGCGGGTTCGCACCGCCCAGGACTTCGGTGCCTATAAGGAAGGTACGCTGCAGCGGCGGATCGAACGGCGCATGGCCATGGCATCGGTGCGGCCGGACCAATGGCCGCGCTATGTCGAGATCCTCCGACATGATCCGCAGGAGATGCGGCGCCTGTCCAAGGACTTCCTGCGTCACGCGACATGCTTCTTTCGGGATCCGGAGGTTTTCGACTATCTGGAACAGGAGGTGATCCCGAACCTGCTCAGAGCCCGTCAGGGCGGCGAGCCGATCCGGGTATGGATTGCCGGATGCGGCACGGGGGAGGAATCGTACTCCCTGGCCATTTTGGTGCAGGAACAGATATCGCGGCTTGGCGGCGACTTCCAGGTGCAGATCTTCTCGTCCGATATCGATGAGGACGCGATCGCACAGGCACGGGAGGGTGTCTACGACGAAACGATCTCCACCCATGTAACCGCAGCGCGCCTTGCGCGCTTCTTCTCGCGGGAAGGCAACCGTTATCGCGTCCTGCCGGAACTGCGGGCAGGAATGATATTTGCGACGCGTGACATCCTGACGGACCCGCCATTCTCGCGGCTCGATCTCGTGCTGTGCCGCAATCTCCTCATCTACCTCCGACCGGACGCACAGGCCGATGCCCTGTCGCGGCTGCACTTCGCCCTGCGCGAGGGCGGCATGCTTCTGCTTGGCAATGCTGAACTGGTGGACGCGAAGGATCCGCGCTTCGAAATCATATCAAAATCCGCGCGTCTGTATCGACGCGGAGGGAACGATCACGCTGGAGGATGCTCGATGCCAATGACGGTCAATGACATGACACGCGCGAGCCTGCGCCAGATGAACGAGCCCGGGCCTGTCCGGCACAATGGCGTAGCCGAGATGTGCCAACGTCTGATCGCCGAGACCTACCTGCCCGCGACGGTGGTGATTACCCGGCATTTCGAGTGCATCTATTCGGTCGGCCCGGTGGACCGCTATCTGCGTGTGGTTTCGGGCGAACCGACCAAGGATCTGCTGGCCATGGTGCGCCCGGATGTGCGCACCCGGGTTCGCGCCGCAGTCCATCAGGCAAGCCAGGACAGCGGCCGGGTCGTTCTGCGTGGTTGCCAGCCGAATCAGGGAAGCCGCGACCCTGGATTTTCCATCGCCGTTCAGCCGGCGCACGAGGACGATGCCACTCTGTTCCTGGTGTCGTTCGTGGATGAAATCGAACCTGAACGGGCGAACCGGTCCGTCGGATTGCCCGGCGATCCGTCTCAGGTGGAGGCACTGGAAGCGACGCTGAAGGCCACGCGGGCCGAGCTGCAGGCCGCCATCGCCAATCTGGAAGCGCAGAACGCCGAGAAGTCGGCGGCGCTTGACGATGCGGTGGCCGCGCAGCAACGGCTGCAGACGTCCAATGAAACCTTGATGGCGGCCAGGGAAGAGCTGGAATCGCTCACGGAAGAAATGACCGCCCGCAACAGCAGGCTGCAGGACAATTTCGACCGGCAGCGAACCAGCTATCACGATCTGCTGAACGTGTTCTGCACGACGAACGTGGCGACATTGTCGCTGGGCAAGGATCTGACGATCCGCTTCTTCACCCCTGCGACCAAGGCGCTGTTCCCGCTCATTCCCAGCGACATCGGGCGTCCGCTGGAAGACCTGCGGTCCACCGCCGCCGATGCGACGCTGCTGACGGATGCCAGGGAGGTCCTGCACACGCTGCAGCCGCTGGAACGCGAGATCCGGACCGCCGACGGTGCATGGTATGTTCGGCGCATTCTGCCGTACCGCAACCAGGATGACGTCGCCGCGGGCGTGGTGATCACCTTCACCGACGTGACCGAGCAGAAGCGGGCTGCTGTCGCGCTGGAAGAAGCGAAGCGGGAGGCAGAGCAGGCCAATCTGGCCAAGTCACGGTTCCTCGCGGCGGCCAGTCATGACCTGCGGCAGCCCCTGCAGACGCTGACCCTGCTGGAAGGTCTGCTCGCCAAGGTCGTTACCGGGGAAAAGGCGCAGAAGCTGGTGGGGCGGCTGTCGGAAACCGTCGAGTCGATGTCCGGCATGCTGAATGCCTTGCTGGACATCAACCAGATCGAAGCGGGAGTCGTCTCACCGCAACGTGGAACCTTTCCGATCAACGATCTGTTGAGTCGCATGCGGGACGAGTTCACCTATCTCGCCGAGGCCCAGCATCTGACGCTGCGGGTCATGCCATGCAGCCAGACGATCTCCAGCGATCCTCGCCTGCTGGAGCAGATGATCCGCAACCTGCTGTCCAATGCCTTGAAATACACGAAGCAGGGCAAGGTGCTGGTCGGCTGTCGTCGCATGGGCGACAAGCTCAGCGTCGAGGTCTGGGACAGCGGGATCGGCATCCCCGAGCAGGAGCTTCAGGCCATCTTCGAGGAATATCACCAGCTCGACAACGCAGCCCGCAAGCGCAGTCTGGGTCTGGGCCTGGGACTGTCGATCACGCGGCGGCTTGCCAATCTGCTGGACCATCGCATCCGCGTGCGGTCGCAACCCGGCAAAGGCTCGGTGTTCGCCATCGAGGTCGACCGGGCGCTGAGCGAGGTGGCGATGGACGATGCGCCATCCGCGGCTGAAGGGCTGGTTACGCGGACGGCCGGTGAGGTCCGGCAGACCGGTTCGATCCTGATCATCGAGGACGATCCCGAGGTGCGCGACCTGCTGGCCTCCTCGCTCAGGGGCGACGGTCACCAGATCATGACCGCGAGCGACGGTCCGGCGGCGCTGGAACTGGTGCGGGGCGGCACGATGCGCCCCGACCTGATCCTGGCCGACTACAACCTTCCCAACGCCATGGATGGCTTGCAGGCGGCTGCCCGGTTGCGCGACATGCTGCGTCACGAGGTTCCGGTGATCATCCTGACCGGCGACATCTCGACCAGTACGATGCGTGATATCACCGTGCGGCGATGCGTCCAGCTCAACAAGCCGGTGACGCTCCCGGACCTGACGCGGAAGATCCAGGCCTTGCTGGGCAAGGGCGCGACAGCCAGGCGGATGACCGCGGCCCCGCCGCGCTCCGACGCCAGGACGAACGAATCGGAGCCTGTCGTGTATGTGGTGGATGACGACGACCAGGCGCGCCACGCGATCCGAAGCGTGCTGGAGGATGAAGGCCACAGGGTCGAGGACTATGCCAGTTGTGAGGAGTTCCTGGCGGCCTTTCAGCCGGGGCGGGAGGCCTGCCTGCTGGTGGACGCCTACCTGCCGGGCATGACCGGGCTGCAGCTACTGAACCGCCTGCGTGAGAGGGGCAACAGCCTGCCGGCCATCATGATCACCGGCAACAGCGATGTCTCGATTGCGGTGCAGGCCATGAAGGCCGGTGCGTCGGACTTCATCGAGAAACCGTTCGGCCGCCCTGAGTTGCTGGACAGTGTCGAGCGGGTGCTGGAGCAGGTGCGTGACACGAACAAGGTGACGATCCATCGCGAGACCGCCGCCAGCTATGTCGCCGGCCTCACGCCACGGCAGCGCCAGATCATGGATATGGTTCTCGCCGGTCATCCCAGCAAGAATATCGCCGCCGATCTGGGGATCAGCCAGCGGACAGTTGAGAATCATCGTGCCGCCATCATGAAGAAGACCGGTTCCCGTTCTCTCCCTGCCCTTGCCCGGCTGGCGCTGGTCGCGGCGGGGGCCCAGGGCGACGGGGCACCTCGCTAACCAGCTCCGTTCAGCAGGGGTGTGGCAGGCGGCGCGGCAGCAGTGCTGCGCCGTTTCTGTCGCAGGACGACAGCAGCTACCCACGTTCATACCCCCGGCCCGGCAGACGTTCAGGAGCCTGCCGGCAAGAGGTTGAATGTCATCGCGCGTGGCTACATCGCCGGGTCGGTTTTCGGCAGCTTCTTCTCGGCGATCGTCGCCTACAGCGCCACGCCATACGGGATGGCCTCATCGTTGAAGTCGTACAGGTGGTTGTGCAGGGCGGCACTGTCGCCATTGCCCAGGTTGATGTGGGCGCCGGGCACGGCCTCCATCATGAAGCTGAAATCCTCCGACCCCATGCCGGGGGAACCGTTCCGGTTCACATTGTCCTCGCCGACGATCGCCGCGGCCGCGTCGCCGAGGGCCACGGCCTCGGCCTCGTCGTTGACCATGGGGGCGAAGATGACGCGGAAGTCCATGTCCGCTTCCGCGCCGAACCCCTGCGCGATCGAGCTCGCCAGGCGGCGCATGTTCTGTTCGATCAGCGCCATCGTCTCCTGCTTCATGGTCCGCACCGTGCCGGCCATGACCGCAGTCTGTGGGATGACGTTGTAGGCGTCGCCTGCCTGGATGCGGGTGATGCTGAGCACGGCCGTGTCCATCGCCGAGACGTTGCGCGAAACGATGGTCTGCAACGCCGAGCCCAGGTGGCAGGCGACCATGACGGGGTCGACACCGTGCTGCGGGTGGGCCCCGTGCGCCCCCTTGCCCGAGATCGTGATGTCGAAGAATGCGCCGCCGGCCGCGCGAGTGCTGGGGCCGGTCACGAACCGGCCGACCGGCAGCCCGGGGCGATTGTGCATGCCATAGACGTAGTTGCAGGGGAAACGCTCGAACAGCCCGTCCTTCAGCATTGCCAGGGCGCCGCCGACCCCTTCCTCGGCCGGCTGGAAGATGAAGTTCACCGTGCCGTTGAAGTTGCGGGTCTCCGCCAGGTATTTGGCCGCGCCCAGCAGCATGGTCGTGTGGCCGTCATGGCCGCACGCATGCATCCGGCCCGGGTGCTGGCTGGCATGGGGCAGGTTTGTCGCCTCCAGGATCGGCAGCGCGTCCATGTCGGCCCGCAGGCCGACCGCGGTCTGTCCGTTGCCGTTCCGCAGCACGCCCACCACGCCGGTGACTCCGATACCGCGATGCACCTCGATCCCCCATTCCTCCAGCTTGCGGGCGACGATCTCGGCCGTGCGGAATTCCTCCAGGCCCAGCTCCGGATGGGCGTGAATGTCGCGGCGGATGGCGACGAGTTCGTCGTGGAAGCGGCGCACCTGGTCGAGCACGGAGTCGGTCATGGCATGGTCCCTGGCGGTGGGCATGAAGAAAGACCGCCGATCATGGCACGACCGGCGGTCCCTCGATAGATGTCGGAGATGAGGCGGTGGCGGCTTAGCTGGTCGGGCGCTTCATCTTGCAATGGTGAGTTTGATCCAGGTCCGTCGGCTTCACCACGGTTTCCGTCTTCCAGCCAAGGCCTGTCTTCTCGGAATCGTTCTTCACGTCCTTGGTGAAGACGACACCGTAGTAGGTCAGCAGGATCTGATGGTCGTCCTTACGCATCGTTGCCGGCTGGCCGGTGGCGTCGGTCACCGTGATCCCTTCCAGCGCCTGTGCGACCTTCAGTGGATCGGTGGTGCCGGCTTTGGCGATGGCGGCGACGGTCATCTCGATGGCCATGCGGCGGTCACCGAAGATGAAATCGAATTCGAACTTCTTGCGGAAATTGTCGATGAACGCCGTCAGCTCCGGGTTGTTCAGCTCGATCCCCAGATTGTCGTGCGCCGACACCACCGAGTGCAGGCGGTTGTTGCCGGCCGGACCGATCGCCGTGGCGCTGCCCGCCAAATGGCCTAGGAATGTGTAGTAGTCGATGGGCAGTCCCGCATCCAGGCCGGCGCGCACCAGCAGGTAAAGATCGGGCCCCCAGTTGCCGGTGAGCAATGCCTGCGCGCCCGATGCCTTGACCTTGGAAATGTAGGGCGCAAAGTCCTTGACCTTGCCCAGCGGGATCATTTCTTCACCGACGATCTCGATATCGGGGCGGATGGCGGCGAGATACGTCTTGGTGTCACGCTGGGCCGATTGTCCGAAAATATAATCCTGGTTCAGGACATAGACCTTCTTGATGGATTTCGGGATCGCCCGGACCATGATCTCGGCCTGCTGCCCGGCGTGCATCGAGAAGCGGAAGTGCCAGAAATTGCACTGCTCGTTGGTCAGTTCCGGGGCCAGGCCGCCGCAGTTGACGAACAGGATCCGCCGATCCTTGTTGCGGGCGTTGTTCTTGTCGACGGCGCCGATCAGTGCGCTCGCCACATTGGACGGCCCGCAATTGAGCATGATGGGAATGCCCTCATCGACCATCTTCTGCATGTTGAGGATGGCTTCGGCTGGCTGTCCTTTGTTGTCCATCGGCACCAGGACGATCTTCTTGCCCAGGACACCACCCTTGGCGTTGATGGTATCGATCACCGTCTGGATCGTCTTGATGCCCTGGTCACCCACCTGGGCGAAGGTGCCCGACAGCAGCTCGGTGTAGCCGAATCTGATCGTGTCTTCTGCTTTGGCCAACTGTGCGCTGAAGCAGAAGGCGAGAGCCATTGCTGCGAGCGAGCGGAGGCGGAAGCCGAATTTCATAACGTTCTCCCATACGTATTTATTCTCGCTCGGCGCCGGGAACCGTGGATCGGCCCCATGACCAGGCGACGCCGGCAGTGTGTGGTGCCGACGCCGCCAGATCAAGCGCGGATACGCCTGCCGCATCACGGCAGCAAGGGCCGCTATCGCCCGCCCCTAGCTGGTCGGGCGCTTCATGTTGCAGGTTGTCGGCTGGTCGATGGCCGACGCGGGAACGGTCACGTCGGTCCGCCATCCCAGCCCCGTGTGCTCGGAATCGTATTTCACGTCCTTGGTGAACGTGCCCAGATAGTAGGTCATCAGGATCTGATGATCCGCCCTGCGCATGATCGCCTCATGTCCGGCGGCGTCGATCAGTTTCATATCTTCCATCGCCAGCGCGATCTTCAGCGGGTCGGTCGATTTTGCCTTGTTGATCGCCGCCGCGATCAGTTCGATCGCAAGCCGCCGGTCGCCGAATACGAAGTCGAAATCGAAGCGCTTGCGAAATTCCTGAATCCAGGCGTCCAGCGCGGCGTTCTTGGTTTCGACACCGATGTTCTCGTTGAATGGCATCACCGAGTGAACCTTGTTGTTCCCCTCGGGCCCGATCGCCGTCGGTCCGCCGGCAAGATGCGCATAGTAGGTGTAGTAGTTGATTGGTAGCCCGGCCTCCATCCCCGCCTTGATCAGCAGGCTCATGTCCGGGCCCCAGTTGCCGGTCAGCAGCGCCTGCGCGCCCGACGCCTGGATCTTCGTGATGTAAGGCGTGAAATCCTTGATCTTTCCTAGTGGCACCATCTCATCGCCGACGATCCGGATGTCCGGCCGCAGCTTCGTCAGGAATGCGCGCAGATCCCGTTGGACCGCCTGTCCGAACAGATAGTCCTGGTTGATCATATAGACTTTCGTCACCGTCTTCGGCAGGGCGCGGACCATGATCTCGGCCTTCATCCCGGCGTGGGCGTCGGTGCGGAAATGCCAGAAGCTGCATTTCTCGTTGGTCAGCTCGGGGGCGACGGCGCCGCAATTGACATAGACGATGCGATGGTCGGGATTGCGTGCGTTGTTCTTGTTGACGCCATCAACCAGCGCTGCGGCGACATTCGACGGGCCGCAGTTCAGGATGATCGGCAGATTGTCGTCGACCATCTTCTGCAACGCGACCAGCGCATCAGCGGGCTGGTTCTTGGTATCGAGCGGCACCAGGACCAGCTTCTTGCCCAGCGCGCCACCCTTGGCATTGATCGTGTCGACCACGAACTGGACCGTCTTGATCCCCTGGTCGCCGATCTGGGCGAAGGTCCCGGACAAGGTTTCAGCGTAACCGATTCTGATGGTGTCCTCTGCGGCTGCCGGCCAGGCATGCGTGAGCAGGCCGACGACGGCGGCAAGGGCGAAGCCCCAGCGTGATTGGATTGTCATGGCGGTCTCCCTGTGTCTGCCCGCCGCGGCCCAATTCGTTGTCGATGCCGTCACTCAGTTGCGGGCGGCGCCATTCTGACGCCGGACCATCTCAGGGATCAAGAAATATGCGCCGCATCGGCCGGTCGCGCCCGCCATGGGTTCGCCCACCAGGGGTTCGCCCGCCATGCGTCCGGACGCATGGCGGGCGAACATCAGTCCCGCCCCAGGATTTCCCTGTTATGTTCGCCCAGCGCGGGGGAATCGCTGCGCGGGTGCGGACGCTTTCGATCGAAGCTGATCGGCAGGCCGGCGATCTTCAACCTGCTGCCCGGCAGCACGCGCATCATGTCCATCGCCTGCAACTGCTCGGTTTCTGCCAGCTCAGCGATGTTGTTGACCGGCGCACAGGGAACGCCGGCTTCACCGATGATGCCCATCCATTCCTGTCGTGTCCTGGTGGACAGGACCGGCTGCATGACGGCGACCACGTACTCGCGATTGGCCGCGCGCTTGCGGCCGTCCGAGAGTCGGGGGTCGTCGCACCATTCCGGATGGCCCATGGCGCGCGCCAGCTTCACGAACAGCCGGTCATTGCCCGCCGCGATGCAGATCGGACGATCGGCGGTCTCAAAGATCTGATACGGCGCCAGCGTCGCGCTCGCCGCACCGTGGCGCTGCGGCAGCTTGCCGGTGACGTTGTAGGCATTCAGCGGCCCTTGCACCCAGGCCACCGCGCTTTCGAACAGCGACGCATCGACCACGCAGCCCTTGCCAGTGCGGTCGCGCTGCTTCAGCGCGGCCAGGGCACCGATCACGCACCACATGCCGGTCGCGGTATCGTTGATCGCTGGCGCGCAGAAGGTCGGCGGGTCCTCGGGCCGTCCGGTCAGCGTCACCACCGCGCCATAGCACTGCAGCAGCGGATCGAACCCGGGCGCGAGCTTCAGCGGCCCCGTATAGCCGAACGCCCAGATCGAGCAGTAGATCAGCCGCGGGTTCACTTTCAGCATCTCGTCCGGGCCGATGCCGAAATCGTCGACGATACCCGGCCGCAGGTTCTGGATCAGGATATCGGCGTCCCGGGCCAGCGCCTTCAACGCCGCCACGTCCTCGGCCTTCTTGATGTCGAGCGTGATCGACTTCTTGCCGCGGTTGTTGGTGTGGAAATTGACGGAATCGGCACCGACGAAAGGCGGCCCCCACAGACGCGCGTCGTCGCCGCCGTCGGGCTTCTCCACCTTGATGACCTCGGCACCCATGTCCGCCAGGATCACCCCGGCCAGCGGGCCGGCCAGGGCCTGGCCGACCTCGATCACCTTCACGCCAGCGAGCGGTCCCGACATCACGCAGCTCCCAGGTTGAGGCGCGACTGGAAATCCTCATCGCGCAGGCTGAATTCCTTGCCGTTCAGATCGTCCGCCGCTGCCGTGCACAGATAGACGATGCCAGCCGCCGGGTGGGCGACCGGGGTCAGGTTGGCGCGGGGAATCTGGCTGATCTGGTTGATACCCGACGCACGGATCAGCACCTGCATGTCGGTGTCGGTGGTGCCGGGCTGGAAGCCGAATACGCGGATGCCCTTCTCGCCGGTTTCCAGCGCGATCGCTCGGGTCAGCATGTGCAGCCCCGCCTTGCCCGAGCAATAGGCGCTCCAGCCTTCCAGCGGCCGGATCGCAGCGCCCGAGGAGACGTTGATGATCGTGCCGCCGCCCTGCGTCACCATGGCCGGCAGCACGGCGCGCACGGCGTAATAGGCACCGATCAGGTTGATTTCTATATTGCGGGCCCATTCCGCCGGATCGCTGTCCAGCAGGGATGCGATCGGCTGGATCACGCCGGCGTTGTTCACCAGGACATCGACCCGTCCGAACCGGCCAATGGTCTCGGCGACCAGTTGCCCGACCGCCCAATAGTCCGACACGTCACATGCCCGCGCCGCCGCTCGGCCGCCGGCGTCGATGATGCGTTGGGCGACCGACCCCGCCAGGGCGCCATCCCGCGCCGCCAGCATGACCGTTGCCCCTGCTCGCCCCAGCGCCACCGCCGCCGCCTCGCCGATCCCGCGGCTGGCGCCGGTGATGATGATCACCTTGCCTGACAATTCGTCCATTGGTCTCCTCCTGGCCCGTCTCTGCCGCTTTACGGGACCGCGTCGCCGACGGCAAATTGCACGGCGAGACAGGGGGAGGACTCCATGCGCGTTTCCATGAGCCTGCCGGTGCAGGATTGGGCCGCTTGCGCCGCCGCGGCCCGCCAGGCGGAAGAGGACGGTTTCGACATCGTCACCAGCAACGAGCTGCGGCACGACCCGTTCATTCCACTCGCTTTCGCAGCGCAGGCGACCGAGCGGGTTCAGCTTGTGCCGTCGGTCGCCATTGCCTTCCCGCGCAGCCCGATGGTCGTCGCCAACCTGGCGTGGGACCTGCAGCGCCACTCCAAGGGCCGGTTCGTCATCGGCCTCGGCAGCCAGGTCAAGGCGCACAACGAGCGCCGCTTCTCCACGCCCTGGATCGCGCCGGCGGCCCGAATGGGGGAATATGCGGAATCGCTCCGCGCCATCTTCCGCTGCTGGGAGCATGGGGAAAAGCTCAGCTACCAGGGCAAGTACTACAATTTCTCGCTGATGACGCCGGAATTCTCCCCCGGCCCGAACAACCTGCCGATGCCGCCGATCGCGATGGCCGCGGTCGGCCCGCTGATGCTGAAGACGGCCGCGCGGGTCGCCGACAGCGTCCGCCTGCACAGCTTCGCCACGCGCAAATACCTGGAAGAGGTCGTCCGCCCGATGCTGGCGGAACAGCTCGCCGCCGCACGGAAGACGTTCGAGTACTGCGAGATCACCGGCGGCGGCTTCGTCGCCACCGGCCCGGACGAGGCTGCGGTCAAGGAAGCGGCCGAGAAGGTGCGCTACCGCGTCGCATTCTACGGCTCGACCCCGGCCTATCGCGGCGTGTTCGACCTGCACGGCCTGACCGATCTCGGCCTGAAGCTGACCGAACTCTCCAAGCAGGGCAAATGGAGCGAGATGGCGGCGCAGGTGTCGGACGACGTGCTCGATCTGTTCGTCGCCCGCGCGACCTACGAGGGACTGCCGGAGGCGATCGAGAAGCGCTTCGGCGGCATCGTCGATTCGGTCTCGATCGATTTCGCGCCGGGCACGGGCGCCAATGTCCGGCGGGCGACGATCGAGGCGATCAGGAAGATCCCCAGCACCTTCCGGTCCTTCAAGAGCTGAGCCTGTACCGACGGGGTGCCGCTACGACGGTATCCCTTGCGGTAATCCGGCACGGACGGCCGCAGCGTAAAGCTCCGGCCCGAAGTCCGGTGCGACATCGCCGCGCATCCGGGTTTCCAGCACCGGCAGGTCGGCCAGGAACAGGTCGCGGCTGATCCGGGCGGCGATGACCGGGATGTCGCGCTTCATGCTGGGGACGTCGCCGATCGGCAGGCCGAAGCTGACGAAGCCGGCCGGGTTCTGCACATGGATGTCCCGCAGGAACGGCGCCGTTCCGGGCTGCTTCTCCAGATATTCATGGCCGGCGCCCAGATAGGGATGCCGCCCCAGGTTTTCGTCCTGCTCGTCTGGCGGCGGCGTATAGCGATCGCGCCACAGCAGGATCCGGTCGGCGAAGGTTGCCAGCTCTGGCCGCGCTGCGGGATCGACGTAATAGCCGGTGCCGCAGATCACGTGGTCGCAGACGAAGCGCTGCCCGTTCACGCGCGCCGGGTAGGCGATGACAAGCGGGGTCTGGCCGGCCACTTCCCTCTCGGCGCCGGCCAGCAGGCGCACCGCCTCGACGCGGGCCGGGTTGGCGGTCTCCGAGGCGGCGTCGAAGATCACGGGCGCCGTGAAGGCAGCTATGGCCCGCGCCACGGGATCGCGGTGGCGCGCGTCGTCAGAAAGACGAGGGAGAGCAGCGCTCCACGCTTCCGCCAGCCCATCCAGGAGGTCGAAGTCCTCCACGCCCTGCCGGATGATCGGCAGGCGCAGTGCCGGCACCAGCGGGCCCTTCGCGGCCGGGTCCGGATAAAAGAGGGACGCCTGCCCGGCCTGGTAGCGATAGAGCTGGTCCAGCTTCCGGCCAACCGGC
>WBZO01005382.1_pt1 | contig 13080 bp, 14 predicted proteins | sample 5204261 | NCBI WGS metagenome assembly WBZO01 (sample SAMN12412400, study PRJNA552823) | activated sludge metagenome | isolation source: activated sludge from anammox sidestream of wastewater treatment plant... | place: USA: North Carolina | collected 2017-09
ATCCTCGACCGCTTCATGTACGAGCAGGCCACAGTCACGCACATCGTGACGTCCATGGCGCCCGGGGGCGCGGACCGCTTGCTCGATGGAAGCGGGTGGACCGTCCGGCAACTTGTCGCGCACTTCGCGCGGGCGCAGGGAGGCTACGCGACGGCCATTGGCCGGTGGCTCGCGGGCGAGCAGGTGGACGACGGCGATTTCGACCCGGACCGGACGAACGCCGAGACGGCGAAGGCAAACGCAGAGACGCCGCTCCCCGAGCTGCTGGTCCGCCTGCGAATGTCGCTTCGAGGGCTCTTCGAGGCCTTTCATGGCATCGCCGACGAGCGGCTGGACGAGCCGTTCGGGGCATTCGGCGCGCTTGAGACGTTCCACGCCTGGGAACGGCACTACCTCGACCATGGGCTCGACCTGCTCGATGCCGTGCCCGAGGTGCGCTACGACCCGCTCGTGCTGAACTGGATCCTCTATGCCGAGTTCGCCGATGAGCGTTCGAAGGCCCGGCAGCAACAGCTGATGCACGATGTCCGGGCGCACTACGCCGCCATGCCCGATGAAGAGATCGAGGGGGAAGGATGAGCGGCAACTATCGGGTGTCGCCTCCGCGGATCTCGCCGGCGGCAACGCGCGCCGGAAAGCCGCCCGCCGAAGCGAACGGCAGCGCGGACGCCTACCGCCAGACGTCCTTCGTCCTGGGCGGTGAGGTGGAAACGATCCTCGATGGGTTGAACCTTGAAGGCGCGATGGCCGAGGCGTCGTCCGGGGCGAAGTTCCGCTCCCAGCGGATGGTGGCGGCGCTCGGGCTGTGGTCGCGCGCATGGCTTTCGCGGCTGGAAGCGCTCCACGCCATGGAGTGGGGCAACTACGTGGCCGCGATCGCGCTGGTCCGCGCCGCGGCCGACTACCAGGCCTCGTCGCTGTACGTCTTGCGCACCGGCGCGGCGGAGTGGGATGAGTGGCTGGATGGCGGAGGGATCGCGCTGGCGCCGGACCAGCACGCCACCGAGTTTCGCCTCCACGCCTTCAGGGCGGCCGAGGTGCTCGCCGCGCACGACATCCTCGGGCCCGTCTACCGGACGACCATGGACCTCTCGCTGTCGCACTTCGGGTCGACGCTGCTGGTGGCCGGGAACGAATCCGCGCCGGACCGGGTGCTGATGACCTTCGGCGACCGCGACTTCCACGTGGGGCTCGCCGAGCTCTGCCTGGGCTGGCTGGCGCAGCTGGGCATGGCGCAGATCGATGCGGTCGCGGAGTTCGATGGTGTATTCGCCATCCCCGACAAAGGACGAGTCGAGGACTGGCGGGCGCAGGCGGGGAAGCTGGTGGCGGGGCGCGACCGGTGCCGGATCGAGGCGATCGAACGGGATGGCGAGAAGCGCTACCTCATCGAGAACTGGCGCCGGGAGCCACGCAGCGCGCCGAAGCGTCTGCTGCTCTGAACCGCCGCTAACGGGAGCCCGGTGTAGCATGTGCACCCATGCGACGAGCCTTGATTCTATTGGTCTGTGCCGTGCCGCTGCTCCTGGCGGTAGCCTGTGGGGATGATGATGACGCGCCTCCCGCGTCTACCGGGCCTGCGGGTAGCGACGAAGAATACCTCCGGGCGGTGTGCATCGGGACCAGTAACTTCTCCAATGCGCTGTTGAGCAAGACGAGCGCGGAGGAGATCGCGACGGTGGTGCGCGAGTTCGCCGATGAAATGAAGGCCTTGAACCCTCCGGCCGACCTGGCGGAGTACAACGCCCAGTTCGTCGCCTACCTGGAAGCCGCGCTCGAAGAGCCGACCTCGCTGGTGACCACGGCCCCACCCGAGCCGCCGGCCGATGCCAGGCGCCGCATGGCGGCGCTCGAACCGACGATCCCCGAGTGCAAGGACCCCACGTTCTTCAGCCGCGAGGACGGCCCCTGAGACGGACCGGAGGGCTCAATCGCCGCCCGCGTCTATACTGTTGACCACCACCGGAGCACCGGGCAGAGGAGAGCCATGCCGACACCGTACGCATACTTCCAGGGGAAGATCGTCCCGCTGAGCGAGGCGAAAATCGGGGTGATGACCCATGCCTTCAACTACGGCACGGCTGTCTTCGAAGGTATCCGCGGCAACTGGAACCCGGACGACCAGACGACCCACCTGTTCCGCCTGCGCGAGCATTTCGAGCGGCTCGGCCAGAGCGCCAAGATCCTCACGCTGCAGATGCACCAGGAAGTCGACCAGCTCTGCCAGATCGCTGTCGAGCTGGTCGAGCGCAGCGGGTTCACCGAGGACGTGTATCTGCGTCCCATGGTCTACCTGTCGAGCGAGCAACTTGGCGTCCGGTTGCACAACCTGGAGAGCGACACGCTCATTTTCCTGACGCCCTTCCCCGCCTACCTTCCCGAGGTGGCGCGCTGCCACACGAGCACCTGGCGTCGCGTGCAGGACACCGGCATCCCGCCGCGCGCGAAAGTCACGGGTATCTACGTCAACAGCGCCCTCGCCAAGACGGAGGCCAACGCGAACGGCTTCGACGAAGCCATCATGCTCAACGAGAACGGCCACGTCTCCGAGGGCAGCGGCGAAAACATCTTCATGGTCCGCGGCGGGAAGCTCATCACGCCAACCCCGGCCGACAATGTCCTCGAAGGGATTACCGCGAAGAGCGTCATCGAGCTGGCCACAAACGAGCTCGGCGTTGAGCTGGTGCAGAGGGAGATCGACCGGACCGAGCTCTACATTGCCGACGAGGTGTTCATGACGGGCACCGCCGCGCACCTGACGCCGGTGGTCGAAGTCGACCGCCGAAGCGTCGGGACGGGGCGTCCCGGGCCAATCACGAGCAAGCTGAGCGAGCTGTTCTACGACTGCATTCGTGGGAAAAGCGAGAAGTACCGGCATTGGTGCACGCCAGCACGCGCCCGCGTCGCCAACTAGCGCCCGTCGCGTTCCGGCCGCCACGCGCGCTCGGCGTGATCGCCGGCGGCGGGTTCACGGTCTGGGCAGCCGTCGCGGCAGGCGTGGCGGCGCAGGTCGCGCTCGGCGCCGAGGCCGAGCTCAAGACGTTCGTGGCGTGGCTGGTGGCAGGGCTGTGCCTGGCATTGGCCGGGGTGTTTGCGAACTGGACCTACGGCGTGTTCAACCTCGCCTACCTCATCGACCGCGACACGCTGACGATCCGCTGGGGATTCCGGCGGATTATCGTCCCGATCGAGGCGATCCAGCGCATGGTGCCCGGCCGGACCCTGGACGAGGCCCACATCAGCGGGCTGAACTGGTGGGGCTGCCACATCGGCGGCTCGGAGGTGAAGCGGGTCGGCTACACGCTGTTCTATTCCACCCACACCTCGCCCGACGAACTGCTCTACCTGGTCACCAACGACGAGTCGTACGCCATCACCGTCCTGGACCAGGCAGCATTTGCCGAGGAGATCCAGGCGCGCGCCGAACTTGGGCCGGTGGAGCCCCACGTCCAGCGCTCGGAGGCGACCGGCCTGGCTGCGCTGCCGTTCTGGCGAGACCAGCACGCCCTGATCGCGGTCGGGATCGGGGCGGTGGCCTGCGCCCTGCTTGGCGGATTCGTGTTCGCGCGGTACCCCGGCCTTCCCCGCGTGGTGGAGCTGAGCTTCCCGGCGCTCGGCGGCGTGGTCCGCGTTGGCGATAAGGAAGAGCTGCTGAGGATCTCCTACCTGGGCGCGGGGATACTTGGGGTGAACACGCTGATGGGCATGCTGCTCCACGTGCGCGAACGCGCGGCCGGGCTGTGGCTCATGGCGAGCACCGGCCTGCTCCAGGCGATTCTCCTGGCCGCGGCGGTTGTCGCCTTCGGGCGTGCCTGAGCGGCCCTCGGCGTGGTGCGGTAACGCGATCGACGCGATACCATGATTTCCCGGTACGCCCCCGTAGCTCAGCGGATAGAGTGTCGGCCTCCGGAGCCGAAGGCGCAGGTTCGATTCCTGCCGGGGGTACCATCGTTTCAGCCCACATCTGGCCTTAGAACACGATGCACCCGGTCGTCGTGAAGTTGATGCTCATGGCGTTGCCCGAGACGGTGATGACGCCCGGAGTCACGACTGGCGCCAGGGCGCACCACTCCTGGTCGAACGTCCAGTCCTCCACGTAGTAGGTGCCGGGCGCGAGAACGACCGAGTAATGGCCCGAGCTGTCGGCCTCGGCGAAGTACGACCAGCCCTCTGTCCCTTCGAACGTCAGGAAACAGCCGAAGTCACACAGCTCCGCCGGTTCGCCCGGGAACTTCACGTAGACCGTCCCGGAGAGCACCACGTCCCGGGGCGGCGTGGGCGTTGGCGGCACCGGCGTGCTGGTTGGCGGGCGCACGGTCGGCGTGGGTGGCACCGGCGTGCTGGTTGCGGGGCGGGCGGTGGGCGTGGGTGGGACGGGGGTCGACGTTGGCGGCCGGGGAGTCGCCGTTGCCTGGGCGCCAGTAGTGGCCGTCGCCGGGGGGTTGGTTGTTGGTGAGGGTGAGACGGCGGCCGTCCCTGTTGCGCCGGGCGTTGCTGGCGCTGGCGATGGAGACGGCGACTGGCTGGTCCCGGGCGTCGGCGACCCGCCGGGCGTGGACGTCCGGCCGGGGCCGGGCGTTGCGGTGACTGTGATGGTGGAGGTGGCGCTGGGGCTCCCGTCACCGGGGGTGGCGCCTTCGTCACCACACTGGGGTGCGAACCAGAAAGCTGCCGCGGCCGCAACAACCGCGACTGCGCCCCCGCCGATGAAGAGCAGCCGGCCGTTGGCAACCGTGGCAGCGGCTCGGGGCGCCGTTGATCCCGGCGTACCGCCCGCCACCGCAGCTCCGCAGGAGACGCAGAACGCCATGCCGGGTTCGAGCGGTGTACCGCAGTTCCCGCAGACGCCCGGCTGCGGGGGCGGGGCAGGTGTCCCGCATGACTCGCAGAAGGCGACGCCTTCGCCCAGCAGGGCTCCGCAGCTCGCGCAGTTCAACGCTTACCTCCCTGCGGGATGAAGCCCGAGACCGCGGCGACGATCCCGCCGATGACGATCAGCCAGAGCCCGAGCCCCCAGTCGACGTTGATGCCCGAACCTTTGAACTCCGACGTGATGTATTGCATTTCGAGGATTCCGAGGGTGAAGAGCGCTGGGCCCAGGAGGCCGATGATGGTCTTCGCCCTGCTCGGGTTGAACTTCCCGGCAAGCGTGGCAGCCACCAGCGCCAGGCCGGCCACGGCGAGCAGGAGCACGACGATGCCGTCGATGGGTTGATCGTTGTAATCGAGCCAGCGCCCGATGCGGTACTCCGCGTTGTCCTCGAACGCCCCGGCACTCGCACCCCGCGTGGTGATCCAGTCGCTGAAGGCGCCCAGCAGCGCGAGCGCGAACCCGACGCCGGCGGCCACGGTGCCCCAGGCGATGGCTGCGGCACCGCCCTGGCGCGGAGCGCGTGGAGCCTGCGAGGGAGCCGGCGCCCGGACGGGTGACGGCCGGCCGAAGGGGCTGCTCCTGGCGGCTACCGGTACGGCTGGCGTGGCCACGGCGCCCACCGCCTGGCCGCACTTCCCGCAAAACCGCGCACCGGGCCGCAACTCGGCTGCGCACACGGTGCAACGGGCGGGCCCGGCGGGAGCACCGCAGGAGGGACAGAACCGGGCGCCCTCGCGCATCGCCGTCCCGCACGAAGCACAGGCGGTCATCGAAGTTGCGGGCGGCTGGGGTGATGGCATCACCATCGAGCCTCCGCAGCGCGCGCAGAAGCGCTCACCTTCGGCGCCCGGCGCGCCGCAGCTCGAACAGGTTGGCGCCAGCGGTTGCATGGGGTCCCTCGCAGCAGGAACTCAGGCGTCCTTGCTCCCGCTCAGTCTGGCGGCCGGGTCATGTTCGTCCCACGGACAGGAGTCGGTAATACGGGGGCCGTTCAGTCGCGCCAGCGCGTCAGGGATCGAGGATGCCGCAGAGCACGCCGGGGTCGACGTTGCCGCCGGACACGATGACCCCTACCCGGAGCCCGTCGACAGTGCCCGCTGCGCCGCTCAAGAGCGCGGCCGCGGGGATTGCACCGGTCGGCTCGACGAGCGTCTTCATCCTGAGCACCATGAACCGCATGGCCTCCCGGATCTCGTCGTCGGTGACGGTCACCACGCCATCCGCGAGGCGGCTGACAACCGCATAGGTGAGCACACCCGGACGGCGGGTGCGGACACCGTCGGCAATCGTGGTGGGCGGGTCGATCATGACTCGCTCGCCGGCGGCGAGGCTGCGCACCCAGTCGTCGGCGCCCTCCGGTTCGACGCCGAGGATACGCGCCCCCGGTGAGAGCGCCCGGACAGCCGTGGCGGTGCCCGAGAGCAGCCCGCCCCCGCCGAGAGGGGTGAGCACGAGGTCGAGTTCGCCGGCGTCCTGGATGAGTTCGAGCGCGGCCGTCCCCTGCCCCGCCATGATGAGCGGGTCATCGAAGCTGGGGACCAGGTAGGCGCCCGACGCTTCCCGCGCCGCGTTGACGGCGGCCTCCGGGGTCTCGGCCAGCCGGTCGAAGAACTCGACATTAGCGCCATACCCCCGGGTTGCTGCGATCTTCAGTGCCGGGGCATCGCCCGGCATGAGGATGGTTGCGGGGATGCCGAGCAGTTGTGCGGCCAGCGCCACTCCCTGGGCGTGATTGCCAGAGGACGCCGCCACCACACCACGCTCGCGGGCATCGTGGGGGAGGGACGCCAGGTGGTTGTAGGCGCCACGGAACTTGAAAGCACCGACCCGTTGGAGGTTTTCGGCCTTGAAGTACACGCGCGTGCCAGCTCCAACCATGGCGTCGAACGTGCGCGAGGTCAGGATGGGAGTGCGGTTGGCGATGCCATCGAGGCGGCGGGCGGCGGCCAGGACGTCCTCGAACGAGATCGGCAGCGTGTCCGGCATCGCCACATGCTAACGCCCCGCGGCATTGGCGGCAGTGCCACCGGAGTTGTAGCCTGTGCGCTGGCGGGGCCCGGCGGAGGTCCTCATGCGTGCTGCCCTGCGAGCAGTGTCCCCGCGCGGCGAGGCGGCCCCTCCCGGCCGCTCCCGGGTGGCGTTCCCCTGGCCCATGGCGTTCTTTACGACGCTGAGCCTTCTCCTGGTGGCCGTAGTGTACCTCTGTGCGATGCTGGCGCGTCTCGCCGCCCCATCCGCGGGCGCAGCTCCGTCCGCGGCGGCGGATGGGAGTCCGCTCGCCCGCGCGGCCGCGGAAGCGAACATCAATGGCGGCGAACCCGCGACCGGGCAGCCGTCGGATAGCGGGCTGGACGACGCCATCCTGGCTGCACTCTCGCGGCATCCCGAGCATGCGTCGGTCGCGGTGTTGAACCTCAATGACGGCCGTTGGGCGGGGCATGACGCGGACCGCGTGCAGTACGCCGCGAGCACGTTCAAGCTCGCGGTGCTGTACGAAGTCGAGCGGCGGGTGAGCACCGGCGACCTGGCCTACGACGACCGTATTGTGCTCACGCAGGAGGCGGTGGCAGAGGACCTGGGGACGCTCGATCGCGTGCCCGTGGCGGGGGACGGCACAGTCAGTGTCGAGGAAGCCCTCGAAGCGATGATCACGCTATCGGACAATGCCACCGCGGTGGCGCTGCTCCGCCACGTTGGGCCGGGCGCGGTCGACGAGACGCTCCGGGGCATCGGGGCGACGGCCATGTCGGTCAACACCGAGGACCTCCCGGCCTCCGCTGCCGACCTGGCGCTGCTGATGCGGGCGATCGTCACTGGCGAGGGAGTTGGCGCCGCCGGGCGCGAACACATGCGGGAACTCCTGCTGGGCCAGACCATCCGGTCCGGCATACCGGCGGCCCTGGCCGCGGACCCCGATGCGGGGACTTCCGTCGGGAACAAGACCGGCACCTGGCCGGGCATCACCAACGATGTCGCCTTCGTCGAGGGCCCGCGGGGGACCTACGTCATCGCGGTGATGGCCGAAGGCGACTGGAACTGGGAGCTGGTCAGGGATGTGAGCGGGGCCGTCCACGACGCCATGACCGCCAGGTAAACCCGCTGGCAGCCGGACAGCGGGTGCCGTAGCGTATGCGGCTGAACTACGAGGGTTCGGGGGAGCCTGAGACCGCACATGCCCGAATTCGAAAGCCCGCACAGGCACGCGCTTCCGCGCATCTTGTTGTGCCTGGCCCTGCTGGCGACCGGCGTGGCCGGGCTGCTCGCCGGAGGGTCGGCACTCGGCGTCTTCCCGCTGCGCGCGTCCGCTGCGTCGGAGTTCGGCACCGACTGGGGATTCGCGGCCCCCGCACTCAACGAGTTGGGCGCGGCCGCGATCCGCGTGTGCTCGGCCGACGCGCTGGCTGAATCGGCGGTCGGGACCACGAACGAGGAGATCCGCAAAGCGCAGGTTGAGGTGTTGGCCGGCGAATACAACGCCGCCGCCCGGGAGTACAACCGGCAGGTCCGGGCGCGGATCGATGCCGGCGTGGGGCGGCCGGGCGAGGTGCCCAGCCGCGCGCTGCCGCTGGACCTGGCCCGCCAGGAGCTCTGCCTGAAGACCGCGAAGTCGCTGCCACTCGCCCCGCCGACGCCGGCCCTGCCTTCGAACGCCGGGCGGTTCCTCACGCTCGAGCAGCTCGACGCCTACGCGGCGGTGGCGGGATGGCCGAACGAGCCTGGCTGGTGGCCCGACATGCGGAAGATCATCCTGTGTGAGACGCGCAGCCTCGACACCATGGCGCACAACACCAGCGACCCGCACGGCGGCAGCTATGGACTCGCGCAGCTGAACGGGAGTTACCACTTCGAACGGGCGGGCGAGGACTTCGCCCGGCGGTTCGACCCGGTGGTGAACCTGCGCACCGCACTCTGGTTGCGGACCGTGCGCGGGCACTTCGGCGGCACCGGAGGGTGGTATAACTGCGCGAAGCTCTGGGGAATAGACTAGCCCCGAGCGCATGGAGTGTGCCCCCAATGTTCATCGCCATGAACCAGTTCAAGGTTGCCCCCGGCCGTGAGGCCGACTTCGAGGCCGGCTGGCGCGAGCGCGACAGCTACCTCGACCAGACGCCCGGGTTCGTCCACTTCGCCCTGCTCAAAGGCGACGAGCAGGGCGACTACATCTCGCACACGATCTGGGCATCCCGCGATGCGTTCATCGCGTGGACGCAGTCCGAGGCGTTCCGGCGGGCGCATGCAGGCGGGATGCCCGAGGGCGTCATCGAAGGGCATCCTCGCGCGCGCTTCTACGATGCCGTCCTCACCCATGGCGGCGCGGTGCCGGCCAACCTTGGCTGAGGAGCCCGCCCCCATCCTTCGCGACGAGTTCTTCCAGCGCGAGGACGACTCCGACGACGCCTTCTTCTACCGCGAGCCCCGGCTGGTGACGCACATCGACGACGAAGCGATTGCGGCGGTCACGGCGTTCTACCGGCAGATCATCCCGGATGGGGCGCTGGTGCTCGACCTGATGACCAGCTGGGTGTCGCACCTGCCGGCGGGCAAGCCGCTCGCGGGAGTGGCCGGGCTCGGGATGAACAGGGTCGAGCTCGAGAACAACCCCGCCCTCACCCAGCGCGTGGTGCAGGACCTCAATAAGGACCCGGCACTTCCATGGGACGATGCCACCTTCGACGCGGCGATCGTGACCGTATCGGTGCAGTACCTCGTGCGCCCGCGGGAGGTGTTCGCTGAGGTTGGGCGTGTCCTCAAGCCAGGCGCGCCGTTCGCGGTTGCGTATTCGAACCGGTGCTTTCCGACGAAGGCCGTGGCCATCTGGCAATCGCTCGGTCCGCGCGAGCACGCCGAACTGATCGGCCTGTACTTCCGGCTCGCGGGGACCTTCGAGGCGGCCCAGGCTTTCAACATCAGCCCAGGGCCCGGGCACGACCCGATGTACGTGGTGGTGGGCCGGAAGAGCGCCGGCTAGAGGACCATCGGCTCCCGCGAGGTGAACTCGTAGAGCATGGCCGGGCGGTGGGCGCCGACCTTCTCGTACTGGCCCGTCTCCTTGACGATGTGGAGCCCAACCACGCGCCGGCGGAAGTTCCGCTTGTCGAGCGGCTCGCCCAGGATGGCCTCGTAGACCTGTTGCATCCGGGTGAGCGTGAACTGTTCGGGCAGCAGGCTGTAGACCACGTTGGTGTACTCGAGCTTGTTTCGCAGACGTTCCTCGGCATAGGCGATCACCTTCTCGTTGTCGAACGCCAGCTGTGGGAGGGGGTGGACGGACTGCCATGCCGGGCGCCACTCCGAGTCCTTGCGCAGCCGTGTCCGGGCCAGGTCGACCAGGGCGAAGTAGGTGACGACGATCTCGGCGCGGCCTTCGCCAAGATGGTCGAAGGTGTAGAGCTGCTCCAGGAACACGTCCGAGACGCCGGTCTCGTCGGCCAACTTGCGCTTGGCGGCATCGTCGAGCGATTCGCCGGGGAGGAGGATGCCGCCGGGGAGCGCCCATTGGCCTGCGCACGGGGCGGCCGCACGCTCGATCAGGAGCACCGAGAGGCTGCCCAGGCGGACGGTGAAGATGACGACGACGACGGCTGCCGGCATGGGAAGAGTGTATCCCCTGGCCGCCGAAGGCTCAGACGCGGGGTACCACCTCGCGCATAAACCGGCGCAACATCACCAGGTACTCCTCCAGCGTCCGGGCGTTCAGCGAGAGCATGAGCTCGTCGAGCCCGGCCTCGGCGTAGGCGCGGATGTCGGCCGCCTGTTCCGCGGGCGAACCTGAAAGCGGCCAAAGGCCCCCGTCGGGGCGGGTGCGGCCCCCGGGCATGTGCCGAAGGCAGACGGGGCCGGGCTGGCGTTCGAACCGCTCGCACTGGGCGCGGTAACTGGCGAGATGTGCCGCGAATTCGGCGGGGCCGAGGTTAATGGGGTGCCAGCCATCGCCGAGTTCTCCCGCGCGGCGCAGGCTCGCCGGACCGTTGCCACCGACCCAGATAGGGATGGTGCCGCGACGGCTGGCGGCGGCCTTCGGGAACATCCGCATGTTGCTGTACCGCTTGAACTCGCCCTCGAACGAGGATGTCTCGGTTTCCCACAGGTTCCGAATGACATGGAGGTACTCGTCGGTCCGTTTGCCGCGTTCCTCGAACGGGACACCGAGCGCTTCGAACTCGGGCGCCAACCAGCCCGAGCCTACGCCCACCACCAGCCGCCCACTGCTCAGGTAGTCGACCGAACTCAGGAACTTCGCCGTGAAGACCGGGTCGCGGTAGGGGACGATGAGGACGCTCGTACCGATGGTGATGTGGGTGGTTTCGGCGGCCAGGTAGGAGAGGACCGCCAGGGGTTCGGTCATGAACTCCGGGATATAGGACGAGCCTTCGGGCACGATGACGTGGTCGCTGACCCAGATGGAGTCGAAGCCGATGTCTTCGACGGCGCGGGCCATCGCCCGGAGCGCTTCCGGCGCGGCGAACTGGTTGGCCTGTGGGATGGCGACTCCGTAGCGCATCATGCGCCTCCCGGGGGTGAGGTGTCCGCCGATCCTACAGGAGTCGTCGCCGGATGACCGTATTGGGGGCCCGGCCCTACAATGGGGTTCTTCGCGCGAGTGGAGGGGTCGCATAGTGGTCTAGTGCGCCCGCCTGCTAAGCGGGTTCCGGGGTAACTCGGTCGAGGGTTCAAATCCCTCCCCCTCCGCCACTCACCTCCCAGGGCACCTCCAATGACCAGCCGCTACTACCTCTGGACTGTTGGCTGCCAGATGAACAAGGCCGATAGCGAAAAGCTCGCGGCCGGCTTCGACCGGATGGGCCTGCGGGCGACCGACCGCATCGAGCGCGCCGACATCGTCGTGCTGAACACTTGCAGCGTGCGCCAGCACGCCGAAGATCGCGCGTATTCGAAGCTCGGGCGCATCCGCGACCTGAAGAAGACCAGGCCCGGCCTGAAAGTCGCTGTCATGGGTTGCATGGTGGGCCTCAAGACGGACGACCTCCGGAAGCGCTTCCCCCAGGTGGATGCGTTCGCCAGGCCGCAGCAGTTCGAGCCGATCATGGAACTCATCGATGGGCCGCACGAGGACCTTGGCGGCGAGTTCTGGCCGAGCACCTACGCCATCCCCGAGGGACCGACCGCGTTCGTGCCGGTGGTGCACGGCTGCAACAAGTTCTGCACGTACTGCATCGTCCCCTACCGCCGGGGCCGTGAGAAAAGCCGTCCCGTGGACGAAATCGTGCGCGAGGTGGCCTACCTGGCCGCGAACGGCGTGCGCGAAGTGACGCTCCTGGGGCAAACGGTTGAAGCGTATGGACACGACCTTGCGGACCAGCCCGACCTTGGCGACCTGATGCGCGAACTCTCGGCCATCGAGCGGTTGGAGAGGATCCGATTCCTCACGTCCTACCCGAAGGACATGACCCACCGCATCCTCGTGGCAATCGCGGAGTTGCCGAAGGTGATGGAGTGCTTCTCGCTGCCCGTGCAGGCCGGGAGCGACCGGGTGCTCGAGTCGATGCGGCGGGGCTACACGCGGGGCGAATATCTGGAGAAGATCGCCGAGGTCCGGGCGCTCATGCCGGGCGCGGGGATCACGACGGACGTCATCGTCGGCTACCCGGGCGAGATGGAGGCCGACTTCGAGGAGTCTCTTTCGCTGCTGGAGGAAGTCCGGTTCGACAAGGTGCACGTGGCCGCCTATTCGCCACGTCCGGGCACCATCGCCTTCCGCACGATGGAGGACGACGTGCCGGCTGAGACCAAAGCCGGGTGGCTGCACCGCATCGAGGCCGTGGAGAACCGCATCTCTCAGGAGATCAATGAGACATACGTCGGCTCGGTCCAGGAGATCCTGGTCGAAGGCGTACGGGGGGAGCAGCCGTTCGGGCGCACGCGGACCGGGAAGCTGGTGCACCTCGATTCGGCGGCACGGATCGGCTCGATGGTCGATGTGCGTATCGAACACGCCGGGCCGTTCTCGCTGCGCGGCATGCCGGTCGACGCGCTCGTGCTCGCGTAGCGTTCGCTCCAGTGCTCAGCAAAGAAGGGCCCCCTGAATGGGGACCCTTCTTGCGTTTTGGCAGGGGATTGCTGGTGGAGCTGGAGGGATTCGAACCCTCTACCTCAACACTGCCAGTGTTGCGCTCTCCCGATTGAGCTACAGCCCCAGGCTACTCTCCGATGGTATCAGCCGCCCTCGGCGAGCGGCAAACCGGAAT
>WBZO01004846.1_pt2 | contig 13079 bp, 15 predicted proteins | sample 5204261 | NCBI WGS metagenome assembly WBZO01 (sample SAMN12412400, study PRJNA552823) | activated sludge metagenome | isolation source: activated sludge from anammox sidestream of wastewater treatment plant... | place: USA: North Carolina | collected 2017-09
CAGCTGCGGAATAATTATGAAACTCTTTGGCACTGATGGGATACGCGGCACGGCTAATATTCACCCGATGACTGCTGACATTGCCCTTAAAGTCGGCATGGCGGCAGGGCAGCAGTTTTTACGCGGGCAGCACCGCCACCGCGTGGTAATCGCCAAAGACACCCGCCTTTCCGGTTATATGATTGAACCAGCCCTTACCGCAGGGTTTATCGCGGTGGGAATGGATGTAATATTGGTTGGCCCACTGCCAACCCCTGCTGTTGCCATGCTGGTAAAGTCATTGCGTGCTGATTTGGGGGTAATGATTTCTGCTTCGCACAATCCTTATCATGATAATGGCATAAAATTATTCGGCCCTGATAGTTATAAATTGTCGGATGAAGTTGAAAAGAATATTGAAAGCCTTGTTTCCAAAAATCATTTTGAAGCACTGGCAGCACCAGAAAAATTAGGACGGGCAAAAAGACTTGATGACGCGCAGGGGCGTTATATCGAACATGCCAAAAGCACCTTCCCAAAACACCTGACACTTGACGGAATGAGAATAGTGGTTGATTGCGCTAACGGCGCGGCTTATCAGGTTGCGCCGATGATATTGCGTGAACTGGGTGCAGAAGTTGTTGCAATAGGTACAGAACCAAACGGCTTTAACATTAATGATAATTGCGGTTCAACCTCACCAAAAAAACTGTGCGAAACGGTGGTGCGCGAGAAAGCCGATATAGGCATCGCCCTTGACGGAGATGCGGACAGGCTGCTTATTTGTGATGAAAACGGCAAAATAGCTGACGGCGACCAGCTTATGGCTATAATCGCTACCAACCTGCATAAAAATGGTGCTTTGCGCGGCGGCGGGGTAGTGGCAACGCAAATGTCCAATATGGGACTGGAACTATATCTTAACAGTATGGGGCTTGCCCTTGCCCGCACCAATGTTGGCGACCGCTATGTAGTGGAGCATATGCGCAGCCATGGCTTTAACCTTGGCGGCGAACAATCAGGGCATATAATATTCAGCGACTATTCAACCACCGGCGACGGTATAATCGCCGCCTTGCAGATTTTAGCTTATTTCCGTGAGGCCGGCGGGAAATTCAGCGAACACAGCACTATATTCACTCCTATGCCGCAACTGCTGCGCAATGTACGCTATAACGGAAATTCCCCGCTTAAAAACAAAGGTGTACAGCAGGCCATCAGCAGCGCTTCCGCAAAATTGGGAAATAAAGGCAGGATTTTTATCCGCGAGTCAGGGACAGAACCGCTGATCCGCATTATGGCTGAAGGCGAAAGCAAAGAAGAAATAATCAGCATAACTGATCATTTAGTCGAAGTCGTAACTGCGGATTTATAGGCTTTACATAACTTCACGCCCTGGGATGGGCATTTTTATAGGCCGCAAGCAGCCTGTCCTTATCAACTTTTGTATAACGCTGGGTGGTTGAAAGGCTGACATGCCCCAAAAGCTCCTGAATAGAGCGCAGATCACCACCGGCTGAGAGCAGATGTGTGGCAAAACTATGACGGAAAGCATGCGGCGTAGTGCTATCGGGCAGGTTCAGTTTTGCCCGCAGCTGCCTGATTTGACGCTGGAAAATACCTGCATCAAGCGGCTTACCGCGCAGGCCGTAAAATAACGGGGAATCAGAAATAAATTCATAAGGGCAGGCTGCCACGTACTCCTCTATCGCCTTCCTCACCACCGGAAGCACAGGCAGTTTACGCTGTTTATTGCCCTTACCTGTTACCACTAAACTATCATTCCTGGGAATATCAGAGTATTTTAGCGAAAGCGCTTCGCCAATACGCAAACCGCAACCATAAATCAGCACCAGCAAAGCAACATCACGGGCATTAACCCAGCTTTCATCATGCTCCAGCGAAATATTTTCTATAGAATCAGCCGCCTGTTCTTCATTAAGTGCCCGTGGCAAGGATTTCTTGATTTTGGGCGCACGGATATGGAATATCGCAGCGTTTTTTATCTTTCCCTGTTTTTCCAGATAACGGAAAAAACTTTTTACAGTGGAAACAGCGCGGGCATTAGATGACGGCTCATATTTTTTTTCCATAGCGCGGTGCGCAAGCCACGCCCGGATATCCTTGCTTTCCAGCTCTTTTAATTGCGGCATCCCAACGCTTCCGCCCAAATGCCCTGCCAGAAAAATCAAAAAACCGGATAAATCATTTTTATAGGAAATCACCGTATAATCAGAAGAATGTTTTATATCGGAAAGCCAGCTTTCCCACTGGGTTATTATGGCAGAAAGTGCGGGGGTTGTTGGTAGGTTATTCATTCTTCGTAAATATCACGCCTGTGACCGATAGACATTATGTGTAAAGTATGAGTTTCATTATTTAATGTATAAATAACTCTGTAATCACCCACTAGTAAACTACGCTGCCCAGAAAGACTGTAACGCAACGGTTTACCAAAGGAAAACGGATCGCGTATAAGCTTATTTTCTATTGCTGATTTAATACGTTTTTTTATAATATTATCAAGAAGAACAACATCATATTTTAAGACATGGTCAGAATAAATAACCTTCCAATCATTACTCGACATCAGACCAAACTTCCTCGTGAGAAATCCATTTCTTTGTTTCTTTTAAGCGTTTATCACCTAATTTTGATAATGCCATATCCTCTTGCAATTCCAATGCTTCCATAATTAAATTTGAAGCAGCAGCAGAAACGGAACACTCCTTATAAGCCGCAAGTTCCAAAAGCATAGCATTAGTATCTTTATCTAAAGTTACCTGAATACGTGGACGTTCTGTTGGCATAATAATCTCCTGATTTTTATAAGTGTACCACTTTTAACTCACTTATGCAAATGGATAAATCACAAAGTCAAATCATCAAGGTATTTATCAAGCTGTAAAGAAACTACCTGCGCCAGGAAATGCAAGAGTTCTACCCCCTGCCCTGCGTGGAAACGCTCGGCATGGCGCACGCCAAGGGCAAGGATAATATTCTTCTCCATAACTTCCAACTCAAGGCGTAAGAGTGCGCAGGAGCGAGCCATATCCTCGCAATCCACAAAGATATATTCAAAACCTATCGGGATATTCTGGTTGGAATCAGCAAATAGCAAAACATTCCTGCTGCCGGAAAACAAAATATCCGAAGTGCCGGAAGGCACAAATACAATACCTGAATAATTACTATCGCCATATGACGTGTCAAACGGCACGTCTGATTCCATAGCGATACGCACCACATCCAGATCAAACAGGCTAAGCATATCTATAGAGAGAAATTCTAATAATTGCTCTACCCCGCGCGTACGCATCAGCTTAAGCACCGCATTATGCACCTGTGATTGCGCCGATAAATTGTCACGGCAATAATCAACCAGCAAATCATAACGCTGGCTTAGGGTTTTTGAGCTGTTTTGCAGGTTTTTAAGCAGGTGATACTGGAAATCCTCAACACCATCGCCCAAGTCCCGTTTAACCGGTGCAATATTGCTTAAAAACTCAGGGTGAGCTTCCAGATACTCGCGCACCTGACTTTCCGTAACTCCACCTTCCTGAACCAGTTCTTTTTTCCTGCTCACCCGCTATTCCTTTTCTTATATCCTGCGGGCTGCTTCAGCCACAGCACAGCTATAGTCCGCAACCAGTTCCTAGATTATCTTCTGACCGGTTTTCTGCCAATCAGCAACAAATGTTGCAAGTCCTTTTTCGGTAAGCGGATGTGAAGCAAGCTGCTTAAGCACTGCCGGCGGAATTGTTGCCACATGCGCACCCAGCATCGCTGCTTCTACCACGTGCATAGGGCTGCGGACAGAAGCAACCAGAACTTCGGTATTAAAATAATCATAATGATTATAAATGGTGCAGATTTCTGAAATAAGCTGCATTCCCGGCTGCCCGACATCATCAAGCCGCCCAACAAACGGAGAGATAAAAGTAGCTCCTGCTTTGGCCGCTAAAATCGCCTGAGCTGCCGAGAAGCAAAGAGTAACATTAACCATTATATTTTTACTGGTGAAATGCTTGCAAGCCTTGAGGCCATCCCATGTAAGCGGCACTTTAATGGCGATGTTATCAGCGATACGGGCAAGGCGTTCACCTTCTTTTACCATTCCCTCAAAATCAGTGGACGCTACTTCCGCTGAAACAGGCCCCGGCACAACGCTGGCTATTTCAGTGATAACTTCAATGAAATCCCGCCCTGACTTAGCAATAAGAGTAGGGTTAGTGGTAACACCATCCAGCAAGCCGGTCGCGGCTAGTTCACGTATTTCTTTTACATCGGCCGTATCTACAAAAAATTTCATTTTCATTCTCCATTTGCGTTTTTAAAAACAATAAAGGCGAAGATAAACTTTATTTCCTTTGCTGCAATTGTTTTTTGTGAATATTTATTGTATTGAATTTTATAATTCCTTGTGATAATGTAAGGAAGTATAATTTTTGTAAGGAATATATTTATGGTAACCGCAACAATTACATCTAAGGGGCAAACCACAATTCCCGTAAAAATCCGTGACTTTCTTAACCTTCATGCTGGAGATAAGCTGGAATTTATTATGCTAGACGATGGCAAAGTTATGCTTTCTCCAGCCACATCTGATATATCTGAATTAAAAGGCTTCTTGCCACGCCCTAAAAAAGCAGCTTCAATTTCTGATATGGAGAAAGCAATTAAAAAACGCGGTGGAACGTTATGATAGGATTGGATACCAACCTGCTTATTCGTTATATTGTGCGTGATGATTTATCGCAAACACGTATTGCCGATAGATGTATAGATACACATAGCAAAGATGGTGTTTCTTTATTTTTAAATAATATTGTTCTTTGTGAATTAGTATGGGTTTTAGAAGTTACTTATAAATATGATAAAATCCAGATCGTAAGCATACTAGAAAAAATTTTAGAAACCAGACAGTTTACCTTTGAAGATAAAGATGCTATATGGCTTGCCATCTCTGGCTATAAAAAATCAAAATCTGGCTTTGCAGATGCTTTAATTGGTATAATTAATAAAATTTCAGGCTGTAAAAAAACCGCGACCTTTGATAAAAACGCTGCAAAATTATCAGAATTTGAATTACTTACTAATCACCAGTAAATATCTTTGCATAAATGGAACGACTCCAATTTGAAATAGTTTTACCCAGTGCGCTTGGGCAGGGCTTTGATTACCTTGCGCCTGATGAAATGGGAGTTAAGGAAGGCGATATTGTAACTGTTCCGTTTGGCAAGAGCGAATCACTGGGGGTGGTTTGGGGCAAGGGCAAAGCCAACCTTCCTGCTGGGAAATTAAAATACATAATAAAAAAACATGATGATTTTCCGCCAGTTTCTGAGAAATTACGAAAATTCATTGATTGGGCGGCGTGGTATAATTGCGCTCCCAAGGGCGCTATGCTTAAAATGCTACTGCCAATTGATGATATAGAAAAACAGGGACGCGTAAAACTTGACACCAGCATAGATACAGACCGGATAAAACTAACCGCACTTTCTGAAATACAGCAGGATGCGGCAGATAACATCGCAGAAAAATTGGGTAAAGGGTTTTCTGTTACTTTGCTTGACGGCGTAACCGGCTCAGGCAAAACCGAGGTATATTTTGACAGCATCGCCCGAATCCTTAACTCTTCAAATACACAAATCCTTATACTACTGCCTGAAATCGGTCTATCAGTTCAATGGCTGGAACGCTTTGAAAGACGCTTCGGTTTTACGCCTGTAATCTGGCATTCTGGTATTACTCCGGCAAAAAAACGCTCTGGCTGGCAGGAAATCGCCAAAGGACAGGCGCAAATAGTGGTGGGCGCACGCAGCGCATTATTCCTGCCTTATCAAAACCTATCGCTGATTATTGTGGATGAAGAACATGACACATCCTACAAACAGGAAGATGGGGTTATGTATCACGCCCGCGATATGGCTGTTGCCCGCGCCAGATTTGAAAATTTTCCGGTAATTCTGGTATCTGCCACCCCATCTCTGGAAAGCCATTACAACAGCAAACAAGGCAAATATTCAGAAATATCCCTGCCTATCCGTCATGCGGAAGCGGTGATGCCTGATATTTCAGTGATAGATATGCGAACTGAGAAACTAGACAGCAACCAGTTTATTTCTAACTCTCTACGGCAGAAACTGGCCAATGCTATAGAAGCAGGGCATCAGGCAATGTTATTTCTCAATCGCCGCGGCTACGCACCGCTTATGTTATGCCGTAAATGCGGCCACCGCTTTCAGTGCCCTGATTGTTCTGCCTGGCTGGTTTTACATAAAAAAAAGCACTTGCCCAAACTTGCCTGCCATCATTGCGGCTATAATATCCCTGCACCTGAAACCTGTCCTACCTGTGCTGAAACTGGTACACTTCACGCCTGCGGCCCCGGCGTTGAGAGGCTGCTGGAAGAAGTGCAAAACTTTATGCCGCAGGCACGGGTGGCGGTTATGGCCAGCGACAGCACCGGAAGCTACAATGATATGTCACAAATAATAGCCGATATGAGCGCTAAGAAAATTGATATATTAATAGGCACGCAAATGATCGCTAAAGGTCACCATTTTGCTGATCTTGCAGTAGTCGGCGTGGTCGATGCTGATTTAGGGCTGGCAGGCGGCGACCTGCGCGCTTCCGAGAGAACCTATCAACTCCTGCACCAGCTTTCAGGGCGGGCAGGACGCGAAACTATACGCGGACAAGTATATCTACAAAGCTACCTGCCAGAACACCCGGTAATCAAAGCATTGGTTTCAGGCGATAGGGATGCCTTCCTTGCCGCCGAACTTGCTGCCCGTAGCAACGCGCATATGCCGCCCTTCTCCCGCCTCGCGGCTGTCATAATTGAGGGAGAAAAAGAAGAAAATGTTATAAAAACAGCAAAAGAGCTTGCATCTAAACTCCAAACTCTAAACTCCAAACTCCACCTTTATGGCCCTGCCCCCGCCCCGCTTTTCATGCTACGCGGCAAATACCGCTACCGACTTATGGTGAAAGCAGAAAGGAATATAAACCTTCCGGATATAATGAAAAACTGGGTAGAATCTGTCAAAACCCCTTCTAATGTCCGCATAAAACTGGATATAGATCCGCAGAGTTTTTTGTAATTGCATTACTTGCAATTGAAAGCAAATCAAATATCCATTTATATCATTATATAATATAAATATTTTTCTATAAATTTAATAGCAGGTACTCAACGCTCATTTTCTTGTTGCCTTTATAAATATTGTTGCTAGTTTCGGCACGCAAAAACACTAATAATTCTATTCAGGCTTATAATTTAACATGAAAAATGCTGGCTCTAAAAAAATCGCTGAACGCTATGTAAACGCTGGGTTTGAAATAGCAAATAAATCAGGAGCGCTTGCCGCTATTGAAAAGGATCTACTGGTTCTTGCTGATTTAATTAAAGAAAACCCTGATTTCCGCGCATTCCTGCGCAACCCACTGCTGAGCCGCGCAGCACAAAGTGAAATAGCTATCGACATCTTAAAAAAGTTGAATTCCCAACCATTTACTGCCCAATTTGTTGACCTGCTTGCCAGCAACAAACGCCTTGATATTTTATCTGAAGCAATTTCACAATTTTTAGAAAAAATTGCCGCTTCACGCGGGGAAATGTCAGCAGAGCTTATCAGTGCAAAGCCTGTTTCCGCTAAGGAATCTGCTCTGGTTGCTGATTCACTAGCTAAGGTTTACAACAAAAAAGTAAACCTGAAAGTGCGTGAAGATTCATCACTGCTTGGCGGAACTATTATTAACATTGGCAGCAAGCAGCTTGATAGTTCGCTGGCGGGAAAACTTAACCGCTTAAAACTATCCCTGAAGGCAGCATAAACTTATAACTAAAACGATATTATCTAAGTAATTAAGGAGCTAAAAACAATGAATATTCGCCCATCTGAAATATCAGATATCCTAAAAAAACAAATCAGCAATTTTGATGCTGCGGCAGAACTTTCAGAAACCGGGCAAGTTGTTTCTGTGGGTGACGGTATTGCCACAGTTTATGGCTTGGAAAACGTGCAGGCCGGGGAAATGGTTGAATTCGCAAGCGGAGTTAAAGGTATGGCTCTTAACCTTGCGTCTGACAATGTGGGCGTGGTTATTTTTGGTGATGACCGTACCGTAAAAGAAGGCGACACCGTAAAACGTACCGGAACAATTATGGATACACCGGTAGGCAAAGGTTTGCTTGGCCGCGTGGTGGATGGTCTTGGCAATCCTATTGACGGAAAAGGCCCTCTTACTAACGTTACCCGTGCCCGGGTGGAAGTGAAAGCTCCTGGTATCATTGCCCGTAAATCAGTGCATGAACCAATGTCAACCGGTATTAAAGCTATCGATGCACTTATCCCTATCGGACGTGGCCAGCGTGAGCTTATCATTGGTGACCGCCAGACTGGTAAAACCGCTATTGCTGTAGATACAATACTTAACCAGAAAGCTGTTAACTCCGGTACGGATGAAAGCAAAAAACTTTACTGTATCTATGTTTGTATCGGACAAAAACGCTCAACCGTTGCCCAAGTGGTTAAAAAACTTGAAGAAACCGGCGCAATGGCTTATTCAATCGTGGTTGCGGCAACCGCTTCTGAGCCTGCTCCGCTGCAATTCCTTGCTCCTTACACCGGTTCAGCGATGGGTGAGTTTTTCCGTGACAACGGTATGCACGCACTTATTATTTATGATGATCTGTCTAAACAAGCTGTGGCTTACCGCCAGATGTCACTTCTGCTGCGCCGTCCTCCTGGTCGTGAGGCTTATCCGGGCGACGTATTTTATATTCACTCCCGCCTGCTTGAACGCTCTGCTAAAATGTCTGACGCCCAAGGCGCTGGCTCAATGACCGCACTTCCTATTATTGAAACCCAGGCTGGTGACGTTTCTGCGTATATTCCAACCAACGTGATTTCTATCACTGACGGGCAGATCTTCTTAGAAACCGACCTATTCTATAAAGGTGTGCGCCCTGCGGTAAACGTTGGTCTTTCTGTATCCCGCGTAGGTTCAGCTGCACAAATTAAAGCGATGAAACAAGTTGCCGGTTCTATTAAGCTTGAGCTTGCCCAGTTCCGCGAGATGGAATCTTTCGCGCAATTCGGTTCTGACCTTGACCCTGCTACCCAGAAACTTCTGGCTCGCGGGCAACGCCTTACCGAACTTCTGAAACAGCCGCAATACAGCCCGCTTTCAACTGCTGAACAGGTTTGCGTGATTTACTCAGGTGTAAAAGGTTATCTTGATAAAATAAGCACCCGCGATGTCGGTCGTTTTGAACAGGCTTTATTGCAGGAACTCCGCAACAGCAATAAAGAAATTGTTGAAGAAATAACCAGCAAATCAACCCTCAATGACACTGCGGAAGCTAAGCTTAAGGTAGTAATTGAGCAATTGATTAAACGATTTGCGTAAGGTTTTTATGAATATCTCAAAAATACTGTCATTAGTAATTGTCGCCTTTTCTTTATCTGCTTGCGCTACAAGCGGGGCTATTTACAGCGATGTTAGCCCAACACTGAAACCTATTCCAAGTAATAAAGCACGTTTGTTTGTTTATCGTGAAAATACTGGTATGGGTGCGGCTATACAACCTGGTATTTATCTTGATGGGATAAAAATTGGTGATTCCGTTCCTAATAGTTTTATCATGAAAGATATTGATACAGGAAAACACCAATTATCAATTGAGACAGAAGTAGAAAAGAAATATGATTTTGTAGCTGAAGCAAAAAAATCCATTTACATACGGCAGGCGGTTGGAATGGGATGGTTAGTATATCGTATTCATATTGAACCTGTTTCTGCTGAGGAAGCAGCGAGTGAGATTGCCACTCTACACCAACAAACTAATACTGGAACACCTGTTGCTTCTGAATCCAAAGCGAGTAAGTAGTATATGCCATCATTAAAAGACCTCAAAAACCGGATCAAGTCGGTAAAATCTACCCAGAAGATCACCAAAGCCATGAAAATGGTAGCGGCGGCAAAGCTGCGCCGCGCGCGTGAACAGGCTGAGGCCGCACGTCCTTATGCAGAATCTATGGAGCATGTGCTTTCTTCACTGGCAGATTCGGTAAAGACAAGAAGCGATATACCTAAACTGCTTATTGGAACTGGAAAAAGCGATACGCAGCTTATAATCGTTGCCACTTCCGATCGCGGATTATGCGGTGGTTTCAATAGCTCTATTGTCCGTACTGTCCGCCGCAAGGTTCGTGAATTGCAAGGGCATGGTATAAAAGTGAAATTACTTTGCATTGGCCGCAAGGGTTATGAGCAGCTATATCATGAATTTGGTTCTATTATCATAGGTAAATCTGAACTGAACAGGAAAAAACTTGCTTTTACCGACGCAGAAACTATTGCACAAAATGTAATATCACGTTTTGAAGCTGGCGAATTTGATGTAGCCCATGTTATTTATAATAAATTCAAATCAGCTATTTCTCAGGTGGTAACACTGCAACAGGTAATACCTTTATCGCTTAAAAATCCAGAACAGGATGCCCTATCTCATTCCTCTTCAAACACACAAACCGTACATTCTATTTATGAATATGAACCTAACGAAGCGGAAATCCTTGCTGATTTATTGCCGCGCAATATAGCTGTGCAGTTTTACAGTGCCTTGCTGGAAAATGCAGCCAGTGAACAGGGCGCACGCATGACCGCAATGGATAACGCCACCCGCAATGCCGGTGAGATGATCAAGAAACTATCGCTTAAATATAACCGCACCCGTCAGGCTGCTATCACCAAAGAACTTATTGAAATTATCAGCGGCGCAGAGGCAGTGTAATGGAAGAAATAGAAATAACTATGAAACATGCTGCCACTATCTGGTGGGCTATTTTCTGGCGCTCAATATTAATGGCTTTTGCTACTGGCATAGTCGCTGGTATTGTAATAGGTATTATAGGCGGTATTTTACGAACAATCATTAAGCCAGAAAGCACCATCGCTTTTATGGTTGGCCTTAATTTAGTATCAATTATTGCAGGGTTATCCTTAGGAATATATGTAACTATCCGTGTTATAAAAAGAATAATTGCATACAAACAATTTAATGGGTTCAGAATTGCGCTCATTGCAACTAATAATAGTTATACTAATAAAATTAAGTAAATTGGAGAAAGAAAAAATGACTGCAACAAATGAAGGAATTATAACACAGGTAATAGGCGCGGTGATAGACGTGAAGTTTCCGTCTGGCAAACTGCCTCCGATTCTGAACGCCCTTACCACCCAGAACAATAATAAAACCCTGGTGCTGGAAGTAGCACAGCATCTTGGCGAATCAGAAGTACGCACCATCGCGATGGACTCAACCGAAGGCCTTACCCGCGGCCAGCCTGTAATTGATACCGGCGCACCTATTTCTGTGCCTGTTGGCCGTGAAACTTTAGGGCGTATCATGAACGTAATCGGTGAACCGATTGATGAACGCGGCAAAATCAGCAACAAACAAACTGCACCGATTCACGCCCCTGCCCCTGAATTCAAAGATCAATCAACCAAAACTGAAATTCTGGTGACTGGTATTAAAGTTATTGACCTTCTTGCACCATATGTAAAAGGTGGTAAAATCGGTCTTTTCGGTGGTGCTGGTGTGGGTAAAACCGTACTTATCATGGAACTTATCAATAACATCGCTAAGGCGCATGGCGGTTTCTCTGTATTTGCCGGTGTGGGCGAGCGTACACGTGAAGGTAACGACCTTTACCATGAAATGATGGAATCCGGCGTTATCAACCTTGAAGACCAATCAAAATCAAAAGTGGCTCTGGTTTACGGGCAGATGAACGAGCCTCCGGGAGCGCGCGCACGTGTGGCTCTTACCGGTCTTACCCAGGCGGAATATTTCCGTGACCAGGAAGGGCAGGACGTTCTTTTCTTCGTGGATAATATTTTCCGCTTTACCCAAGCTGGCTCTGAAGTATCAGCGCTACTTGGCCGTATCCCTTCGGCGGTAGGTTACCAGCCTACCCTTGCTACCGACATGGGACAAATGCAGGAACGCATTACTTCAACCAAAAAAGGTTCTATTACCTCGGTACAAGCGGTTTACGTGCCTGCGGACGATCTTACCGATCCTGCGCCTGCTACCTCTTTCGCGCATTTGGACGCAACAACGGTTCTTTCCCGCCAGATCGCCGAGCTTGGTATTTACCCGGCGGTAGATCCGCTTGATTCAACCAGCCGCGTACTTGACCCAACCGTAATTGGTGAAGAGCATTATGCGGTAGCACGTGAGGTGCAGCGCGTTCTGCAAACCTATAAATCATTGCAGGATATTATCGCAATTCTTGGTATGGACGAACTTTCTGAAGAAGATAAACAGGTTGTTGCCCGCGCCCGTAAGATTCAACGCTTCCTATCACAACCTTTCCATGTGGCAGAAGTATTTACTGGCTCTCCTGGTAAGCTTGTATCGCTTTCTGATACCATCGCTGGCTTTAAAGGAATTGTGGAAGGTAAGTATGATGACTTACCAGAGTCAGCCTTCTACATGGTAGGAAATATTGATGAAGCTGTGGCCAAAGCTAAGAAAATGGCCGCAGAAGTAGCATAATAAGTGGTTATCAGGTTTACAGCTTGCCAGCAGTGCTGATTTATTTGCTACTGGTAGCTGTAATCTGGTAATAGCTGCAAATATAATTTAAGATGTTTGTAAAGCGAATGTTTATTAACTATAAAATATCGACTACATATTCTTAAGAAAGAAGTTGCTATTTTTTTATAATTGGTTAGAACATATATTAGTTGGTATATTTTTGGTTTTTGATTTGTAAAAGGGTAGTATTATGAAGAACGAAATAGATAATGTTAATATCGATGCAAGAAAAAGTAGTTACGCCGATTACAAAATATCTCTTAGTTTTGATAATGGAAATGCTGATGATGCTTATAAGATACAAGAAAAAATATCAGGAAAAGCTATTAAAGGCATTAGCATAGTTGGTGCTGATGACGATGACAGCAAATTAGTTGTGTTATGTAAAGATAAAGATACTGCGCGAGAGTTAATAAACACCCTATCCAATAGCGGTATAGGCTTTAAGAATAAAAGTAATGCCTTAACTGCGGTA
>WBZO01005384.1_pt1 | contig 13079 bp, 8 predicted proteins | sample 5204261 | NCBI WGS metagenome assembly WBZO01 (sample SAMN12412400, study PRJNA552823) | activated sludge metagenome | isolation source: activated sludge from anammox sidestream of wastewater treatment plant... | place: USA: North Carolina | collected 2017-09
CGACACCGGCTTTGTGGCCCGTGAAGTGCCCATGTCCCACCGCGACCGCGAGGACTCCCGCAGCGGCCGCTACGTCGTCACCGATCCCTATCTGCGCTTCTTCTACCGCTTCATCTCCGCCAACCAGTCCCGGCTGGCCCTGGGGCAGATTCAGCCGCTGCTGGACCAGATCGAGGAGGAGTTGCCGGCGTTTATCGAGGCCAACACGTGGCAGGAACTATGCCGCCAATGGCTGCTGCTGGCCGGGGCGCGTGACGCCGTCCCCGTCGCCGTCGACGAGGTCGGTAGCGAGTGGACCGGCGGCCAGTCGTTCGACGTGGTCGGCATCGATACGGCCGGCACGGGCGGCGCGATGACGGTCCTGGGTGACTGCTTCTGGGATGATCACCCGGTCGGGCCGGAGGCGCTGGACACGCTGGCGCGCAAGGCGACCCACGCGCTGCCCAAACGGGACGATGCCGAGAACGACGCGCCGCAGCCGGTCTATCTGGTGGCCTTCGCCAAAGGCGGCTGGACGGACGAGGCCCACGAGAAGGCCGAACGAATCGTCAATGACGCCGCCGGCCGGCGACGCTGGCGCCCGGCCGGGATTCGCTTGCTGGACCTGGCCACGGTCGACCGCGACCTGGCGGCCTGGTCGGTTTAACGGGATTATTGCGCGCCCATCGCTCCGGGGAGACCGCCCGGCCGGTGGGCTTTGACATGGCTATGACGGGGCCGCAGACGCCCCGATAGCAGTGAAAAGGGGCCACGTGTGCCCCATAAGCACAAAGGCCCGCCATGACCAGTGGCGAGCCTTTCGATAATCGATCCGGGCCGTCGGCCCTCGCGAGGGTGTCACAACCACCGCTCGCGAAAGCGCCCCTTTAGTGGGGAGGGGGGATTTGTGTCTCCCCTACGGCCTCCATATACCTAACAGGAGTGTACCCGGTACCTCGCGCGCCTGTCAATGGATCAGGTGTTCTATTCATACACCTGGGCGACGGAACGCGAGCGGCCGGGGCAGCGATGGCATCCGCAGGGCGACTTCAGTCCGGCGAACCCGCGTCGCCCGTACAGACGGCGCAGGCGCTGCTGTGGCAACTGAGAGAGCGGCACGGCATCCGGCCGGAAGGGCGGGGCGAGCTGCCTTGGGCGGACGAGACCGCGCCGGGCGAAGGCTCGCCGGCCGGGCCGGACTGGTCGTTGCGCAACGCCCAGCAGGAGCTACGTCGCCGTCGCCGTGATTTATGCGGTAGCCCCGGCTACCCTTCGCATAGCCAAGAGACGCCCACCCCCTCGCAGACCTCCCCCAGGCCCGGCCCTCGTCCTCTGGCCGATCTGACCGCCGGCTGGGTCGCCGCCACGCGAGACCGCGGCGCCATCCCGCGCGAGGGTGGGGCGGCGGCCGTCATCGCCGAGATCGCTCCCGCCCGCGAGGTCAAGGTCTATCCCGACATTGCCCTGGGCATGTTGCGCGAGGAGCGTGTCGCCGCCGGGCGCGTGTGGTTGCTGCTGCGCGCGTTCGACGCGCCGGGGCGGGGGATGATGTCGCTGGACGACGCTCGCGCCGCGCTGACCGGCGCGGGATCGACGCTGCGCTTGTGCGGCTGGCGGCGGCTGCGGCAGCTCCTGGCCGAGGGCGACGGCGTCTTCTGGGCGCGGGAACGCGACCGCGTGACCGGCGCCGACCGGCTGCGACTGTTCGGCCCGGCGCGGGTCGCCGCGGCCCTGGGCGTGACGCGCCTGTCCAACCGGCCCGTGGCCGTGCCCGTAGGCGCCCTGCGCGGCTCCATCGGCGACGCCCGGGCACACCTGTACGCCACATTCCACAGCGGCCGCAACAAAGGAATTACGAATTACGAATTAGGAATTACGAATGAGAGCGACGGGCGTTCTTCACTCGTCACTCGTCACTCGTCACTCGGAACTCCAATAGCTCGCGACACATTAACCGCCTTAAGTGGCGTTTGTGCTCGCAGCCAGGTGACCTACGAGCGGCGGGCGGGCGTCCGCTCGCGGAGCAACATCGCCCTGGGCGAGCGCATCGCCGCCCGGGGCAGCGACCCCGTCGAGCAGGAGCGCGCCTGGCAATACGGCCGCGCCCTGTTCCGTCTGAAAGATTACCGAGGCCGCCACGGCCGTCCCGGAGCCGTCTACCTGGCCCGGCGGCTGCCCAACGCCTACGGCTGCGGCCACGACCACCGCACGCGCCCCAAAGGGCAACAGAAACGCATCAATCGACGACTCGCCGACCTGTTTACGAAAGGGATGACGGGCACCGACGAAGCCATCGAGAAGCGTTTCTTCGCCAGCGGCACGGCGGCGTGGCGGGCGGTCGAGCGGGGGCGATGCGGCGGCGGGCAGGCTCATTGGCCGTTGCGCGGCCGCGTCGGGGCTTCGTGCGGCCTCTGGGCGACGGCGGAACATCTCCCGGCGACTTGAGGCGCTGCTTTTGTGTTCGGGGCCGGAAAGAAGTTGCGGGGGTTATAGGGATGATCTAAGTAATGGGAAGAAAGTTATGCCTATGGTGGCTACGCGAAGGATGGCGGACTGCTGCCGCTAGAGGCCTTGCATGACTCTGACTGGGCTTGTGATGGGCTAGGGGATCCGGTTACGCTCGATGTGGGCGTTGATGTCGGCCTGGTGGTCGCTGTAGTAACTGAGCGCGTCGCTTGCCCGTATGATTATATCCTTCCGATATTCTCATACAGGCTGATTTCTACTCCATTAGTATTGCTTCCCGTTCTGAAGCTCTTGAATGCGCTCCTCAAAAAGTTGCTGTCTTTCCTTCCTGTCATATAGTAAATCGATAGCGTACCCATATTCCGAAATCGCCCTGTCAGAAGTTCCAGTCATACTATAAATGCGTCCCAGCCTGGCGTGTGCCTCTGCCGCTAATTCGCGTACTCGTTGATTTTCGCCGTCGCCATATCCTTCTATTACCGCTTCGAATTCTTGAACGGCGGGTGCGATTGGCTTATTGGCGTCTTGAAGGTGCAGCGCGAGATACGCTTGCCCCAAGCCGAAATGCACTTTGACATCAATATCCGATAAAGCAGGTCGGACAGAAGCGGTAGCTGCCTGCTTATACGAGGCGATCGACTGATTAATGAGATCGACATCAATGGCTGCAAGGTTGTCTGATTCATCGGCAGGTTGGAGGCCGCGGATATAATACACGCTAGCTAACCCCGCGTAGGCACGAGAATAATCTGGATTCACGGCCAATGCCTTTTGATAGGCGGTCTCAGCCAAGTCATAGTTTTGGTTCTTCCCGGCTGCATTGCCCAGCAACAGATAAAGAACCTCCTTGCCGCCCACTTCCGTTGAGTCGTATTCTTGCTCTACTTCTTCGAAGAAGGCCTGCGCCGTAGCGTAGTTATAGGCTGCGTAATGAGACAGGCCGACTGCAAACTGAGAAAGTAAATAGGCGCGTTCGCTAAGTATCGTGCTAAAGGTCATCCGTGTGGCGATACTCCCTTCGCCTGTGGCCTCGATAGGCTGGCCCATCTCATACTGCCCAGTGATCTCCTGCGCATCGGCAAGATTCGCGCTGGATACGTAGAATTCCGGCGTAAGTATCCAGAGCGGTCGCGTTGTATCCAGTGTGCCGTAAACAATGATGTCGGCACCAATTTTGTCAGCTATTTTTGATGCGGATAAAGCTCGCGCCTCTCGCGTTGCGCCGCGGATCGGCGTAACATCGTCCGGCCCCCAGAGCCCGATCGTGAAGTCCGGGTTCAACTTCGTAAACGCCTCTCCCATGCGCAGAAAGACGCCCTGAGCCTGATCGCGTCCCTCGGATCTAGTATCCCGATCTCCGATAACCTCAAATGCGGCAATGGCCACACGAAAGTCACCATCCATTTGGCGAACGGGTTGGAAATAACCTAGACTTTTGAGTGTGCCGTAAAGCCCGACTAAAGTTATGATAAAAGCTATCGTCCACCCGACGGTGATGCGTGGAAAACCCAGAACCTTCTTGTTAAGCCTGCGCCAACGTGGGAGCATCCTGTTGAACCAGGCTTTGGAGAATAGGTGATGATTAATCCACTCCTCGACGCTAGAACTGGGGATTTGCCAGACATGATCGCCGAGCCTTTGGAACGCGCCGGACAGTTGACCCTCGGCGCATAGCTCGCGCACTTGATCGATGGATTTATTCAACCGCTGAGCAACTTCTTCAAGTGATAGATGCTCTTGATTGTCACGGATTGGCATTTTCGCTTTCGAACAAGAGATCGTAATTTACGGTAGCGGCTCCAGCAGCCATTTGTCTCCACTTTGCTCCGCCATCCAGCCGATGATGTTGTGTTGCTGGCCGTTGGTTAGCGTGATAATGCCCGTTTCACCTTTCCACCAGATTGTTTCGTCATCGCAAACAGGACCGTCGAGAATAGTGACGATACGCCCTTGGCTGATAGATGTTCCATAGGCGGTGGTAAACTGGGGGCCCGGCCCCTCCCTTACATTAAGACGATTTGCCACTACACGCGCGGTACTGCCAACCACCAGACGCGTTGGCAATACGCCAGGGCAAGCTGTGTCCGTGTCAGGAATGTATACGGTCGATTCGGGACTGGACATCATCCCTCCAGAAGTAAACACATCCATGCTCTTTGCTTCGCCTGATAATTCGCCAACAGCATGAAACACAACAGGGTCAAATTCGGTGTAAATGAATTCGGTACTCACAAATAGTGTTCCATCGCTATCGACTTGAACAGCGGCCCATCCTGTGAATCCAAGCTTAAGCCAGTCCTCATAGTTCTGCTCCGCATATACGATTATTCTGACCGTTTCGCCGGGTTGAAACCCAGTCAACATTATTTCTCCTGTGCCCTTTGACGGGGTATTAAAGAAATGGTAAAGACTTGGTTTTGGTGGTGGCAGCAATCTAACCGTATGTGAAATCTCGCGTAGTTCTCCGTCGCCCTCTTTCCCAGTGAACGAAAACTCGTATAAGCCGGGCGGATGTTGACGAGCGAATCCGAAAGAGAGGAATACACCACTTGAATCGTCTACCGGCTCGTCCCATGAGTCAATAACTTCTCCCTCTAAGGATAGTGTAATCACCACTGGGTCTGAAGGATTCCACCCGCAGGTAGCCATAAATATTGAACTATGCCAATCTACTGCACCTTCAGGATCAATGAGTACAAAATTAGGGGGCAATTGCGCCCAACTACTCTGTACATCACCAAAAAGAGCAGAAAAAAGATCAAAACAGTTAGATGCGCCTCCTCCGCCTCCAATGAAGTATCGTGTTTCTTGTAAGATATCCTTGGGCCGATTTCTGTCGAGGATAGGCAAGTCTATCGAGCTTGGCGACGTTATGGATGATGGCGTGGCAGTTGCCGTAGGTGGTGTTCGTGTGGGCGAATTGGGTGTTGGCGTCGGATGGTTCACGGATTTAGTGGGGCGTTCTTCAGGTGTCGACGTGGCTGGTGCAGTTTCTGTCGCTTCGATTTCTTCGTTTGCTTCTGTTACATCAGCCTCTGCTGGGATCATCGTCGAGTTCTGCGGCTCTCCAATTGACGCAGATGTGCATGAAACCGCAAGCCCCACCGTTAGAATAAGAGAGCCGATAAATGTAATTCTCTTGAAGATCATTCTCTTGCCCCCGACAAATACTAGCTTAAAGCACAAGAGTATTGGAACAGCGAAAACAACGCTACCCGATTTGCCTCTCTTTCTAAAAAGCGCTTACCTTTTGATGTCGCGGCGCAAAACGGAAACGTCAACAAAGATTAGAACACGTAACTGATATATGGGCCAATATGTCTGCCGATCTATATTGACGAGCCAGTTTCTCGAAGTCGGCGCGATTATGCGTCAGTAGCGTGTAGCCATGGGCAGCCGCAAAGCTCAGTTGCTCCGGATCAGATTTGCCGAGATTGTTCTCGTGTCGGGTGGTTGTGGCGAAGAATCCGCGGCCGCGCAGTAGCTCTGCGATAAGCACATTGACGTCTTCATCCAGATAGAGTTTGATGAATAGGCCGGCCACTATTCGTTGAACAGCGGATCGATCTCGGAGTCAAGGATTCGGTTGCGCTCGATGTGGGCGTTGATGTCGGCCTGGTGGTCGCTGTAGTAACTGAGCGCGTCGAAGACCTGGGCCCATGTCAGGTGAGGCAGGTGGGTAGGGATCTCCTCGACGGGGAAGCCTTGGCGCGGCATTCGTGAATCTGTAATAATCCTCGATTTCCGCTAATATATGTGTTGTATACGCACCTTCCCGGAGTCAATGGACCACGAATTGATGCCTCGCCATTCTGATTCTCCTGAAGAACGCCCCCATCTGGAGGTCAACGTTCTAGGCCTTCCACAGATACTCGTCTCCGGGCGAAATATCAAGACATCGCTGCTTGGCGACAAGGCCGTTGGCCTGCTGACTTATTTGATGATGGGGCCTTCGCATGGGTTTTCACGCGAACACCTGGTGGCCTTATTTTGGCCGGAGACAGACGAAGAACGTGGAGGCTACAACCTCCGGCGTGCTATTTGGGCCTTGCGCAAGGCGATTAATCCGAGCGGAGCCCCGCTTGATTTTCATATAGGCTACCATGACGGCTATTACATCTTTCGTGGCGAAATGGGATCCCGGCTGGATGTGCACCAATTCCAGCGTGCCGTTGCTGCTATTTCAGCCCCGGCGCGGTTAAACGACCCGAGCGCGCTCGCCCCATCCCCCCCGACAGATTCGTTTGGCCTGATGGAACAGGCTCATCATCTTTACCGTGGGCCATTTCTCCAGGGGTGTCACCCTCCCGCGTGTGAGCCGTTTCTGGATTGGCTTGATGTGCACCGTAATCAGGTACAGCAGGGCTATATCCAGATCTTGCGGATGCTGACTGCAGGTCATTCAAGGGATCATCGGTATGCCGAGGCGGTCGCCTGCTGTGAAGAGATATTGACCCTCGATCCGCTTCAGGAAGCCGCCTATCGCGACCTGATGTTCCTCTACTACCAGACCGGCAAACGGGATGTCGCTCTTGAATGTTATCAGTCGTTGAATCGTTTGCTGCAAAAGCAGTTAGGCGTTTCCCCTGTATCGGAGACAGAAACCCTCTACCGGGAAATCCGTGACGGAACACTGCAAGCCAAGGGCGAAAGTTATCTTCTGCCGGGTAGCCGCACATCCCGGTCTGTTCGTGATATTTTTGTCGGGCGGGAGACGGAACTCGAAAGACTCGCCGATGGGCTGAGTCTGGCACGGGTGGGGCAAAGCAGGGCGCTATTAATCGAGGGCGAGCCGGGTATTGGCAAAACACGGCTCGTGGAACAATTCCTGAGCATTCATCAGAGCCATGCGCGTAACGAGCGTCCGATCATCCTTCGAGGCCAATGCTTTTCCCATGAGCAGGAACTTCCCTATCACCCGTTTATCGATGCCTTGCGAGATTATTTTTCGATTGCCGATTTTGACTATATCGCTCAGCTTAATGACTTATGGCTGGCCGAGGTCGCGCGCCTGTTGCCGGAGATCTATCAATATCTACCGCGACTTCCTGTTAGCGTTCCGATATTTCTGGGCCAGGAAAAGAACCGACTTTTCGAAGGGATCGCACAGTTTATTACCCATCTCAGCCAGCGCCAGGCAGTTGTGCTGTTTCTCGACGACTTTCATGCCACGGACCGATCTACCCTGGATCTCGTTCATTACCTGGTGCGACGCCTGAGCGCCACGCGGACACTTTTCCTGGGTACCATACAGCCGGAACTGGCCGCCACTCGCGCTGAGATACGCAGCTTTATTCAGGCATTACAGCGAACCGGCCAACTGGAGCGGATTCCTCTGGGAGGGTTTTCTCAGGAGGAAGCCCTTGCTGTAGTTCGCCACTCTGTTGCGCAGTCGTCCGATCTGGACGGACTGGGCGCGAAACTTTACTCACGCGCGGGCGGGAACCCTTTCTTCCTGCAAGAACTTCTCAAGGCTCGTGAGGACGCATCGCGATTGCCTGCTGAACCGCAGAAGGTGCCGCCGACGGTATCCGATTTTATTTTGCAACGGCTCTCCGGCCTGGACGCCCCCCTGCAAGACGTGTTGCGTGTGGCTTCCGTGTTCGGGTACCAGTTCGATTCGGGGGTCCTCGAACTTTTGTATGCTCCTGAGCAGCGACGACTTGCGGATATCCTAGAACAGCTTGTCACTCGTCGTTGGGTCATAGATGTTCGCAATCACATGGGACGATATGAATTTAGCCATGGACTGGTGCAGGAAGCGATCTATCAATCCCTGAGAGTCGGTTATCGCCAGGAACTTCACCGGCGCGTGGGGACGGCCCTGGAGCAATCAGGGGAAACTGATGATGAACAGATGGCCCTGTTGGCGGCGCACTTCTGGAAGGCGGATGATGTCTCGCGAGCCTTGCCCTATTTTCTGGCGGCGGCCGACCATGCCCGCAACCTCTATGCTAATCAGGAAGCGCTGGCCCATTATCGACGGGCGCTTGACATAATAGCTGCCTCCGGGTTGCCGGTAGATACGAACCGAAAGATCGAGATCTCCCTTCATTTGGCCAGTGTTTGTGGGCGAACGGGACGGTATGAGGAAGCTGTTGAGGCTTATGTTGCTGTGCTTCCTCTGACTGATTTGTCATGTTCGACACATCGTCAGGTCTATTTTGGCCTGGCCGACATCCATACGCGCAGAGGAGATTACAACCAGGCGCTTGGGTATTTGCGGGATATCAATGAACAAGTGACGAAGCCTGCCGGCGATCAAGACTGGCTGGATGCAGTCCGGTGTGCCCGCGGTATGGGACAAGTTTATCTGCAGCGTGAACAAAGCCACCAGGCGCTGGTCTTTTGCGCACAAGCCCGATCATTACTGGATACGGCCGAAGTCGTGACAGCCCCGGAGGTTTCTGACAAATTATTATTTGAACGTATCGCCATTTATGAGGTGATGGGAGATTGTTACTTCCATCTTGGCCATTACCAGGATGCCGTCGGTCATTATGAACAGGCGTTGTCGCTTGGCGAGGCCGAAGAATTTGCGGCATCTGTTCCCCGGTTGCATCGGGGACTCAGCCGTGTCGATCGTCGCTGGGGAAACTATTCGCCGGCAGAAGAGCATGCCCGACGGAGCCTTGTGTTATCGCGCGCCATTGGCGACGTGGCCGGCGAAGCGGCCAGTTACGGCGCTCTGGGGGATGTCGCCTACAATCGCGGCAACCTGGAGCAATCGCTTGGCTACTATCAAAGGGCGCTCGACACTTTCCTTCAGATCGGCGACCAGCATCGTATCGCCGACTACTATATCTCTTTGAGCTTCGTGTTAATCGACCTGGGAGAAATCGACGAGGCTTGCCGTTACCTTGAGCAAGCTCTGGAGATTGGCCAGACAATCTATGCCCGCATGGTGATCGTACGCGCTAACTATCATCTGTCCAAAGTTGCGTTTGCGCGAGGCGATATTGCCGGGGCAGAGGAACGCGTTTCACAGGTGATTGATCTGGCCCGAGGTGTGGGAATCCGCCTGCTGGAGGCGATGGGGTTACGTTTGCTGGGCGAAATTCTCTCACGACGACAACAACTCCGCCGCGCCGAAGCATGCCTAGACGAGAGTCTTCACTTGATTGAGATCCTCGGCGATCAATTTGAAACAGCCTGGACTTTACGGACTTATGCGCGGGTACTAAGCCAAACGGATCGACCGCACGCGCGTGCCCAACTGGAGCGGGCGCTCTCCATCTTCGCGAGGCTGGGAGCCTCTCGCGAGCTTTCCATCACCCAGCGCGAGTTGAATGAACTGCTTGACAACAGTGTTTGAAACAGTTTTTGCAACAGCGCCCTGATATGATGCGTCCACGATAAGCTTAACGTCCGTGGTATAACGCGATCGGTAGTTGTCGTGGAACGGGTTGCATCACCGTCTTAATTTCTCGGGTAGCAAGGAGAATAGTTGTTATGAAATCAGCTCGGACTGTTGTTATTTTGATTTTAATGGGCATTTCTGTATGTTTCCTCGCGATAAGTTGCGCCTCGCCACCGCAGGCTGCCACTCCGGAACGCATCGTGGAAACGGTTGTAGTTGAACGGGAAAAGGAGGTCGTGGTTACTCAGGAAGTCCTGGTGACACAGGCGCCGATCGTGGTCACGGCCACGCCGGAACCGGCTCCGGAGTTGGCAACCAGGATCCGTATCGCCTCTTTATCCGAGGGCACGGGGCAAAGCTTTGAAGAATTAGTGATCAAACCCTTTGCCAAAGAAATGGGGGTTGAGATTGAGGTCGAGCAAGGCTTGTATGGCAGCCAGGATGAATGGCTCTCTTCGGTTCGCGCTGCGCCGGGCGAATACTGTATTGCCACCTATCTCAGCGACTTTGGCCTTTATAACGGTATCTCTCAGGGGCTGTTGCAGCCGTTCCGCCTGGAGAACATGCCCAACTACGCCAATCTGGACGATCGCTGGGAAAATCGCGAATTGGTCACCGGAGATACCAATGCCTATGTCGCGACGATCGATATCGGCATGTATACCTTCGTCTATGCTCGCGAGCAATTTGACGAGCGGCCCACCAGTTATGCGCCTCTCTTTGATCCTGCCTACGCGGGCCGCATCGCTTTGCGCGACTATGGTCTGTATCGTGTTTTCCAGACGGCCGCCTATCTGGGCCTCGATCCGAATAATATGAGCGAGGAAGATGTCGATCTGGTCTTCGAGACGATGGCCGAACAGCAGAAACTCGCGCGTGCCTACTGGAGCAGCAGTTCGCAGTTGGATCAGCTGCTGGCCAATCGCGAGGTATGGCTGGCTGATTACTGGTTCGATACCATTACCCGTGTCGGCGAGGATGGTACGAACAAGCTGGATCAACTCGATATCGGCTGGTGGTTCCCCGAGGAAGGAGGCCCGCTTTGGGCCGGTGGGCCGGCGATTGCCGCGGGTTGTGAAGGCCTTGAGCGGGAAACGGCCGAGATGATCCTCAACTATATGCTACGTCCCGACGTATTCGTGCGATACGTATCTTCCCAGGGTTACATTCCAACCCTGGAGACGGATTTGTATGACGATGCAGCCTTCTTTGCCGGTGCTCCCTACCGTGCCGCCTACCGTGATGCGATTCTCAACACGGGTATTCTGCTCGATGTTGGGCAGGTTCTGTCGCAACAAGAGGCGTGGAACGAGCGCTATGAAGAGCTGAAGCTGGGGAATTAGGCTCACCCTATAGTAGCCGCACTCCGGTTGAGACATCACGCGGAGTTGACAAGAGGGGCACAGATGACCGGTAATCGGCCTGATGCCCCTCTTGAATGATGACCAGGAAAACAGGCTCTCATGATAGATGTTGAATTGACAAATGTGACCAAACGGTTCGGTAAGGTTGTTGCCGTCGATGATATTTCACTGAAGGTGAAGCGCGGAGAATTTCTGACGCTTCTGGGGCCTAGCGGATGCGGCAAAACCACGACGATGCGCATGATCGCCGGCCTGGAAAAACCAACGACGGGCGTTATCCATATCCGCGAGAAAGATATCACTTTCGCGCCTCCTTATCAGCGCGATGCCAGTCTCATGTTTCAGAATTACGCCCTGTTCCCCCACAAAACGGTGTTCGATAACGTCGCCTTTGGGCTGAAGTATGGCAGAGTTCCGAAAGAGGAGCGCCGGAAGCTGGTTAATGAAGCGCTCGAGCTGGTTCATCTTCCCGGGATTGAATCGCGATATCCGCGTCAGCTAAGCGGCGGACAGCAGCAACGCGTCGCCCTGGCCAGGGCTCTTGTGGTTCACCCCGCCGTTTTGTTGCTTGACGAACCTCTTTCCAATCTTGACCGGAAATTGCGCGAACGTATGCAAGTGGAACTGAAACAGATTCAGGAGCAGGTCGGCGTCACGTTTATTTTCGTCACGCATGATCAGCAAGAGGCCCTGACGCTTTCTGATCGCATCGCTGTTATGAATCAGGGCGTGATTGAACAGATGGGGACCCCCCTTGAGATATATGAAAAGCCGCGCTCGCGTTTTGTCGCCGAATTTGTAGGCCAGTCGAACCTGTTTGAAGGTCGGGTTATCGACCGGAAAGATTCGGAGGTTGTATTCAACACGACCGGTGGCCTGACGCTTCGTCTTTCCGCCTCTGGCGGCGCGACGGCCCAGGCGGGGACGGCCATGCACCTTCGGGCCGAGCGGGTTCAGCTGTGCCTTGAAGAGCCGGAGAGCAAGACACAAAATGTGATTCCCGCCGTAATTGAACGCGCGTTGTTTGCCGGCAACATGATCCAGTATTTGCTCCGTCTTCCGGGTGGCGAGACGCTTCTGGCCACGCAGCCCAGCACGGGGGAAGCGCCGCTTGCGCATGATGTCATGGTCTGGGCCACGTTTTCGCCTGAAGACTGCCTGCTTCTGCGAGGATAACGATGGTTACTGAGATAAAACAATCGTTCCTGCCGGCTGTAATAGGCTGGTTTCAGAAGAAGCCGATCTTCAGAATATTGTTCCTGGTTGGCCCTGTTGGCCTATGGCTCGGCGTGTTTTTATTGCTGCCGCTGCTGGCCCTCTTGCTCTACAGCTTCTGGACGCACGGGCCTGGCGGCGCGGTCATCCCCGTTCTTACATTGGAAAATTACACGCGTTTTTTCACGACGGCGATTTATCCCCGAATCCTGCTGCGTTCCTTCAACGTGGGGCTTCAGACGACCTTGTTATGTCTGATATTGGCTTATCCGGTGGCTTACTATCTGGCCAACAGACGACGCGATAGTACCACGCTGGTTTTCCTGCTCCTTGTTCCCTTCTGGACAAGCTACCTTATCCGGATTTTCTCCTGGATGCTTATCTTAATGGAGAAGGGCGTGATCAATAGCACGCTCCTGAAACTGGGGTTGATCGATGAACCGTTGCGCCTGTTGTTTACCCCGCTGGCAGTCATCATCGGGATGACCTATTCCGGCCTGCCGTTCATGATACTTCCTATATATGCCGTACTGCAAGGCATCGACCGCGATCTGGTGCAGGCGGCCAAATCGCTGGGGGCCAATAACTTGCAGGCCTTTCGTGAAGTGACGCTGCCGCTTAGCTTGCCTGGCGTTATGGCCGGCTGTGTGATCGTTTTCATTCAGGGCGCCGGCAATTTCCTTGCGCCGGCGATT
>WBZO01005385.1_pt1 | contig 13078 bp, 10 predicted proteins | sample 5204261 | NCBI WGS metagenome assembly WBZO01 (sample SAMN12412400, study PRJNA552823) | activated sludge metagenome | isolation source: activated sludge from anammox sidestream of wastewater treatment plant... | place: USA: North Carolina | collected 2017-09
ATGCCGTGTAATCCTTGTGACTGCAAGATGGAAGTGGAGTTCCATCTTGACACAAGTTCCTACGCGGCGGTAGTTGTTAAAGAGCGATGAATTGTCACCCAATTTGGGCAAAATCTAGGTGTCAGGTTTTGGGGCGATGTTTATTTGAGTTGTCTATTAGGGCGCGGCGGCGGATTGTAGAGTCGGCTGCGCTTGAGGACGCGCCAAGTTTGAAAACGGCGTCGGCGTCGGCGTCGGGCGTTCGCTCAGCGCGCGGGCTTCGGTGGGACGGTCGGATTTGTCGCGCGAATTGTTGACCGCCGTATCGTAATCGTGCAGACAATTCCATTGATTGTTGGGTCCAAAATACGCGGTCGAACCGCCAATCCAAAACGGATAATCGCATTGGTCGCCGTACTCGTTATCGGCTTCGGCTTTGTTGTAATCGAATTCGTGACCGAGACCGTAGGTCGCTTCAAAACAATTATTTTTCGCGCCCGCGCAGTAATTGTTGTAAAACTTGATATAGCTGCTGCCATAGCCGCCGTCGCCGTTGGCGTAATAACAATTGCTCACGCGGCGGCACGTGTTGTCGTGAACCAAAACGTTGTTCACGTGCGTCATGGCTAGCGCGGAACTTTCGCAGCCGTTGGAGTGATATACATTGTCGAGTCCGTTGCAGCTGCGATTGATGCGCGCGAATTGATTGCCCACGATGTAATCGTCGCGCGTCTGCATGAGCATAATGCCCCAGCCGTTGTGGTCGCTAAAGGTATTGTCGAAAATTTTGTTGCTAAAACCGCGATACACATATACGCCCGCTGTGCCGCCAAAAAAATCGGAATTGAGGACCGCCGCGTTCGACGTATTTTTCAAAAGAATGCCGCCGCCGTACCCTTGCGCGCCGCCGATTTCGGGCGTGTACGGACAGCGCGGGTACAAACATAACCATTGATTCAAATCATTGTCGTGCGTTTTGCCTTCTACGCGCACGCCGTCAATGACGACGTTGCTGCCGTTCACCGTGAGCGCGTATTGGCGCGGCGCGCCTCGAATCAACGCGGTCTTGTTCGCGTCGCCGTACAACGTCAGATTGTTGCCCTCGATCGCGAACGGCGCGTAGATTTCGTTGGGACACAATAACGTCGTGCGCGAAATCACTTGCGGCATTTGAGTGGCGGGCGTGCAAACTTTGGGGCGCGCGGTGAGCCGAATTTCGGCGGAGGGAAAATTGACGTATGGCGGCACGTCGAGCGAAATTTTTTGCGCGACGAATTTTATCGGAATCGGTACGATGACGGCGGGGCGTTCGTTTTCCGTTTCGATGATGGGCGTCGGCGTCAAGGTCGGCGGGCGCGGCGTCCGCGTCAACGTCGGCGTAAGCGTTTCCGTCGGCGTGTTGGTGATGACAACATAATTCGGCGCGAGCGTGTTGGTCGGGCGCCGCGTTTTTGTCGGAACGGTGGGCGGCGGCGTTGGCGTGTCGGTCGCGGTGGGCGTGAACGTCGGCGTAAAGGTTGGCGCGACGAGCGTGGCGGCGAGGGCGACGAGCGTTTTGTCTTGAGACCCTGCCGCGACGGCGAGCAGCGCTAGACGCTGCGCGATGTAATCGGGCTGCGTCGCGTATTCTTGCGCCAAAGCAATGATGCGCTGCGTCGTTTGCGGGTCGTTCAAACGCGCGAGCCGCTGCTGCGCGAGCGGAACGTCGCGGTCAATGGCGTACGCTTCCGCGACCATGATGATATAGTCGTTTTGTTCCGCGGGCGAGAGCTGGACAATTTGCGGCGCGGGCGGCACGAGTAGATACTGCGCCAAAATATAACCCCACGCCAGACCGACGACGAGCAGGAGCGGCGCCAAAATCAAAACGCGGCGGCGCCGCGTTTTATTTTTCGCCGCATCTGGATCCTCATGGTGAAATTGTTCGAGCGGTAACTGTGACACTGTGCGGATTTTACACCGCCGCGCGCGCGCGGTCAATCCTGACCATAGTCATAGGCGTCGCGCGCGCCGGGCGCGCCGCCGCCGCCAAATTACTCCTTTGCGCTTTTTGCGCTACAATCGCCGCAAATTCCGTATTTTCGGAGCGAATCGGATGCCCTCTCCCGCCGCGCGCGAAATTTATTTTTCGGTTGACGTCGAAACCGCTGGACCCGTTCCGCCGGATTACAGTTTGCTGTCTATCGGCGCGTGCGTCGTCGGCGACGACGCGAAACGTTTTTATATCGAGCTCGTTCCCTTGAACGATAATTTTACGGCGGAAGCGATGGCAATGTCCGCCACGACGTTGGCGGAATTGAAACAGCGCGGCGTTTTGCCGCGCGCGGCCATGACGCAATTCGCGGCGTGGACGCGCGCGCAGGCGCGCGACGCGCTGCCCGTCTTTGTCGGTTTCAACGCGCCGTTCGATTGGAGTTTCATCAATTTCTATTTCGTGAAATTTCTCGGCGCCGAAAAAAATCCGTTCGGACATTCCGCCCTCGACATTAAATCGTATTACATGGGCGCGTACGGCACGACGTTTGGCGCCGCGAGCATGCGCCGTTTGCCGCCCGAAATTCGTCCGTCCAATACGCCCCTGTCGCACAACGCGCTGGACGACGCGCTGCAGCAAGCCAAAATTTTCGAGCGTCTGTTAAAGCGAACCCAGCGCGCCCGCTAAAGCCGTTTTGCTTTTCAATTTCGATCGCGTTTTTCTTGCCCATGTCCGCTTTGTCTCAACGCCTCTTGCAATGGTTTGACAAACACAAACGCGCGCTGCCGTGGCGCGCGACGCGCGACCCGTACCGCGTCTGGCTGTCGGAAATTTTGCTGCAGCAAACGCGCGTCGAAGCGGTCATTCCCTATTACGAAAAATTTAGCGCGCGCTATCCCGATGTGTTTGCGCTGGCGCGCGCGCCGCGCGACGACGTGTTGAAAACGTGGGAAGGCGCGGGCTATTATGCGCGCGCGCGCAATCTGCATCGCGCCGCGCAAATTGTGGCAAACGAACACGGCGGAAAATTTCCGCAAACGGTCCAAGAGTTGATGAAACTGCCGGGCATCGGGCGTTATACGGCGGGCGCGGTGGCGAGCATTGCGTTTGATGCGCGCGCGCCGGCGGTGGACGGAAACGTCGTGCGCGTGTTGTGTCGCTTTTTCGGCATCCGCGACGACCCGAAAGCGCGCGCGACGCAAGCGCGTTTGTGGGAGACGGCGGAAAAATTATTGCCGCAAAAACGCGCGGGCGATTTCAATCAAGCGTTGATGGAATTGGGCGCGACGATTTGTATGCCTAAAAATCCGCGCTGCGCGGCGTGTCCGCTCTATCGCGATTGTTTCGCGCGCGCGGATGGATTGCAAAACGTTTTGCCGGCGAAACGCGCCAAAGCGGAACTGCCGCACAAAATTATCGCGGCGGGCGTGATTTACAAACGCGGCAAGATTCTGATTCAGCAGCGTTTGAACGAGGGCTTGCTCGGCGGCTTGTGGGAATTTCCCGGCGGCAAAGTGGAAGCGGGCGAAAGTTTAACGCAATGTGTCGCGCGCGAATGTCGCGAAGAATTGGGCATTGCCGTACGCGTGGGCGAAAAAATAATTTCCGTTGACCACGCGTTTTCGCATTTCTCAATTACGCTGCACGCGTTTCGGTGCGAATACATTTCGGGGCGCATAAATTTATCGAGCGCGCAAAAATTCAAATGGGCCAAGCCGAACGAATTGGAACAGTATGCGTTCCCGGCGGCGAATAAAAAAATTATTGCGGCACTCACTAAATCCTATGGCAATCTGCGCCATTGAAATTCAGTCAAAACGTGTTTATTTGGTGAATCTCGGTTAATGCCCCAAACCGCCCATTTGCTTGATAGCCCCGTCCCTCGAAAACGTTCTCCCTTTGCTAGTTGGATGATATTGACCATTTGTTCACGCTCCAAATCATATGCTATCAATTGGTTGCGGCAAGGAGGCGTATAAAGCCAGTTGTTCTCAATCCATACGTTTGAGGGACACCCTTTCGGTATTGTAAAGAGTCTTTGTTTATCAGTATTAAGGTCATAAATTGTATAGTCTCGGCTTGCCGTGTATCGCGGCGCGTTTTTCCAAATAATCCACTTACCAGAGAAGGCGGGGGAGCTGCTGTAACCATTCGTGGTCAGGGCCGTGCGCTTGTTATTTTCCCAGTCCCAGAGGTAAATATTATTCTTGTTTCCTTGGTTATCCGGCAAATCTTGTTCCACAACGAGATAGTTGCTCGAAAGTAGTGGCGCGCCCCACATATAATTATTCGCTGTACAAACGCGATCTAATTCTCGTTGCTCGCCCGTTGCAAGGTTTGTTATGCCGAGGATGCTTTGGTCACAAGCGGCAGGATTCCCCAATTCCAAGCGCGACCAAGCAAGCCAATCGCCATCGGCGGAATAAAGAGGCAAAGGTGACCATGTTGTGTTTGGGTTCGTTTGTTGCATTATTATCTTGTCTTGTTTGGTCTTTACGTTTAATGCGCGTAGCGCCCAAGCGCCGATATCGTTTACTTGTGTATCCATAAAGATTAACCAATCCCCTGTGCGCACTAACCATTCGCTAAATAGATATCCATCATTGTTTTGATTGAATTGAGAACTCGCGAGAATTTGATTCTCTCCACCACTAATGGGAAAACGGTAAAGTCGCGCATCTGGCCCGCCTGTCCAGTATATAAATTCATCATCAATCGCGAAATTGACTGGGTAATACCCTATAACTTGCATGGAATGAATTTGTGATGTGGTAGAAATGGTGCGTAAAGTGGAAATAGTAGGAAGCAGAATTACATCAGCTGGTAATGTATGGGTAACAAGGGCAGTTGGATTTGGACCAAGGATGTGGAAATTAGGAGTAGGTGTAACAGAATAAGCAGACCGCGCTGTACGGGCCTCCATATGCGAAGGTTCTGAGAGAATGGGGGAAGGAGTAGGTATTAGTACACATCCAGCGAGAAGACCGAAAAGCAAAAAAACCGTGCTAGAGAGAAGGAATTGGTGCATTTTAGAAAACCATTCTGGTGTCGAGTACTCAAATATCCGGCGCATCATTTGAGTACTCGATACGGAAAATATTAATACGCCAAATCTGATTTCACTGTCTACCAAACTTGAGAGTTGTTGTTCTTGTTTGGATCGGCATAATAGGCATTCACATGTTTATAAAATTTTGTCAGTGACAACTGTTGATAGAATGAGCCGTAGTATCCCTGTGCTGATTGTCCCGACTCAACATAATAAACTATAAAGCGTGTTGTACTCATGCGGTAACCTCGAATAGCACTTATATGTCGAACATTCAAGCGCGTTGTTTCCCAGCCTAGCATGAGTTCACCATCCTCGCTTCCTGTCCACAACGCACTTTCCATTCCCCAGCCATAGTCTATATCCGTAAGGATATAACTTTTCAGGTCAGCTTTCGTAGAGCCCGTGGATTCGACATAATCCCAATTGTATGGGGTAACATGGTCAGGGAGCCAATTATTCAGATAATCGCGCACACGCCAGTTATATACGCCCCAACTTGGGTCAATTTGCTCTCCCTGACCAATTTCATTCATAGTTGGTAATGCAACTCCGTCTCCCACCCATGTATACAAAATAATTTTTGTTGCTGCAGGACCACAATAGTTTCGGTGGGCATAGTCGTTCTTTTCTTTGAACGCATCAGTCTCAGGCACATACAGAGTGCTGGAAATTTCTGGCTCCTCTGTAGATAGATCTGCGATTCGCTTTCGCATATAGTGCTTTGCTTTCGCTTTTTTCGCCGCAATCGCATTCAATTCTTGCGGCGAGTAAACATAGTTTGGGTCCCTGCCACCGCCATTCAGGTCGGGACCGTCAGCATGCGCCATACTTGCGCAACACCCAACATAATTGCCAAAAACAGCATAACCACGAAACATTTGAGCTAATGCATGTCGAACCTCCCTTTGAAAGAATGTTCAACGCGTTCCGCGCTGTAAGATGCTTTTATCACATCTCTATTGCCGCAAACAATATCCAAACAGGTGAAACAAAACTGTCGTTTCGGGTAGTCTAATTTTCATGTGTACAAAATTTGCCAAGCATTGAGAACAAATCCAATTTGTGTCACCCTGCAAAAAATCGGAAGCGCGCGCCTCCGATTTTTTTATTTCATCAACGCTCGAATTGCGTTTGCCAAATGTTCAATCTCCGCTTCCGTGTTGTAAAAACCTGTCGAGACGCGATTCAGCGCCGGTTCCGGCACGTGGCGAATCAAGATATTTTGTTCGTACAATTTCGCCGTGAGGTCCGCGGGCGCGATGCCGTTCACGGTGAAATGAAGCAGCCCCGCGATGTGGGCGCGCGGCAGGTACAAATTCACGCCGTTAATTTGCGCCAACGCGTCATACGCATATTGCCCCAATTCGCGCGTGCGGCGATAAATCCATTCCCAGCCGATTTCATCGCGCAGCCATTTCAACGCTTCGACCCAACCTTGCACCGATGGAAAATAGTGCGACGCATATTGAAAACGCTGCGCCGTATCGCCAAACTCGATGGGCCTATCGGCGCGCGTGACGCGCTGTTTCAAACTGAAATAGCCCGCAAACGTATTTTGAATTTTTGGCAGCAGGTCGCGGCGGACGAATAACGCGCCCGCGCCGTCGGGCCCGCACAACCATTTTTGTCCTGACAGCGCGTATACGTCCACGCCCATTTCGTACACTTGCGACGGAACCATGCCGCACGCTTGCGCCGCGTCGCAAATCATGAGCGCGCCCGCTTGATGCGTCAGGTCGCACAATTCGCGCATGGGCAGAATCGCGCCGGTGGACCACGACGCGTGCGAAAGGACCACCGCTTTGGTGCGCGGCGATAACGCGCGGCGCAGCGCGTCCGTCGGATCGCAGTCGCGCAAACCAATGTCGGTGTAAATCACGTTGACGCCGTAACGCGTTTTCAAGACGGCGGCGGGATTCAATCCGCCTTCGTGTTCGCTGCTCGCCGTAATCAATTCGTCGCCCGCGCGCCAAGCGAGACCAAATAACGCAACGTTCATGCCTTCGGTCGTATTGTGCGTGAGCGCGACTTCATCCGCCGCGCAGCCGAGCAGTTCCGCGACCAGCGCGCGCGTTTCATTCATCACGCCCATCAAGCGGTCAAAGACGGGCTGTCCGATGCGCCCGTTTTCAAATTCAGCGCGCGCGTAATCCACAATCGCGTCGTACGCGCGACGCGGCAGCGGGCCGTTCGTGCCGGTATTGAGATACGTCGCGCGCGTAACGGCGGGCAGCGCCGCGCGAATCATTTCAATTTTCTGCGCGTCGGCAGAGGTGGCAAGAGAAAGCATAAGAGAATCACACATCCTCGCGCCCAAGCCATTTCGCGACGACGGGCGCGTAATAACGTTCCATTTGATCGAGCAGCGCCGAAACATCCGGCGATAGAATTAACATTTTGCGATGCGCGGCGCGCAAAAATCCTTCTTCCGCCGCGTGGTCAAACATCGCAATCATCGCGTCGTAATAGCCGGCGACGTTCAACATCGCGCACGGTTTTTGATGCAAACCCAATTGCGCCCACGTGACGATTTCGCAAAATTCGTCATAGGTGCCAAAGCCGCCGGGCATGGCGATAAAGCCGTCGGCGAGGTCCGCCATCAGCGCTTTGCGTTCGTGCATCGTATTCACGACGCGCAATTCGGTCAAACGTTGGTGCGCGATTTCTTTGTTGACCAGATGAAACGGAATGACGCCGAGCGCCTCGCCGCCCGCGTCCAACACCGCGTCCGCGAGCGCGCCCATCAAACCGATGTCGCTGCCGCCGTACACCAAGCCGATGCCGCGCCGCGCCAATTCATTGCCCAGCGCGCGCGCCGCGTCGCGATAAATTTCGCGCGCGCCCATGTTGGAACCGCAATAGACGCAAATTCGTTTCATATTTTTTATTGGAACAAGCCGTCGGGATAAATGCCTTGATTATTCCAAAACAGATAGCCCGCGCTTGAAGCGTCGTCGGAACCTTGCGCTTGCGCCAACATGGAAGCGAGCGGCATTTGATACGCTTGCAGCCACGGGCGCACCAGCGTCCATTGATTGGTCGTGCGCGCTTGCGCTTTCAAAGTTCCATAACGCATAATGTCGTACGGACACGCGTACGAATCGGAACAATTTTTGATGCCAAACGCGGCGCCCCATAAATCCACCGCATAGCGCCAGGTCGAAGGATACATCATCGGCGAAATATAATCGAAATGCGGCGCGATGTCTTCCCACACCTGGCCGATGCCCTGCTCGTCCGTCGTCGCGGTGGTCAAACCGAAAACGTCGCCGGAAAAAAAGGCGTTCGTCGGCGCGAGCGCCTCATTCGTACGCTGCAAGAAATTCGCAATCGTATTGACGCGGTCATCGCGGTCGCCGAATTCATTGACGTTCACGTTGCGTGTGCCGGGGTAACGAATGTAATCGAATTGGATTTCGTCAAAGCCCATCGCCGCGAGCTCTTGCGCCAGCCCGATATGATACTCTTGCACCGCGCTTTCGCCGGGGTCGGTCCAATACGCGGCGTTTTCGTACAACAGATTGCCGTTCGCGTCGTGCAGCGCGAGGTCGGGGCGATTTTTGGCGAGCAGCACGTCTTTGAACACGGTGACGCGCGCGATGCAGTACAGTTTGTACGCGCGGCACATTTCCACTTGGGCCTGCGCGGTGAATTCGCGCGGCGTGTATGCGCCGATTTGTTTGGCGAGCGCGGTTTGCGAATCCCATAAAATATAGCCGGGGTCTTCTTTGACGTCAAAGACGACGGCGTTCATTTCGGTATTTTTGAATTGGTCGAGTACGCGTTCGGCGTCGGCGCGCTTAATGCCGTAATACAAATGAATGCCTTTGGCTTGGAACGGCGTGAGCGCGAAATCCTGTTTGCCGCCCTGTTTTAATTCAAAGGCGCCGAGCGCGTAACCGGGTTTTTTGACGATGAGCCGTTGAACCTTGCTAAAATCGTCGAGGTGAAAATTGCCCTGCGCGTCGGTTGACGCCAGCGCGCCGTTGAGAATGAGCCGCGCATTGGCGATGGGCTGCCGCGTCGCGCCGTCAATCAGGCGGCCGTCCAAAACCGTCGGCTGCATTTTCAACGTCAATGCGGTTTCAGCGCCCACTTGCGCGGCGGCGGCGGCATACCCCGGGGCTTGCGCGCTCAACGGCGCGCCTTCCGTCAAACCCAGCAGAATGGCGCTGCCGTTGGCGTCGGTATTGACGGTGGCGCCGTTGACGCTGACGCGCACGCCGGGCAAAGGTTTGTCGTTCGTCGCGTCCACGACCGTCACGCGCAATTCGGACGGCGCGAGCGGAATGACGACGATTTGTTTGCCGTCGCCGTTGGCTTGGACGTTCGCGGTGACGGCGCGATAACCGGGCGCGCTGATTTGGATTTTGGTTCCGCTCTTGAGATTGCGCGCCGTGAATTCGCCTTGCGCGTCGGTTTGAAGCGTCGTATCGTCGAACTGGATCGTCGCGTTGGCAATCGGTTTGTCGTTCGCGTCCACTATGCGCGCGCGGAATTGTTTGGGTTCGAGCGCGAGGCGCGCGGAAAAATTTTGCGCGAAAAAATCGTCGGCGTCAAGCGTTTGCGCCGCGTCCTGATAACCGTCCGCGAACGCGCGCAGTTCGTACGCGCCGCGCGGAAACTGAATTTCAAAATAACCGCGCGCGTCCGAAAAGGTCGAACGTCCCGCCAGCGTGACCGCCGCTTGCGGAATCGGCGCGCCCGCGTCGTTCAGGACGACGCCTTGAATTGTTTTGGTATCGAAATACGCGACCGCGAGGCCGGCGCCGCCGAGCAGGACGGCGAGCGCGACCAGCGTGAGCGTAAGGATGGCAAGTTTTGACATGAGAATTTTTTTGGGATGACGCGGCTCAAACGTTCGGGATTATATCATCTGCCGCGCGGGAGCGAAAAAAAGCGCGCGCGTTCGCGCGCGCAGGATAATTTTTGAGCGGAATGTGGACGCGGTGGGGACAGCGCGCGGGTTGTCCACATTTTCACACGGCGTATCCACAATTTTGCGCGAGTTTTCCACAGACGCCGCCATTCTCTTGTGTGTATAAACTTGTGTATATCCCCTAATTAGTGGACGCGATTTTTTTCCACACGCGCGTGCGGATTTATCCACAAGTCATGCGCGGACGCGCCTAACTTAAAGAATCCGCGCGCGGACGCATCTTTTAAGGTACAAGTATTGCGCGCGCGGCGCGCTTTTGCTAAGATAGCGCACGCGTCGCAATACCCAAGCGTTGGCGGTCGTTTCTTTGTGGGAGAGAAACGGCGGCTCACGCATTGCGGCGTGTATTTTTCGCAATCTTTTTTTTCAAGGAACTCGTATGCTTTCCACTCAACCGCTTCACCCGATCCTCGCGTTCGACGACGCGCGCAAACCGCTCGCGCCCAATGCCGCGCACATCTGGCAAGCCGCGCTCGGCGAGCTGCAATTGCAAATGACCAAAGCGACGTTCGATACGTGGGTGAAACCGACCTTTGCGCTCGCGTTGGACGCGGAAAAAAATATCCTCGTCGTCGGCGTGCGCAACGCGTACGCGAAACAATGGCTTGAAAATCGCTTGTATGGTATGATTCAACGCACGCTCAATCACGTGCTGGGGCAAGCGGCGGAAATTCGTTTTGTCTTGAAAACAAATCAAGACGCGGAAAATGAAACCGCCGTCCAAGCGTACGACCTTGCGCTTGAACCCGCGCGCGAGACGCCGACTTTGGCTGCCGTCGAAACGAACGCGCCGCCGCGTCCATCTATGAATGACGAAACCCGTTCCCCGCGCAACAGCGCGTCAGCGTACACGCCCTCGCGCGGGCAAGGTTCGACGCTGAATCCGAAATATACATTCGATATGTATATCGTCGGCAATTCAAATCGTCTCGCGCACGCGGCGTGCATGGCGGTGGCGGAACGTCCGGCGGAAGCGTACAATCCGCTTTTCATTTACGGCGGCACGGGTTTGGGTAAAACGCATCTGCTTCACGCGCTCGGCTGGATTCCTCAATTGCGCGGCAAGCAGGTGGTGTACGTCTCTTCGGAAACTTTTACCAACGAACTCATCAATTCGATTCGCACGCAGACCGCCGAAGAATTTCGCCGCGCCTATCGCGAAGTGGATGTCTTGTTGATTGACGACATTCAATTCATCGCGGGCAAAGAGACCACGCAAGAAGAATTTTTCCACACCTTTAATTCGCTGCACGGCTTGAACAAACAAATCGTCATTTCGGCGGACCGGCATCCGCGCGCGATTTCGACGCTGGAAGAGCGCTTGCGTTCGCGTTTCGAAGGCGGCTTGATTGCGGACATTCAACCGCCCGATTTTGAAACGCGCGCGGCGATTTTGCGTTTCAAAGCCGAAGCGCAGCCGATGTCCGTGCCGACGGACGTGATTGATTTTCTCTCGCGCAAAATTCAATCCAACATCCGCGAATTGAACGGCGCCTTGACGCGCGTCGTCGCATACGCCAAATTGATGCAGCTGCCGCTGTCGGTGGATTTGGCGCAAACCGTTTTGCAAGACGTTCTCCAGCAGACGCCGCTCAGCACGGACCAAGTTTTGACGGCAGTCTGCGAATACTATCGCGTCAGCGCGGACGACCTCAAAGGGCGCGGGCGCAATAAAGAGGTGGTGACGCCGCGCCAAATGGCGATGTATCTTTTGCGCGAAGCGACGGGCGCGTCGCTGCCGCAAATCGGCGAAACGCTCGGCGGGCGCGACCATACGACGGTGATGTATTCGGTGGAAAAAGTCGCGCAAGAAATCGAACAGGACGACCAACGCCGCCGCGAAATGCTCGCCATCAAAGAACGGCTGTACAACGGCAATCGAATCTGAATCTTGGTTAACTCGCGCGCAGCGTTCTTTGGCGCGACGCTCGCAAATAAAAAAAGGACGGTCAGCGTGACCGCCCTTTTTTATTTGCGGTAGGTTGGGGCATTTTGTATAAATATAGCGCGCGGCTGACGATTGCTCGCATTGCAAGAGCCCAAGCGTTTCCGGAAACGCTTGGAGTCTTGACGCTCGCGCGTGTGCGGCGTACAATCCAGACACCCCATGAAAAATTTCAGCGATAAGGTTTCCTTTCTTTGGAGCGTCGCCGAACTGCTCCGCGACAGTTTCAAACGCAGCAAGTATCAAGATGTCATTTTGCCGTTGACGGTGCTGCGGCGCATTGATTGCGTGCTGCAGCCGACCAAACCCAAAGCGTTGGAACGTCAAGCGCGCTTGAAGGCGCAAGGTCTGCAAAATCCCGACGCGCAATTACGCCGCGCGGCGGGCTATGCGTTTTACAACACTTCGCTGTACGATTTTGAAAAATTGTTGAACGACGCGCCGAACCTCGCGGCGAATCTCCGCAATTACATCGCGGGGTTCAGTCCCAACATGCGCGAGGTGTTGGAAAAATTTGATTTCGACAACACGATAACGAAATTGGATGAAGCGGGATTATTGTTTCTCGTGTTGGAACGGTTCAAAGAAATTGATTTGCATCCCGACGCGGTAAGCAATTTAGAGATGGGCTATCTCTTTGAAGAGCTCATTCGTAAATTCAATGAAGCGTTGAACGAAAATCCCGGCGAACACTTTACGCCGCGCGAAGTGATTCGCTTGATGGTGAATTTGATTCTTGCCCAAGACCGCGACGCGTTGAGTCACAATCACATCGTTCGCACCGTCGCCGATCCGTGCTGCGGTTCGGGCGGCATGTTGACCCTCGCCAAAGAACGCATTTTGGAAATCAATGCCAATGCCCAAGTACATCTCTTTGGGCAAGAGGTAAATCCTGAAACGTTCGCCGTGTGCAAGTCCGATTTGTACATGAAAAGCCCCGACGGCACGGACGCCGACAATATCAAATTTGGCAGCGTCCTTTCGAACGACCAACACGCGACGCGCCGTTTCGATTACATGCTCGCCAATCCGCCATATGGCAAAGAATGGAAGATGGACGCGGACGCGGTGGACAAGGAGGCGGAAAAGGGCGAGCTCGGACGGTTCGGCGCGGGCTTGCCGCGCATCAGCGACGGACAGCTGTTATTTTTGCAGCACATGTTGAAACGGATTCACGCGCCCGCGCAA
>WBZO01005391.1_pt1 | contig 13072 bp, 14 predicted proteins | sample 5204261 | NCBI WGS metagenome assembly WBZO01 (sample SAMN12412400, study PRJNA552823) | activated sludge metagenome | isolation source: activated sludge from anammox sidestream of wastewater treatment plant... | place: USA: North Carolina | collected 2017-09
CGTGGTCGCTGTTGAGTTCGCTGCGCTCCGCCAGCAGCTGCAGGCCGACTGCGGTGGAAGACAACGCGAGGCCAACGCCGACCACCAGCGCTGCGGGCCACGCCAGACCGAAGGCGTGCGCGAGCAAACCGAGCACCGCGCCGGACGCCAGGACCTGCAGTCCGCCGACTCCGAACACCGGCCGCTTCATCACTCGCAGGCGTGGCAGCGACAGCTCGAGGCCGATGACGAACAGCAGCATCACGACGCCGATCTCGCTGGCCGCAAGTACCGGTTCCGGATCGCGCACCAGCCGCAGCGCATGCGGCCCGAGGAGCACGCCCGCGACCAGATAGGCGAGCACCGCGCCGAGCCCGAAGTGCTTGAACACCGGTACCGCGACCACGCCCGCGAGCAGGAACACCAGAGCGAGTTCGAGACCACCGCCGTGCATGGGCACCTCCGTGGTCAATGATAAATGGTCGGGTCCGGTCGCGACCAAGGGCACGACTGCCGGTGACGGTCAACCTCTGACTATTGAGCGGTGCTGTCCGGATGTCCCGGCACCAGCAAGACGACTCGACCCGTGCCTCGCTTCTCTTCGAGGTACTGGTGTGCCTCGGCAATGGCGTATAGCGGGAATCGATGGCCGATCTCGAAGCCCGACCACCCGCTCACGAGCGCCGCATTCAGGTCGCCGGCAGCGGCGGCCTTCGCCTCGGCCGGAAAGTCGTCGCTGCCGAGGAAGTACACGCGAATGTTCTTGAAGAGCAGATCCCAGAACGGAATCGGCGGCCGAGGCTTTCCGGTCGCATAGGTTGCGAGCGAGCCGCCGAGCGCGAGGAGTTCGGTGTCGATGTCGACGTTTGCGTCGAACGCCACCTCGACGATGTGTGCCACCCCCTCGGGGGCGAGCGTGCGGATCCGGCTCACGATCTCGTCGACCGCGGCGCCGTCGGTACGGACGACCTCGTGCGCACCAGCCCGTGACGCCACGCCCTCGTCATGGTCCGAACGCACGGTCGCGAGAACTCGGGCTCCAGCCCGGCGGGCCAGTTGTATGGCGCAGAGACCCACCGCCCCGGCTCCGCCCTGCACCAGCACCATGCGGCCCTCGACCGGCCCCGCCGCGTGAACGCAGCGATGGGCGGTGATGCCGGGGATCCCGAGGCAGGCGCCCTGCTCAAACGGCACATGATCAGGCAGCGGCACGGTCTGGGCGGAGGGGAGGGCGACATACTCGGCGGCGGTGCCGAACGGCCGGTCGCTCTGCGCGCCGTAACACCACACGCGCTCCCCGATCCGCGACGCTGGCACGCCTGCGCCCACGCGGTCGATGATTCCGGCCCCATCGCTGTGCGGGATCACGCGCGGGTACACCATGCCGTAGCCGAAAGCGTCGACGCGCTTCTTCAGGTCACCCGGGTTGATGCCGGACGCCGCGACGCGAATGCGAACCTCGCCCGGGCCGGGCTCGGGCTCCGGCATGTCGCCCACCACGAATACGCGATCGGCAGGCCCCTGCTTCTCGTACCACGCCGCTTTCATCGCCGCGATCGCGCCCCAAGCTGCGGTCGCGCTTCAGGCTCGCGTCCGGTGCACATACCCTTCAGTGACCCAGACCTTCCGTGCGGATCGGTAGCGCTGAATCGACGGCCCGGGTTCGCAGCGAGTCTGCGCGGCATCGATGCACAGCGAGTCGCCCGGCGCCGAAAACATGAACGATGTGCGCGTCTGCCGCGCCCGGTTCCACCACTCACCCTCTGCCTTGGCTTCGTCGTAGGTGGGTAGTTGCGTGTGCTGCGTCACGTGAACATTCATGTGCGAGCGGTCCATCAGATTGACAGGCACCCGCAGTTTCTCGCCCTTCCTGAGGAGCGGCACCACGAAACCCAGGTCCTTGAACAGCCCGGCCGAATCCTGCACGCCGATGTGGATGTCGCGAAGATCTTCGCGGCCGCTGTTGCGCACCGTGATCGTGAACCACGGCGGGCTGGTCCATTGCCTGCAGTACTTCACGCCCGCGCCCGAAAGCGCCCGACGGGCCTGTTCGGCGCCGGCGAGTATCGCCTTCTTTGCAGCGGCGCGTGCCTCGGCCTCGAACGCCTCCTGTGTCATGCGGCCGAGCGCCCCCGCCGCCGGCACCGGAATCTGGCTCGCGAGCGCATTGCCGAGGTAATCCGCGCCCTCGTTCATCAGCCGATCCAGATTGGGAATGCTCGGCGGCAGGCCCGCCGCCGCCATCGCCGACTGGAGTGCGACGCTCAGTACTTCCTTCGGCACGATCGGCAGCACCATGTGGGCCACGTCGACCACGGTATTCTGGACATCCTGATAGGCCGTCGCGAACCAGTTCCATGCGCTCGCCACGGCATCGCTGACGACATCCCAGAGGCTTTCGTCGGAGTCGCTTGGAATGTCCTCGCAGCCCCTGGGCCACTTGTCGATGTCGATCTGGGGATTCCAGCGAAAGTCCCCGATCTCGATCGCCGGCCTGGGCTTCACGTGGGAGCGAGGAAACGCCTGCAGATTCGGCGCGCTGCCGTAGACGAGCTCGACGGCATTCGACGATCGCCCGACCGGTGTCGGATCCGCCGCCGATCGCAGCGGCAGGACGCGAATGTACAGGCGCGACGGCGGGATGACAGCCGCGCTCGTCGAACCGGCCCGCATGTTGCGAGACGACGCAGTGCTGCGTTGTGACAGCTTTGCGGGCAAGTGCAGTTTCATGGCGGCCTGCTTCGCAGCCTTCTCCGGATCGAAGGGCGTCAATTGCAGGCTTCGAGCCAGATTGCGCAGGTCGATCTCGATTGTGCCGGCGTGTCCCGATTGCACGCCGGACTTCACCACCGCGCCGGCAGGCTCGGACACCTGTGCGAAGGCATCGGGCACCAGTGGGGTGTAAAGCAGTTGCCAACGGATCGCCGCGGCAGAGGGAACACGATTGACGTCCCAGGCAAAGAAATAGTTGTGCCGCTCGGCGGGCGGGAAGTAGACGGGATTGCGGTCCACGGGGGCCGCGCATCGATTGTCGATGCATTGGCGCGGGTCGTACTGGAGCCGGGCGCCGGCGGGCAGCAGCAGCTGTGTTGACGACAGCGCCGACTGCGACAGTTGCGACAGCTGTGAGGGCTGCGTCGTCGGCGCGGCCGAGGAGGCGCAACTGCCAGCGAGCGCAGCCACGATTGCACCGAGCAGGAACCGCCGCAATCCTAATTTCATCTCGCCTCCCGTGCAGTCTCGCGCGCGGACCGGCCGCTGCGCCGCAGAAACTGCCGTATCCTGCTCGCTGTTTGCAATCAGATGCAACTCTCGAGCGTCTGCTCGAGGCGCGAAACGTCGTCTGCGACAGCGCGGGAATCTTCGAGGATCGAGTGTCGGGGCAGCTCGGCCTCACGGCGGTTCGCGACGGCATCGTCCTGCGCAGCTTTTCACTTTGCGGAACCCGCCGTGGCACTTTCGATCTTGCCGCACGCAATCGGCAGCGTGACGTGGGCGGGGATCGGCCCCAGCGACGCCACCGTCGCCGGCAACTTCTCGCCGGTCGGCACACCGTGGATGTACACGACGCGCTTGCCGAGATCGAGCTGCTCGCCCGGGAACGCCTTCGCGAACGCGGCGCTCAACGCCTTCAACGAGACGGTCTGATGGTAGTGGTAGTCGCCGTGCGCGTCCGCATTCGGGTAGGTCCCGTGCGCGACGTCCATGCCGGCTGGATCGCTGTCGAACGGCACCATGGTGGTACCCGAGGCGCTGCCGGTCTCGATCAGGTCGACGATGCCGTCGTGATTGACGTCTGCGCCGGCCGACGGGCAACTGGCCGGCTTTCCGTTCGCGAAGCCGTGAAAATGCTGCCAGTGCACGGTGTCGGGCGGTGCGCCGTGCACCCGGACATCAATCGTGACTTCGTCGCCGTTGATCGTGAAGCGTGCCTCGCCGGTGGTCGAGCTTCCGGTCGTCCCGGTGTTCATGCTCTTCAGGTGCGCCACATACATTTCGTGATCGGGCGAGGCAGCCACTGCGCCAAATGAGGCCATGACGAGGGCGCCGGCGGCCAGCGCAGGCAAGTGCAGGCTTGTAGCTTTCATCGCAGTTCTCCGTGGTTTGGTATTTCCCGGGCTGCCCGGGGCGGTAGTGTCGAGTCAGACCGTTTCGGCGTGCGGAGGTTGCACCGGATTCCATACACGCGGCTCCCTACTGCCGGAACGGGGTAGACCGCAGCTGGACGAGCGCGAGGCGCACAGGGATATCACCTGCGTTCCAGCTGTTGTGGCCCTTGCCGCGGGTGTCGGTGGTCAGGATGCAGGTGCCGGGCTTCAACGTGAATTCCGTTCCGTCCTCTGCCTGATATCCCATCTCGCCTGCGAGGCAGATGACCCACTGCTCCCTGGGGCTCGCGTGCCAACCGCCTTTCCAGCCCACCGGCAACTCGACCATCAGGAGCGCCTGCGCTTCGGCGGCGCGTGAAACAAGCATCGGCGGTGCCGGTGGCGCAAACTCGACCGCCCCCAACTCCTGGGTGAAGTGAGGGTCGACACGCGAGATGCCGTTCTCGTCGGCGAACAGGTGCAGGCAGGTCCAGGTGTGCGTGCTCACGGTTGCACTCGAGCAGGAGTCTTACGGGTCGTCCGCATGGATCGATAGCGGTGCGCCGGGATAGCCCGCGTAGGTGACAACGACAATGGCCGGTTCGTCGTCGGGGAAGCCGCGATGAATCGCGCCGACCTGCTCGGTGAATGCCTGTCCTGCGTCGACGCGCAATCTCCGGCCGCTGGCGCGATCCTCCACGTTGAGATGGCCGGACACCACATAGGCAGCATTGCGAACCGTATGACGATGCCACGGAAGTGTGGAGTGCGCCGGGATTTCCATCTTGAGGACCGTGAGTTCCGGTTGCCCTTTTCCGTATGCTGTGTAAGGCACGCCGTTCCACGACTGCGTCGACTTGACCAAAGTCTCCACGTGGATCGAGGATTCAGAGGCCGATACTGCAATTGCGGCGCCTGTGGCCAAGACCAATGCCGCCAACGCTCCAGGAAAGTGCTTCATGAGCATTCTCCACATCAGCCGCCCGATGCGCACTTCCCGACGGCAATGCTCTTCACCGTCGGAATGGGTCGTCATACCCATCAACGGGAAAATCCGGCGAACGGCGTCAGATAGACAGCGCCGAAACCGTCGAGCATTTCCCGAATCTCGGGCGTCGTATCGCCGTAGACGAACAGACAATCGATCTTCACGAGTTCCAGGAAACGTTTGGCGTAGGGCGTGAAGGTCTGCTTCACGTGGGGCAACAGGCCCTTGGTGCGATAACGCTCGATGATGTGCACTTTCGTATTGTCGGCATTGACCAGGAAATCGTAGGTGGTCGTGTCGGGCTCTTTGCTGGTGGCGGCAACCAGCTCGGCAACCAGTGCCTTGAGCGCATCGAACTTCGCCGGGTCGATCGTCAGGTGGTACAGCGAATAGGTTTCGTTCTGCATTGGCGATTCCCTCGAGTCATTTGCTCAGGTCTTCGACAAACAACGTTGCGCCGAGCCGCGCGAGCGCCTGGCTCGGTGCGTTGGTGTTGCCACTCGTGATGCTCGGCATGATCGGCGCATCGATGACGTGCAGCGCATCGATGCCCTTCACCCTGAGGCGCGCATCCACGACGGCGCGATCGTCCTGTCCCATCCGGCAGGTGCCCACGGGGTGCCACATGGTGGTGGCGACCTGCTTCGCCTACTCACCGATGTCGTGATCCGATTGAAGGTGCGGCCCCGGCTCGACCTCATCCAGCACCACGGACGCCAGCGAGGGCTGGGCAATGATCTTGCGCACCATCCTGACTGCCGCCACCGCGCAATCAGCCGCGCCGGCACCCACGATCAGGACGTCATACTTCGCGTTGCTCATGACTTCTCGGTGTACGCGCGTTCAACGCGCGCGATGAAGGTGTGGAATTCGGCCATGTACTTGCGCAGGAACTCGGCGGTCGCTTCGACGGTGACCTGACCGTCATCGGTGATCAGGCCGGGCGTGAACCGGATGTAGGCCTCGAGCGTGTTCATCAACGGCGAGTTGCAGAAGCACAGCACGCTGCGCAGGCTCTGCTGCGCGACCGCCGTGCCGATCGCACCGGGTGACGTACCGATGATCGCGGACGGCTTGCGGGTGAATGAATTCGTGCCCCAGGGACGGCTGGCCCAGTCGATCGCATTCTTCAGCCCACCCGGGATCGAGCGGTTGTATTCGGGCGTCACGAACAGCACGGCATCCACATCGGCGATCGCCTGCTTGAAGGCACGCGCGACGGGCGGGTAGTCGGCGTCGTAGTCGTAGCTGTAGAGCGGCAGGTCCCGGAAAGGGATCTCGGACATGCTCAGTTCCGGCGGCGCCAGGTTGACCAGTGCTTTCGCCAGTTTGCGGTTGATCGAAGCCTTGGCGAGGCTGCCGACGAAATAGCCGACTTTGTACGTCGTCATGAAGGCGTTCTCCTGTCTGTGTGCGTTGCTGCAGCCCTTCGGTCAATTCAGGTAGCGCGATGACGGCGGCTGGCCGCTGCCGCGCGCGTGAGGAACGCACGTGAAGCTCGATCGTCTGGTGACATCGCCGCCGCGATACTCGGGAAGTGCGGGATAGGCGCAGACCGGTCGCTCACGCGCCGACTCGCGGTCGTGCGCCGGGCGGCGCGCGATGAGGAAGTCCGGGGCAGTGCCGCCCTCGGTCCAGGCGACCAGCGTCATCAGTGCATCGTTCTCACGCGCCGGCGGTACATCGGAGGTGAAGGGCTGGCCGATGTCGGTCACCCCCGGTCCTCCAAAGCAGTGTCCCATGCCCGGCACGAGGAACAGGCGGGCGAATGTGGCAGTCTTTGCCGGATCTCCGGTCGTTGCCGACAGCCGGTCGTAGTAGTCGATCACTTCCTCGTAGGGAACCGCGGGATCGGCGAGGCCGGTATAGATCATCAGCTTTCCGCCCGCCCTCGCGAAGTCGGAAAGATCCGCGCCATTGGCGTTGAGCGTCGAGGCGAGCCGCGCATCCACGCGATCGAGATTGTGATCGAAGTCGAAAGTGGCAGGATCGAACGCGGCACCCAGGCTCCAGCGGAAAGGGTAGAACTGCTGGTCGGGCCACGTGCGCGGATCGGACTGCGCCTGCGGCCCCAGCGGCATGGCTTCGCTGCCGAGAGCGAGTCCCGCGTAGATGCGCTCGCCCGTCTTTGGATTGACGGGGCCGGAATAGGGGCGGCGCAAGGCGCCGAGTTGCGTGCCGGTCGGGCACTCGTCGCCGCTCGTCCCGGCCGCGCACACTGGCAACGACGCGGGATCGAAGTGGCAGCGACGCGGATCGGTCAGGAAGTCATCTCCCGGTGCGCCGCCGTCTTTGCCGGCGCACACTGCCAGGACGCGGCGAGAGATCATCGACCATTGCGACGTGGACAACTGCGCCGCGGGCGAGGCATTCAGGGCCGCGTAGTTCCACAGAAAATAGGTCGCGACGTGCGTCCGGTTGTTGCCGGGGTCGCCCGCGAGGATGCCGTCGTAGTCGTGCGGGTAGCGTTGCGCGGCGCTCAGCGCCTGCTGCCCGCCTGTCGAGCAGCCGGCGAAGTAGGAGCGGAAGGTCGCAACCTGATAGAAGGAGGCGACGAGCCCTTTGGCGACGCGGGTCATCTCGTGTGTCGCGCGATGGCCGAAGTCGATCCAGCGTTCGGGATGATCGATCGTGCGATTGATGTCCGGCGCGGTGCCCATGTCGGTGTTGGCGACGGCAAAGCCACGCTTCAGTCCTTCGATCATGCCCATCTCGTAGGCGATGCGGCCGGCGCCACCGCCATTGCCGGTGCCGAGTAGTCGACCGTTCCATTGCGTCACGGGCAGCCACACCTCGATACCGATGTGGCTGTCGGGCGTCGGCGTCGCCACCGCCTGCACGCGGCAGAACGCGGGCAGATTCGCAGCGCGTGCGGCGAGGCCGGGCGCAATGGGCGAGGACGGCAGGCGCAGTGCGCCGGCCGCGACCGGCACGGCCGTCGTGATCTGCGCACCGGGCAGCGCGAGCGTCGACAGCGTGGCGCAGTCCTGTGCGCGCGTAGCCGCCGAGGCCACGACCGGCCCTGCGGCGAACGCGCCCCATCCGGCCGCGGTGATCGCCGCGCTGCGAAAGAATCGCCCGATCATGCGCGTGCAATCAGCTCGGCCGCGCGGTAGCCAATGAACACGGTCGGCGCCATCGTGTGCCCGCGGATGAGAGAGGGCATGACCGAAGCATCGGCGACACGCAGGCCGGCGATGCCCTTGACCCGCAGCCGTTCATCGACGACCGCCGTCGGATCGTCCGCCGCGCCCATTCTGACCGTGCCGACCGGGTGATAGACGGTGCCGATGTCGACGGGAATGAAGGCGGCGAGTTCGGCGTCGCTGGCATTGGCAGCAGGGAAGATGGTCTCGGCCCATGGCTTGAGGACGTTCGCCTGTGCGACACGCTGGGCGATACGCAGACCCGCGACCAGCGTGTCCACGTCGTCACGGACGCTGAGATAACGGGGATCGATCACGGGCTTGGCCATCGGGTCGCTGGATGCAAGTCGCACCGTGCCGCGGCTTTTCGGCTGCAGCAGCACCGCGCCGATCGTCGTGCCCGATCTCTCCGCGGCGTCGGCAGCAGCGAACTTGCCGGGCACGGTGTTGTAGGACAGCAGCAGTTCGATATCCGGGACTGCCTTGCCGTCGCGCGTCGCCCAGCCGACGCCGTTCTCGGGAAAGTAACTCGACGGGCCATCGTGGCTCACGAGCCAGCGTGCCGTGTCCGCCTCACTGAGGCCGAGCGGCACCGAGCCACCCATGCCCTTGCGAGCGAGCGTATACACATGGGCATAGATGTGATCCTGCAGGTTCTCGCCCACCGCCGGCGCATCGAGCACCGTGTCGATGCCGAGCGACGCGAGATGATCGCGCGGGCCGATGCCCGACAGCATCAGCAGCTGCGGCGAATTGAACGCGCCTGCCGACAAGATCACTTCCCGTCGGGCAGCCAGGGTGCGGGTGCCGTCGCTCGTCTGCACCTCGACCCCGGTCGCCCGCTTGTCGTTTATCAGGACTCGCGTCACCTGCGCACTGGTCAGGATCGCGAGATTCTTCCGCGCGCGCACCGCATCCGTCAGGAACGCGTCCGCCACGGTGCGGCGTACGCCGTCGACGAACAGCGTCTGGTAGCGATCGACGACGAACGGGTCGGGCCCGGCGGAGTCGCCGCGTCTTCCCAGACCGGCTTCCACAAAGGCGTCGCGCAGGCGTTCCGAAAGTGGTGTGGGGGTCGGCAGGTCGTTCATCGCCAGCGGGCCGTCATGGCCGCGCAACGGACTGCGATGCGTCTGCTCGACAGCGACGAACGCCTTCAGCGCCGCAGCGCCGTTCCATCCGGCCGCACCGGCGGCCGCCCACGCGTCGTAGTCCTCCGGGCGTCCACGCAGCCACGCGCCGACGTTCAGCACATTCGATCCGCCGACGGCGCGCCCGCGCGGGTGGTCGATCGACCGTCCGCCGAGCCCCTGCTGCGGCACCGTCGAGTAGGCCCAATTCCTGTCCGAGCCCCAGGTCAGGAAGAACGCGCCCTGGCTGCGCCCGATGTCCATCGGATTCTCCTTCCCCGCTTCGATCAGGAGGACGCTGACGGCCGGATCTTCACTCAGCCGGGCAGCGACGACCGCACCGGCCACACCGGCACCGACGACGATGTAGTCCGCTCCGGATCTCATGGCAGCGGGTTTGGCCTCGGCGTTCGAGTCGTCGCGTGCAGCCGCGTGACCGGCATGCATTGTCGCAAGCAGTGGCGTGATCGCAAGGCCTGCACCCAGGCGGAGAACATCGCGGCGGCCGATGTCGGATGCGTCGTTCATGGCCAGTGTCCTTTCTGTGCCGGGGACGATGCGCCCGATGTCCTTCGGGTTCGCTTTACCCCGGTGGCTCGCTGAGCCGGAGATACTCGTGGTAGAACGTCACGCTTGGAAGGCTGGCTCAGGAAACACTTGGTGGAATGAGGGGCTACCATGTCCGAGCAGGATCCATTGGCAGGCGTCGCCGTTTTCGTCGCCGCGGCGCGCGCGGGCAGTTTCACGATCGCGGCCGATCGGCTGGGTCTCACCAAGTCGGCGGTCGGCAAGACCATCGCGCGGCTGGAGACGCGACTCGGTGTGCGGTTGTTCCATCGCACCACGCGGCTGACACGATTGACCGCCGACGGCGAAGCCTATCTATCGGTGTGTGCCGCCGCGATCGGCGAGATCACCGCAGCGCAGGACGCACTGACCTCGGCGGGCCACGTACTCAGCGGACGGCTGCGCATCGACATGCCGGTATCGTTCGGGCGGCGCGTGTTGCTGCCGCTGCTCGCCGAAATTGTCCGGCCGCACCCGGCGCTTCATCTGTCGCTGACCTTCACCGAGGCGACCAGCGATATCCTCGAGGAAGACATTGACCTCGCCATCCGCTTTGGCACGCTCAAGGACAGCAACTATCTGGTCGCGCGGCACCTGCTCGATTCGCCACGGGCCCTCGTTGCATCGCCCGCGTACCTGGATCGGCACGGTCGTCCCCGGAGCGTGGCGGACCTGCAGGACCAACACGGGATCGTCGGCATGGGCAACGGGCCGCCGCTCGACTGGGTCGTGCGCGACGGCGAGGCGATACGCAGAATCGTGCCGCTTGCCATGCACCAGGCGGGCAACGGTGAGGCGATCGTCGATATGGCCATCGCGGGCCTCGGGATGTGCCAAATGCCCGTGTTCATGTTTCGTGACGCGCTTGAGGACGGTCGGCTGGAAGCTGTCCTACCCGAACTGTCCAACGTACCGGTCGAGGTGCATATGGTCTGGCCGGAGCGTCACCACCTCAGTCCACGGGTTCGGCATGTGGTCGACCGACTGCTCGCCTATGCCGCTGCGGGTCGGCTCGCCTGAACCTCCGGTCGTCGAGCGTCAACGCCTTCGATCGGGAACGTGGCGGGCTCGCCTTCCACGCTGGCGCCGACTACATAGAGCAGTGACAGGTAGTGGTCTGAAGTGGGCACCGGCAGCTTCGCGTCGCGACCGAGCGATTCGTAGTCTGTCAGCGCTGCGTAATCACCTTGCAGCACGCGGTCGCGAAGGCTGGTCTCGAACCGCACCGCGCACTCGAACGGCTCGATCGCTTGCCGGCCCAACTCGTAGTGGATGGCAGGGGGTTGCTTCTCGTCGATGCACAACTGCACCACCGGCACGCCGGCTTCGGGATACACGTGGCACAGCACCGACCAGGTACCGTGGTCCAGGCCCCAGGAGTCTTCCGCGCGCACATCGAGTGGATGCAGCAGGTCCCGTACGCGACGCACGAGGTCGAGTTCACCGGGCGCGGGGTATTGCACTTCGAGGAGCTCGTGCGGAAAGCCGCCGCAGTCGTGGATCGTGCGTGGCGATGTCATGGCGGTCAGCGCGGTCCCGGGCAGGTACCAGTGGGCCGACACGCAAAGCACCGCGTCCGGGTCGTCTTCGATGGCCTCGTGCTGTCCCGTCGCGTTGCGATGCCGGCAGCCCGCATGGCAAGGACGCCGGCATCAGAACTTTCTTCCGATCGTGAAGCTGCCGTAGACTGGAACATCGCGTTGCCCATCAAACTCGCGTGTTCGGTGGTATCGCGCGAAGGCGAAGCGCCATCGGTTGCGAGTGAACGCAAGGCCATAGCCGATGTCGGCGACAACGGGGCGGCTGTCCACGCGGTGACTGGACCTGAAGGTGTTGCCATCGAGCGTGATGTCGTGTGCAACCCAGCGCGCGTCGAGAACGACGAACAGGTGGCCGGCCCAGCCCGGGGCGCTTCGCACCACGACGGGCGCGGAGTTCTCGCCGGCGGGGCGCAGCGGTGCAGTGCCGAAGTCGTCCGGCAAGTGGAGTCCCATGCGCCACTCCGTTCCCGCGTTGAGGTATGTGGCGAAGTTGCCGAGGCTCCCTCCCCAGTGGCTGATGGCGTCCCAGCCCCAGCCTGAAGCTCGGGTCGCGGCATGCATGCGCCGCCGACGTTCGTGAATCAGCTGCAGTACCGGCTCGTCACGCAACTGGTTGTCCCAGCCGCCCCAACGCTCCATGCCGAAGATGCGATGCCAGCCGTTCTGGATCTCTTCCCCCAGCGCGGAGGGCCCCACGATGCCGATGCGAACCTGTGATGTGCGCAGATGGTCACCGGATCGGGCATGGTAGCCGCTGCTGAAGAGCAGTGCGGCTGCATAGGGCCGGTCGTCCGTGATGAGGTCCGTGCGCTTTCTATCGGACGGAGTGTACAGAACCTGTCCAAAGCCTACGGTCATGTTCTGTTCTTGATAGCCTTGCGGATGCAGCCATGCGAGGTAGCGGTTGAGATTGCGCACCACCCTTGGCAGGCATGGGTCGTTCACGTAGTCCACGAGGTTGGGTGAGACCGATGAAACCAGAAAGCCGTTGGAGTACCCCTGATCCTGGTTCCTGCCGCCGAACAGGTCGTTGTCGATCCGCAGGTTGAGAGTGGAATCCGCCGCGAGCTGTTTGACGTTGCTGCAGGCGGATTCCCGGGCCAGCGCAGGCGCGGCAGGAAGCAGTGTGCACAACGTCAGCAATGCGACCGCTAATTCAGCGCACCTATTTCGCAAGGCTCGACCCTCCAGATTTCCCGCGCGTACTCCCTGATGGTGCGATCCGCGGAGAACCGACCAGATGCGGCGATGTTATTCACTACCTTGCGCAACCACGTACGCGGTTGGCGATAGACCTCGCCCAGCCGCTCGTGCGTCTGGCAATAGCTGGTCAGGTCGGCCAGGTGCCGGTAGTGGTCGCCGTCGCGCAGCAGTGCATCGAGGATGGGTGTGAATATGCCGGGCTCGTTCCGACTGAAGTGGTCATTGCGGATCAGGTCGAGCGCCGCGCTCGTCCGGGGCTCGTTGTGGTAGTGCCACCAGGGATCGTACCAACCGGAGCCTCCGGCCACCTGCGCCGCGTCCAGGCCGACCGTGGCCCAGGGCACGATTTTGCGGCGGAGGCGCGCGCTGCGGTGGAACTGCCAGACCGAGACGACGAGCCTGCCGCGCGGCGACAGGAGCGCGGCCATCG
>WBZO01005393.1_pt1 | contig 13072 bp, 8 predicted proteins | sample 5204261 | NCBI WGS metagenome assembly WBZO01 (sample SAMN12412400, study PRJNA552823) | activated sludge metagenome | isolation source: activated sludge from anammox sidestream of wastewater treatment plant... | place: USA: North Carolina | collected 2017-09
CCCGGTCGACCAGGTCCGCCAGGTAATCGCGGAATGCCCGCTTTCGTTGCTCAGGCAACGCGACGATGCTCCGCAGGTTGGCGGGCACCGGCACGGGAAAGACCATGTCGAGGCGATCGAGCCCGAATCTCGCGGCTTCCTCGCTGAGGTAGGCCGCGGCTCGTTCGCGCCGACGGTGGGCCTCGCGCTCCATTTCCGCGCGTCGGATGGCCTGCAACCGGCCAGCCCACTCCAGTTGGCACTTGTCGCTCCCGCAGACGCCGGTGAGACGCCAACGCGCCTCGCTCAGCTCCACCCCGCAGAACTGACATCGCGACAGCGGAAGCATAGCGCGTCTATTCCAGCCATGGACAACGCGTCGGGAGCGTCTGGCCCTCTGGCCAGCATCCCCGGGGGACGTCGATCAGCCCAAGCCGGCAGAATTGTATGGCCCCCTGTCGTTCGGACAAGGGCCGGACCCGCTAGAATAAACCTGTGCAAGTCGGGGCAAAGGCGTCTCGAACTCGTTGCCGCTGAACGTCCAGTCTGGGACTGGCAGAAGGCCGGGGCTGGCCGGACGACAACGCCTTGCCGTGTGGGAGAGAACCATGTTGGCCTTTCGCGACGAGCGGGACTTCGATCGCGCCCGGGACGTCCTCCGGGCTGCGGACTACACCGAAGCGGGCATCGGCCGGGCATTGGGCCGAGAGCAGATCCTGGGCATGCCCACTAGCGAATTGCCCCAGGCCCTGCGGCGGACCCGCGATCCATCGCCGCTCCACACCCTGGTGCGACTGTTTTTCCTGGGCGTGCCCGCGCCGATCCAGGCTGCCCGGGACGCCCTGGCACCCATGCCGCTGGACGCTTGGGCGGAAGCGGGACTGCTGGGCCTGCTGGACAGCGATCGGCAAGTGGCCGGGCAGGTGCAGCTCTGGCCCTTGGAGGGCCTGATGTTGGCCGTGGATCTGCCTTGGATGCGGACCGGGCCCGTAGCGTCCGATTTCGTGCTCCCGCCCGGGCCGATCACCACGCAACTGGCCCACGTCATGGTCCGCCGGCCGTGCGAGCGCGCCTTGGACTTGGGGACGGGCTCTGGCGCGCTTGCCCTCATGGCGGCCCCGCACGCGCAGACGGTCACGGCCACCGACATGAACGAGCGGGCCGTGCAGTTCACGCGGTTCAACGCCCGCCTGAATCGGACGGGCAACGTCCGCTGTCTGGCCGGCAACCTCTTCGAGCCGGTGGCCGGGGAGCGGTTTGGGCTCATCGTGTGCAATCCCCCCTTCGTCATCAGCCCTACGCAGCGGTTCCTCTTCCGCGACAGCGGGGAGCGGGGCGACGTGTTCTGCCGCCGCCTGGCCCGGGCGGCCGTCGAGCATCTGGAAACGGGAGGGTTCTTTCAGTTCACCGCCAACCTTGCCCACCAGGCCGGCCGTCCCTGGAGGTCGGACCTGGAGGCATGGTTCGAGGGCCTGGGCTGCGACGTGCTAGTTCTGGTCAAGTCGACGGAGACCGCGTCGGAATATGCCATGACCTGGATCCTCAGCACGGAATCGAAGGACGTGGGCGTGGTGCCGAGACTCTACGACGACTGGATGACCTATTTCGAGCGGGAAGGGATCGAGGCGGTCAGCTACGTGTTCGTCGCCATGCGCCGCGCGGCCGCCGGGAAGACCTGGATCCACGTGGACGATCCGCCGTGCTGGATCCACGGCCCGTGCGGCGACGAGGTCCTGCGGTTCTTCGAGTGCCGCGACGCGTTCGGCGGCCCGGACCGGGTGGAGGACCTGCTCGGCGCGCGCCCCCGGCTCTCGCCGCAAATCAAGATCGAGCAGGAGTATTCCGCCGCGTCGGGCCGCCTCGAGCTGTCCCACGTGCGCGTGCAGAAGACGGGCGGACTGCAATATCCGCTGGCCATTCACCCCAACGTGGCGCGACTGCTGGCCAACTGCGACGGCGCGAGGACCGTGGGCCAGTTGCTCCAGGAGATGGCCGCCGGCCTGGGCGTGGACCGCGACCGGGCGGAGTCCGCGATCCTGCCGGTCGTGCGGTCGATGCTCGAGCGCGGGGTGCTCCTGGCCGGAGACGGCGCCGAGGGGTGACGCCCCCCGTCCGCCGACACGCGCCGGCGCCAACGCGGCCCGGCACGCCGCGGGCCGCCGGACTCGCGTCCGGCGGCGCCGCAGCAACGGTGCCGGCGGGCAACGTCGTCCTCAACGCGTTGCACAAACCTATTATCGAACGCCGCCGCGCCAGGTTGCGTGGATTCTGTAGGGTGGGTCCCGTAGGGTGGGCCAAGCGCAGCGCCGGCCCACCAGCAGGTCTGCGACTGCCATGCGCGATCCGGACTGGCGGGCCGGCCCACCCTGCCTCCGCTCCGCGGCGAATGCAAAGCAACGGCAACGCGTCACGAAAGCTCATAGCGGAACGTGCCATCGCCGTCCACGCCGACCTTGACCGACTGGATCGGCTGGCCCTCGGCCATGCGGGCGAGGAACTCGGCGGACAGTTCGGGCAAGAGCGTTCGTGTGAGGATGTGGTCGATGTTCCGCGCGCCGCTCTCCACCTCGGTGCAGCGGCGGGCGATTTCGGCCACCAGGTTCGGATCGTAAGTGAACCTGGCCCGGTGGTTTTCGGCCACGCGCCGCCCGATCCGCCCGAGCTGCAACTGCACGATCTTCCGCATCACGTCGTCGGAGAGCGGGAAATAGGGGACCAGGGCCACGCGGCCGAGAAACGCCGGCTTGAAGGTCTTGAGCAGCTCGGGATGGAGGGCCTCGGCCAGCCCCGCGGCGTCGGGGCAGGTGGCCGGGTCGGCGCAGAGCTTCATGATCAGGTCGGTCCCGGCGTTGGAGGTCATGAGGATCACGGTGTTCTTGAAGTCGATGTCGCGGCCTTCGCCGTCGCGGAGCGTCCCCTTGTCGAAGACCTGGTAGAAGATGTCCTGCACGCCGGGATGGGCCTTCTCCATCTCGTCCAGCAAGACCACGCTGTACGGGCGGCGGCGGACCGCCTCGGTCAAGACTCCCCCCTCGCCATAGCCCACGTAACCCGGGGGCGAACCCATCAACAGCGAGACCTTGTGTTCCTCCTTGAACTCCGACATGTTGATGACAGTCATGTTCTGGTCGCCGCCGTAAAGGAGCTCGGCCAGGGTGACCGCGGTCTCGGTCTTGCCTACGCCGCTGGGACCGACCAGCAGGAACACGCCGATGGGGCGGCGGGGGTCGGTCAGGTTGGCCCGCGCCGTGCGGACCCGCTGGGCGATCGCGTCCAGGGCGTGCGACTGGCCGACGATCCGCTCCTCCATCCGCTCCTTGAGGGCCAAGACGGTGCGAATCTCGTCGGTCATCATGCGGCCCACGGGAATGCCCGTCCAGCCGGCGACCACCTCGGCCACGGCCTGGGAGTCGACGCAGACGTGGACCAGCGGCGTCTCGCCCTGGAGTTGCTTGAGTTGCCGGGAGAGGTCGTCCAGCTCCTGGCGGAGCCGCTGCCGGTCCTCGGCCGAGAGCGGGGCGGGCGCGGGCGGCGCCGGGGTGGCGGCCGGCTGGGACGCGGCCGGCACGCCGGCGGGCGGCGCAGAAGGCGATGGCGCCGGGACCGGCTTGCCGTCCGGCGCGGCCGCGTCTCCCTCGAGCTGCCCGCGGACCTCGCGGATGCGGCCCACCAGCTCGATTTCCTGTTTCCACCGCGTCTCGAGCGCCTCGCGCTCGGCCTCGGCCTTGGTCCGGGCCTCCGCGAGCTCGTCGATCCGGGCCTGGTTGTCGGCCCCGGCCAGGTTCTCGCGGGTGAGGATGTCGATGGCCACCGTGAGCTGCTCGATACGCCGGCGGCAGTCCTCCAACCGCGGCGGCACGGCGCTGTGGCTGATGGCCACCCGGGCGCAGGCCGTGTCCAGAAGACTCACCGACTTGTCGGGCAATTGCCGCCCGGAGATGTAGCGATGCGACAGGCGGACCGCGTCGACCAGGGCCTCGTCGAGGATGCGGACCTTGTGGTGTTTTTGCAGGGTGCCAGCCAGGCCCCGCATCATCTCCACGGCCGACTCCTCGGTGGGCTCCTCGACCTTGACCACCTGGAATCGCCGGGCCAGCGCGGCGTCCTTCTCGAAGTACTTTTTGTACTCGGCCCAGGTGGTGGCGGCGATGGTCCGCAGCTCGCCGCGGGCCAGGGCCGGCTTGAGCAGGTTGGCGGCGTCGCCTTGGCCCGCCTGGCCGCCCGCGCCGATCATCGTGTGGGCCTCGTCGATGAAGAGGATGATCGGCTGGGGCGAGGCCTTGACCTCGTCGATGACCGACTTGAGCCGGTTCTCGAACTCTCCCTTGATGCCCGCCCCGGCCTGCAACAGGCCCAGGTCGAGCGTGCGCAGGGCGACGTTCTTGAGGGCCGGCGGCACGTCGCCCGCGGCGATCCGCAGCGCAAACCCCTCGACCACGGCCGTCTTTCCCACGCCGGCCTCGCCGGTCATGATGGGGTTGTTCTGACGCCGCCGCGTGAGGATGTCGATGACCTGGCGGATTTCGGCGTCGCGTCCCAGGACCGGGTCGATGCCGCCGTGGCGTGCCCGGGCGGTCAGGTCGATGGTGAACTGGTCGAGCGACGGGGTCTTGGAGGGGCCGGCCGGGGCGCCGGGCCGCCCCGGGGCCGCTCCCGCGGCCACGGCAGCCTCGGCCGGCGCGGCTTCGCGGGCCTCGGCCGTGCCGCTCACCACGTCGGGCAGGTCCTTGCGCAGCGACTCGGCCGAGATCTTCTGGAACTCGGCCGAGGCGTCGCGGGCGATCCGCGAGAGCATCTCGTCGGAGAGCAAGGCGCAAAGGAGGTGCCCCGAGCGGACGACGCCGCTATGGTACTCGATCGAGCCGACCAGCCACGCCTCGCGCACCAGGTCCACCACCTGCGGCGAGAGCCCGGGCGGGCGCGCGTTGCCCGTCTTCAAACGGTCGATCACGCCCGTCAGGGCGCGGGCCAGGCGCGAGGCGTCCACCTCGTAGTAGCGGAGCAGGGCCGCGAAATCGGTGTCGGGCACCTCGAGGAGCTTGAGAAGCCAGTGCTCGATTTCGACGTTGTAGTTGGTCCGCGACAGGCACAGCCCGGCGGCAGACTCCAGCGACCGCCGGCACGTGTCGTTGAGCCGGCCAATCAGCGACTTGAGATTCACGGGAACCATGGCTATTTGTCCCAGGAGAAAACGGCATCAGACGCATCATGATCCAGGGGGCGTGACCGGACCCAAGTGTTCCAGCCGAGGCGCGACGCATCGGCCCCGTCGCCGCCCAAACGGCACCAGGGGACCTCCGCGGCGCGGAGGACCGGCTGGAGGTCGAAGTCCCATTGCGGCCCGGCGTAGGCGCGGACCAGCTCGCAGAGCGGGCGGGTGCGGTCGCCGTCGGGCAGGAAACGGCGGAACCCGGCATAGTCCAAAGGCCCCACGCGCACGCGGAACCGGCTCTGCACGTCCCACACCCGCTCGCCGATCACCACGCTCTTGCCCAGGGCGTTGTTCTGCCCGGGGCCGCCCGCCCCGCCGGGCAGGAGCGAGCGGTCTTCGGGACTGAGGTAAAGCCATTGCCCTTGGAACTGCCGGACTTCGACCGGCAGATCGAGGTAGTCGGCGAGCATGATCTCCAGGGGCACGGCCGACCGGGCGCGGCCGGCAAACAGGCCGCCGTAGTAGAGGAGCGTTTCGTCGTCGACGGCCATGCGGCGGCGCAGCCCGGCCGTCCCCAGGCCCACCAGGCAGTAGAGGCACCAGGTGAAGAGGTCTTCGGCCGGAAAAGGGGACATCACTGATTTGTGCGGAACATCCTCCGGGCCGCTGGGCGGCAAATCAGTGATGTCCCCTTTTCCGGCCTCGTAGCCAAACGCGAACCGGTACTTTTCCCACGCCCGGAAGAACAGCGACAGCGCGCGGTGGTGGAACAGGTCGAGAAACTCGCGCAGGGCGTAGTCCTTGGCCCGGGCACGCTCGATCACCAACGAGGTGTAGTGTTCGGGCAGGACGCCCTGCGGTCCGATCAACCCCATGAAGGTGACGAGCATCTCGGGCTGCCCGGGCGACCCATCGGGCGCGCGCGGCCGGCCGCGGCGGACTTCGGCCACCGAGGCCGCCGGGAAACTCAGCGACGGCACGGCCCGCAGGCGCACCGCCTCGCTTTGCGGCGCGTGGTCGCCGCCCAGCGGACTGGCCGGCGGGGCCGTCGCGTCGCGCGGCGTTCGGGCGGCCCATCGCTGGAGCACGCGGACCGCCTGGAAGAAGTCGAACGCGTGGCCTTCTTCCCAGAGCCGGTCGATCAGAGCAGGATGGTCTCGCCCGCGCGCGGGGCCCATCGTCGCAGTTCTCCTTCGCGTTTGTTGGTGGTGGCGATCATCCTGGAGAAGGAATTGAGCGAACAGTACAGCCCGAGAAACCGCTCCAAGACGCAGGCGAACAGGTAAACGCCGCTTCCGGCGAAGCGGGTCTCGTCGAAATGGACGGCAACCTCGACGCCGCGGCAGAACGCGGCCCGGCCGCTGGCGCCGGCGCGCCCCACCACACGGCTGCCGCGCACGCTGGCCACGCCGTCGATCATCGAGCGGGTCTCGGCCGAGTCGGCGAAGTCGTAGAGCTTGAGCACCTCGCGCAGGGCGTCGGCCCCTTCCTCGTAATCGGCCAGCGACAGGTGGTTCAGCGACAGGTGCGAGATCAGCCGCCACAGGGCGCCCCGCTTCAGCGCCGGCCGGAAGGTGGGCGTGGGCCGCGTCAGGCACTCGACCCGCTCCAAGGGCGCCCCGAACGTGAGGCGCAGTCGCGGCTCCCCTTCGCCAAACGGCAGGCGGTGCGGCAGGTCGCGGTCCAGGCAGGTGGTCTCGACGTCGAGCGTCCAGTCGGCCGGGGCCGCGGGGTTGAAGCCCAGATCGACCAACGACAGGAAGACGTCCGTCCCCGGCGCGGCGCCCCCGCTCCCTTCGCCCGAAGGACGGCGCGAGGCGTGCCAGAACGACTTCTGCTGCTGGCGCCCGGTTGCGTGGCGGAAGGAGTAGAAGGGATGGAACTCGGCCTGCTCGCCCGTCGGCGCCGTGGCCACGACGCGGTCGATCGAATAGATCTCGCAGGCGCGGGGCCGCCGGGCGTCGGGGACCACGCGATACTCGGTCTCAGTGTGGCCGAGCGGGATGGGCTCGGCCCGCTGGGGATAGAGGTTCACGCAGGGCGCGCAGCCCAACTGGAAGCTGGCCGCCGTGATGTTCTGCTCCAGGTCCTGCGCGGAGCGGCCCAGGTAGAAGTAGACCTCCAGGGTCCGCCCGGCCTTGGCCCGGGCCCGCGCGTCGAGGCCCGCCAGGTCGAAGAACAGGAACTTCTCGGGAAAGGTGAAGAACTCGGTCAAGAGGCGGTAGCCCAAGTGCGAGCGGGCCGAGTAGGGGAACATCCCCTCGTCGCGCTCAAAGCCCACGGGGCGGACGCACTCGCGGCCCAGCAGGACCGGCTGCGGGTCCTTGGGCGAGGCGGCCAGGGCGATCCCCAGCGTGTTGTTGAACACGGCCTCGTAGGCCGGGTAGACGTGCTGCGCCTGCCCCTTGAGATAGAACCGCATCCGGTCCAGATCGAGCTTGGCGAACGTCACGTCCTTCGACATGCACTCCAGCTCCAGGCGCAGCACCGCGACGGCCTGGGATGAAAACGGGGTCGACGGGGCGGCGAAGGGACGCGCCCGAAGGTCGGCTGCGCGGAGCGTCACGGGCCAGAGGGTCACGGGGTAGCATGTGCGGAAGCGGCAGGCGTGCCCCTCCACCGGATCGGTCTCGATCACCGTGTCGCGGGGAATCGTGTAGCCGCCGATCAACTCCCCCTGGCCGCGGTCCAGGGCGAACTGCACGATGGTCATCGAGGGGATGGGGGCCTGGTAGTGCGGATACAGCACCCCCAGCATCGCGTCGCTCAGCTCGGGAAAGTCGTCGTCGAGCTTGTGGCGGACGCGGGCGCTCAGGTAGGCAAAGCCCTCGATGAGCCGCTCGACGTGCGGGTCTTCGGCCGTGTCGGCCGAGAGGCGCAGCCGGCCCGCAATCTTAGGATGGGCCTCGGCGAACTCCGCGCCCAGGCGGCGGATGAAGGCCAGCTCGCGGTTGTAGTAGGGGAGCAGCTCGTCGCTCATCGTGAGACCCCCTTGACCTCGACGGCCCCCGTGGCCGATTCCAGGGCCGAGTCGAAGACCACCTCTTCCGGAGCCGGGTGGGCGTGGACCAGGGCGTCGATGCGGAAACGCAGGGTGCGGTCCGCCGGGTTCGGATTGAGCATCTCCACGCGGACGCTCTTGAACCGCGGCTCGAACCGCCTCAGGACCGACTCGACGATCTGGCGGAACTGCTCCCGGCCGGTGGCCCCGCCCAGGTCGGCCGCCGTGATGTCCGGCACGCCGTAGTTGGCCAGCGAGACCTCCAATTCGCCGAGGTGCGCCGGCCACGACGCGGCGCGCCGCCGCGTGTTCAACAAGTTCTCCAGGTCGCGGCGGAGGCTCTGCTTCATCTCGCGGAGCACCTGGTGGCGCGACTTGGGCGGCTCCCGGGTCACGCCCGGATCGTCGTCCAAGAGACGATCGAGCACGGAGGGCAACAGCGGCTGGTCGGAAGGAATGCCTGCCACGTCAAAGACTCCAACGACGGTTCAAGGGATGCCTGTCGTGCAAGAAGCTCCTAGGACGGTTCGCCGATGGTGAGCGTTTCCAGTTCCAGGATCCCGAGGTCCTGCTCGCCGACCAGGAACGACCGCTGTCCCACGCCGCGGACCGGCGCGCCGTCGCCGCCCCGCCAGTCGCTCGAGCGGCCCAGGCGGAGGTGCGCGTCGGCCTCCTGGTCGGAACCGACGTAGAGCGCAGGCAGGTAGACCTCGCCGTCGGGGCCGCCGCGGACGATCATGCGGGCCTCGCGCCAGAACAGGTCCCGGGGCCGGGCGGGACGGCGGAACTCGACCAACTCCACCTGCTCGATCGGCACCCAGTAGTATTTGCCGGTCGAGGTGAGCACCTCGAAGAACGAGGAGGTCATGTCGTCCAGGTCGCGGAGGTCGTCGAAGGGCTGCCCGTTGCAGGCGCCCGACGGGGCCACGCGCTGGCCCTCGGCGTCGCCGAGCAGGGCCTCGGCCTCGGCGGGGCGGCCTTCGCGAAGGGCGATCGACGCCTGCAAGTGGAGCTGAAGCCGGGGCGACGGCTGGCCGAGGAACTCGGGGAGACGGCCCTCGGCAAAGAACTGGCGCCGGGCGAGCTCCGCTCGAATCAACTGCCGGAACAAGGCGACCCCCAGCATCGACTGGGCGTCCTGGTGGCCGATCATGTCAAGCTGCGTGTCGGCCCGGTCCAGTTGGCCGGCAAAGCAAAGGAGCTCGCAGAGAAGGCCGCGGACCGAGAGGTCGGCCGGATGGCCCTTGACCTGCGCCTGGACGGCCTCGATCGCCTCGTCCAGGCGGCCGGCGTCGAACAGCTCTTTGGGGGTCATGGTGAATTCTCTTGGTAAGGGGGCCAAATCAGCCATTTAGCCGGCGGGCTTGCCCGCCGTGTTGGGGCGATGCGCCGTCCTGCAATCCTGCGGCGGGCAAGGCCGCCGGCTAAATGAGTCTCTTGCTCAAGAGCAGTGCATCTTGGTTCCGGTGGGCCGGCGCTGCGCTTGGCCCACCCTACGGGGTTGTCAGTACGGGGCTGTCAGTCACGCCGGCCGGCCCGGCGTCAATTCGGTGGTCAGTCTCACGGACGTGGTCAGCTCGTCGAGCTGGAAGTGGGGCCAGAGGTGGATGACGCACAGGTACGAGCCGGGTTTGCCCGGGTTCTCGCGGACCTTCACGCTGGCCTCGCGGAGCGGGTACTGGGCCTTCACCTCGGGGCTGGCGTCGGAGTCGGAGGTAACGTAGCCTTGGAGCCAGCGGTGGAGAAAGTCCTCGCACTGCTCGGCTTCGGTGAAGGCGCCGATCTTGTCCCGCGCGGCCACCTTGACGTAATGGGCGAACCGCGACGCGCACAGCACGTACTGGAGCATGGTCGAGATCTGGGCGTTCAACGAGGCCGCGGGGTCGTCGTACTTCTTGGCCTTCTGCGCCGACTGGTTGCCGTAGAACGCCGAGAACGGGGTGTCGTGGCAGCGGCACAGGGGGATAAACCCCAGCTCGCTCAGGCCCGGCTCCTGGCGGTCGGTGAGGACCACGTCGGTGGAGCCCTTGGGGGCGACGCCGGGGCGGTCGGTCAGGGCGTGATGGACGGGGAGCCTGGGGACGAGCCCTCCGCCGGCCGCGCCCTGGCGGACGCCGCGGATGTCGGCCAGCCAGCCCGACTCGGCGAACTCGCGGACCAGGACCGCGCCCAGGGCGAACGCGGCGTTGCCCCACAGGTACTTGCGCGGGTCGCGGCCGGCCACGTCCTCGCGGAAGCGAAAGCAGTCGTTCCGCGAGCCGTCGTCTTCGTAGGGGAGACGCATGAGGATGCGGGGGAGCGTCAGCCCGACGAAGCGAGAGTCCTCGCTGTCGCGGAACGCCCGCCACTTCAGATATTCGAGCTGATCGAACGTGCCGGGCAAGTTCAGCGGCTGTTGCAGTCCGCCGAAGTCGTCCAGCCCGAACATCGAAGGATGGACCCCGGCCACGAAGGGCGCAAACGACGCGGCGGCCACGTGGGAAATGGAGGTCAACACGGCCACGTCGTCGATGCGGTGCTCCGGGCTGGGGCGGTGCCGCACCTCGTAGTCGCCCAAGAGCACGCCGAACGGCTCCCCGCCGGGCGTGTCGAACTCCTCGCCGTAGACCTTGCGGAACAACTGGCTCTGATCGAACTCGATGGCCCGCTCGGCGTCGCGGGCCAACTCCTGCCAGGTGGCCGGGAGGACGCGAATCTTGATGTTCTCGGCGTCCCCCTTCTGCTCCACGAGATAGCGCAGCCCGCGCCATGCCGCCTCGAGCTTCTGGAACCGCGGGTGGTGCAGGATGGCGTTGACCTGACGGCCGATCAGGCCGTCGAGCAGGGCCACGTCGCGGTTCAAGAGCCGGGCGATCCTTTCCTTGTCGCACGGGACGCCCGCGGGGCCGTGCCACTGGAGCCACATGCGCAGGGCAGCGGCCGGCGAAGGCTCGCTGAGGAACGCATCCAGGCGGCGGGCCGGCGCCGCGCCCGGCGCCTGCGTGGCCTCGACCAGCGCGTCCACGGCGGACGCCGGAGGGGGAGCCGCCGAGACGGGGCCGTCCGGCTCGCGGGCCGACGCGGCCCCGGGCGTCTGGAGTCTCCCGCCGACGGGTGCGTTCATGCGTCGACTATTTCTGCAGTTGCGGGATGCGGGCCACCAGCCGCATCGACGTGGTCAGCTCCTCGAGTTGCAGCCAGGGGCGGAGCCAGGCCACGGCGTTGTACACGCCCGGCTGGCCGGGGACCTCGCGGACCTCGATCTTCGCCTCGCGGAGCGGATAGCGGGCCTTGACGTCCTCGCTCGGCTTGGGATCGGCGCTGACGTAATTGGCGATCCACCGCTCCAGCCATGCCTGGCAGTCCTCGACTTCCATGAAGGAGCCGATCTTGTCCCGGGCGATGACCTTCAGGTAGTGGGCGAACCGCGACGTGGCCATCAGGTACGGCAAACGCGCGGAGATGGCCGCGTTGGCCGTGGCCTCCGGGCGGTCGTACTTCTTGGGCTTCTGCGTGCTCTGGGCCCCAAAGAACACGGCGTAATCGGTGTTCTTGTAGTGGCACAAGGGGAGGAACCCCAGCTTCGACAGCTCGGCCTCGCGGCGGTCGGTGATGCCGATCTCCGTCGGGCACTTGAGGTCCGGGTCGCCGTCGTCGCTGATGAAGACGTGCGCCGGCAGCCCCTCGACCTTGCCGCCCCCTTCGGCCCCGCGAATGGCCACGCAGAAGCCGTACTTGGCGAAGGCCTCGGTCAGCCGCGTCCCCAGCACGAATGAGGCATTCATCCACGTGTAGTGGTCGTGGGGCAGGGCCTTGGGTTTCCCCTGGGCGTCGAACTGCCCCTCCTCGAACTCGAACTCCTCGATCGGCTTGGTCAGCGAGCCGTAGGGCACCCGGGCCAGCACCCGCGGCATCACCAGGTTCACGAAACGCGAGTCCTCGGACTCGCGGTACGACTTCCACTTGGTGTACTCGATGGTGTCGAAGATCTTCTCCAAATCGCGGGGGCGCGACAGCTCGGAAAAGCTCTCGAAGCCGAAAAGCTGCGGCGAGGCCGCGGCGATGAAGGGGCAAAAGGCCGCCGCCGCCACGTTGGACATCTTGCTCAGCAGCTCGACGTCCTCCGGGTGGTTCGAGAACTCGTAGTCGCCGATCAGGGCCCCGTAGGGCTCGCCGCCGGGCGTGCCGAACTCGTTCTCGTAGAGCTTCTTGAAGGCCTGGCTCTGGTCGAACTCCACGGCCCGGTCCAGGTCCTTGAACAACTCCCGCTTCGAGCAGTTGAGCACCTTGAGCTTCAGCATGGCGCTGGTCTCGGTGTTCATCACCAGGTGGTGCAGGCCGCGCCAGGCCCCTTCCAGGCGCTGGAACTGGGGCGTGTGCATCACGGCCGAGAGCTGCTTGGAGATGGCCGCGTCGATGGCCTTGATGCCCGCAGCGAGCGTGCGGGTCACGTCCTTGTTCCAGGTGAGCGTGCCCTTGAGCGCCTCCTCGGTGAGGGTACGCAGGAGCTCCTGGGCGCGGGTGGACTCGGTCTGCTTGGTGGCCTTGATGGCCTGGTCCAGGAGCCCTCCCTCGCGGACTTCGACGGGGGCGGCCTGGGCCGTGGATTTCACTTGTTCGCCGGTGCTCATGGATCACTCTCCTCCTTCGGGCTGGCCGCCGGGTCCGGAGACTCCCAGCTCGGCCGAAAGTTCTTTGAGTTTCTCCGTGTTTTCCAGGACCTGCTCCAGCACGTTCTCCAGGTCTTCGGAGCGATCGACCTTGCTCAGGAGGTCCCGCAGCTTGTTGCGGGTCTCCAGGAGCTTGCGCAGCGGCTCGACCTGCTTGGCCACGTTGGCCGGCTCGAAGTCCTCGATCGAGCTGAACTTGAGCTGCACGGCCATTTCGCTGCCGTCGCCGGCCAGGGTGTTCTCCACCCGCATGTTCAGCCCCGGCGTCATCCGCTCCATGACGTCGTTGAA
>WBZO01005394.1_pt1 | contig 13070 bp, 8 predicted proteins | sample 5204261 | NCBI WGS metagenome assembly WBZO01 (sample SAMN12412400, study PRJNA552823) | activated sludge metagenome | isolation source: activated sludge from anammox sidestream of wastewater treatment plant... | place: USA: North Carolina | collected 2017-09
AGCGCGCATGATTCTGACACACTCGGTCTTTTTAGAAAGTTTGCGCGGCCGCATCAACCTCGAACAGATTCCATTCAGCGAACGCGGTTCGCGTCTGCTCGTTTTTCGACGCCAACACCATTTGTACATCCGTCTGGCGGAACGCTGGGCAAAGTGGCAAAGTCAAGTCGGACATTATCGCCAGCGTCGCCCCGTGTTGGACGAATTGCAGCTCTTGGACGAAAACAATCTGCCGCTCGATTTGCACATTACGGCGTATCCGCACGCCGTTTTCATCGCCACGCGCGCGGGTGAATTTTGGCTGACGTTTCTCGACGAAGAGACGTTGTATTTGAAATTGCCGCGCGGCTGCGGCGGCATTTCGTTTCGCGTCATGGCGTTGAACGCGCGCGCGGACCGGCGCGGCGGCGAATTCAAGGGCGACCCCGAACATCGCAGCACGCATCGCAACGTCGGCTATACCACCAACGCGCGCCTCCGCGTCAATGAAATCGCCAACAACGCGTTGGAAAACGACGGCTATGCGCGCGTGCAATTGCAATATGACGCGGACGCGGACAGCGCGTTCGTTTTGAACATTACGCCGCGTCTCGGCTTGAAACGCCACATCCCGCGCGCCGAAACCGTTTTGCTGGACGCCGAAAAACGCTGGCACGCCTGGTTTGCCGCCGCGCCCGTCGTCCACGAAAAATACGCGGCGCAGTATTATTACGCATGGTGGATTTTGCGCGCCGGATTATTGTCCTCGCGTTTCTTTTTGACGCGCGAAGCGATGATGCCTTCGATGTTGCATTACGTCGGCGTGTGGGCATGGGATGCTTTTTTTCACGCGCTCGCGTACCGGCATCTTGACCTTGCGCTGGCGGAAAATCAGATTCGCATCCTGCTCGACCATCAACGCGAAGACGGCATGTTGCCCGACGCCGTGCATGACGAAGGCGTGATTATGCGGTGGACGTTTGGCGACAAACACGGCAATCCCTACGAAGCCGAAGTCACCAAGCCGCCGCTCGTCGCGTGGACGGCTTGGAAATTGTACGAAACGAACGGCAATCGCGATTTTTTGGATGAGGTGTACGAACCCGTCACGCGCTGGAATCGGTGGTGGCTGGAACAGAACGACGACGACGGCGACGGCATCATTCAATACAATCATCCGAATTCATCGGGTCTCGACGACAGCCCTTTGTGGGACGAGGGGATGCCCGTCGAATCGCCCGATTTGAACACGTATCTCGTTTTACAGATGGACGCGCTCGCGCGCATCGCCGAAACTTTACATTTGCCGAACGATGCCGCGCAATGGCGCGCCCAAGCCGACGCGCTGACCGCGCGCATGATTACGCATTTTTGGGACGAGGACGCGGGCGTATTTTGGGCCACGCGCAACAATCAACCCATTCGCATCCTGACGCCGTTCAATTTATATCCGCTGTTGACCGGGCGGCTCGACGCGTCCAAACGCAAACGGCTGCTCGACCATCTCTTTAACCCGCAAGAATTTTGGCTGCCCTATCCTCTGCCCACCGTCGCCAAAAATGACGCGCAGTACAATCCCGAACAAATGTGGCGGGGCCCCACGTGGGTCAATATCAATTATCTCTTTATCGAAGGACTCGTGCGCTGCGGCTATCCCGAACATGCGCGCACGCTGCGCGACAAGACATTAGAGCTGCTAATGCATCAAAACGATATTTACGAATACTATCATCCCGAAACGGGCGTCGCGCCGCCGCGCGCCGCGTCCGTCTTTGGCTGGTCGAGCGCGGTGTTTATTGATCTAGCCATCAAAGCATCGCGCGACGAAATTATCTAATTTGCAAATCACGCTACTCCATTATGCCGTTCCGCCCATCATCGGCGGCGTCGAAGTTACCATCGGCGCGCACGCGCGCCTCTTGCGCGCCCACGGTTATTCCGTTCAACTCATCGCTGGACGCGGCGACGCCGCCGTGATAATTCCCGAAATAGATTCACGTCATCCGCGCGTCCAAGCCGTACAACGCGAATTGAATCGCGGCAACGTTCCAGCGGAATTCGACGCGCTCGTTCGAGACATTCAATCTGCATTAGAGCATGAATTGCGCGGCAGCGCCGTTCTCATCGCGCACAATGTCGTCACGCTTCACAAAAACCTCGCGCTCACCGTTGCGCTGCATCAACTCGTCGCCGCCGGACGCGCGCCGTTATTGGCGTGGTGTCACGATTTCGCGTGGGACGACCCCGTGTATGCGGGCGAATTGCACGACGGCGCGCCGTGGAATTTATTGCGGCGCAAATGGGAGAATACAAAATACGTCGTCGTGTCCGCCTCGCGCCAGCGCGACCTCGCGCGCCTGCTGCAAATCAACGCGGCGGAAATTGCCGTCGTGCCGCCCGGTTTGGACGCGGCGGAATTTTTCCAAGTCAGCGCGACGACCGCGCAATGGCTGCATACGCCAACGCTGCTCGACGGCGCGCCGCTGCTGCTCTTGCCCGCGCGCGTCACGCGCCGCAAAAATATCGAACTCGCCATTGACATTGTGAACGCTTTGCGCGCAGAGGGCTATGCGCCGCAACTGCTTGTGATGGGCCCGCTCGGGCCGCACAATCCCGCGAACCAAGCATATCTGGACGAATTAAAACAGCGCGCCGAGCAAACCGCCCAAGCTAAACCCAATATCGTTTTTCTTCAAGAATACGGCAGCGTGGACGACGCGACGCGCCGCGATTTGTACGCGCTCGCCGACGCGTTGCTTTTTCCCTCGGCGCGCGAAGGATTCGGCATCCCAATTTTGGAAGCGGGTCTCGCGCGGCTGCCGATTTTTTGCGCCGACATTCCGCCGTTCCGCGAAACCGCCGGCGACCTCGCGCGCTATTTCGCGTTGGACGAAGCGCCGCGCGCGATTGCGGCGCGGCTCGCGGAATTTTTTGCGCGCGACGCGCGCTATCAATTGAAACAACGCGTGCGCGCGCAATATGCGTGGGAACATATTTTTGCCGCGCGCCTAAAACCCTTATTGGATGCGTATGAAAAATCATGAACCAGGCGCTCGACTCTTGGTCGTCGGCACAAACAGCCCAGAGCTCGAAACCGTTTTAACTTTTGCGCGCGCGCTCGCGCAGGCGCGCGCGCTCGAGCTGCGCGTTGTCGGTTTGGTCGTTACGACGGCGGACGCGTTGAGCGCGGGCGCGCGCGCGGCGCAAACTTTGCGCCAAAATTTTACCGCGCGTTTGCCGACCGAACTGCCCTTTCAAGTGCGCGTGACGGCGGACGCCGCGCGCGAAATGCGACAACTCGTCGCGCAAGAACGCGCCGCGCTGTTGATGGCTAATGCAGCCAGCGCGTTGGCGCTGCCGCTGTTGGACGCGACGCCGTGCGATGTGGTCTTGGTCAAGGGCGCGCTGCCCGCCCGCCTCAAACATATTCTCTTGCCGGTGCGCGGCGGACCCCATGCGGCGCTGGCGCTCGAAACCGCATTGACGTTTGCCAAAACCTGCGGCGCCGAAATTTCGCTGCTGCACGCGACGCCCAGCGCGCGTTTTCGCAATCAGACCGTGCGCGCGTTGTTTCAGCGCTTGCGCGCGCTGCCCGAAATTACGCGTTGGATTCGCGTCAAAGATAACGCCGCGCACGCCATTCTCGCGCACGCGAAACCGCGCTCGCATCAATTGGTGGTCATGGGCGCCAGTTCGCGCGCGCGCCAACCCAAAGACAACGCCGTGACGCCTGATGTTTTGGAACAAACCACCGTGCCGACGTTGGTCGTCAAGACGATGCCCGCGTTGTTGCCGCCGGAAGCGGACGAAGCCGACCGCGCGCCGGTGGACTATACCATTTCGGTCATCGTGGATAAATGGTTCGCCGAAAATACATTCAGCGCGCACGAGTTCACCGATATCGCTCAATTGGTGCAGCTCAAAACGCAGCAGGGCTTGACTATATCGCTCGGCTTGCCGACCTTGAACGAAGAAAAAACGATTGGCAATGTCATTACGACCATGCGCCAGCGCTTTATCCACGATTTCCCGCTGCTCGACGAAATCGTAGTGATTGATTCCAATTCGACCGACCGCACGGTCGAAATCGCAAGCGCGCTCGGCGTGCCGGTGGTCAAACATCCCGAAGTGCTGACGCGTTATGGCGCGTGGGTGGGCAAAGGCGAAGCGTTGTGGAATTCGCTCTATATTTTGCGCGGCGATTTGATTGCGTGGATTGACACGGACATTGTAAATATCCATCCGCGTTTTGTGTATGGTATTTTGGGGCCCTTGATTCGGGAACCGCGTTTGATGTACGTCAAGGGTTTTTATCAACGTCCGCTGCGTATCGGCAAAAAATTGCAAGCGCGCGGCGGCGGGCGCGTGACCGAACTCACGGCGCGCCCGCTGTTCAATTTGTTTTATCCCGAACTGTCCGGGTTTGTGCAACCGCTCGCCGGCGAATATGCCGGGCGCCGCGTCGCGTTGGAGCAGGTGCCATTCTTTGTCGGGTACGGCGTCGAAACCGGTTTGCTGATTGATTTGTTGACGCGTTTCGGTTTGCAAGCGTTGGGGCAAGTGGATTTGGAAGAGCGCGTGCATCGCAATCAATCGCTGCACGCGTTGAGCAAGATGGCGTTTGAAATCATCCAGGTCGTCATGCAGCGCGTGGGCGAAGCGCGCGGCGTCGAATTGGTGGAACAATTCAATCGCAGCATGAAATTGATTCGCTACGAACGCGACGATTTTGATTTGACCGTCGCCGATATTCAAATCCGCGAACGGCCGCCGATGATAACGATTCCCGAATATCGCGCGCTGCGCGGACGCGCCGCGAAAAGTTAGGCGGCGTTCGCGCCCAAAATTTTCAAAAGCGCTGCCTGCGACGCGGCGGCGCTCAACACAATCAAATCGTCGCCCGCCAATAAAAGCGTGTTGCCGCGCGGCACGAGCGTGCGCGGACCGCGCCGCACCGCCACAATGACGCACTCTTCGGGCAGTTCCAATTCCTTGATGCGCTTGCCCGCCGCGAAATCGTTTTCGCGGATTTGCAGCTCGAGCATTTCCGTTCCCGCGACCGCTTGCAGGCGCAAACGCTCGTGATGCGTTTCGCGCGTTTGCGCGTGAAGCAAGGATTTGGCGTACGCGTTGATAATGTCGGCGCGGCGCAGCAAGCCAAGCGGCTGACGCGGCTTGCGGCGGCTCACCACCGGGATGCGGCCCACATCCATCGCGCCAAAATGACGCAGCGCGTCATCCAGCGTTTCATCCGCCAAGACCGTCACCACTTGGCGCGTACAAATTTCGGCGACGGTTTTGGCGGACGCGTTTTTTGCCAACGCCTCTTCCAAATCCGTCAACGTCACCACGCCAAATAATTCATCCGCTTGATCCAACACGATAAAGCCGTGATGCATGGTTTGTTCAAAAGCGCTCGCGAGCGTCGCCAACGAATCCGTCGCGCGCACAATGCGTAATTCCGACAGCGGCGTCATGGCGTCTTGCGCCAAGATATGACTCATCAAATTGACGTTGCGCGCGCCGTACAAATCCACGCCGCGCTGTTTTAGTTTCAGCGTATAGACGCTCTCGCGTTCCAGCCAGCGCGCCACCACCGTACTCACAACCACCGCGAACATGAGCGGCAAAATGATGCGATAGTCTTGGGTCATTTCAAACGGCAGCATCAAACCCGTAATCGGCGCATGGATGGCGCCCGCCAACACCGCGCCCATGCCGACCAAGCCGTACGCGGGCGCGGGCGCAATCGCGCTGCCCCAGAACGCTTGGGCGATGACGCCAAACCCCGCGCCCAACATTGCGCCCAAAAAGAGCGACGGCGCAAACAAACCGCCTTGCCCACCCGAACCGATGGTCAAGGGCGTCGCGACAAGTTTCAACGCGACCAGCATTAACAAAAAACCCGCATTGCCCATGCCGCCGCGCAAGACGACGCCGATTGATTCATAGCCCGGGCCCATGATGGCGGTTGATCCGAAATAGGCCAACACGCCCACGAGCAAACCGCCCAGCGCAGGTTTGAGCCATGCGGGCGCGCGCAGCCGATGGAACAGGCTTTCGATGCGTCCCAAAAGAATCACATAGAGCGCGGCGACGAGCGCCGCCGCCAAACCGAGCAGCAAGTACAAACCCAATTCCAGCGGGCTGTGCAATTCGTACGCGGGAATGACAAACGCGGGCGCGCTGCCTAAAAAACTCTGGCTCGCCACCGCGCCGGCAACCGCCGCCAAAACGACCCAGCCAATTGCCGCGCCGGAGAATTCGCCAAAGATGATTTCGATGGCAAAAAAGACGCCCGCAATCGGCGCATTGAACGCCGCGCCAATGCCCGCCGCCGCGCCGCAACCCACGAGCGTTTTCACGCGCGGCGGCGACAGTTTCAGACGCTGCGCGATGGACGAACCCAAGCCCGCGCCGATTTGGACGCTGGGGTCTTCGGGGCCCGCCGAACCGCCAAAGCCGACGGTGAAAACCGCGCCGACGACGCGGGCGATACTGCCGCGCAACGAGATGCGTCCGCCGTGCAAGCCCACCGCTTCCATGATGCCCGCCACGCCCAAACCGGTCTGTGCGTGGCGCGCGGCAAAATGCATCCACAGCGCGGTCAACAATCCGCCCACGCCCGGCAAAATCAAAATCGTTAGCGGAACTGCGGCGCCGATGCCCTCCACCGTGTGCGCAAAGGTAAAATCGAGGACGCGCCGAAACGCTACGACGCCCAAGCCCGTGCCGACGCCGACACAAATTGCCAAGAGGGTCATGACCGCCGTTTCCGAAGAGCGTATCCCATCGGCATACGCCGCCGCCCGCGCCGCAAGCGGTTGATAAAATTGTGGTTTCATGATAAATCATTCGCTGCCGTTTGAATGTTTAGCATTATAACCCGACTGTAAAACACGCGGCGCAAAAATCAAATCCAGAGCCCGCGCGGCGGCACAGACCGCGCGCCAATGTTTATGCAAGCGATTCAATTCAACGCGTCCATCCCGCGTTATGCGTTCGGTCTCGCGGCGCAAAAAATTTCACCCTCGATTTTGTGGAACGGCATGTCGTGTACGGCATTGCGCGATGTTCCCGAACCGACTTTGCCGAACGACGAATGGGTGAAAATTAAAACGCGCTATGGCGGCATCTGCGGGACCGATTTGGGTACGATGCACTTGCACACGAGTCCGTATCTTTCGCCGCTTTCTTCTTTTCCTTTTACATTCGGACATGAAAATGTGGGGACGCTGGCAGAGGTCGGCGCGCGCGCGGGCGCTTTTCAAGTCGGCGAGCGCGTAACGGTGGAAGCGTTGTTATGGTGCAAACCGCGCGGCTTTCAAGATTTATGCCGCTTTTGCGCGCGCGGCGAAATCAATTTGTGCGAGCGCATGAATGAGGGCGCGCTGGCGCCGGGCGTGCAGCCGGGCTTTTGCCGCGACACGGGCGGCAGCTGGAGCGAATATTATCTCGCGCACGTCTCGCAGTTGGCGCGCATTCCCGACAACGTGAGCGACGAGAACGCGCTGCTGGTTGAACCCTTTGCCGTCGGCTTGCACGCCGCGCTGCAATATCCGCCGCGCGCGAATGAAACGGTTTTGATTATGGGCGCGGGCGTCATCGGTTTGATGATGTTGGCGGCGCTGCGCGCCACCGGTTCCAAAGCAAACATTTGGGTTGTGGCGCGTTATCCGTTCCAAGCCGCCGCCGCGCGCCGCTTGGGCGCGACGGAAATTATTGACGGCAAACAAGATTATTTGGCGGATATTGCAAAACGCACGGACGCCCAAATCCTCAAACCGATTATTGGCAAGCGCGTTATGTACGGCGGCGGCGTGGATGTGACGTACGAGTGCGTGGGCAGCGACGCTTCGATTGACGATGCGCTGCGGCTCACGCGGCATCGCGGGCGCGTCGTTCTCGTGGGCGTGCCGGGCATCACCAAGCAGGTGGATTGGACCGCGATTTTTGCCAAAGAGTTGGAGGTAATCGCTTCGTACATTTACAATCGCGCCGAACCGTATCGCGGCGAAAAACGCGCGGCGTTCGATATTGCCTTGGAAATGATGGCGGGAACAACGGAGGAACGGGTAGCAACGGAACCGGGTTCCGTTGCCCATTCCGTTGCTACCCATTCCGTTGCTACCCATTCCGTTGCTACCCATTCCGTTGCTACCCCTGTTGTTACTCCCTTGGATTTATCGTGGCTCATTACGCACAAATTCAAATTAAACGAGTACGCGCGCGCGTTTGAACTTTTGGGGAATCGCGGCGCGAGCCAAGCGCTCAAAGCGGTGTTCGAGTTTGAGTAAGAGGTAGTAGGAAAACAGGTAGCAGGTAGCAGGGGAATAGGTAGTAGGGAAATAGGTAGCAGGTAGCAGGGGAATAGGTAGCAGGTAGCAGGGGAATAGGTAGCAGGTAGCAGGGGGATATTCCCTACTACCTGCTACCTGCTACTTTTCTACCTGCTACTTTTCTTTCTGCTACTTTGAACAGCGTCTATGGCTGGTCAATATGGTCGTATGTATATTCAATCGCGCCAACGCGCTGCGGGTCGTACATGTCGAGCAGACCTTGTAACGGCTGGTCGCTCGCGCCGGGTTTCCACAATTCCACGACGGTTTCGCCGTGATACAACATTTGCCAGCGCACATACAAACGCGGGTCGGCGGGGTCGTGAATCGCTTGCGAACGGGCGGCGGCGTCTTGCGCGAGCTGCTTCATCAAATCGGTGCCGCAGCCAAAACCATACGGATAATCGCGGCGATTGAGGCCCATGTCTTCGACCCATTCCGGGTCAATCTTGACGACGCCGACGTGGGTATGGATGCCGCCGCGAATCATCGGCGTTTCTTTTTCGCCGTGCGGGTCTGCGACCCATACGCCGTTCTTTTTGCTCACGCGCGTTTTCGGCACGCTCATTAATAGGGTGTACATTTCCACCGCTTCGACGGACGGGCCCTTGGGCTTGACGCCTTCGGGCGCATAGACCAAAATTTTGTGGCCCTCCATGCCGCCAATCGGCACCACCTCTTCGCGTTTCAACGCGCGCTTGTCCACATTCCACGAGCCCGATGCCGTCACCATCAATGTATCCGTGTCCACGTCAAAGGCAAACAACATGCCTTCGCTGAAACCTTTCATGTTGAGATAGCGGTTGTAAATGTTGGCGAGGTCGGGCGAAACGTATTCGCTGACATTTTTCGGCGCGGGCAAAAGATTCAATTGATCCATCCGATGCCCCGCTGCGATGAGCGCTTCGGGCGTGCGCGTAGTTTCCCATTGCGCCCGGGAAACTTTATTGTCTATCACAATATAATCGGCGCCGACATCGCGCGCGCATGCCATCGAAATCAAGCGGTCGCGCAGCATCAGCACCACATCGCGTTCTTCGGCTCTATCGCTCGGATGGCCGCCCTCTAGCGTGGTATAGGTCGTCTCCCACAATTCGCCCGTGTTGCGGTCGCCCGAAAGAAAAACCATTTTGGGCGCCCCCGCGCGCGCCATCGCCGTACGCGAAAGCTCCACGACCTGCATGTGCCGCATTTCGCTCGGGCGCTCGCGGATGGTCATGAACAAAACCAGATTATCGGGCCGCCGCGCCAAACCGTATTCGCGCATGATGGCTAGACCGAGCGGGATTTGACGTTCGGGAATCCGTTCCAACAGCGGCGCGTCGGTATCCGGCGCATCATAAAAACCAATCATCAAATTCACATTGCCGTCGGGTTGTTCCTTGACCGTGTGGCCTTGCGCGCGAAACGCGTCCAACAATTGGGGCAGCAATTTTGCCTGAACTTGATCGCCCGGCACGGGCGCATTCATAATCGAAATCGTGCGCGGCGCGAACCACGGCGTTTCGCGTAAATCCGCGCGCGGGCTTGCTAAATCGTTTAATGCAGGTAAGGTCGTAATCAAAGCGGGACTCCTCAATTTTTATACAATGCGTTAGGATTGACCAGCGCAACACAGCGTTGTCAGGACGTAATTATATCCCACCAAGTTAAAACACCAATCTAGGCATCGCGTTGTGTGTACAAACTGTAACACGTAGTACATCGCCCCGCGAAAAAAAATAGCGCGAAAACGTACCGACACATAGCGCTGAACTCTTGCAAAAATTTTTCCTGGCGTTGCGTAACAAGAGCGTTTATTTGTAATTGACGCTCTGGACGCGCAACAATTTGACTCGCCAAATCCACCGACAGTTGACCGTAAGTTGCATAAATTTCGCGTCCCGAGGTTGAAACCGTCATGGCAAGGAAAACTCAACGTCTTGGCGCTAAAGCGGCTGCAACAATTGCTCCAAAAATACCTATTTTTCAGCATTTTTTACAAAAATAAGAAATTTCAATAATTTATTCAATATCTCTTATTTATCTATTGACAAAGTAAAATTATTGATGTATATTATATCCATCCGAGAATATAAAAATAAATGCTGTTTTTGACTCGGAAGGCGTTTGGAGGAACAGGATGCTGAAACTTTTTGAACAATGTCCCGCTTGCGGCGGACCCATCGTCATTACCGAAATTCGGTGCGACGCTTGCCAGCTCAAAATGCAGGGCGAATTCAAACCCGGGCTGTTTTCGTCCCTGTCCGCAGACCAATTGACCTTTGTCCGCACCTTTTTGCGCGTGCGCGGTAATTTGTCCGAAATGGAAAAAGCGCTGGGCGTCTCGTATCCCACCATCCGCAACAAGCTGGACGAAATCAATCAAACGCTCGAAAGCGCCGAGAATCAGCCCACCCCCGCCCCGACCGCCGACAATCCGCGCAGCGCGATTTTGAATCGCTTGGCGGCTGGCGAACTGGACGCGACGCAAGCGCTGGAACAGCTCAAAACGCTGGCGGAGTGATTATGCCTCAACACATTAACGGGAGTCCGCAAACAGAATGGTTTGACGATCTATACGCGAATGAACGCGCGCAACCCGCGTTGCACGCGGGTGAACGCACAGCTAACGACAACGCCCGCCCCGCCGCTTTACGAACCGACCCGACCCAAATTCGAGTGCGTCAAGCTCTCAGCCGCAAACTTGGCGCGTGGGGCAAACGCTTACAAACCGTCTGGCGCGCGTCGCAAATGTTGAGCGTCCGAACTGTACGTCAATTTGAAAATTCGCAGCGCGAATTCCAGTAGAGTTCAAGCGACAGACCTTGTTAATTTCGCGCGCCAAGGCGGCGCGCAAAAATCGCAAAGGTTTTGCGCGAACGGAAAAAGGAATTTGCAGCATTGAAAAGGGAGAATATAAAAGATGGAATGGCAATGGAACTTGGACGCGTTTGACGCGCTCCATATCACTGTACCGAACGGCGAATTGGAAATCGTCGGTACGGACACGGACCAAGTGTTACTCGAAGGCAGCGACGGGGACCGTTACACGCGCAGCGTGCCGGCTATTCAAGGCCGCTGGTTGGTTGTACAATCCATTCAGGGCGCGGACACGTGGACGCTCGAATTGCCCAAACGCAAAGCTTGGACGCTCGAAATTGCTTCAGCCAGCGGCGAGATTTCGGTACAAGACATTCACGCGCGGCTTGACATACGTTTAGGCAGCGGCGATATACAAATCGAAAATTGCCGCGGCGCCTTTAACGTGCAAAGCGGCAGCGGCGATGTCGAAATCGAAAATTGCGTCCAAGCCGCGACGCCCGAGGTCCCCGCGTTTGTTTTTCAAACGTCCAATGCCGAAAGCGCCGCCGACGCATCAATTCCGCCCATGCCGCCGTCGGGCAAACGGATTCGCTTGGGCAAACACATTACGATTGACGACGACGAGGACTGGCAGCAGTACGGGCGCGAATGGCAGGCCTGGGGCGAACAGTTTGCCGAACAAGCTTCGCGCTGGGCTGAAAAATTTTCGCGCGAATTTGGCCAGAGTTTCGGTTGGAAAACCGAACCCACCGCGCCCGGCTTGCACGTGCATTTGGGCAGCGGCGACGTCCAGGTGGAAGAGGTGGACGCGCAATATGTTACGGTGCAATTGGGCAACGGCGACGTGCAACTCGAAGATGGCCGCATTGCGGAATTACGGATTGACGCTGCGCGCGGCGATATTCAAATCGAAAATATCTTGCCCACCGACAACTGGGACGTTTCCACGCGTCACGGCGATATTCAACTCGTCTTGCCCACCGACGCGAACGGGCGCATTGACGCCGCGACGCGTCACGGCGAAATCGAATCGGATGTGCCGCTCGTCGGCGTCGGACGCCCCGGGCGCGCGGCGCGACACGGCGGACGCATGGTCGGGACGCTCGGACAGATTGGCGCCGACCCCATCGAATTGCATCTCGAATCATTGCACGGCGACATTCAAATCGAATTGACGGGCCGTCAAAGCCGCTATGTCAATCAACCCAATGCGCCGCGTGCGCCTAAAACGCCGACGGCTCCGGTCCCGCCAACTCCACCCGTTCCGCCGGTTCCGCCGGTTCCGCCCGTCCCGCCCGTTCCCGCAGCCCCGCCCATGCGCGACGATGCGACTGAAACGTTTGCCGCCGCCGCGGATACGCCCATGCCGCACGCGGCGGCGAACTCGGGCGCTGCCGAAACGCCGACGTACGATTCGCAATATGCAGTCTTGCAGGCGTTACAGCGCGGCGAAATCACCGTCGCCGAAGCCGAGTTGCTGTTACGCAGTCTCAACGCCTAATGCGCTGAAACCGTCCCTCTCCCCTTGCCCCTCTCCCAATGGGCGAGGGGAGAAATCTCGCCGAACGCGCGTCCGCGCAGGCAACCGACCCCCTCTCCCAATGGGCGAGGGGAGAAATCTCGCTGAACGCGCGTCCGCGCAGGCAACCGACCCCCTCTCCCAATGGGCGAGGGGAGAAATCTCGCTGAACGCGCGTCCGCGCAGGCAACCGACCCCCTCTCCCAATGGGCGAGGGGAGAAAGCAGTCTCCCACGCGCAGAGTCAGAAAGTTATAAATTTACGGGACCTTGGGTCTCGCGAATATGTACCGACCTTATAACCTGCAATCTGTCGTGCGCGCACGACAGATTTTTTACACCGATTGCGGTTTTGTCCGCAAGCCCAACATTTTTTCGTGCGCGAGTATGCTTTGGATGATTCCAATCATCATCAAGAAGGTGACGAGC
>WBZO01005395.1_pt1 | contig 13068 bp, 12 predicted proteins | sample 5204261 | NCBI WGS metagenome assembly WBZO01 (sample SAMN12412400, study PRJNA552823) | activated sludge metagenome | isolation source: activated sludge from anammox sidestream of wastewater treatment plant... | place: USA: North Carolina | collected 2017-09
CCTGAATCAGGCCGCCCTCGGGCATGGTGAAATCCAGCGTGAGTGGCATGCCCTGATCGACCAGCACGGCCCATTTGAGCGGCAGGTTCATCTCGCTCGGGACGCCCGTCGCCGAAACATAGAGCAGAGTCGCCCCGCTGGGCACGTGGTCGAAGATCCAGTTCGAGGCGGCGACGCGCGTCATCGGCTGGCGGTAAATGCGGGTGAACGTGACCGCCCACAGCAGGCTGGGCAGCAACACCGCCACGGCCAGCGCCCCCACCCAGGCACGCCGCCCCCAGGCAACCCGCGCCGGCTTCCGGCCTGAGTCGTCGCTCGCCTTCGCCCTGCGCCACAAAAAGATTAGCGCCCAGCCGGCCAGCACGAACAGCGTAGGGTAGACGGGCAGGAAATAGCGCACGGACTTGACCCAGCGCGTGCCCATATAGAGGAAGTAGAGCAGCGTCCAGAAGACGGGAATGGCGTGGAGCATCCACTCCGGCGTGACCAGTTCGGCGTCAGGCTCGAACCGCGCCCGCCACCAGCGATGGAGCGAAGTGAAGATGCGCCAGGCAGCCCACAGCAGGGCGAACCAGGCGAAGATACCCGCCGTCACGCCCATGCCGTAGAGCACCATGTTGCTGAGTGGGAACAGGATGGCCGGCCGGTCGATCCATTGCAAGGCGGGCGGGAAAAGCGCGTCGGGCTTTTGCAGTCGCTGAATCTCGCTCATGTTGGACAGGAACTGCGGGTTCAGCGTGATGACCGACTTGACGGCCACGACAAACGCCCCCGGCTCGACGCCCGTCTTCTCCACGGCCGCCTGCCGCACCATGGCCGCATCGTTGAAGGCATAGGGCTGGGCCACGCGGAAGGTGAGGACGAACACGGCCGCGGCCAGGACGACGCCGACGGCCGCCCGCTCGAAGTCGCGATTGGCGAAGATCGACGAATTGGGCCGGGAACGGCGCCCCAGCCAGATCAGCGCGCTGATGTTGATGACGAGAGCCAGCGGGGCCATATTGATGCGCGACGCCACGGCCAGCCCCAGCGCCACGCCGAAGACCACATACCAGCGCAAACGCCAGCGCGGCTCGACCTCGCCGATGCCGGCGGCCCGCACGGCGGCATAGATAGCGACGACCGAGAAGAACGTGGCCCACGTGTCGGCGGTGAAGAAGTGGGCTTGCTGGATGGGCATGACCGAGACGGCCAACAGGAAGGCGGCGATCAACCCCGCCCAGCGGCCGTAGAGTCGCCGCCCGATCAGGAAGGTGAGAGCCACCACCGCCAGATCGATCAGGGCCGACAGGAAGCGGCCGACGAGATGCACACCGTCGTAGCTGGTGTAGACGCGCTCGCACCACCGCTCGCCGGCGCGCTGGGACATCGTGTCGCACACCTTCGCGGCCCATTCGGCGGCGTAGACGGTAGCCGTCATGGGGAAATTGCCATAGACGTAGAAGCTCTGGCCGGCGTTGTAGGGGTTGAGCGTCGAAACGGATGTGCGCAGATAGTCCAGCGGGTTTTTGTTGCGGCTCAGGCTGCTGGCAACGATGGTCAGGAATCGTTCGTCGGGGTGCAGATGGGTGCCGCCGTCCCAGCCGAGGCCGGTGAAGCGCAACCAGCCGCCCAGGACCAGGATGCCCAACAGGATGACGAGGGCGCTGGCCTTCGCCCGGGACACGACGACCGCCGGGGGTCGCGGCTCCGGCTGATCGGCAACAGGTTCGTCGCCCAGGGGGGCATCGGTGAGAGGGACGTCGGTATCGGTTTCGCTCATAGCGTTATGGCCGGGCGTTTCCGGCGCGCAATCTCGCGTTTATACACGATTTATGGCGATCCTGGGTAATGATTGGGCGCTTTCTAAGGCTTTTCGGCCCCGGAGGCTCAGTTCTCCCCCTCCGATACCGCGATCAGCCCCTCCAGCGCCTTGTGATCGAGAATGGTCACTCGCCGGCCGGAGACCTGCACCCAGCCCGAGCGACGGAAGCGGCCGAGAGCCTTGTTGATGCTGACGCGCGTCGCGCCGGTCATTTCGGCCATGTCGGTCTGGGTCAGCGACAACTCGATGAGGGTGCCGTCGACGGTGTGGCGGCCGTATTGACCGGCCAGATTGAGCAGCGTGCGCGCCAGCCGGCCGGGCAGATCGAGGAAGAAGATGTCGGCCAGCTGCACGTTGAGTCGCCGGATATGGCCGGCCAGCGTCTTGAGAACATGGAGGGCGAATTCGGGGTTGTCCTGCAAGTAGCGGATGAACTCGTCGCGGTGAAGCGTCCACGTCTCCGTCGGCTCCAGGGCGACGGCCGTGGCCGAGCGGGGCGCTTCATCAATGAGGGCCAGCTCGCCGAAAAAGTCGCCCTGTCCCAGAATGGCCAGCATGATTTCCCGCCCTTCGCGGGTGGTGTGGTTGATCTTCACCTTGCCGTAATTAATCACGTAGAGCAGCCCGCCCGGATCGCCCAGATGAAATATGGTCTGGTTGGCGGCGAAGCGACGAATGACCAGGCTTCTGGCCAGCTCGTCGATCTGTTCCCTGGACAGGTCCGCGAAAAACGGAACGACCTGCAACGCCTGCGTGGCAGTGCCCACACGCATAATTGCCATCTTCCCTCCGATACTATTTACCTTTACTACCCGATACTACCCTTTTGTCCCGGGGGGATTCTACTCCGGTTTTGTGAGGGCCGCAAAAGAGCATGCCTTGATTGTTTCGGCCGTTGATCGCATAATGCGCGGCCATATCCAGATCATCATTCGGAGTAATTTATTTATGGCGGACAAATCATTGGATAAAGGCGCGACAGGGCTGGACGAAACCCCCTGGGGCCATCGCTGGGGCTATCGCGACACGCACTTCGTCATCAACCCCGACCGGACGGTACGCGTCGCCGGCAACCGGTACGCTGTGTCGGGCTACGATATGCCCGGCTTCATCCCGTTTGTGGAAGAGATCCTCGACATCAAGCTCGACCTGAACGATATCAAGCAGGAACGGACCGATAAACCAGTGCCGGCGCCGATCATCAACCAGGCCTTCGTCGAGGCGCTGGCGGCCGAACTGCCGGCCGGGCGAACGAGCGACGACCCTCGCGAGCGCCTCGTCCACAGCCACGGCCAGACGACGGTCGATGAGATCTACCAGGTGCTCTACACCCATCTCGACCGGGTTGTCGATCTGGTCGTCTGGCCGGAATCGCACGACGAGGCGGCGACGCTGGTGCGGCTGGCGACCGAACACGATATCTGCCTTGTGCCCTACGGCGGCGGGACGAGCGTCAGCGCAGCGCTCAAGCTACCGGCCAACGAGCGACGGATGATCGTCTCCGTCGATATGCGACGAATGGACGCTATCGAGTGGATCGACCGCGAGAACATGCGCGCCTCGGTGCAGGCGGGCATCACCGGCAAGCATCTGGAGGAGCGGCTGGCGGCCGAGGGCTTCACCTGTGGCCACGAGCCGGACAGCGTGGAGTTGTCGACGCTCGGCGGCTGGATCGCCACCAACGCCAGCGGCATGAAGAAGAACCGCTACGGCAACATCGAGGACGTCGTCGAGAACGTGACCCTGGTGACGCCGCGCGGCGTGATCGAGCATCTGATGGACATGCCGCGCGTGTCGATGGGCGTGGAGCCGCGACGGCTGGCGTTCGGCAGCGAAGGCAATCTGGGCCTCATCACCCGCGCCGTTATCCGCATCCACAAGCTGCCGGAAGTGAAAAAATACGGTTCCTACGTCTTCCCGACGTTCAAGGCGGGCACGGACTTCCTGTATGACCTGACGCGAGCGGGAGTGCTGCCGGCCAGCATCCGGCTGATGGACAACGTGCAGTTCCGCTTCGGCCAGGCGTTGAAAGGGTGGCCAACCGCCAAAGAGAAGCTGGTCAGCCGTCTCCAGCAGACGGTGCTGGTCAACATCAAGGGATTCGACCCGCACGAACTGGCGGCGGCGACGGTTGTCATGGAAGGGTCGGCGGCCGAGGTGGCCTACCAGGAAGCGCAGATCAAGCGCATCGCCGGGCAACACGGCGGCATCTCCGGCGGGGCGCACAACGGCCAGCGCGGCTACATGCTCACCTACGCCATCGCCTACATCCGTGACTTCCTGACCGACTACCATATCATCGGCGAGACGTACGAGACGACCGCGCCCTGGAGCCGCGTCCACGAGATCATCGCCGCCGTCGACGCCCGCTCCAGGGAGATGCACGAGGCGTTCGGGCTGCCGGGCAAATCCTACGTATCGCCGCGCATCACCCAGTTGTACCATAGCGGCGTGTGCATCTACTTCACCCACGGCTTCTCGACGTATGGCATCGAGGATCCCGACCGGGTGTTCGCGACTATCGAGCACGCCATGCGCGAGACGATCATGGCCCACGGCGGCTCCATCAGCCATCACCACGGCGTGGGCAAGCTGCGGCGCGATTTCATCCCGCAGACGATGACCCCGGCCGGTGTAGCATGGCTACGCGAAGTTAAGGAGGCCGCCGACCCGACCAACGTCTTCGGCATCGCCAACAACGTCTTCGCCCCGGCGGCCGGGTCCGCCAACGGCGAGGAGGCCTGACCCGGAACATGCGCGCGGCTTCGCCGATAAATCGCCCGGCCCGGCCGCGATAATCCTTATGCGTCGCCTGATCGCCAACACCGGCCTGCCCGCCCGACTCGTCGCCGTCGTCGTCGTGCTCATCATCCTGACGACGCTGAGCGCCGGAGCGCCCGCCTACCTGCTGGCACGGCGACAACTGGCCCAGCAAGCATGGGAGCGAGTGGACGGCACGCGCCGGGCTACGGAATCGCTCTACGAGGCCACGCTGGAGCGCGTCGTCGACCTGACCACGCTGCTGGCCGAGCGGCCGACCCTGCGTCGCCTGATGAACGACCGCGCCGGCGAGTCGCTCGAACCGTATCTGGAGACGTTCCTGGAGCAGAGCGACCTGGATTTCATTCAGGTGTGCGAGGGGGCGGCGATCGCGACCTCTATCAACGTGACGACCGACCTGTGCGCGGGGCCGGCCGAGACGGGCGTGGTCTTTCTGGGCGAGGAGCCGGCCCTCGTCGCGCGGCAGGTCATCGCCGGAGACGACCCGGCTCCGGGTCAGGACACTGTCATCGCGGGCATCCACCTCGACGCCGGGTTCCTGGCGCGATTGAGCGCCAATACGGGGGTGGCACAGTCGATCCTGGATGTCGACGGCCAGCCTATCGTCTCAACGCTGCCCCCCGGCCCCGTCGTCGCCACGCTGACGGCCGAGGGCTGGCGCATTTCGGCCGGCGGCGCGCCGTTCTTCGCCGCCCAGTTCCCGCTGCCGGGCCACTCCCAGGGGCTATACGCCGAGGCGGCCCTGCCGGTGACCACGCTGAAGGAGACGGAGCGCTATGCGCTGGCGATTCTGGCCGTCGGCAGCGGCGCGGTGGCGCTGGCGGGGGCGGTTCTGGGCGCGTGGTTCATCCGCCGCCTGACCGCGCCGTTGAGCGACCTGACGCTGGCCGCCGAACGCATTAGCGGCGGCGATCTGGATACGGCTATCCCCCGCTTCGAGGGGCCGCCGGAGCTGGCGACGCTGTCGGCCACGCTGGAGCGCAGCCAGGCGACGATGCTCGACGCGCTGGAGGAGCGCTCGCAGGCCCGCGACTGGCTCAATACGCTGGTGCAATCGGTAGTGGAGGGGGTGATCACCTTCGACACGCGCGGCCGCGTCACCTTCATGAGCCAGGGAGCGGAGATCATGACCGGCTGGTCGAGCGCGGAGGTCGTCGGCCGGCCGATCGACGACCTGCTGCCACCCCAGTCGGGCCACGACGGCGACTCCTTCATGAATTACCTGCCGCCGGCGGGCGAGATGCGCGAGATTGAGACGGTGACCCGCTCGGGCAAGAGCCTGGTGCTGGCCGTGACCGGGGCGCGAATGGTGCCGCCGAACAGCGACACGGTGCAGGTGGCCCTCGTGTTGCGCGACGTGACCGAGGAGCAGGCGCTGCGCAACCTGCGTTCGTTCTTCCTGGCCAACATCTCGCACGAGTTCCGCACCCCGCTCAGCACGCTGTCGGCCTCGCTGGAACTGCTGATGGACCAGGCCGATGAACTGTCGGCCAGGGACATCCGCGAGCTGCTGCGGCCGACCCACCTGAGCTTGCTGAGCCTGCAAACATTGATCGACAATTTACTGGAGAGCAGCCGTATTGAGGCGGGCATGTTCGCCTTGCGGCCGAGGCCGGTGGCGGTGGATGAAGTCGTCGCCGACGCGCTGACTATCGTCCGGCCGCTGGTGCAGCGACGCGGGCAATCGGTGGCGGTGACGGAGCCGGCCGAGCTGCCAACGATCGTGGCCGACCGCGGCCGCCTGACCCAGGCGCTGATCAATCTGCTCTCCAACGCGGCCAAGTACAGCCCTATCGGAGCGGCGATCGATGTGACGATCGAGGCGCGGCCGGAGGCGCTGCGGCTGTCGGTGGCCGACCGCGGGCCGGGCATCTCGCCGGAGGATCGCGTCAACGTCTACCGGCGTTTCATTCGCCTGAACGAGGAGAGCGAGGAACAACAGGGGATGGGACTGGGGCTGTATCTGGTCAAGAAGATCGCCGAAGCTCACGGCGGCGCGGTCGGCGTGGACGACCGGCCGGACGGTGGCGCGGTGTTTTGGCTGGAAATACCGGTCTTGCGCTAAAATCAGGCCTTGACCTATGAAGATTCTGCTCGTGGAAGACGACCTGGCCCTGTCCGATGTAGTCTCGTTCACCCTGAGGCGAGCGGGCTACGACGTGCAGCCCGCCTACGATGGGGCGGTCGCGCTGGAACTATTCGAGTCGGCCGCGCCCGATCTGGTGCTGCTCGACCTGAATCTGCCCAAGCTGGACGGGCTGGGCGTTTGCCGTCGCATACGGGCGGTCAGCGCCGTGCCCATCATCATCCTCAGCGTGCGTGGCGAAGATGAGACGGTGGTGCGCGGGCTGGAGATGGGGGCCGACGACTACATCGTCAAGCCGTTCAGCCCGACGCAACTCGTGGCGCGCATCCGGGCGGTCATGCGACGGGCCGGGGTGCAGATCGCGCCGGCGACGCTGGCGGCCCAGGGGCTGGTGCTCGACCGCTCGCGCGGCGAGGTGCAACTGGGCGATGGCCCACCCGTTCACCTGACCGGGCTGGAAGCCAAGCTACTGGAGGCGCTGATGCGCGAACCGGGCCGGGTGATGGCCGCCGACGCGCTCATCGCCGCCGTGTGGGGGCCGGAAGGCGGCGACCGCACGATGCTCAAGCAACTCGTCTACCGGCTGCGCGCCAAGATCGAGGACGAGGAGGTGGCCGGGTTCATCGAAACCGTGCCCGGCATCGGCTACGCTTTTGGAGGCGCCGAGTGACGAACGCCGATGGGCCAATCGCCCCGATTCACTTGCCGGATCGCCATTCCTCAGCCATAGTTCCCCCCATGCCTGATCTGACCCTGGCCGAACGACTGCGACAGACGTCCATCTTCGCCGAGATGAGCGAGCAACATCTGTCGACGCTGGCCGACCACGCCGTGACGCGCCGCTTCGTCTCGGGCGAGACCATCTTTATGGAGGACGAGCCGTCGGCCGGGTTATGGATCGTGGACAGCGGCCGGGTGAAGACCTACAAACTATCGGCCGAAGGGGCGGAGTACGTGCTGCACATCTTCGGCCCCGGCGACACCTTCAACGATCTGGCGGCCCTCGACGGCGCGCCCAACGCCGTCAGCGCGGGAGCCATCACCTCCGTGACGGCCTGGGTCATCCCGGCCGAGGCGCTGGCGACGGCTCTGAACGCCGATCATGCGCTGGCGCTGGCGGTCATTCGGGGGCTGGTCGGGCGGCATCGCCGCCTCGTGGCCCAGATCGAGGATCTGGCGCTGCGGCCGGTGACGGCACGGCTGGCTCGCTTCCTGCTCACGCAAGTGAGCGACCCGGCGCTGGCCCACCCCGCCGTCACCCGCGCTCTCATCGCCACCCATCTGGCGACCACGTCCGAATCGATCAGCCGCTCGCTGCGCGCGCTGGAGAGCGCCGGAGCGATACGGTTCGACCGCCACCGGATCGTGATCATCAAGCCGGACTTGTTGCGCGAACTAGCTCAGTTATAATAACTACACGAAATTTATCGGGTTACGGGTTTGGCCTTCGGCGGTCCCATCCTAGCGGCGATGATCGTCGTGATGAGGAACAGCAGGACGGCCACCTCGTTGAGCATCCCGCCCCACTGTCGCGCGGGGAAGTTGCCGGCCAAATCGCCATACACGCGCAGCACCAGCGAGATATGCAACAGCACCAGGTGGACGTAGAAGACCGGCTTGTAGGGGATCTTCACGCCCATGACGGCGGGAATGATGACCGGAGCATGGCCGAGGATCATGGAGATGACGAAGCCCAGGAAGACGGTGTGGAGCAAGGCATCGTAGATCTGGCCGGAGCTGTAGGTCGCGCCGTAGACCATCCATAGCGTCCCCGACACCAGCAGCCAGAAGTAGCCGGGCAGCAGACAGGCGGCGATGTAGCGGGTCAGATCCTTGCGCCGGATCGTGACCTTGGCGATGTCGAAGCGAATCAGCCAGACGCCCAGCGCAAACAACCCCAATCCGGCCACGCGCAGGCCGATATCGGGCAGGGGCAAGGCGAGGACCAGCCCGGCCACAAACAGCCCGACGACGGCCATGAACGTCTGCCGCGCGATTTTGGTCATCAGCATGATCCGCGTCAGCTCGAGGCGCTCGGCGGCGATGGTCAGCACGAGGAAGCCGGCCCACCAGGCGACGACGCGCGGGATAGGCCAGCCGGTCAGCCAGAGGATGTTGCCGCCCAGCCATAGCGCGGCGGCCAGCCCCAACACGGCGTGGTCCGGCCCGGCCTGCATGCGATAGATGACGACGAAGATATAGACCAGCCCCAGCGCCGAACCGACGAACAGGCCGCGGCTGACCTCGGGCGGCAGCTTCAGCAGCAGAGCCAGCGCGCCCAGAGCAGACAGGATCGGCGCGACCATGTAGCGCTTGCGGCCGCCCTGATTTCGCCCCAGAGCCACGGCCCGCTCGAGGGTGATGACCGTGCCCAGAAAGCCGTTGATCATCAGCGGCCCGTGATTCATCATCGTCTCCGCGCTGACCGCGGGGATATGCCAGGCGAGCCGTTGCAGCCCGCCCCACAACGCCGCCAGCAACGCGACGGCGGCCATTAACATAAACGGAGCTTGTGCCAGGGGCCGCTGCCGCGTTGGGACGGTGGTACCTTTCGTCATAGGGATGATTTTATTACTTTAATTTCTCAAGAAGGAAGGCGCGCAGCACGACGGCGTCGTTGTGTTGCTCATCGTGAGCGCTGTAAACAAGGGTGACGTCGCCTTGCCGGGCGGCCTCCAGCAGCGGCTGCCAGCCGTCGGGGTTGGCCTCCAGCTCGGCGCGATAGCGTTGCTGGAATTCGGGCCAGAGAGCGGGGTCGTGGCCAAACCAGCGGCGCAGATCGGCGCTGGGAGCCACATCCTTGAACCAGCCATCCAGGTGGACGGCCTCTTTCTTGATGCCGCGCGGCCACAGGCGGTCGACCAGATAGCGGCGGCCGTCCGTGGGGGATGCTTCTTCGTAGGCTCGTTTAATCTGTAACATTTGCGCTCCCCCATCAGCGAGAGGATTTCATCCGCAGATTGAGTAGATTGTGCAGATTATTTATAAAGAAGATAAATCTGCCAAATTGTCGTCATCTGCGGATGAAGTGCCCCCATGTCTAATCCGTAATCTCTAGTTTTTGATGGCCTCGTAGGCCGACTGCAGGTCGTCGAGGTTGGAGAAGACCGATTCCGGCGCGATGGGATCGCGCCTGATCACCAGGTTCGCCAGCGTCGCGGCCAGAGCCAGCAGGTGCGGATCGTCGGCGGCGCCGCTGTCGCGCAACTGCTGGGCCAGAATCGCCTGTCGTTCGGGCGAGGCCGGGCCGACGTCGAGGATATCGCCACCGACGGACGGATATTTGTCCGCCAGGTAGCGCCGCAACGCCAGGTAGGTCTCTTCCACCGGCCGACGGGTATAGAACGCATTAGGCTGGTAACTCGACGCGACGGCCGAGGCCATGGCCAGTACGATCGCCTTGTCGTTGTCCATCTCACTGCCCCTTGCGAATCAGATAGCGATATTCGCGTTTCCAGAATGGCCCGACGGTGCGGGCGTCGACCATCGTGTGGCCGGCGCGGCCGACCCATTCGCGCAGTTCGCGCTTGGAGGCGGGGTCGGTGCTGCGGATAGCTATCAGGCCACCCGGCTGAATCTGGTCCATCTCCTCCAGCAGTTTCACAAAGCCCGAGGCACAATCACTGCCACGATTATCCAGCGTCCGATCGGGGACGAGGGCATCGACATTGACGGAATCAGTCATCGTGGAATCAAGCGTACTCATAACGTTTCTCCTTCCGGGGTCGGTCCGGAATCAAATAGTCTCCGGTCGGGATCATTCGTGTCCGTATAAATCGTCCAGCTTGCACATGCCGGAGATGGGCGAGCAAGCGCGCCACAGCGGGCAGGTCAGGAAGACGGCGACGAGGGCGATGATGAGGCCGATCTTGAACAGGATGATGTGACCGATGGACGTGTAGAGCAGCGCGTCGAGGCTGAGGCCCACATAGCGATAGGCCTGGATGAAGCCGGTGACGATCAACGTCGGCAGGAAGATGCGCACGACTACGCGGAACCGCTCCAACTGGCGGCCGGCAGCCACGACGACCTGAATGGAGAGCGTCTGGCGCGCCGCGGGCACGGCGATGAAGATGTTCCAGAAAGCGCCGCCCAGCCACAGGCTGAAGGCCGACAGATGCAGCCAGCGAATCAGCAACGGCCAGGCCGCGGCCCCCTGGGACAGCAACACGTCGAAGTACGCCTGGAAGAACAGGTCGATCACAAACAGCACGACCAGCAAGCGGGCCATCGGTTGTTCGGCATAGGGCGCGTCCGCTCGACGAATATATAGCTCGTGGAGCGTGATCATAATGATCGATGACAACAGCGTCGCCTCAATCCATAGCGGCCAGCTCACGCCGAGACGGCTGAACTGGATCAGGTCGACCGCGCCGGTGATGGCGAAGATCGCCAGGGTCACCCAGGTGATATGGCGAAAGCGCTGGAATTGGGCCACAGCAAACGAGCGAACCTCGGCGTAGCGAGCCGGCTTCTTGTCGGGATCATCCGCGGCCTTGGCCAGGAAACCTTTCCACATATAGCCGCCGGCCATAAGGCCCAGCGCGTACAGATGGACCCAGCGGACAGCCACCCAGGGCAGGTCGGATACGCCGTGGGTGCTCATGGTCAGCCACGCGCCAACCATCGACGCCAGCGTGATAATCGTCAGGGCCACCTTCGGCAAAGCGTATTTATCGAGCAGCTTGGTCGAGGTGGACGGCAAAATGGAGGTCGGGATCGGCTCCGACACCGATGGGCCGACCTTCTGCGGAAGTGGATGTGTACTCTGCATAACGAATTCCTTCTGAATAAATTAAATAAGCCCCAGCTCGGCAAGCCCTTCGTCGGAAATCATCGTCGGGTCCCAACGCGGTTCCCAGACAAGGTTGACGTCTACGCCAGTCAGGCCGGGGATCGACTGGAACAGCGTCTCCTCGATGTCCTGGGCAAATGTGGCGTGCATGGGGCAGCCGGGGGTGGTCAGGGTCATGGTGATGAAGACCTTGCCCTCGTCATTGAAAGATACCTGGTAGACGAGGCCCAGGTCGATGATATTAATACCCAATTCGGGGTCAATGACGCTATGAAGGGCGCTATTGATCAGGTCCTCGGAGAGGAAATGGCTAACAAGACTGGTGTCCTGGGTTGAATCAAGCATGCGGCAATATCCTGCTACGGATTTTTGTAAACAGGATAGTCGATATGGCGGCCGGAGGCCTTGACGCAGATCAAGTAGAGTGACGAGTTACGAATTACGAGTGACGAGTTCCGCTCGTTTCGATACAGGACAATCTTGTTGGTGCGTCCCTATTGATGCTATGTCAATTCTGGTGGGCGAGGCTGCGGCCGGACATAGATGCAGGCCGCGACCGCTAAAGGGCACAATGATGGGTTTATTCAAGATTGGCTATGCGAAGGGGTTTCTTACATACGCCATTTACAGATCTGATCTGCGCCCATCCGCGTCATCCGCGTTCCATTCTTCACTCGCCGCTCGTAACTCAAACCAGCGCCGACAATTCGTCCCAACGCTCCAGATAGCGGGCCAGGTGAGCGCGGCCGCCGTCGATCTGGCGCCGGATCAGGCCGCGGAGGAGGGTTTGTTCGGCGACGTACTGGTCGTCGGAGAAGAAGCCGGCGAAATGGGCGGTGCGCAGCCAGACGAGGTAGGTCGTCAGCGCGTCGAATTCATTGTAGTCGACGATGGCGCGTATGTCGCCGGCCAGCCACAGGTCGATGACGTTGTCGCCGGCCGTGCCCATCTTGCCGGGGATGCCGCAGGCGGAGGCGAACTCATGCAGGCTGGGCGTGGCCTTGCCCCAGCCGCCGACGACTTCTTTCAGGTCGATGTGGGCCTCGTTGTATTTGTTGAAGTAGTCGTAGCCTTCCCAGGATTTTTCCGGCCGGCGACACAATCCGGCGGCGGTGATGCCGTTGACGATGCCGCGCTGGATCAGGATGGGCAGGTCGGCCTCACGGGAATTGAATCCGACCAGTTGCGGCCGCTCGCGGGAGCCTTCCAGACCGTGCAGAAAACGGCCGATCAGCTCGTCCTCGGACATGGGGCCGTTCCAGGACTTATCGGGCAGCGAGTGGAGGATAAGAGTGACGCGGCCGTCTTCGTACACCTGACGCAGCACGGCGGCCACGGAGACGACCCGGCACAACATGGTCTTGAGGTACGGCCGTGGGTTCTCGTCGGTCGCCCCGCCCCGCTCCCACATGACCCGGTACACCTCCTCATCGGGCGTGCCGGCCGGCAGGTTGTAGGCGCGGCGGCCGCTGGCGGCATCGGGCACCCATTCGAGGTCGAACGCCCAGACATTGTTGGCGACGGTACGAAACATGATGTTGCCTCCTGAACGGGATCGATTGTAGCCGTGGGGAGCGCGGCGGGCGAATTGTGGGGTGACGA
>WBZO01005219.1_pt1 | contig 13065 bp, 9 predicted proteins | sample 5204261 | NCBI WGS metagenome assembly WBZO01 (sample SAMN12412400, study PRJNA552823) | activated sludge metagenome | isolation source: activated sludge from anammox sidestream of wastewater treatment plant... | place: USA: North Carolina | collected 2017-09
CTCGGCGACGCCGACGCGATGATCTGCGGCCTGGTGGGAACGTACGAGACGCACCTGGAGCGCATCCACAACATCCTGGGCCACGCCGCGGGTGCGAAACAGTACGCCGCCCTGAACGCCGTGATGCCCTCTTCCACCGTCAATATGCCCCCCCCAAACAGCTTGTTCGCCTGTGTGCTGAAGGTAATCGAATCGGATAGGACCTCCGCGGCCTGGCCATCCGCTATCACCTCGCCGTCCGCCAGCAGAACGACACGGTCCGCCAGACGCGCCGCCAGTTCGACATCATGGCTGGCCAGTATAATGGTTGCGCCCTCACGAGCCCTCCGCCGCAAGTTGCCAACGAGCAACTCCTTGGTCTCATGGTCCATGCCTCGGGTTGGCTCATCCAGCAATATCAATCTGGGCTTCCCCGCGAGCATGGCCCCGATAGCAAGCCGTTGCCGTTCGCCGACACTCAGGTCCCACGGATGCCGTTCCGCCACGTCCTGAAGCCGCCACTCTTCCAGTGCCTCGTCAACGCTCCCCTGCCTCCCGGTACCGGAGAGAACGTCCTGTATCTCCTTCCTCGCCCGGTCCTTGTAGACCATTGAACCGGGATTCTGCGACAGGAAGGCCAGGTCGCGGTAGAGCTGGCGCCTGGAGACGCCGGAAAGGTCGAGCTCACCCTTATCTGGTGTGTGAAGGCCCGCTATTACTCGCAGGAGAGTCGTCTTACCCGCTCCATTCCTGCCCATCAACCCGATGATCTCCCCCTGGCGGATGTCCAGAGAGATGCCCCTCAACGCCGCAAAGCCGTCGAAGTTCACCGCTACACCCCTAAGCCTTACAAACGCCTCGCCGGTGGACAGTGCGGGAGAAATGCCTGCCGGCTGAGTCGATTGCCGCCTTCCCGCGAACTTCCGGGCCTCGGCGACAGAGAGAGGCAGAGGCGACCAACCGAGGGCGCGGCCGATGGCGCTGACCGGAGGAGGCCAGGGCCACTCCGATATCGCCGCTCGCACGTCTCGCATCTCGACCCCGCCGTTACCACTGACCTCCATTACTCGATCGGCATACTGTATCAACCGTTCGAGCCGGTGTTCGGCAACGATGATGGTAAGGCCCGCGTCCGCCCTGAGGCTGTTCAATACGCTGAAAAGGTCCTCGGCGGCCTGCGGGTCGAGCTGGGACGTTGGCTCATCCAGAAGCAAGACGCGGGGCTGCATTGTGAGCACGGAGGCGATGGCCACCCGCTGAAGCTCGCCTCCGGAGAGCGTGTTTGTGAAGCGCCCCTTTAGTTGGGCGATGCCCAGGGCGTCCAGCGCCTCCTCCAGACGTTTCCGCACCAGGGTTTGCGGCGCTCCCAAATTTTCCAGTCCGAAGGCTATTTCGTCTTCGACAGTCCTGGCCACTGTCTGCGCTTCGGGGTCCTGGAACACCATCCCCACCACATGGGCCATCTCTCGCGGCTGCCGCTCCCGCGTATCGGCGCCCGCTACGCAAACATGCCCTTCGAAGCGGCCGCCATGAAAGTGCGGGACGAGCCCGTTTAGACATCGCAGTAGGGTAGACTTCCCGCTGCCGGAAGGCCCGATCATCAGCGCCATCTCCCCCTCTTCGACGGCGAAAGTCACATCGCGCAGGACCTGCCGGGAGGAGCCCCCGTAAGTGAAGCCAAGTCCGGCTGCACGGATAATGGCGGGCGCTCTCATCTTTCGCCGTTTCCCAGGGCCGGCGCAAGCAACATCAGGCAGGCTCCCGCTGCCAGGGGATGGTACGAAGGCCAGGCCACATCCGGAAAGGGAAGATAGGACAGCTCGCCAGAGCCGTTCACGCGCAGGAAGACGAATATGGCCAGCGCGGCGACAGCGCCCCCGATGGCGGCAAGATCACCGAGCGAGGGCGATGGCCCACTGGGGCGCACAGCCTTAGATCTCGCGTTCTGGCGTAGCAGCACGACCAGGAGCCCCGCGCCTCCGAGCGCGAGGAGCGATAAGGCTGTCAGGTGCAGACCGCTATAGTAGTAGGCGAAGGCCCCAACGGCGGCTAGTGTCACCGCCGCGACCCCCGCAAAACCCTCATACGCTTTCACTTCAACCCCAATACGGCCGAAGCCACGGGCATCGAGCGATTCGGCGCGCTGGACCGATCGCTCCAGGGCATCGGTAAGCAACGGCAGGGCGATCGCCGGAAACGACCGAAAGGCGGACCGGGGGTACCCCCGAACGAGGCGCGCCTCCCGCAAGGTTTGCGCGCGGGATAGGGTAGCCGGGACCAGCATAAGCCCGATGCTGCAGATCAGCCCAACCTGCGCGAGACCGGCGGGAAGATGCTTGAGCAGACGGAAGTGGTCTACGCCGGCGTTGAAAGCCGCGACCAGGGCGAGGATAGCGCCGAGACTGGCAGCCCTGCCAAGGGCGTAGACAAAGGACTCTGCAGTCACCGTTCCGCCGAAGGTAACGCCCCCGAGCCATCGGGGGAACGAGAGCGAAGGCAGGCTGAACATCTCTGTATTGCCCGAACTCCCCATTACCAGGTTCAGGGGTACGGTCAGTAGCGCGAACAGCAGGCCCAACAAGAGGAGGTAGTCCAGAGGCTGAGGGCCCCGGGATCGTCCCGAGAAGTAGACAAGCAAGCCGCAGAGGGCGATGGTGACCGTATGAAGCGGGTTAGAGGTCAGGAAGACCATGATGAGCGCGCAGGCCAGCCACACCCCCCAGGACAGGGGGTGTAGGCTAGCGTGAACATCCCGCCGCGCGCGCTGACCCATAAGGCTATCGCCTCGAGTTCCTCCGGCTAGCGACTCTCGCCGCTCCCCCAATCAGAGCGACCCCGGCGCTCAAAAGAAGAATCGAAAGCGGGAGGTCCTCACTCCTATCTGCTCCCCCACCCGTCGCTGGCAATGCCTGGGCCGTCGCACTGGCAGCCGGCGCGGGGGATTGGGAGGGGGTTGGAGTTGCGGACGGCGCAGATGCAGCCGTAGTGGTTGGCGCCGGCGCGCTTGTAGCAGTCGGGCTCGGGCTGGGGACCGGCGAAAGTGTAGCCTGGGAAAGGGTCATGGGGAATGGCCTGAGCATCAGGGCGGGCAGAGCCTGGTAGCTGGCGAAAGGGCTGTCTTCGCCGAAGAACTGGAAGGCTCCGGTCGAGGGATTCTGGAAAGAAAGGAGCGCCGGCAGCGGCGCCTTTCCAGCGCCCAGGTCCCATTCCCCGCCCTCCGCCGGGTCTTCCCCAACCGCAGCGATGGCCTGAATCACGAAGGCGGTAGAGTTGGGATCGGAATCGCCCGGGGGCGCGAATGTGAAACCGCCGTCAGATGTCTGAGCAGAGCGAAGATAGGCCAGAGCTGCGGTTATAGACGCATCGCTCGCAGGCACACCGCTCGCAACGAGCGCCTGCACAGCGAGAGATGTCGTGTTGGTGTCCGAATCTCCGGACGTGGAGAAAGCGAATCCGCCATCCGGGGACTGGGCTGCTTCGAGAAACGTCAGAGCGGCCGGAGGCACGGGTCTGTCCAGCCCGGCCTGGGCCAATATGAAGAACGACTGAGCGAAGATGTCGTCGCCGTACTTGCCGGTAACGTCGTCGTAATAGCCCTCCATCTTTGCCATCAGGTCAACCCCGCCGAACGCTGCCGCGTCCAGCCCCATTCCTGCTACACCGAGGGCGAGTTTGGCCGCACCGCCTGCTGTTTCGCTGTAAGCCACAGCCTGGCTGGACAGGTAGTCCCTTGGCGACTTCCCGTTGTTAGTCACGTCTTTGGGGTCGATACCGGCGGAGATCAGGGCAAAAGTGGCGTCCAGGCTCGCGCCGGTATCCGAATCGGCGGCGAAGGAAGGAAAGCCTCCATCAGAGTTCTGTAGAGAGCGAACGAATTCTGCGACCTTAGCGACCGCTTCCGTACTGCTCGCCGCCGAGGAAGGCGAGGGTCCAGCCATGAACAGCAAGCAGGCGACAAGGACAAGCGATAGCGTCTTGAACAAATGGACTTCCTTTCAAGAAAAAGGCGGCTGAAAGGGATAAAAAAACCCCGTCTTATGCGAACGGGGCTGCAATCAGTGGCGACCGCGCATCAATCCTGCTCCTTTCACGCGAAGGGCGTCGGATTCGCTCGAAGCAGGTATCCTGGCTCGTCCCTGCCGGGACTTACAGCTGCGCGACAGCGCCGGACTCTCACCGGCTTCCCCTGCTTGGGCCCTCGCTTCCGGGCTCGGGCCACTTCAAGCGGATCAGTTCAATATGTACGTACGATATGCGGCAACCGGCGAGCCGTCAAGACCGCTGTTACGCTACGTGCATGCTAGGGCGTAACCCATGGGCTCTTCCATATTCCATTCCGCGCGTCCCATTCCGCGCGTCGCGAGCGCACGCCAAGATCGCAGTAGTTCTACTTAAGCCGCTGCCATCTCCAATTCCAAGAGATTTCTACCCTACCCTCAAGGACCTCAACCGCAAGGTCGTCAAAACCGCCCCTTTCGGCGCAGCCCAGACAGGGCGACAGGCCGTAGCAGAGAAAGGTCCTTCCCCCCGGATCATGCTCGTAGCAGCGCGCCCAACCTTCCTTATCGTCAGCCTCGAAACAACGGGCCGTGACGTCGTTGCCGTTCACTGTCACCCGGTCAACCAAATACGCACTCTCATCACCAACTGCTATTCTCATCTCGGCCTCCGTTCGACGCAACGAAGCGTCCTCTTGAGGAGATCGCGGGCGCTCCATTTGCGGACTCCAAGGGTTCCGTGACCCGGCTCTGTAACGAGCGCCGCCGGCTATCGTCTAGCTTGTCGAGGTTATGCTACTCTCTCAGCAAATGACGCCTTGTAAGTCAAAAAAGTCGGCTCCGGACGTACCGAGCATTTCCCCCTCGCCGCCGCCGTCAGGTCCGTAATACGAGAAGTGCTTTTGGCGATCGCCCATCCCCGAAAGGCCCCTGACGCCCGCTCCCATTACCTGACATGCGCATAAGAAACTGGGACCTCCTCCTCATAGAGATCTCCGTGCTGGCGCTCGCGGCTGTGGTCATCCTCGCGCCTTCACTCGTTGCGCTCCGCGTCGCGTTAGGAATCCCAGCCGTCTTGTTCTTCCCCGGCTACTGTTTGCTGGCCGCGCTTTTCCCCGCGAAGGATGGCTTGCCTCCCGTCGAGCGAGTATCGCTTGCGTTCGCCCTCAGTATCGCGGTCGTGCCGATGGTTGGTATGGCCCTGAACTACTCTCCATGGGGAATCCGGCTCGATCCCATCCTGGCCTCTCTTGCGCTCCTGATCACACTTCTTTCAAGCCTCGCCTATTGGCGGAGAAGAGCCACACCAGCTGATCAAGAGTTCGCTTTCGCCGTAAGCGTCGCGCCGGCAAACCTGAGACACTATCCCTTGCGATGGCTTTTCGCCGGGTCCGTGGCGCTTGCAGCCGCCGGGTTATTTGCCGCGATGTACTTCGCCGCCACATCCGGTAATCAGGGCGGGAAGTCTACGGAGTTCTATGTCCTGGGAACAGGCGGAGAGGCCACCAGCTACCCGCGCGAGGGGTCCGTCGGTGAGGAGATGGCGCTTCTCCTCCGAATAGTCAATCATGAGTCAAGGACGGTGCGGTACCGGATAATGATAGAGGCTGAAGGGGAGAAGCTTGCCGGGAAGGATAAAATCGAGTTGGGCGATGAACGAACATGGGAGGAGGAGGTGAGATTCACACCCAAAACCGAGGGCCAGCGCCAGGCGATCGATCTCTTGCTGTTCAAGGACACGGAAAGCGACGTCTATCGCTCCCTCCGGCTGTGGATCGACGTGAAATCGAGTCCGCTCGCGTCGACGTCCGCTGGGGCGGCGATTATCCCCTCCTCAGGGGCCTCGCCCACACCGGCCGCCGGTCCGACGCCAGCCCCCACTGCAACGCCCGGCCCAACACAAGAGCCGTCGCTGCCTACTCCTGGCGCCTCTCGAGTCGCCTCCACAACCCATCTGGTCATGCCGGGAGAGACCCTTGACCAAATCGCGACCATCTACGGCATCCCTGCCGGAGTTCTCGCGACCTTTAACCACCTCGAAAATCCCGATCTCATCTACTCCGGTCAGACGCTCCTCATTCCCGATGTCTCTCCCTGACCTCGGCCGCGGTGGGAAAGGGGAGCGATGCTTCTAGCCGGCCATATCGGGTATACCGCCGGCGCCGGTTGGGTGGCCGAGAAGACCGGCATCCGGCGTTTCATCGACTTCCGGCTTCTGGCCTTCATGGCCCTCTTTCCGGACCTGGTCGACCGGCTCATCTACGCCTTCATAGTTCCCAGCGCCGAGGGTGGCCGCCTGATTGCTCATACTCTGCTGTTTAACGTCATCCTCACGATTGGGCTTATCCTTGTCCGGCGGCGCTACTGGATATATGGCCTCGCCTCGCTTGGTCATCTGCTTCTTGACGCCCATGGGCTCAAGCTGGAGCACGCCTTCTGGCCGTTCCTCGGCGCGGACCTCTCCCATATAGGTTTGACCGGCGGAGCAGCCGAGTCCTACAGCGATCAAGTGAGCGGAAGGGTCAGAGAGATAGCGGGTACCTATGGCGAAGCCGGCTTAAGGGCCGTCCTTTACGAGGCCGGGGGCCTTGCCATACTAATCTTCCTGGCGTGGCGCGAACGCCTTTACAGACGCCAGCGCCTGTTGGTACTTCTCCTGTCCGGCAACCTTCACCGAGGCCGGAAGGAAGGACGGGCGGGCATCGAAAGGCCGCAGATGAAGACAGGGCGGCGCTCGGAGCGAGATAAGAAGCAGGCCTCCGAGGAATCGGCCTGACAGGAGAAACAGCCTTTGGCTCGCTGCCTAATATTGCATAAGCTCTCAGAGTGAGCGAGTAAGACCGGCGTATACCGCTCATGCTGAACCCCTTTCCGTCTGCTACGATAGCTAACGCATGGCTCCTTCAACACATTCCGCAAGTCCCGGACAAGCAGGTTCAGAAGAGGCTCAGTCCCTCATTCGCAACTTCTGTATCATCGCGCACATCGATCATGGCAAGTCGACGCTGGCCGACCGGATGCTCGAGATTACCGAGGCTGTGCCCCGGCGCCAGATGGCAAACCAGTTCCTCGACCAGATGGATCTGGAACGAGAGCGGGGCATCACAATCAAGGCCACGGCCGTGCGTATGGACTACCAGAGCCCGGACGGACACACTTACGAACTGAACCTCATCGACACCCCCGGGCACGTGGACTTCACATACGAAGTATCTCGCGCGCTCGCCGCCTGTGAGGGGGCTCTTCTTGTGGTAGACGCTTCCCAGGGGATCGAAGCTCAGACCCTGGCCAACGCCTACCTGGCCCTGGAACACGACCTCCACATCATTCCCGTGGTCAACAAGATCGACCTACCCAACGCCGAGCCTGAACGTGTGGCCCAGGAGCTCGTGGACGTCATCGGCTTTGCTCAGGACGAGGTACTGTTCGTCTCCGCGAAGGAGGGCGTGGGTGTCCCCGGCCTGCTGGAGGCGGTCGTCCGGCGCGTTCCCGCCCCTTCCGGAAACCCTCAGTCCCGCCTCCGCGCCCTTATCTTCGACTCGAAGTACGACCCCTACAAAGGGGTGATCGCCTACCTGCGGGTCATCGACGGCGGCCTCTCGGCTCGCCGCAAGCTCCGCCTCATGGCTACCCACCGTCCGGTCGAACCTCTGGAGGTGGGCGTGTTCCGCCCTGCCCTTAGCCCGTCCCCAGATCTCTTGACAGGTGAAGTGGGCTACGTCGCCACTGGTCTCAAGACCGTCCGCGATTGCCGGGTGGGCGACACCATAACCGAAGACGATTTGCCGGCCGAACAGGCCCTGCCTGGCTATCAGCCTGCCAAGCCCATGGTTTTCGCTGGTCTCTATCCCGCCAATGCCGAAGACTACGACATCCTCCGCGACGCCCTGGAGAAGCTCCAGTTGAACGACGCCGCCCTGCAGTACCAGCCTGAGTCCTCGGTGGCGCTCGGTCCCGGTTTTCGCTGCGGGTTCCTCGGCCTTCTCCACATGGACATCGTCCAGGAACGGCTCGAACGCGAATACGACCTTGATATCCTGGCCACGTCCCCCTCTGTGGAGTACCTGATCGAGTTGACGGACGGGACGGTGCTGGAAATCGAGTCGCCCGCCGATATGCCCGAAGCCAGTCGCATCGCTGAGGTGAGGGAGCCCTGGATGAATGTCTCCGTCGTAATGCCGGACCGTTACATTGGCACGATAATGGAGCTTGTCACGGGGCGGCGCGGCGAGTTCGTGAAGATGGACTACCTGGAGCACGGGACAGCGGTCCAATCCGGCGAGCGCCGCGTCCTCCTGGAGTACCGCATGCCCTTATCCGAGATGCTTGTCGACTTCTACGATCAACTGAAGTCGCGGACCCAGGGCTACGCCAGCATGGACTACGGCTTTGCCGACTACCGGCCGGAGCGGCTTGTCAAGCTGGACATCCTGGTGAACAACGTCCCCGTCGATGCTCTCAGTATTCTCGTACACTCGGACAAGGCCCAGCAGCAGGGCCGCGCCGTGGTGGAGAGATTGCGCTCGCTTATCCCCCGCCAAATGTTCGAGGTGCCCGTCCAGGCAGCCATCGGCGGGCGGATCGTAGCCCGAGAGACCGTCCGCGCTTTGCGCAAGAACGTCCTCGCCAAGTGCTACGGCGGCGATGTTACTCGAAAACGCAAGCTGTTGGAGAAACAGCGGGAGGGCAAGCGCCGGCTGAAGCGCGTGGGAAACGTGGACATACCTCAGGAAGCCTTCATGTCCCTCCTGCGGATGGCCAAGTAGAGGAATTCGGACTCGGAAGCCTTCCTTCCCCTTCCCAAGACCGGTTGAGAGCTTACACTTTATCTGCCCCCCTGAGTAGACGCGCTACCTTCTTCCCTGCTTGATCGCCCCCGAAGCCCACCAGTCCCTGGCGCCCTGTCCAATGGTTCTTTGGCATGCCCGTGAAAGGGGGCCATCAGGCGGCTTTACGCGCCAGTTAGGAGCCAGCGCACGACAAGCTGCATGCATCGCGATCCGCTTCCTCCGGAGGGTTATAATAGTCTTGAGAGGTATATTGGTGAGGATCAAAGATTGATAGGAGGTCGAAAATGAGGTCGAGTGTCGCTACTAAACCGAATATCGGGCTCAGGGAGGAGGGTCTTACCGAGATCGGGCGAAACCTGAACCGGCTGTTGTCCGACGAGTACGTACTCTATACCAAGACCAGAAATTTCCACTGGAACGTGACCGGCCCCCGGTTCGCCCCGCTTCATGCGTTCTTCCAGGAGCAGTATGAGCAACTGAATGAGGTGATAGATGAAGTTGCGGAGCGGTGCCGCGCTCTGGGAGAGTTCGCTTTCGGCAGCCTGAAAGAGTTCCTGGACAATGCACGGCTCCACGAATATCCGGGACAGCAGATGGAGTCGATGCGGATGATCTCTAGCCTGATGGAGGACCACGAATCCACCATTCGCAACCTGCGTTCCGATATTGAAGCCTGCGACCGGCATCATGATGAGGGGACAAGCAACTTCCTGGCCGAGGTCCTGATGAAGCACGAGAAGATGGCCTGGATGCTGCGAGCCAATCTCGAAGGACAGTAGTCCCTCACTGCCCAATATTCTCAGCGAACGCCGCCAACGACAGATGAACTATACTGGCGGCTTTCGCCTCATCGTCAGGCTCTTGCTGCCTCGCGCTCCTTTTGCGCCGCTTCGATGATCTTCTGGGCGATGTGCGCCGGTACTTCTTCATAGTGCGAGAAGGTCATTGAGTAGAAGCCACGGGCCTGGGTCATGGAGCGGAGGTCGGCGGAGTAGCGCTGTACTTCCGCAAGCGGGGCCTGAGCCTCGATGATTGTCATGCTCCCGGACGGGATCATTCCCAGCACCCTGGCTCGCTTGGCGTTCAGGTCGCTGATGACATCGCCGGTGTTAGCTTCGGGCGCGGTTATCTTCATGTCCATGACAGGTTCCAGCAGAACAGGCTGGGCGTCCTGCGCCCCCTTCTTCACCGCTTGAGAAGAGGCGAGCTTGAAGGCGATGTCCGAGGAATCGACCGGGTGCTCCTTTCCATCGACCAGGGTGACCTTCACATCTACCAGCGGGTAGTGCGCCAGCACGCCTTCCTGGGAGGCCTCCGCCACGCCCTTTTCAACCGAGCCGACGTATTGCTTGGGAACGACCCCGCCGACGGTCTTGTTGTCGAACACGACCCCCTGCCCTCTCGGCAGTGGCTCGACAGTCACGACCACGCGGGCATACTGGCCGTGTCCCCCCGTTTGCTTCTTATGGGTATACTCAGCCTGGGCGCGGCCTGCAACCGTTTCCCTGTACGGCACTTTGGGCATGGCCATCTCCAGGTCGACGCCGAACTTGCGCCGGATCTTCTCCAGGGCCACCTCTACGTGGGAATCGCCGAGGCCGGAGAGGATCGTCTCCGCGGTCTCAGTGTTGCGCTCCAGCCTCAGGCTCGGGTCCTCCTCGACGATCCGCTGCAGAGCTACGCCCATCTTGTCCAGGTCGGCCTTGGTCTTCGGAAACACGGCGGCGCTGAATGCCGGTTCGGGCAGCGATATCAGCGGCAGAGTCAGCGGCTTCTCACGGCTGCAAAGGGTATGCCCTGTCTGCGTCTCCGCCAGCTTGGCAACGCTGCCGATGTCGCCTGCTATCACCTGCGGCGTCTGCTCCTGGCTCTTTCCGCTTATATGGTATACAGGCCCGACACGCTCCGCGACCTGCTTGTTGGCGTTCCAGACCTGGGAATCCGCCTTGAGGCTGCCTGCGAACACGCGGAAGTAGGTCAGGCGACCCACATAGGGGTCAGCGGAGGTCTTGAAGACTAGTGCGGCCAGAGGCGCCTGAGGGTCTGGCTGGAGAGCATCGCCATTAATCTGGAGGGGGCGGCTCGATGGCGAAGGGAAGGCCTCGACGATAGTGTCCAGGAGCCTCCGCGCACCGAGCGACTTGCTGGCGGCGCCAGCCATCACCGGGACGATGCTCCCTCCGCTGACGCCGATCCGGAGCCCACGCGCCAGTTCGTCAGGCGAGAGGCTTTCGCCCTCCAGATATTTCGTGATCAGCTCGTCGTCTGTCTCGGCGATAGCCTCCACCAATTTCTCGCGGAGTTGGTCGATCTGGGCGGTCATTTCGGCCGGCGGGTCCTGCTCTTCACCCTTGTCGCCAATGTAAGCCTTGAGACTGAGGAGGTCCACGACGCCCTTGAAGCTCTGCGACGAGCCGATAGGAATTTGCAGGGCCAGGCATTTCTGGCCCCACAGCGCTTGCACCTGCGAAAGCACCCCAAAGAAGTCCACATTCTCCCGGTCCATGCGGTTGACGAAGATCGCTCTGGGCAAGTCCAGCTCGTCCGCGAACTGCCAGGCGAATTCGGCGCCCACCTGAACGCCTGAAGCGGCGTCGATCGTGATGAGGGCGAGCTCAACTGCCCTCAGTCCGCACTTCACCTCTCCCATAAAATCCGTATACCCGGGAGTATCGACTATATTTATCTTGTGGTCCGACCACTCCAGAGGCAGGACGGAAAGGTTAACGCTGAACCCGCGTTTATGCTCGTCCGGGTCCCAGTCGCTGACGGTCGTCCCGTCTTCGACCTTACCCAGGCGGTTCGTCGCGCCGGCAGTGAAGAGAAGGGCTTCGGAAAGCGAGGTCTTGCCGGCGCCGCTGTGCCCGATAAAGGCGAGGTTGCGTATCTTCTCCGGTGGGTATTCTTTCATAAGTCCGAAATCCTCTCCTCTCAGTGTCCCGCGCAAGGCGATTGTATCGTAGGGCTTTCTGGGGGAGCAACCCGATTTCGGGTGTTGCTGTAGCCACCATTTGTCTGGGCCTGCCGAGAGAATGGGCGGATTTGGAGCGTATGGTAAAGGGCGAGGCCAATAGCTAGAATTGGCCCGACCGTTGAGGTTCGGCCCGACCCGGATATGTTGAAACCGAGGATGTCGTGGCGGCAACGACTGGCCAGCCTGGCGCTGGCGGGTGCAGTCCTGATCTTCGCCGACCGCATATTAGGGATAGAAGGCAGCTTCCCCTTCCAGCTTCCGACACCCCCGCCCGCGCCCTCGGCCTCGCCGACGCCCTCGCCTACACCTTCGAGTCCGGCTCAAGAAGCTTAGAGCTTGTAAGTTTATTAGAGATCCAAGAAATCTCACCTCATCATCCACACCTATTCGAGTGAGAGCCCGGAGAACTGTCATTCCGAGAAGCCCTGCGACGAGGAATCTGGGGTGGAGAGGTAGTAAAGGGAAGTCTATCTTGCCCTCGTCCTCCAGATTCCTCGTATACGCTCGGAATGTTTCCTCCGGCCCGAATTTTAGCGCCTTGCCAGACGGAATTACACTAGCCTCCCAGGGGCAAGGGATCTTTCCAAAACTGGAGGAAATGTCCCCTTATCCGTATCCTGAGTAATGCGCAGATACTGGCGCTCAGGAATCCAGAGGCTATAATCCTAACGGACATAGAGCGGGTGTGTTAAAATAGCTATGCGCTTCGTTTATTCATGCGGTTTCTTCTCTGGAGGCATGATGCCTCACTGGCGAGTCTGTGGAAGCAAAACGTGGCCGCCCGCCAGCCTTTCTGCGGGAATCTTTATAGTAGGAGCTTGCCGTGCCTAAAGATGATTTTGTGATCCGGATCGGTGGCGATACAGCCGTCGGAGGGGTGATAAGCACCGGCGAAAACTTCAACCTCGCCGCCGCCCGCCTCGGTTTCCGGACGTTCACCTTCCGGACCTACCCGGCCGAGATCAAAGGCGGACACGCCTGGTACCAGATCCGGATATCCAGCCGTCCCGTCGTTTCTATAGGCGACGGATGCGACGTCCTTATCGCTTTCGACCAGGAGGCGTACAACCTCCATCGCGGAGACATGAATGAGGGTTCCGTCCTCATTTACGACTCAGACCTGGTAAAGCCGGAGGACGGCAAGGCTGAGGTAAAGTATGGCATCCCCTTCCAGAAAATCGCGCGGCAGGAACTGGACTTCGTGCGCGGGACTAACGTACTCATTCAGGGGGTCATGGCAGGCCTGTTCGGCCTGGCGCCCAGTTCTCTTGAAGAACTGGTAAAGACCCGCTACAAGAGGCGCGCTGAACTTCTGGACAAGAAC
>WBZO01003664.1_pt1 | contig 13064 bp, 15 predicted proteins | sample 5204261 | NCBI WGS metagenome assembly WBZO01 (sample SAMN12412400, study PRJNA552823) | activated sludge metagenome | isolation source: activated sludge from anammox sidestream of wastewater treatment plant... | place: USA: North Carolina | collected 2017-09
CCTAATTTATTGGGAATGGTAATGCCCCATTTCGAAGAAACATACCTGCCGTAAGGTGCTTTGTTTTTTAAAATAAAGGGAAGTAGCAACAATGCCAATCCAATCCATGCCCAAGCGGCAAGGCTTACATTTTGTGCCGTAAAATTCATGCCGGGAATAAGTGTGTTAAATTGCAGTTTCTGTCCATTCATTAAAGAGTTCATCTAAAAAGATGTTTTCTTCTTTAGTGATGGGTTTAGTGGCTTTTACCAATTGCACGGCAAAGTCTATTAAATCTAAGCGTTCTTCTTCGGTACTATCGTTGTAAAAATTGTCCATTGCTGTTTGGAAATGTTTCATGTATTCCTCTTTAGGTAATGCAGCAAGGAATTCTATTTCGGCATCTAAATCTACTTTTATGGGAAATTGCTCGGCAATGTATTGTGCAATTACCTTATCTTCTTGGAAAGTAAACTGTTCATCAACAGCAGAAAGAATCATGAGTAAATGATAGCCTGCAATTGGTTTATTTAGTTTCATGTTGGTCTGTTTTGCAAGCGAAATGTAGTGAAACAATTTTAGTCTTGCTACAAAAGTTACTTTTGCGTTTTCAAAATTTAGTAAATTATGATAGTGTACAATGTAACCGTAAAAATAGATTTGAATATAAACGATGTGTGGGTGCGTTACATGAAGGAAGATCACATTCCCCGAGTGTTGGCAACCGGATGTTTTACAGGGCATAAATTTTACCGTGTTGTAGAAGCCGACCAAAGCGATGGTATTACGTATGCCATTCAGTATTTTGCTAACAACATTGGTGATTATTTTACCTACCAAAACGAACATTCAAAAACGCTTCAGCAGGAAGTGAAGGATTTGTTTCCCGATAAATTTGTGGCGTTCCGAACGGTGCTAAAAGAAGTGTAGCGCCTAAGGTTTCTTTCTTTTCAGCAAAAAGTAAGTTGAGTTGTTTGAATTGTTGGGAGGTGTAAACTGTACCGGTTCCCAACCATTTTCTGCTATCCATTTTATGGCTGGAGTGGCATTGTCGTAATCGCGCGACCACTTGCCGTATTCCGAAGTAGATCCTTCAAAAACTACTTCTACTTTTTCTTGCGTGCTTAGTTCAATTTTGCAGCGCTCACCGGAAATTAAGTAGTAGCGCAGTACTGCATATTCTGTTTTTTCTTGTGCGGGGAGAAAGGTAAATGCCAAGCAAAAAAGCGGAATTAAAAAATAGTGTTTCATTCTAAGCATGTAAATTTTGTGCAAGCTAAAAACTAATCTTTTCAATTAAAACAATGGGTATAATTTTCTTTTTGTGGCATAAAGAAAATTAGGAACGGCTATGGTTCTTGGAGCTATTCGTATTTTATTTTGCGCTGGTAAATTACACCTTTAAGTTTTTCATTTTCTATTACTAGCAGTGAATTTTTATTGAGCGATTGCATGAGCATTTCTGCATCGGCAAGCAGCATTTGCGCGTGTGTGGTGGCGGGATTGGGTGTCATTATATCTTTTGCTGTAAGCTGGAAAAAAGATTGTTGTGGTGTTTTTGCCATTGCTCTGCGCAGGTCGCCATCGGTAATAATTCCAATTACGTTTTTATGTTCATCGGTAATTACGGTTAGCCCCAGTTGCCATTTGCCGATGGCATTTATTATTTCTTTTATATCGGCATGGAGCGGCAGTTGTGGCAGTGGTTCTGTTAGCATTTCATCGGCAACGGTACGCAGGAGTTTTCTTCCCAAATTTCCTCCGGGATGAAAGAGTGCAAAATCTTGTTCTTTAAAGTTGCGTAGCTTCATTAAAGTTACGGCAAGTGCATCGCCAATTACCAATGCTGCAACGGTAGAAGCTGTAGGCGCCAATTGCAGCGGGCAGGCTTCTTTTTCTACATGTGTATTAAAATGATAGTTGGAGTTTTTTGCTAAGGTAGAAGCCGGATTTCCGGTAAAGGAAATAATAACTACATGGTTTTTTTTAAGTGCTGGAATAAGTTTTAGTATTTCATCGGTTTCTCCGGAATTAGAAATGCAGAGTAGTATATCTTCGCTTTTTACCATGCCCAAATCGCCATGCAGCGCATCGGAAGTATGCATAAAAAAGCTGGGTGTGCCGGTGCTGGCAAAGGTGGCAGAAATCTTTTTTCCTATAATGCCGCTCTTTCCTAATCCCGAAACAATTACCCTGCCTTTGCATTGCAAAATTGCATTGGTGGCGGCTTCTAATTGTTCAAAATTTTGCTGTTGCAATGCTTGTATGGCATTTGCTTCGAGTGCAATTACTTCTCTAAAAATTTCTTGGATATTGTTCATTTAGTTGTTGCTTAACCAGGCTTGTGCTTTTTGCAATATTATATCGCTCTGCCAAACGTTTTCTATGTCGTTTAATTGCATAATTTCATCTAGTAACTTGCTTTGTTTTTTGCCACGCTCTTGCGCTTCGCTATAAGGAGTTTGGTTAAAAGTTACCATGCTGTATAGGGTTTGAAATTTATCAGGAAAAGCTTCGGCAATTCGCTTTTCGATTTTTAACCTAAGTTGAAAATCTGCTCTGCCGCTTAGGTCGCGCATTTCAATAAAGTTGTATAGCGCAAGATCGGCAATGGCATCGGCATTAGGTTTACGCGAATATTGAAATTCGTTTAGCACAGTTTCCCAATGTTGATTGTGTTTGGTAAGGAGTTCATCTAAGATGCGCACATCTTCAAAACCACAGTTCATGCCTTGCCCGTAAAACGGTACTACTGCGTGTGCAGCATCGCCAATAAGGCAAGTATTGTTTAGGTTCCACGGAAAGCATTTTACGGTAACTAAAGAGCCTGTAGGATTTTCAAAGAAGTCTTGCAGCAGTGTAGGCATTAGCGGAACGGCATCGGGGAAATGACGGTTGAAATAGTGTGTTACATCACTGGTTGTTTTCAATTGGTTGAAACCATTTTCGCCATTTAGAGGTGCAAATAGTGTGCAGGTAAATGAGCCGTCTAAATTAGGCAGTGCAATCATCATAAAACTTTCGCGCGGCCAAATGTGCAGCGCATTTTTTTCTATTTGATGGTTGCCGTTTAATGCGGGAATTACTAATTCTTTATAGCCATGGCTTTCGTGCTGTTGGCTGATATTAAAATTGTGTGTGCGTTGCATTTTATAGCGCACTTCGCTATAAGCACCTTCGGCAGCAAGCAGCACTTCAGGCAATATTCTTGTAATGGTTTTACTTTGGGTATCTTCAAAAATGGCCTCAGTGTTTTCAAAATTTACATCTATACAATGTTGGTTGAAATGAAAGGATACTCCTGCTTTTTCAGCCGCATCCATCAGCGTTTCGTTTAGTATGCCGCGGCTTACGCTGTAAATAGCCTGGCCTTCTTTGCCATAAGGTTGAAAAACTTTTTCGCCCGAAAGGTGATGTATAATTCTGCCACTCATGGGTAAGGCAATGGATTCTATTTCCTTTTTTAACCCAATGTTTTCGAGCGCGGCCCAACCGCGGTTGCTGAGTGCCAAGTTTATGGAGCGCCCTCCTGCATAGCCGCTTTTTCGAGAGTCGGATCTGCGTTCGTACACACTAACTTTATATTGCCGCTTGGCAAGGTAACACGCTAATAATGAACCCACCAAACCGGCACCTGAAATAGCAATTTGTTGTTGCATAACGTAATTTCTGCTATGCGATATTACATGAATTATTCAGCAAAAAGCACATGAAATTATTCGTGAAGAATGCGAACTTTGCTGCCATAAAATAAAGTAGCAGCAAACATGATTGCAGTAAAGAAATTTACATTTAATGCATTGAGCGAAAACACGTATGTATTGTTTAACGAAGCAAAGCAATGTGCCATCATAGATCCGGGATGCAATAATGAATTGGAGTGCAAAATCTTGGCAAGCTATATTAAACAAGAAGCGCTTACGCCAGTTGTGTTGCTCAATACACATTGCCATATAGATCATATTCCGGGCAATGCTTTTGTGGTGCAAAAGTATCAAGTGCCGTTAATGATACACGAGTTTGAATTGCCATTGATGCACGATGCTCCCAATTTTGGAAAATTTTTTGGCGTAAACTGCCCGCCTTCTCCGGAGCCTTCGGCATTTTTAAAAGAAGGCGATGTTGTAAACATTGGCAACGAACAGTTGAAGGTGTTGTTTACTCCGGGGCATTCGCCCGGCAGTATTTCGTTTTATAGCGAAAGCAACAACTTTATTGTTGCCGGAGACGTGCTGTTTTTAGGAAGTATCGGCAGATACGATTTGCCGGGAGCTAAAGGCGAAGATCTTTTTCATTCTATAGAAACACGTTTGCTAACACTACCTGATACCACTAAGGTTTTTTGCGGGCACGGTCCCGATACCACTATCGGTTATGAACGGAAAACAAATCCGTTTTTAAACCCGAAGTTTAGAGCGCAGTTGGGTTAAGAGAATCAAAACAGCGTTAAAACGGTTGTTGTTGTTGGCGGTATGTTTTTAATGAATAGTATCTTTGGTATTATTCAATTTTGCAGCAGGATATTGAGAATTATTATACAGAATTTGCCAATCAAAATTTCCGATTTTTTCTTCAAAAAAATGTGTTGGTTTGAAGGGTAAATAATGAAATACGTGCGCTTATGAACTTACATGAATTAAGAGAAAATTATAGCAAATACAGCTTAAACGAAACAGAGGTTAATACCAATCCTTTCAAACAATTTGAAGTGTGGTTTGGCGATGCCAAAAATGGTGCCATACGCGAACCCAATGCCATGACACTCGCTACTGCCACACATAGCGGAAAGCCATCGGCAAGAGTGGTGTTGCTAAAGGAAGTAAACCAAGAAGGCTTTGTTTTTTATACCAATTATTTAAGCCGAAAGGGAAAAGAAATAGGTGAAAATCCATACGCTACCATTCTGTTTTTTTGGGATGCTTTAGAGCGGCAGGTACGCATAGAAGGCATACTCAAAAAAGTAGATGAAGCTACATCTGAAGCATATTTTAATTCGCGCCCGCTCGAAAGCCGCATTGGTGCAATTGTTTCGGCACAAAGCACCGTAATTGAATCGGCACAAGTATTGGAAACATTATTTGAACAAACTAAAGCCGCAGGTAACATTGTGCGTCCAAAGCATTGGGGCGGTTATGTGTTGATGCCGGATTATTTTGAGTTTTGGCAAGGTCGCCCAGACCGCATTCACGATAGAATTGCTTACACACAAACTAAAAGTGAATGGTTAATTCAGCGGCTTGCACCTTAATAAATAGCCCGAAACCATTGCTACACAAGGCTTAGCGCTTTTAAATATCAACAGTTTGTAAAAGTATAGAAGCAAGCAAATTCAATTTAATTGTTTGATTTTCAGTATTTTACAGTATTTGCGTTGCCTTGTTTTTTACAAAAGCCTTAGTTATCAACACTTTCAGCGGCTGGGGGGCTTGCAATCGTTGATATACCTTGCTTCATTTGGGTTCACAACAGTTTTTTTCACTAATTAAAATCTTTAAGAAAATGAACAAAGGAGATTTAATCGACAAAATCGCGGCTGCTGCCGGAGTTACCAAAGCACAAGCAGGAGAAGCTTTGGATGCAGTATTATCAGGTATCGAAGGCACTTTGAAAAAAGGTGACAGAGTTACTTTAGTTGGTTTCGGAACTTTCTCTACCAGCAAACGTGCTGCTCGCAAAGGACGTAACCCACGCACCGGAAAAGAAATTAAAATCAAGGCTAAAACAGTTGTACGTTTCAAAGCCGGAAAACAACTAAGCGACAAAGTGAACAAATAATCACTTTGTGCTTGTTTGCTTTTAAAACGCCTCTGCTTTTGCGGGGGCGTTTTTATTTTTAGTACAATTGATAGAAAATGCCATGGGCATTCCATGAGCGTTTAAGGTGTATCATCATTTGCACGCTCTAATAAACTTGGCGATAGTGTTTTAGTAGTTTTAGCTCCCAACGCTTTTATTTTTTCTGCTCGCTTTACTAAGTTGCCGGTGCCGCTGTATAGTTTTTTCATGGCATCGTCATACGTACCTTTGGTATTGTTTAGTTGGGTTCCAACTTTTATGAGGTCTTCGGTAAAGGCTACAAATTTATCGTAAAGGTCTCCGGCTTGTTTGGCAATTTCTAAATGGTTTTTTGCAATATTTTCTTGCCGCCAAATGCTTGCTATGGTTCTTAAAACAGCAAGCAAAGTAGAAGCGCTTACCAATACAATTTTTTTATCGAAGGAATCTAAGAATAGTTCTTGATCGTGCTGTACGGCTAAAGAAAATGCAGGTTCTATGGGAATAAACATAAGCACAAAATCGGGGCTGCTGTTGCCATATAGTTGAGGGTAATTTTTTTCGCTTAATCCTTTCATGTGGTTGCGCAGCGATTGTATATGTTTCTTTAAAAACAGTATTTTTTCGTCTTCGTTTTCCGATGCCACAAAGCGCTCGTAGTCTATGAGCGAAACTTTTGAATCTATAATAATATTGCGGTTTTCGGGCAGGTGAATTACTACATCGGGCTGAAGACGTTTGCCATCATCGGTAACAAGCGATTCTTGAATGGTGTATTCTCTATCGCGCTGTAAACCGGAGCGCTCCAGCACGCGCTCTAAAATTACTTCGCCCCAGTTGCCTTGTGTTTTATTGTCGCCTTTTAGTGCGTTGGTAAGGTTTATGGCTTCTTTGCTCATTTGCAGGTTCAGCTCCTTTAGTTGTAGTATTTGCTGAATGAGTCCTGCGTTTTTCTCTAAACTTTCGCGATGAGTTTGCTCTACTTTTTGTTCAAATGCTTTTATTTTTTCGTTGAGCGGATGTAGTATTTCGCCTAGCTTCTCTTGGTTTTGCAAGGTGAATTTACGACTCTTATCTTCTAGGAGTTCATTGGCAATATTTTTAAATTCTGTTTTAAATTTTTCTTGCAATTGCTCTACTTCTTCTTTTTGTTGGGTTAGTTTTTCGTTTACATTTTCTAAGGTTGTTTTGGCAGTGGTTAGTTCTGTGTTTAGGTGTAAAACGGTTTTTCTTTCATCTTCTAAATGGGTGAGTGTTACTTTAACTTCTTCGGTTAAAAACTGTGTGCGCTCTTGCAATTTTCCTTTTTCTATTTCGAGGGTGTTTTTTAGTTGCATCAAAGTGTCGAAGTCTTGCTGCGAAACAGTTTCAGCTTCATTTTTTTTCCATTTAGAAAGCAAAAAGCCAATGGCAAAGCCGGCAAATAATCCAATAATTAAAAATGGTAATTGGCTCATGGCATGTAGTTAATGTGAAATTTTGGATGCACTTTTTTAGTAAAACTCTACATCATTTTGGTGCGCTTTAGCAGGAATGTTTGTAGGATTTGTTGGTAGTTGTTATTGATGTCGGCTTCTACAAATTCAATCTTGTATTGGCCGCATTTTAGTTTTAATTGCTTGTAGAAGTGCTGCATTTGACCGAGGTAAAAATCGCGCACTTCGCTTGGTTGCAATTTTAATTTTTCTCCGTTTTCTAAATCTACAAATTCATACGGGCGGTTTTCAAAATTAAAATCCAGTTCTTTCTGTTTGTCGGCAACATGAAAGAGAATTACTTCGTGTTTATTGTATTTAAGATGTTGTAAGGCGTTAAACAATTCTTCATCGTTTTCGCTGTCAAACATATCGCTGAATATAATTACCATACTGCGTTTATGAATGCTTTCAGCAATTTCGTGTAGGCATTTTGCAGCATTTGTTTTTTTGTTGGCGGCTTGTGGTTGCAGTAAATTTTCGAGTTGCGAGAAGAGCATGTGCCTGTGTTGAATACTGGCGCGTGCATTGGTGTTTAGCACTACAGATTCATTAAAGATACTTAGCCCTGCGGCATCGCGTTGGCGTTGTAAAAGATGGATAATGCTTGCAGCAGCTACCACCGAAAAGTGTAGTTTAGAGGATGCATTTTTCCCTTCGCTTTTCAGGTTCATGCTAGAAGATGCATCTATTACAATTTGGCAGCGCAGGTTGGTTTCTTCTTCGTACCGCTTTACAAACATTTTATCGGTTCGGGCAAAAACTTTCCAGTCTAAATTTTTTGTTGGCTCACCTTGGTTGTATAAACGGTGTTCTGCAAATTCAACCGAAAATCCATGAAAGGGAGATTTGTGCAAACCAATAATAAAGCCTTCTACTACTTGCTTGGCAAGCAACTCAAGGTTGCCGGTAAGGTTGGTTTGTTGTAAGTGCTGCACGTGCCGAAAATAGGAAAAGCATTGGCACGCAAAAAAGAAAAGTTGCCAAAGGTGCGGCAACTTTTTCTTTTTATTACAGTATGGTAAGCAGTAGTTATTTGGATGTTTCTTTCAAGTAGCTTTCGAGTGCAGCTACTATGCTTGGTTGTCCTTCGAGCGGTGCTATTAAGTGGAGTTCCAAACCTTCGTCAATTACAGCATCGGTAGTGGTTTTGCCGTATGCGCCCCATCTGATTTTGTATTGCTTGTATTTTGGAAAATTGTGTTTGAGCGAAGCAATGCCGGATGGGCTAAAAAACAATACCATATCAAACTCTTCTAACTTAAAGTGTTTTAAATCTACCGGTACGGTTTTGTACATTACACCTTCCGAATAGTTAAAGCCGTTTGCCTGCATAAACGAAGGTATTTCATCTTTTCGCATTTCGGCACAGATATACAAGAAGCGAGTGGCGTCTTTATGTTTAAAGAGTAAATTGCGGAGTTCTTTATTGTTGTTGGCATCGCCATAAAACACTTTGCGCTTGCGATACTGGGTATATTTTTGGAGGTATAATGCAATAGCTTCGGAAGTGCAAAAGAACTTGGTTTCTTGGCTCATTTTTACACGTAATTCTTCGCAAATTCTAAAGAAGTGATCTATGGCATTTCTGCTGGTGAAAATAATGCCGCTGTAATCGTTTAGTGTAATTCTTTGTTTGCGAAATTCTCTGCCCGGCACACCTTCTACTTGTATAAAAGGTTGAAACTTGATGTTTACTTTATACTTATCTGCCAAATCGAAATAAGGAGACTTTACACCTTCCGGGTGTGGTTGTGCAATAAGTAAATTCTTAACTTTTGTTTTTGGTGCTTTAGATAAGAAATCTGCGTGATTTCTTTGCCCTTCTTTTTGAGGAATTATGGGCTTATTTACAACCTTTACAGGTTTTTCTTCTTTGGCGGGCTTGGGAGGTTTTACGGTTTTTTTAGAAGAAGCAGCAGCGCTTGGTGAAGTCTGCTTTACAGCTGTCTTTTTCTTTAGCAAAGCGCTGCTGCTGTCAGATTTTACCTGGTTGCTCAGGCGCTTTTTTTTTCAGCCTTTTTAGGAGCTGCCTTTTTAGCAGGAGCCGCTTTTTTAGCAGGGGCTGCTTTTTTTACAGCTGCCTTTTTAGGAGCTGCTTTTTTAGCAGGAGCCGCTTTTTTAGCAGGGGCTGCTTTTTTCACAGCTGCTTTTTTAGGAGCTGCTTTTTTAGCAGGAGCTGCTTTTTTAGCAGGAGCTGCTTTTTTTACAGCTGCCTTTTTAGGAGCCGCTTTTTTAGCAGCTGCTTTTTTAGGAGCTGCTTTTTTTGCTGTTGCTTTTGTTGCCATAACTTAGGAAACAATTTTGGTTAACAATTTAATTAGAAGCAGCACCATTGCTACTTCACTCACACAAACATAGATAAAAAAGTATTTGATGTTACTTGCAATAACTTTTATAGATGTTGATAACCCACGCGCAGCAAGCATTACAGTAGCCAACATTATACATACACATGCAATTGCAAATGCAACAACAAAATATTTTTTATTGGCAGCAAACATAAATAGTACTGCCGGAAGCATTGCTATGCCTAATGTTTGTATGATTTTATAGAAGTGAAATTCGTAGAGTGTGAGCACTTCTTTCAAAAGAAAAATTTGTGTGAGTGTTTTAAATAATAGTGTCCTTAAGAGTAAAAATGATGTGAATAAAATGATAAGCAAAAATGTAGTAAGCGATGCTTGCGCCACATGCGAAGGCAAAAATTGCTGTGCCGAAAATTGAATAAAAAATGAAATACACAACACAAAGTTTGCAGTAAGTAAAAAAGAAGAAGCAGAAAAAGAATCGGTTTGTGTTCTATAGATTTGAAGTGCTCTGTTGCTGCTTAAAATAGATAGCCATAGTTCTTCCAAATCGTTGCTGTAAGCCAGTTTCATGTATGTAAGCAGTATTAGCAGCAACATTATTGCAGCAAACATTCCAAGATTGTTTTCGGTAGTTCTTCTTTGTTGAACATCAAAAACTACAGTTGTTTTTTTATTGACCCAATCAAAAATTTTAGTAGCAAAATTTGTTTGTTCAACAGCTTGTAAAGAGTCTTTAGTAAATTGTTCTTGCACCAATATTTTATGCAATGAATCTTGCAAGGCAACTTGTAATGAATCTTCTTGCGCTGTAATTGAATCGGCTGAAATGCTGATGCTGTCTGCTTGTGCAATAACTTGCGCAAAGAGTAGTGTAGAAAAAATGAGGGAGAAAAATATTTTCACAAACGAAGATGAGTTGCAAATGTGTATCAAAAATAATTGATGTAACCGAAATGAATTTTACTGTTTTTAAAACTAAGCGGCTCGTATTGTTTTTGCCCAAGCGCGTATGTAATACCAAAGATGCCAATCTTTGTTTCTAAAGAAACTCCGGCACCAAAACCAAAAGGAAAATCTTGTTTAGTGCTGCTTACTTGCTGTACCACAGCAGCATTAAAAAACATAAAGAAGAAGGCATTTTTAGATAGCAGGTATCTGTATTCAATATTGGCAATGCCGTAGTAAGGAGTAATAATAGATTCTTCGGTAAAGCCGCGCAGCGTATTCATTCCGCCTATGCGATACTTTTCGTTTTCAAAGATTAAACGGCTATAGAAAAACTTTCCTTTTAGTGCAGTAAGTATGGTCATTCGTTTGTGTACTTTCCAAAATTTATCTACAGACAGCCAAAGAGAAAATTGGAAGTTGTTCTTGCCAATGCTGTCGTATAAGTATGCAAATGTTTCTCCTCGTTTTTCGTCCATCAAATTATTTATGAGCGTATTGCGCTTTACGGATTTTGCTCCGGCAGATCCTCCGGCAGTAAGTTGCCATCCGGTAGTGGGGTTAAAACGGTAGTTCAAATTCATGAAATAATATTCGAGTGCAAACTCGTTGGTGTTTATGTCTAATGCACTTGGAAGTGTTTGGTTGAGTTTAATAGCTGCGGTATCTACTTTTAATACAATGGTTGTTTTTTGTTTTAGCGAGGCTTTAATATAGTTCATGCCCGAAAATTGATAGCGCACACCAAAATCGCGATCTAAATCTAACCAACTGGTATCGCGTTTAAATAGCTCAAAGCGCACATCTACTCCCAGAGGCAATCCAAATAGATAGGGAACAGCAATCATGGTTTTGAGTACTTGGGTTTTGGGCATGGTTTTGTTCCACTCTAAGTTGAATTGCTCGCCAAAGCCCAATAATCCGTATAGGCTTAGTTTGGCTTCGCCTGTGATTAAAACTTTTTGCCCTGCACCTCCCGGTAGTATTCCTAAGAAGGCATTAAAGAGGCTTGCTTTGCGATCTTTAATATGCAGTTTTACGCGTGCTTTTTCTTTGTCGAATAGTACTGTATGTGGTTGTGTGGCTTCTAAAAATGGTAGTGCATTTATGCGTTGCTCTATGGCTTTTATTTTACTTTCATCGTATGGCTTATTGCGTTTAATGCCTAAGTAAGCACTCAAAAATTTTTTCTTGGCTTTTACTTTTTCTACGGTTTCTAAAGTATCGAACAAAAAGAGTTCGTGCTTCTCTATTTTAATAAGGGCGGTTGCCGATTGGGAAGAAAAACTATCTAAATAAACCTCTGCAAAAGGATAGCCTTTATTTTCTGCATTGGAGAGGATTTTTTGCTGTATAGCTTCTATTTCTTTTGCAGAAAAGAAGTGATTTTTGCGTTGCAGTTTTTGCTTTAGTCCGGTTAAAAAACTGCTTTCTATTCCCGAAGTTTTAAGTTGTACGCCTTCAAATTTTTCACCAATAAAGAACTGTGCAGTGCAAGATTGGTTGTTGCAAAAAAAAGTATCTAAAGAAGCGGCTGCAAAACCCGCTGTTTGTATTTTCAGAAGCAAATTTTTAGCTGTTTTATACGCATCGGAAGTGTCTTTAAAAGAAGTAGCTGTTTTAAAATTTGCAATATCAAAATGCTGCGAAGTGTTGGAGAAAACGGTATGCAATGTCCAATGGTTTTGTGCCATTAAGCCATGCCATGCTACTAAGCATAAAGCGAGTAATTTGTTTTTCACCTTTATCGAAAATAGAGTAAATTTTAGAGTTCGGTAATTGCTATGTTTTTACTTTCGCTGCATGGCAGGCATTTATATTCATATTCCATTTTGCAAGCAAGCCTGCAATTATTGTAATTTTTATTTCACCACTTCGCCTCGTTTAAGGGAGGCTTTTGTACAGGCACTACTGCATGAAATTGAATACAGGAAAGATTTTTTGGAAGGAGAGAAAGTAGAAACTATCTACTTTGGCGGTGGCACGCCAACACATCTTCCGGTAAATGATTTATTGGCAATTACGGAAAGTATTTTCAAGCATTTTTCTTGTAGCATTTCGGAGTTTACGATTGAGGCAAACCCCGATGATTTAACTGCTGATAAGTTGAAAAATATTGCGCAGTTGAAGCAACTTGGCTTGAATCGTTTTAGCATAGGTGTGCAATCTTTTTTTGATGCAGACTTGCATTATATGCATCGGGCGCATTCTGCCGCAGAGGCAAAAGATGCTATTAAACGCACGCAGGATGCGGGTTTTGAACTCATTACTCTAGATTTAATTTATGGCACGCCTACATTGGGCAATGCCGAATGGGCGAAAAACTTAGAAACGGTTGCAGCGTTGCAAGTGCCGCACTTTTCGAGTTATGCGCTTACGGTAGAAGAAAACACATCGCTGTTTCAAAAGATTAAAAAGAAAAGATTGCTGCCGGTAGATGAAGAAAAAGCAGCAGTACAATTTGATATGCTGATGCAGTTCGCGGCACAAAATAATTTTGAGCACTACGAAATTTCAAATTTCGCAAAGCCGGGAAAACAAGCCATACATAATTCAAACTATTGGAAGGGTAAACACT
>WBZO01005398.1_pt1 | contig 13064 bp, 11 predicted proteins | sample 5204261 | NCBI WGS metagenome assembly WBZO01 (sample SAMN12412400, study PRJNA552823) | activated sludge metagenome | isolation source: activated sludge from anammox sidestream of wastewater treatment plant... | place: USA: North Carolina | collected 2017-09
GCCGGCCCGGTAAAACACCTCTTCGGCCATCATGTGCGAGTGACCACTGCCGAAGACATGAACCAACCCACCGTGACCCATCGTTTCGGCGAGCAAATCGGCAGCTCGTTCGATGGCCGACCCCTCTGCCAGAAGTTCGCTCTGGAGTTCCTGCAATCGTGTCAGGTAGCGCTGGTAAGCAGTCGCCATCGCAATCATCTCCCCTTCTTCATGAACATCGTGACGCACTCCGCTGTCGCCCCCGCAGAGTATGCCGGAGAACGACGCAGCCTGAACGACATCGCTGTCGTCCCGGCCGTCGATTAATTGGGACCGAGTGCGCTGCGTACGCTCGTCGGCAACGGCATCAGGCGTTGACGACGACGGTGCCTTTCATGTTCGCGTGGAACTCGCAGAAATACTCGTACGTTCCCGCTGCATCGAATTGCTGGGTATAGCTATCTCCCGGCTGGAGCGTTCCCGATTGCAGAACGGAGCGATCCTGGGCCGTAGCCGTGTGTGGCACGCTGTCATTGTTTGTCCAGGTCACGCTCTCTCCCGCATTGATCGTTACCGTGCCCGGGTTGTAAGCAAAATCGGCGATCTCGATTGTCGCCGCTGCCGCCTCGTGGGCATGGTCACTGGCTCCCGAGGCTGCGCTCACGGCATCTCCGGAAAGACCCTGCGCCAGGTAGATCGTCACGTCCAGCTGCTCGCCATTTGCCCTGAGAACCGCGATACCGGAATACCCCGAGGCATTGAGTTCGCGCAGCCCGATGGCGACCTGATCGCCTTCCGGCAGAGCACCGATCTCACCACAGGCAATGTAGTTGCCGATGTTTTCCGCGCTTTCATGCACGTTGATCGCATGACCGCCATCGGCAACCGATGCCAGCGTCGCATCCACCGTGGTGAAACTGCTCTCCACCGGGGTCGACCCGTCCGACGACACCCCGGCCACGATGTCATTCAGCACATACTGGGGAGCGGGATCGAGTGAATCACAGGCGCCGACGTGAATGTGGACGGGATGGCCCGCCGTGGCCTGCGGTGTGCTCTCCTGAGCAAAGGCAATCCCGCCTCCGGCCACCAGAAACAGGGTGAGAAGCAGCACGACCGCCGGGAGCGTTGATGAGCGGATTGTAGACATGTCCGTAATTCCCTCCGTAATCATTGGGGATCAGACATTGTCGGCCACAAAGCTGCGCCTGAGGTTGCCGGCTCGGCCGGCAGCCCGATGCTCCGAAAACGTGACCCTGTAAGAACTCAGCGATATGTGTCAATCACGTCATGGAGGGCTCCTTCCCGCTGATCTGCCCGAGGTGAGCCGGCACCTCAAACCGGCAACGCGGTGGCGGGCCCTGGTCGCACACCTGGCGAACAGGAACACCAATCACGTCGCTCAGCAGCGTCTCAGCGATAAGGCATGCATTCGGTGAACCCTCCACGGCGGCGGAAATGGGACAACTGCACCCCTGAATAACAAAACCACCCTCCACCGCCTCGATTTCTGACAATCCCCCCAGACCGGAAAGCAGCGTCTGTGCGCGCCGCACTCGCGCCCGCAAATCACCCGACGACAGCGGTTGCTCCGCGGCCACTCGATGCCCCACCTCGCGAAGCATGCGCTGCAGTTTGTCAGGATCGATCTCTTCCTCCAGTACATCGAGCAGCTGATTGAGCAGTAGCCCGTAGGGGCGTGGAAAGAGCCTCTCGGCCTGCTCGGTGAGCAGATAGGTATACGCTGGTTTGGCGCCCGTTCTCCGAGGTTCGCCATGTTCGACGAATCCATCTCGTTCGAGCGCGGCCAGGTGGGCCCGAACCGCGTTGTCGGTCAGATCGAGCGCGGCCGCCAGCTCCTCGACGGTGCTGCTCTTCCGGCGCAGCAGCGACACAACCTGTCCTCGTGTGCTTGCGAAAAATCGTTCGTCCCAGCGTGTCGCCATCGAATACGTACTCCCTTCTCTCTGTCATGCTACGCTGATCGCGAGACTGTGTCAAGAATGTCCATTACATATTTGACTTATCTCCCGGAAAGGCGTAGAGTGGAAGTGGAAGTTCCGGGTCACCGGGAGAAACAGAACGCGCGCGGAAGGGAGTACCGCCATGCAACACACGAAATACCTGATCGCCGGGGGAGGAATGGCGGCCGCTGCAGCGGTGAAAGGGATTCGCGACGTCGACGTCGACGGTTCCATCACGGTGATCAGCGCAGAAACCGATCCCCCGTACAAGCGACCTCAACTCTCCAAAGACCTCTGGCATGGCAAACCGCTGGAAAAGGTCTGGATCAAACTCGACAAGTTCGGCGCCGATCTTCATCTGGGGCGCACCCTGACCTGGCTCAACCTGCAAACCCGAACCGCTGTGGACGACCGCGGCGATTCCTGGTCCTTCGAAAAACTGTTGCTGGCCACCGGAGTCAAACCACGCCATCTTCCGAATGGCGGCGAAAAAGCAATCCACTTTCGATCCCTGAGCGATTACCGGCGACTGCGGGAACTCGCCGAGCACTCCAGGCAGATTGGCATCGTTGGGGGTGGATTCATAGGTTCCGAACTCGCTGCTTCGCTGACGATGAACGAGGTGCCTGTCACCCTGATCATGAAAGGACAGGGCATCGGCGACCGAATGTTCCCTGCCGATCTTTCCGCTTTTCTCACCGATCACTATCGGAGCAAAGGCATCACCCTGTTGACCGGTGAGGAATATGTGGCCATGGAGGAACAGGGAGAGCAGATTCTGCTCAAAACCCGCAGTGTCGCCGACCACACCCCCCGCGAATTTGTGTTCGACGGCGTCGTGGCCGGTATCGGCGCCGAACCAGTTGTCGAACTGGCGGCCAGCGCCGGCATCAAAACGAGCAACGGCATCCCGGTCGATGAATACCTGCGCACGAGTTGTCCCGACGTGTTTGCCGCCGGCGATGTCGTGTCCATCTGGCAGCCCGAACTGGGGGTCTGGCGACGTGTCGAACATGAAAACAACGCCAATCACATGGGGCGACACGCCGGACGGGCCATGGCCGGTGACATGCAGCCATACCAGTTCCTACCCTTCTTCTACTCAGATCTCTTCGAGTTTGGCTACGAAGCGGTGGGTGAGATCGACGCACGACTCGATATGATCAGTGACTGGAAGGACCCCCTCCGGGAGGGCATCATCTACTACCTGCGCGACGGCGTGGTTCGGGGTGTTCTGTTGTGGAACGTCTGGAATCAGGTCGACAATGCCCGGGCTCTGATTTCGAGCCAGTCCCTCCTGACTGACGACAACCGCCTGCATCCCGAACCCGCGGCTGTCTGAGCAGGAGTCGCCGCGCCCGAGGCGGGTCGCCCTCTGCTAAGGTTCTCTGCACTGGGAGAGATCCTGCCAATGGATGGGCCAAACACTGCCACGATGTCGCCGGAAGAAGCTGTCCTGCGCCAGCTGGATTACAGTCATCGGTGGAACTTCGACGTCGAGCATGTCGTCGAGCTGTTTCACGTCTGCCAGGCTCATCCGGGTACGACCGCCCTGGAAATCGGCAGTTACCGCGGCCATTGCGCGCTGGCAATGGCCCTGGCCGGTTTGGCGGTGATCTCCATCGACACGAGCGCCGAGCACCTCGAAGCGCGTGCGCAGCTCATTCGGGACCATCGTCAATCCGATTTCGTCGCGTTTCTGATCGAGTCGTCTGACGTCGAATTGCGGTTGCCACGTTCCTTCGACATCATCCTGCACGACAACGGTCGGCGGGGGGCGAAACTCCTGGGTGAGCTCGAAGCATTCTGGCACCAAAAGCTGCTCCCGGGCGGTCTGCTGATCGTGCATAACGTCGAGCAGATCGACGTGGCCAGACTTGTTCGGCGGCTTGGCGCTGAATCGCATATCGTGACCACCGACAGCCGCAAACGACAGCTCGGCTACTTCGCCAAGTCGGTCCAGCCAACGATGCGCGGCACCTGACTCAAACGGGAAAAATCGTCCCGCAGACCGTTCGCCAGAACAGTCGTGGGAAAATACCCACATTGCCGCGACGGAGAACCGGGTCCATAGATGCACATCGCCACTGAACTGATAGCTATCGCGGTGCTGCTGGGCATCAATGCCTTTCTGGCCGCTTCCGAGATTTCGCTCGTCTCGGCGAGCAAACCCCGCATGCGCGCCCTTGCCGACGAAGGCAATGCCTCGGCAAAGCGGGTGCTGAACCTTGTGGAAACACCAGCCGGATTTCCGGCCATCATTCAGATCGGCATCACGATGGCCGGTTTCTTCGCCGCCGCCTTCGGAGCCGTGACCCTCAGTAGCAAGTTCACCGGCGTCGTGGAGCGGATTCCCCTCTCGGCGATCCAGAAAAACGCGTCATCGATCTCCCTTGTATTCATCACCATCCTGCTCTCCTTCCTGAGCATCGTTTTCGGAGAACTGGTGCCGAAAACCCTCGCTGTGCAACGGGCGGAACAGATCGCGCTCCTCGTCTCCCGGCCCATCTCCTTTCTGGCCACGATCATGCGCCCGCTGGTGATCCTGTTGACCTCCACAACCAATGTCATCCTGCGTCTCGTCGGCAGTCACGAACGGGCCAACATGTCCACCATCACCGAAGCCGAACTGCTGGCCATGTTGGAAGCCGCCAAAGATGAGGGCGTCGTCGAACACGGCGAGGCGGAACTGGTGGAAGAAGCGCTGGAGTTCGGCGACATTCAGGTCCGCAGCGTGATGATTCCCCGGGTCGATGTGACATCGGTCGAAGGCAACACCCCCGTTTCCGATGCCATGAATCTCTTGCTAAAAACCGGGTTTTCCCGTTTGCCCGTCTATCGGGAAACGCCTGACAACATCCTCGGCATTCTGCATATCAAGGACGTGATTCGGCTGATCTGGGATAACCCCCGCGCATCGTCGCTGCGCACGGCGGAACTGGTCCGGCCGGCGTATGTCGTACCGGAAACCAGACCGATCGACGACCTGCTGCACGATCTTCGTGCTCAGCGCACGCACATGGCCCTTGTCGCCGACGAATACGGCGGCATGGCTGGGATCGTCACCCTGGAAGACCTCATCGAAGAGCTGGTCGGCGAGATCGCCGACGAGTTCGATCCCGGCTATGAGCCGGTCCGGAAGATCGGAGAAAGCACCTGGCAGGTCGACGGCCGACTCTCTCTCCTCGATCTGCTGGACATCATGGATGTGGACAAATCGGTGCTGAGCGACGTCGAAGCCGAGTCGGTCGGCGGCCTGATCTCGGACATCCTCGAGCGGATTCCCGAAGGTGGCGACCAGGTCGAGGTTGGTCCATTGCAATTCGAAGTCGAGTCGATGGACGGGTATCGGGTCGCTCTGGCCAGAGTCGATCGCCGGCGAGATGACGTTGAAGCCGATGTCCAGGAAGCGGTCGCCGAATCAGCAACCGACTTGTAGCCGCACTCGACCGCTCAGCCAGCCAGCACCGCGACGCGATCCACCGGTTCGCCACCGCAAGCCATCGAAACATTCATCAGCGAACCTGGGTTGCCGTCCGGAATAGTCATGAACCAGTAGACATCTCCGGTTCCGTCGGCCATGGTCGTCCGCTCGATGAGTGTCTCCCCGGTTCCGGTGTCGATCAGATCGACCGTGCATACGCTGGCCGGCATCGCCGTTCCCCGGATCAATACCTGCTCGCCCGACAGCAAACTGACGGGTAGCTGGGTCACCACGAATTTGGTCACTCGCTCGATCGGCTCATAGACCATGATGTCGTCCGGAAAATCCTCGCTGACGGGCATGTTCCGGATCTGTTCCTCGACGCGCGCATAATGCTCGTCCGGCGTGATCCCGAAAGCCAGCGTGAAAGCGGTATCGAACGACTGACCGGCGCCCATCAGCGTGTAGACCGTGTTCAGGGGTGTGTAGTCGGTGGAGTTTTCGAACAGCGCCTTTACCGCGAAATAGGACATCGGATAAACCGCACCCTCCGATTGCTGATACACATCCCAGCTCTCGAGTTGCTTCAGCGACTCCTCTGGTGGGGCGAGCGCCAGAATGGCCCCCCAGTAGGTGTCGAAATCAGACTGCTGAATAACCCCCCATTCGCTCGTGGCGACGGTGCTGAGAAACTCCGCCACTCCCTCATCGAACCAGGCCGGGGAGTCGAAATTGTGTTCACGCAACAGGAGGTACTGATAGAAGTGGGTGTACTCGTGAACGATGACCGCGTAACGCTCGGCCGGTGAGGTCATGTTCCAGCCCTCGGAACCGGTAAACACCGTAATGCGATCTTCGTCAGTCACCGCCAGCCGGGTCGGCGCATCATCATCCGCCGTCGGCAACACCGTCACATGCAGCGGAATCGAAATATCGACGCCCAGCCGCTGAACGAAGAAATCCTGAGCCAGTCGTATCCCTTCGATGGCGATACCGGCGTCGTGCTCGGACACTCCCGGGGTGATATTGAAGGTCGGCTCGACCGGTTGCGCCGAAACTCCCTGAGCCAGACCGGACAACAACAGCAGCACCGCCGCCACAACCGTGACGAACCGGCGCTTTTGGAAGTCGATGATCATTGGAGAACGGAAATTCATTGTGTTGAATCGACTCCTGCCAGAACCGTACCATCCGGAGAACGACAGCAACTGGTCGTCCCAACGTGTTCCCTTCCGGTCTCGATTGTACGGGAAAGCTCCCAAGTCGGGCAGCCTAAAGTACGCGTCCCCAAACAAACGCGGGCCCACCAGAGGTGGCCCGCGTTCGGATCTGAACTGATGTATGCAGAGTGAACTCGATTACGCCTCCGGGGTCGCGGTTGGTGACGGAGTCGGGGTCGCCGAGCCAGCAGGCTGCGCGGTCGTCACCGGGCCGAGATAGCGACCAGCCACAAAACCGGTGTCATCGCCGGTGGTCACCTTGAACCAGGCAACCCCCTCCACGACCTCCGGTCCACTGACCACGTTGACGACGTCTCCCTGTTCGAGTTGCGCGATGGCATTGGCCTCCGCCGACGCGGAAATCCGCACATTGAGGGGGCCATCGGTCACGGCAGCATCGGTGCCCAGCACGATACCGCCGGTCATTGACTCGCCCTGCACCCACCCCTTGATCTCGTTCTCCCCATCGCGAATCGAAACCTGGAACCAGGTGAACCCGTCGGCCACGACTGGTCCTTCGACGACGGTTGCCATTCCCCCTTCGGCCAGCTTGGCCACCTCCGCAGCGTCGATCATGCCGGCCTCGCGAACCACAGTCTCTTCACTGGCGAAGATGAACGATCCAATCGGGAAGTCGATCGGTTCGATCTCTCCCCCGGCCACAGGCTCCAACGCGGTCTCCACCACATAACCCGTCTCGCCATCCTCACTCTTCACCGCAAACCAGGTGTAATCCCCACCTGCGACCGGCCCGGAAATGACCGTCAACGTGGTTCCCTGATCGAGCGTCACGATGATTTCGCTCTCGATCGACGATCCCTCTCGCATATTGACGGGTCCGATGGCGACCACGACTTCGTTACCAGGGTCGAATCCTTCCGGTGGGGCCACTTTGATGAAGTCGGACGCCACCCAGCCACGCTTGCCGTCTTTGCTTTCGACCTGGTACCAGGAGTAGTCACCCGAGGCAACCGGCCCATCGACGACTTCCACGCGATCGCCGGTCTCCAGCTTGCCGATCACGGACGCTTCCGTGGATGCGGTTTCCCGCAGATTGAGTGGACCCGATTCCACGCTGACCGTGTCGCCAACCTGCGGCGGCACAGGCGGTGCGGCCTCGACATGCTGAGAACTCACCCATCCCTCGGCTCCAGTCGCCGTGCGCACCTGGACCCAGGTCAGTCCATCCGCATCGACAGGATCGCTGATCACCGTCAACACGGTTCCTTCGGCCAGCACTTCGATGACATCGGATGTGACCGATGCCTCTGTTCTCAGCTTGAGTGTGCCGTTGATCACGACAACCTGGTCACCAGTGTCGAGTTCCGACTGGGCCAGAACCGGAATCGCAGATGCGATCCCCAGAAGAACAGCCAGCGTCGCCACCAGGACACAGGCGCGCAACATTGCAGACATCGACGACTCCCCCTTTTCGGTCATCAGATCACTCAGTATACGAATGCGGGGGTTCGCGGGGGAGCGACTGCCGGGCCACCCAACTGGAATGCACCGGCTACGCAGGCGATGTCCGTGGATATCGCGCTGCCATCATCTTTACCTGTGCAGGGAATCATTTCTCAATGTGCGGGTACCGGGATAATACCATCAATGTCCGTACAGTAAAAGGTGACCGGACACGGTTGTTCGCGGCGTCCCATTCATCAGTGTGACCCGAACGGGCTGCGAGCGACCCGCCTGGTCGGAAAGTGCGAATTGCGCACCCCTATGAGACCCCCAGGAACTGTCCGGCCACGAAACCATTCTGGCCGTTGTATGTGGCTCCGAACCAGGTGTACGATCCTCCGGTTGTCGGTCCGGAGGTGATGGCAACAGCCGCGCCCTGGGGAATGGGGCCAAGAGACTGGCTATTCGCGCTGGCTGAGACTCGCAGATTGACTGGCCCGTCGACGACCGTCGCATTCTGCCCAATTGAGATGCCTCCGGCCAGGAACTCCCCGACTGCCCAGCCCTGCGTACCGTTCACATCGAGCCGATACCAGTCATATCCGCCTGCGGATGTCGGACCGTCGATGACCTTTCCGAAGACACCTCGAGACATGGTGGTCAGCACCTGAGCGTTATCACTCGCCGTCGCCCGCAGGTTCAGTTTGGCCACATTCACATAGACGTACGAGTTGATTGCAAACGTTCCGGGGGATCCACCAGTGTTGAGTGACAGGAAATCGCCAGCCGCCCAGCCGGAGGCAGCTGGTGTCTGAATCTGGTACCAGTCCATCCCGTTGGCCGCCGTCGGCCCAGCCAGCACCGTTCCTGTCACTCCGATGGCCAGCGTGGTCAGAATCGTCCCCGACGTTCCGGCGGCGTTCCGCAAATTGAGTGGTCCGCTGGCCACAAAGATATGGTCGCCGACGCTGAACTTACCCGCTGACGCGCCGGCAGGATCGAGATAATCGCCCGCTACCCAGCCCGTGCTGGTACCTGCCTGAATCTGATACCAGGACAGGTTGTTCGCTGATGTCGGTCCGGCCAGCACGGTACCCGTGGTTCCCTTCGCCAGTTTCGTCAGAACGGCTGCCGACGTACCGGCTTCCGCACGCAGGTTGAGTGGACCACTTGCCACGACAATAGCGTCACCGACCGCGAATTCACCGCTTCCCGTTGAAGACTGGAGATACTGACCAGCCACAAAACCACTCACGGCGCCCGCGGTAATCACCGGATACCACTCGAGTGCATCGGCTGTCTGTGCAGCGCCGGTGATCGTCAACACTGTGCCCTGCGGCAATAGTTGCACGATTACACCCGACAATCCGGCTGTCTGACGTAGATTCAGCGAACCGTTGACCACAACAACCGTATCGCCATTGTTGAACGCAGCGCTGACAGGGTTGCTGGCCGCGAATCCCGCAACACCCAGCATGATCATCGTGACAGTGAGGACCAAACTCAACCGGACACGCAGACTGTTCATGATGTTTCTCCCTGGCGGCGAGACAGTCTCCGACACGATCACCTCGATTGATCCGGGATGTCTTGCCAACCGCCGCTACGCGGCTACGACGCTCGTCGGAGTCTGCGACAACCGGGCGGCGTCCTCACTGGATGCAGAACCCCTCATCCCAATCACAAACATTTCGATGTCGGGGTCAGCGGGGGTTCCTGCTCATGGTATCATGAACGTACACAGGCTGAGCATCGAATCGTCGATCAGAAAACGGCGCGAATCGATCCTGGATTGTCACTGGAGCAACGGACAGCAGGTATGAAATCTGCGCATCATGCAGTGAGGAATCTGACAACCTGTTGCACCGCTTCCTCCGGGCGCTCGAACAGCACACCGTGTCCGCACCCCTTCAGCAGATACAGTTCCGATCCCTGAATGCCCTCATGGATCACTCGGGCGCCAGCGCCGTCCGGGCCACAGTCGAGCGGGGTCAGCCAGTCTTCATCGCCATGAAGCACAAGCGTCGGAGCAGTGATCTGTCCGAGCAGCCCCGTCACATCAGTGGTGGCCATGGCGTCACAGGCATCACTGAACACCTCCAGCGACGCGTTGCGGGTAATCGATTCCTGCATCCAGGAGAGCGAATGAAGATTTCCGGCGGTTACCATCTCGTCGAGATACGCCCGCGAGAACGCATGCGTCAGAAGCATCAGCGCCACTTCCTCGGACCCGAGCCCAAAGGTTCTGGCCACGCGCTTCCAGAGTTCGAAATTGGTCCGGGCCAGCCAGTCGCACTTGGCCACAGCTCCATTGAATACCAGCCGGTCGACCTTCTCCGGATATTTCGCGGCAAAGAGCACGGCAATGAACCCGCCCATCGATCCCCCGTGGACATGCAGCTTTTCGTACCCGAGCGCATCGATCAACCCGGCCATATCGTCGACCCAGACATCCATACCGTAGTGCTGGTCGGGCCGGTCACTCTGCCCATAGCCGCGATGGTCGAAATCGATCACTGTAAACCGGTCAGTCAGCAGGGGGGTTATCAGACCGTAGCCCTCATGTCCATTGACGGCACCGCCGATCTGGATCACCGGAGGCCCTTCGCCGTTGATCTCGTAGTAGATGTTCGCTCCGTTGACCTTCTTGTGCGGCATGGGATTCTACTCCTTCGGCACGTTGTACACATAGGCGGTGACGCCACCGCAGACCATCAGGTTTTGTCCGGTGATATACGAAGCCTCGTCCGAAGCCAGGAAAACAAACGCATTGGCGATATCATCGGCGGCGGCCAGGCGATTCATCGGTACGACAGGGAATTTCTTGCGAAACTCCTCCATCGTTTCTTCGCCGACCAGCTGCACGGAACGGGGAGTATCCGCCGGACCCGGGCCAACGCCATTCACCCGGATCCCATACTCTGCCAGCTCCACCGCCATCACCTTGATCAATCCGGCGATCCCCGCTTTTGCCGCCACATACGACGCAAACTGCGCTCCCGCGCCCTGTGCGTTGATCGAGGTCGTGTAGAGAATCGCCCCACCACCGGATTTCGCCATCGCCTGCGCGGCCCGTCGCCCCAGAAAGAACGAAGCGTTCAACTGGACGTTCATATCCGAAAACCAGAAATCGTCAGTGAATTCCAGAAACGGTTGCGGACCGTGAAACGGGGCCGCGTTGCTGACCAGGATATCGAGCTTGCCATCGACCCAGGCCAGCGTGTCGTCCATCAGCTTTTCGCAATTCGCCTTCGTCCCCACATCGCATTGCAGAGCCAGCGCTTGGGCTCCGAGTGCTTCGACTTCGGCTTGTACCTTTTCCGCCGAATCGAGCCGGATGTCTACCAAAATGATCTTCGTAGCCCCCTCTTCAACAAAACGACGCGCGGTCGCGCGACCGAATCCACTGCCGCCTCCCGTAATCAGAGCGCTCTTGCCCGCCAGACGTGGTCCCGCCATGGTGTCCCCCTGTGTTTACGATTCGATCGTAACTCGCTGATAGAACGGATAGAGAATCGCCTGCGCCGGTTCCCAGCCGTGCACCGATCGCCTATGCACATAGACATCCTGCGGCACCAGCAGCGGGATATAAGGCAACTGGTCCGCGCAGATCATCTGGATGTTCGTCGCTGCTGTCTGGAGTTGCTCATCGTTCTCCGCCCGGAGCCACGTTCGATACGCTTCGTCCAGTGCCGGAATCGAGGCATGTTGCCAGTTCGGTCGCGGTGCACCCCAGCTCGCCGTGAAACCGATCGCCGCGTCGACAGGATCCTGCCAGAGCCACTTGTTGATGAAACTGGCCGGATCAGCCAAAACCGCTTCGTAAAAAGCCTTGAAACTGAGTACCGGTCTGAGGTCGATCATCACTCCAATCGCCCGCAGCTGGTCTCGCATCCCCGTCGCGATTCGTTTGTGAATCGTGTCGTCCTGGATGACACACTCGAAGGCCAGTCTCACGCCATTCCGGACGCGAACACCGTCGTCGCCCCTCACCCAACCGGCCGCATCAAGATCGGCCCCCGCCTCCCGGGGGTCATATCGCCGCCCTGCTTCGACCACCGGATCGTAGAACTCGCCGTCAGGCGAAATGGGTCCCCAGGTTCCCTTACCGTAGCCGAGCACCGCCTGCTGAACCAGTGCGTCGCGATCGATCGATTTAGCAATGGCGCGCCGCACACGGACATCGTCGAACCCCAGATCGGTGCGATCCCAGTTCAACCCAAGGTAGGCATTCGACGCCTGACTGAAACGCACGACCCGAAAACGCTCGTCTGCTTCCAGTCGCTCGACCTCTTCGTAATCGGGTCCATGGATACAATCCACATCCCCTCGCTGCAGTGCTTCCACTCGCTCTCGTGGTTCCAGCATCCTGGTCCACGCGATCTGCTCGATCATCCGGCCCGGTCCCGTTGGAGCGCTGAGAAACCCAGACGACGGAGCCGCATAGTCGGACCAACGCTCTGCGACCACTTTCTCAGCGCTGTGGCTGATCAGACGGAACGGGCCCGTGCCGTCGGCCCACGCATAGCCCGAACCATCCGGATCCGCAGCACGACGTCGTTCGTTGTAGATCGCCGTATGGGTCCCCCAGAGGAGTGACGGCAGTCGCACGTGCGGGTGATGCAGTGTCAGAACGAGTGACTGCGCATTCTCCGCATACACCTGATCCACAGCATCCCAGTACCAGAGCTGCCGACCGCCATGGAATCCCCAGCGCAGGCCGTTCAGTGCGGCGACGATCGCCTCCGCATCACATGGATCGCCGGAGTGAAAACGCAACCCTTCCCGAATGTGAAACCGCCACGTCAGCTGGTCGTCGGCAATAGACCATCGATCGGCCAACCCCGGATGAGCCTTGCCATCAGGTCCCTTAACCACCACCGTTTCATAGATCGCCACACTGGGCGGATCGATATGATCGCCATGCGGATCGAGTCGGCTGAATGGATAGTCAAATCCCTCCTGCAGGATCACGAGACACTACTCCGCAAACAGAAGCCAGCAGTCAGTCCCCCGGTTCTCGCCCCCCGAGACTCTGGCAATGCCGGCAGACGCCGGGAACGCCATTGAAAT
>WBZO01005400.1_pt1 | contig 13057 bp, 8 predicted proteins | sample 5204261 | NCBI WGS metagenome assembly WBZO01 (sample SAMN12412400, study PRJNA552823) | activated sludge metagenome | isolation source: activated sludge from anammox sidestream of wastewater treatment plant... | place: USA: North Carolina | collected 2017-09
GATGATGTACGGGTTCTCGATCACCGCTTCCATGCGGTCGGTGTTCGTCACGAAGTAGGGCGAGACGTAGCCGCGGTCCAGCTGGAGGCCGTCCACGAACTCGGTCTCGAACTTCAGCCCGCGCGATTCCTCCACCGTGATGACGCCGTCTTTGCCGACTTTCTCCATCACGTCCGCGATGAGGTCGCCGATCTCCTTGTCGTTGGCGGAAATGCCGGCGACATGGGCGATCTGGTCCTTCGTCAGCACCGGGCGGGCCTGTGCGCGAAGGTCCTTGATGGCTTCCTTCAACCCGGCCTCGAGGCCGCGCTTCAGCGCCATCGGGTTCACCCCGGAGGTCACGACCTTTAGGCCGCCCCGCACGAGCGACTGCGCCAGGACGGTGGCGGTGGTGGTGCCATCGCCCGCGACGTCGTTCGTCTTCGTCGCCACCTGCTTGGCCAGCTGGGCGCCCATGTTTTCGAACGGGTCTTCCAGTTCGATTTCGCGGGCAACCGTCACGCCGTCCTTGGTGATGTTCGGCGCGCCGAACTTCTTATCGATGACGACGTTCCGGCCGCGCGGGCCAAGGGTCACCTTGACCGCGTCAGCGAGGGCATCGACGCCATCGCGGAGCCGGCGCCGCGCCGACTCATCGAAGAGCAGTTGCTTTGCAACCATGGGCTAACTCCCTTTCAGGCAAAACGCAGAGGCGGCCGGCGAGCGAGACCCACACTGGGCTCCCCACCTCCCGCGCCCCTGCGCCCGAAGCTCCCGAGGTCCTAGACCTCGAGCTTGCAGAGGATGTCCTTCTCGTTCAGGACGATGTAGTCGACGCCGTCGATCTTCACGTCCGTGCCGGTGTACTTCGCATAGAGGATGCGGTCGCCTGCGGCGACATCCATCGGGACGCGCTTGCCGCTGTCATCGAGGCGGCCCGGGCCTACGGCGATGACTTCGCCCTGCTGGGGCTTCTCCTTGGCGGTGTCGGGGATCACCAGGCCGCTGGCCGTCACTTCGTCCTGCTTCAGCGGAGTGATGACGATGCGGTCGGCGAGGGGGATGAGCTTGGACTTGGCTGCGGCCTTCGCCGCGGTCTTGGCTGCCATTGGATGCAATTCCTCCTGGAAAGTGCAGGTATTGGTGTAGTAGCGATCCGCGATGTTAGCACTCACCGGGGGAGAGTGCTAGAGGCAGCGTACATACTCTTGCGCCCATGCGAAAGTCGCCACCACCCGCTATACCGGCCGTGCGCTCCCATCCGGGAAGATCGTGCCGTCCAGCGTCCCGCGCTCGATCAGCTGCGCCGTCACCTTCGCGCCGCTGAAATCCGCCCGCGAAAGGTCGGCGAAATCCAGGTTGATCCCCGGGCCCACCACACCAACCAGCGATGCGCCGGCCAGGTTCGCCCGCACGAACTTCGTCGCCGCCAGCGATGCGTTCGCCATGTCGGCCTGGCGCAGGCCCGCCCCCGTGCAATCGGCGTGCGAGAGGTCGGCCCAGCGAAGCCGTGCCCCGCTGAGGTCCGCCCCGCGCAGGTCGGCGCGCCGCAACGAGGCGGCTTCCAGGTCCGCGCCCTGGAGCTTCGCCTCCCGAAGGCAGATCCCCGCCAGGTCCAGCCCGCGCAGGTCCGCCCCGCGCAGGTCGGCTCCCGCGCAATCCGCGCCCGCGTCGATGGTCACCCCGCCGATGACCACCGGGCCGACCCGGTACCCGGCGGGGATCTCGGTGCCGGGTCCTCCCTCCTCTTCAGCAACCGTCGACGGGCGCTCCATGTATTCCTTGCGGGCGCGGTCGTACGCCGCACGCATGTGGGGGTCGCCCAGGACCGTCCAGGCATCCTTCATCGCCTGCCGCCGCCGCGTGAATTCGGTGGCGCTGACCCGCGCGCCCTCGAGTTCGCCCGCCAGGCGCGCGAGCACCTTCAGGATCTGCGGCCGCGGTGTATCCGGCCGCACCCCGAGCGCCGCGTACCAGTCGACCGACGGGTCGCCCGTATACGTGGCCGGGCCGGTCCGGGGGGCGTCTTCAGTTGCTTCGAACCCCCGCGGCGGCCCCCCGCCGGCGGTGGGAGCGGGCCGCTGCGGCCGTTCCGCTGGCGTCCTGCGGACCGTGCGAACCACTCGGCGCGGGGGCGCAGGGCGTGGCCGCGTCCGGTCATAGGCGGCCCGGCGCTGCGGGTCCCGCAACACTTCCCACGCCTCGTTGATGAGGACCATGAGCGCCACCGACTCGGGGCTCCCGCTGGTGTCCGGGTGATGCAGCCGCGCCAGCCGCCGGTAGCTGCTGCGGATCTCCTCGGCGGTGGCTCCGGGCTGCAGCTCCAGGAGCGCGTAGTAGTCAGCGGGCGCGGCCACAGGCCGATCGTACCAGCCGCACGGAAACAGGCTGCTTACTTACCGTCCGGTAACTTCACGTTCGCGTGAAGGTATGATAGGCTCCCCACACGAGAAGGGGGACTCTCCGTGCGCTGGCTGTTGCGCCTCATTCCATATCTCAAACCGTATAAGGGCAGGATCGCGCTCGCCTGGCTCTCCATGCTCCTGGCGGGCTCGTTCGTCATGATCAGCCCACTCCTGATCCGCTTCGCCATCGATTTCGGCCTCGACCCGCAGCGTGATGACGCCGACAGGCTCATCGGCCTGCAGGGCAACGAGAAGCTGCTGGTCCTCGGCTCGCTCGCCATCGTCGTATTCGCCATCGGGCGTGGACTCGCTTCGTTTGGGCAACAGTACCTCGGCGAGACCGTCGGCCAGAACGTCGCCTACGACATCCGCAACAAGATCTACGACAACCTCCAGCGGCTCAGCTACGCCTACCACGACAAGGTACAGACCGGCCAGATCATGTCCCGCGCAACGCAGGACGTAGAGAACATCCGCATGTTCATCAATATGGGGGCGCTCCGTTTCGCCTTCATCATGCTCATGCTCCTCATCTCCGTGGTCGGGATGTTCATCATCAACTGGCAGCTCGCCGTCGTCAGCATCATCAGCCTGCCCATCCTCGCCTGGCGGTCGATCGTCACCAGCCGCCGCCTCCGCCCCATCTGGCAGGAGATCCAGCAGAACCAGGCCGAAGTCACCCAGGTCGCCGAAGAGGGCCTCACCGGCATCCGCGTCGTCAAGGCATTCAGCCGCGAGCCGTTCGAAAGCGAGAAGTTCGCCGAAGCGGCCCGCAAGCAGGCCGACCTCAGCTACACCTCATCGGTCATCCAGGCCCGCAACCAGCCGATGCTCCAGGGCCTTTCCGCCGCCCAGATCGGCCTGACCGTGGGCGTCGGCGCGTGGCTCATCTCCCGCGGCGATGCGAGCGCCTCCGATGTCCTCGCCTTCACCCTCTGGCTCAACCTCCTTCAGCTCCCCATGCGCTCCATCGGCTTCATCATCAATATGTTCGCCCGCTGCGTGAGTTCCTCCGAGCGCGTCTTCGAACTCATCGATGCCCAGTCTGTCGTCCAGGAAAAACCGGATGCCGTCCCCCTCGAAAACGTCGCCGGCAACGTCCGTTTCGAAAACGTCGGCTTCGGTTACGACAGCCTCAGCGCGGTCCTGAACGGCGTCGACATCGATGCGAAGCCCGGCCAGGTCATCGCGCTCCTCGGCCCCACCGGCAGCGGAAAGTCCACCGTCGTCAACCTCATCCCGCGCTTCTACGATGTCACCGAGGGCAGGATCACCATCGACGGCGTCGATGTCCGCGATGTCACCATCGAGTCCCTCCGCCGCAACATCGGCATCGTCCAGCAAGATGTCTTCCTCTTCATCGGCACCATCCGCGACAACATCGCCTACGGCCGCCCCGAGGCCACCCAGGAGGAGATCGAGCGCGCCGCGAAGGCTGCCCGCATCCACGACTTCATCGTCAGCCTCCCCTATGGCTACGACGAATGGGTCGGCGAGCGCGGGGTCACCCTTTCCGGCGGCCAGAAGCAGCGCATCGCCATCGCGCGCACCCTCCTCCTCGACCCGCGCATCCTCATCTTCGATGACTCGACCGCCAGCGTGGACTCCCAGACCGAGTTCCTCATCCAGCAGGCGCTCCAGGAGCTCATGAAAGGCCGCACCACCTTCGTCATCGCGCAGCGCCTGCGGACCGTCATCCGTGCCGACGAGATCATCGTCCTCGACCGGGGCAAGGTGGTGCAGCGCGGCCGCCACCAGGACCTTCTCGAACAGGAAGGCCTCTACCGCCGCATCTTCGACCTCGAACTCAAAGACCAGGAAGAGGCGCTCGGGCGGGTGGCTCCCACATCCGTGGCCGCGGGCGGCGGCGGCAACGGTTCGGCCGGCGCGCAACCCGGCCATGCCCCGGTGTTCACCCCATCGCCCACCCAGTCGGGCGCGGGAGGTGCAGCGTGAGCACCATCGCACAGCAATCGCGGTTCGCCGCCGGGGGAGGCCGGTAATGGGTATGTTTGGTGGCGCCGGCGCCGGCGGCTGGAGCTCTGGCATCGGGGGCCAGGCAACCGGCCCCATGCGGCACAGCCGTGGCTCCGATGGCTGGGACGACGAATACCTCGGGAAGGCCTACGACGCCCAGGTCGTCCGCCGCATCCTCCCCTACCTCAAACCCTATAAGAAGCAGGCCTCCCTCGCGCTCGCCTGCATGATCATCTCGGCGGTCACCAGTTTCCTCCAGCCGCTGCTCATCGGCCTCACCGTCAAAGCCGGCGTCGAAGGCAACACCGGCCAGATCTGGACGCTCCTCGGCATCATGATCGGCGCCGCCTTCGTCACCTGGATCTCCGCATACATCCAGCTGCTCACCACCGCCTGGATGGGCAACCGCCTCCTGCTCCAGCTCCGTACAGAAATGTACGACCACATGCAGGGCCTCTCCCTCAGCTTCTACGACGAGATGGAAGTCGGCCGCATGATCAGCCGCCTCACCAGCGACGTCACCGTCATGCAAGAACTCCTGACCAGCGGCTCCCTCACCTTCCTCGCCGATTTCGTCGGCCTCACGGTCGTGGTCATCGTCCTGCTCACCGTCGATTGGCAGCTTGCGCTTGTCACCTTCGCTATCGTGCCCCCGCTCATCATCGTGATGGTCTGGTGGGCGCGCCACGCCAAGGCCGCCTTCGTCAACGTCCGCGTCAAGATCAGCGCCCTCTATGGCACGCTCGCCGAAAACGTCTCCGGTGTGCGCGCCGTCCAGTCCATGTCGCGCGAGGACGAAAACGCCCGGCGCTTCGACGCCCTCAACCAGGAGAACCGCCGCGCCAACATCTGGGCCGGCATGCTCAGCGCCGCCATCATGCCTGTCATCGAACTCGCCGTGGCCATCGCGACCTGCGCCGTGGTCATCGTCGGCGGCATGCGCGCGCTCAACGCCTCCGATGTCAACGTCGCACACCTCTTCCTCGTCCTCACCAGCTTCACCCTCTACGTCGGCCGCTTCTTCGACCCCATCCGCGACCTCGTCCTCCAGTACACCATGCTCCAGCGTGCCATGGCCGGTGGCGAGCGCATCTTCGAAGTGCTCGATACCGAACCGCGCATCAAGGACCGCGAAGACGCAATCGAGCTCGAAGAAGTCGAGGGCCGCGTCGACTTCGACGACGTGCACTTCCACTACACCGAAGGTGTGCCGATCCTCCGCGGCATCGACCTCCACGTCGAACCCGGCGAGACCATCGCCTTCGTCGGCCCCACCGGCGCCGGCAAGACGACCATCACCTCGCTCGTCAGCCGCGGCTACGAAGTCACAGGTGGCGCCATCCGCATCGATGGCCACGACATCCGCGATGTGAAGCGCCGCTCGCTCACGAAGCACATGGGCGTCGTCCTCCAGAACCCCTACCTCTTCAGCGGCACCGTGCGCGAGAACATCGCCTACGGCCGCCCCGAGGCCACCGACGAGGCCGTGATTGCCGCCGCCAGGGCTGTCGGCGCCGACGAGTTCATCAGCCGCCTGCCCCAGGGCTACGAGACAGTCCTCCAGCAGCGCGGCCAGAACCTCTCCGTTGGCCAGCGCCAGCTCATCAGCTTCGCCCGGGCCATCCTCGCTGCCCCCCGCATCCTCGTGCTCGATGAGGCAACCGCCTACGTCGATACCCAGACCGAGGTCATCATCCAGCGGGCCCTCCGCGAACTCCTCAAGAACCGGACCTCGTTCGTCATCGCTCACCGGCTGTCGACCATCCGCGAGGCCAGCCGCATCGTCGTCCTCGACCAGGGCCGCATCGCCGAGATCGGCGCGCACGACGAACTGCTCGCCAGGGGCGGCATCTATGCCAACCTCTACAAGATGACCTACGAGCAGGAACAGGCCCAGCAGGCCGCCGCCATGGTCGGCGAAGACGAAGCGTTCGCCCGCCGCCGCCGCGGCGAGGTCCAGCCCCCGCCCCAGCAGGCCCCCTCCCCCGCCGCGGGGAGCTGACCCGGCGCCGGAAACCACGTCCACGAGGCCCGGGTCACCCGGCCTCGTTGCGGCGTCACTTAGCGGCTGCAAAAAAATCGCATTTGCCGGGCCTAAGGCGCAAACCGTATTTGCCGATAACTACGGTGCATCCTTTGAGCGAGGTAGGGGAATCCTCATGCTCAACACGCTCGCCGCCCTTGGACGCCTCGCCGCAACTCCGGCGCAGCAGGTCGGCGAAGGCACCGTCCTCGCCGCCTGCGGCCTCGTCAAGGACGTGCTCGGCGCCGAGGACGCCTATGTCATCCGCGCAGGCGACCCCAACTTCGTCCGCCTTGGCAGCACCGAAGACCCGCGCGCCTACGAGATCAAGCAGCGTGGCTACTGGCTCGTCTGGCGCGAAGGCGCCGCCAACCCCGCCCTCCCCGGCGGACTCTTCTCCGTTACCGACCGCATGGTTGTCGATGCCCATCCGCTCGAAGCGGGTACCCCGGCCACCCATGTCGCCACCCTCCTCCCCGGCAACGAGAGCAACTCCGAAGTCCTCATCGTCCGCGGCCCGTGGCCCGAGGGCCTCTCCGGCGACCAGGTCGACCTCGTCGCCTCCATCCGCCCGCTGCTCGCCTACCTGGTCGGCAACGTGCTCGATGCCGAGCGCCAGGAGCGCCAGCGTTCCCAGCTCAGCGCGCTCGCCGATGTCGCCGAATCGTTCAGCCGCTCCGATAACGTCAACGAAGTGTTGACAGGCCTATCCACCGCCCTCGCCAAGGCCTCCGGTTACGCCTGGGTCGCCATCACCCTCACCGACCCCGCGATCGAACACGTCACCGACCGCGCCCTGAATGTCGGCCGCCACTCCGAGACCACGATCGCCGAACAGGGCCGGACCGGGAATATGGGGCCCACCGCCATCGAGCGCGACCTCCGCGTCGCCCGCCACCTCGCCTGGACGCGCATGCCCTGGCTGGTCCCCGATGTCTTCGACCCGAACGAGCAGATGCTGGTCGACGACAGCCTCCGCGGCTACTACCAGCAGGCCCACATCCTCTCGATGGCCTGCTTCCCCATGTTTTTCCGCGACCAGCTCCTCGGCAGCGTCACCTTCTGCGCCTCCGAAACGCACTCCTTCGAAGAACAGGAGGTCGGATTCCTCGGGGCGCTCGTCTCCCAGGCCAGCAACACCGTCACGGCCTTCCGCTTGAACCGCGAGCTCCGCGAAGCCGAGGCCCAGTTGCGGGCCGTCTTCGCCAGCTCTCCCGCCCTCATCACCGTCATCCAGCCTGATGGCACCATCACCCTCTCCGAAGGCGCCAGCGTCCCCCGCGCGGTCAGCGCTGGTACCGCGCTCGCCGGCAAGAGTGTCTTCGACGTCCTGCCCCCCGGGGTCGCCGATGCGACACGCGGGCACGTGGCGCGCTGCCTGGCCGGGGAAGCGTTTTGCGCCAACTCCAGCACCTACGGCCGCGAGTACGAGACCCAGTTCGCCCCCCTGCGCGACGACTCCGGCGTCCCGGTAGCGGTCATCACGGTCACCATGGATGTCACCGAGCGCGTCCACGCCGAGCGCGAACTCCGGACGTTGAACGAGGCACTCCGTACCGCCAAGGAACGCGCCGAGGAGCTCGCCCGCGTGGCCGAAAACTCGCGCCGCCGGGCAGAATACCTCGCCAGCCACGACGCCCTCACCGGCGTCCTCTCCCGCCGCGCCTGGTTCGAACTCGCCGAATCGCGCCGCCCATCCGCTATCGCTATCTTCGACGTCGATTCCTTCAAGACCATCAACGACACCTGCGGTCATCCCGGCGGCGATGTCGTCCTGCGGGCCGTTGCCGAGCGCATCACCGAGGCTGTCGACTCGATCGGCACCGTCGGGCGCCTGGGCGGAGAGGAGTTCGCCGTGCTGTTCCTCGGCCCCGTGGCCGAAGCCGAAGCCGCGGCCCAACGCGCTGTCGAACGGGTCGCCGCCGAACCGGTGACGCTCCCCGGGGGAGACTCCCTCCGCGTGACTGTGAGTGGCGGCCTCGCCCCCTGCCGACGCCAGACCGACACACCCGCGGTGACGCTCGCTCGCGCCTACGACCTCGCCGACCGCGCCCTCTACTCGGCCAAGGCCGCCGGCCGCCGCCAGCTCGTCGTCTCCAACCGGGCGGCCTGAACCCCACACCCCCCGCGCCCACCCACGCCCCGATTGACGATTGACGATTGTCGATTCGCCTGCGCACGGGGATCCCGGCGAGCCCCGCGCGTCAGCAAGGGCCACGCACCGCGCCCCCACCATCGCCACCCAACCGCCCACCCCACCCCGCCCCTCACCCCCGGCGAAATGTGCACCCCCACCCATCCCGGCGAGCCCGGCGCGTCAGCAAGGGCCACGCACCGCACCCTCACCATCGCCACCCAATCGCCCACCCCGCAACTCGCAACTCGCAACTCGCAACCAGATCCCCTCACACCGCCGGAGCCGCCGCCGCCGTCCCCGTGCGGTAGATCCGCCGCAGGTACGGCCCCGTCGCGAGGCTCGCGAGTGTGATCACCACGAACGCCGCCCCCGGCAAGAAGAACAGGATCGGCGCCCCCGTCCGGTCCGCCATCGCCCCGAACGCCAGGTTCATGAACGCCATCACCCCGCCCGCCGACATCAGGTAGAGGCTCATCACCCGCCCGCGGATGTCGTCTGGCACCACCTCCTGCAACAGCACCGCGCTCAGCGCCATGAACATCGCCTGCGAAGAGCCCATCAGGATCGCCCCCGCCGCCGCGTGCGGGACGTGGTGGCTGCCCGCCATCAACATCGGCGAGATCCCGCTTGCCAGCGCCGTGCCCAGCAGCAACGGCCCCCGGCGCGTCCCGGTTGTCATTGCCAGCACGAACGTCCCCACCAGCGCCCCAACGCCCACGCCGAAGGTCATGATCGTGAACCCGCCGGACGGGCTGTGGAGCCGCGTCTCCGCGAACCCCGGCAGCATCGCGTCGAACGACATCGTCAGCGAACAGTGCGCGAACACCAGGATGAAGACCGCCGCCACCTCGGGCGTCCGCCCGATGTACGCCATCCCCTCGCGCATGTTCTCGCCTACGTCTCGCAACCGCGTCACGCCGCCGCGCGATGAGACGCTCACCCGCCGTACCGAGGCGAACGAGAGCAGCGCGAACAGCGCCGAGATCCCGTATGCCCCCTCCACGCCGATCGTGGCCAGCAACGGACCCGCCAACAGCGGCCCCGCCGCACGCGATCCGTGCTGCGTCGTGCTCGTCAGCGCCACCGCGTTGCCCAGGTCCGAAACCGGCACCACGTTCGCCAGCAGCGCCTGGTCCGACGGGATCTCCACCGACCGGATCACGCCCTGCACGAACGCCAGCGAGACCACCATCCACACTTCGATGACATCCGTTACTGCCAGCGTGGCCAGGGTGACCGTCACCCCGAACGTCGCCAGCCGCGTCACCCGCACCAGGATCCGCCGCTCCGCCCGGTCGGCCACCATCCCGCCGAGCGGCGCCACCAGGTAAGGCGACATCGAGGCGAACGTCGATACCCCCACCCACAGCGACGAATCGCTCAGCTTGTACACGATCCAGGCGTTGCCCAGCAGCAGCGTCCAGAGCGAGATGCTCGAACAGGCGCTGCCGAGCCAGAGCGCGCGGAAGTCGCGGTGGCGCAACGCGGGCAGCCGCGCCCCGAAGCCGCTCACGCCAGCATCTCGATCACGTGCCTCGCCACCAGCGCCGGGTCTTCCATCGGGATGAAGTGGCTGTATTGCGGCAGGAACACATCCTCGGCCTGCTTGAAGTGGCTCGCCAGGTCAGGTGCGGTCGGCGAACTGCTCATGTCCATCGGTCCGCCCTCGGTCCGCTGGCGCGCCCGCAAAATGCGCACCGGGATCGTGAGCGATTCGATCGCAGGGTAGATGTCCGTCGTCATCGCCCCCGCGTAGGTCGCTGCCTCGACTGCCGGCGGGCACGCGAGCACGTAGCCCTCGCCCTCCGGGTTCGGGAGCAGCCCGTGGTCGCAGTAGTCGCGCAACACATCCGGGTCCCAGAGGCTGAACGGCGGACGGTCCTTGAAGCGCTCGAACATCTCCCGGGGCGAGTCCCACTCATTGCGCCGCCGTGCCGCGAAGTGGTCGCCTTCGGCTGAACCCCCCGGCCGGCTCGCACGCGGACCGATGACCGGGTCGACCAGCAGCAGCTTTGCGAAGATGCCCGGTTCGAGCGAGGCCGCGAGCGTCACCGCGTGCCCGCCCTTCGAGTGGCCGACCCCAAGGGCGCCCTTGAGCCCGATCTCCCGCGCAACCGCCGCCACGTCACGGCCGAAGTTCGCCCAGGGGTACGGGGGCGCCGGCTTGTCGCTCCGCCCGTGGCCCCGCATGTCGAGCGCGTAGGCGTGCACCCCGGGCAGCCGCTCGATCACCCGGTCCCAGCACCGTGCATGGAAGCCGGTCGCATGGGCGAAAAAGACTGCGGGCCCGTCGCCGGGCCACTCGAAGAGCTGAAGTTCCACGCCGTCCACCCGGACGCGTGAAGGGATTGGTTCGCGCATGCCCAAGTATAAGCAGCCGCAGGCCTTGAAGACTCGGCTTGCCCGCCCCCGCTACAGTGTCCCCATGGACGAACTGATCGCACGCCTCGCGGCAACGCCCCGTACCCTCGCCCACCTGGTCGCCGAGGCCCCCGAGGAGCGCCTGGATATGGCCTTCGCCGGCGGCTGGAGCGCGCGCACCATCCTCGCCCACTTCCGCGACGACGAGTACCTCTGCATGCGCGTCGCCCTCGAACGGATGCTCGCGGAGGACTGCCCGCCCCTGCGCTTCATCGATGGCGCCGAATGGGAACCCCGTCGCAACCGCGCCCGCGACCGCAAGGAATGGCTGCTCGCCGACTTCGCCCTCCAGCGCCAGGCGAGCCTCGGCATCCTCCGGAGCCTGCGCCCGGCCGATTGGAGCCTGCGTGGCCGCATCGATGGTGGGCGCGAATTCACCGTCGAACAGTTCGTCTCCAGCTGGGCCGCCCACGATGCCGAGCACGTCGCCGGGCTCGAAGCCGCCCTCGGCGAAACCCTCGCGGAAGTCATCGCCCGCCGTGCCCGCCTCGAATAGGGGCGTTCACAGAGCATCCGGCGCCCTCTCCGTATACTGCCCCCAGCCCTAATGCCGAGTTCCCGCGTCTCCTGGTTCGCGCGCACCAAGCTCATGCCGCCCGCCGCCCCGGCGGACTTACTGGTCCGCCCGGAGCTTTCCGCGCGCCTCCTGGCCGCCGCGAAGGCCGCGCGCCTCACGCTCGTCTCGGCCGCCGCCGGCGCCGGCAAGACGACCGCCCTCGCCGCCCTCGCGCGCGACCTCGCCCCCGCCCCCGTCGCATGGCTCAGCCTGGATGAGGACGACAACGACCCCACAGCGTTCTTCCCGGCCCTCGTGGCGGCGCTCCGGCAGGCCCTCCCCGGCATGGGCCACGACGCCGAAGCCGTGCTCGCGAGCCCGGCCGCCCAGCCCCCGCGACGCCTGGTCTCAGTCCTCATCAACGACATCCTCGACGGAGCCACACTCCCGGCCGCGCTCGTCCTCGATGACCTCCACACCATCACCAACCCGGCGCTCCTCGGCGCGCTCGATTACCTCCTCGAGCGTTCCCCCGAAGGCTTCCATGTTGTCGCCGGAGCGCGCTACGGACCGGGGCTCGCGTTGGCCCGCCTGCGCACCCGCGGCCAACTCGCTGAGTTCACCACCGCCGACCTCCTCCTGGCCCCCGCCGAACTGCGCGCATGGTTCATCCAGGCGTTCGCCATCGACCTCCCCGATGCCGAAGCGGCGCGCATCCACGCGCGCATCGACGGCTGGATGGCCGGCGCGCGGCTCCTCGCCCTCTCCCTGCCCCGCGAGCCGGGCGACGCGGGCCGCCTCATCGCCACGCCGCCGGAACAGGAGCGCGAGCTCTTCGAGTACCTCGCGGCAGAGGTCCTCGATGCCCAGGACGCCGCCACCCGGGCGTTCCTCCTCGAAACATCGATCCTGCCCGAACTGACGGCCGCTCTCTGTGGGGCGGTCACCGGTAGCGATGACGCTGCCCGCACGCTGGACCGCCTGCACCGCAAGAACCTCTTCATCGAGCGGCTCCCGGGTCAGGAGGGCGCCAGCGGGCCGTCCTACAGGTATCACGCCCTCTTCGCACTCTTTCTGCGGCGCCAGCTCGGCCAGGAGCTGCCCGACCGCGTCGCCGGACTCCACCTGCGCGCCGCCGCGGCCGAGGCGAGCCCCGCGCGCGCCGTGCGCCACTACCTGGCCGCGGGCGCCCCGGAGCGCGCAGCCGCCACGATCGCACGGGCCGCCAGCACGGCCACCGTCGGCGACCTGGCGCCACTCCGCCGGCTCCTCGACGAGCTTCCCCAGGCTCTCCGGACATCACACCCATGGCTCGCCCAGCTCGCCGGGGCCGACCTCGCCCGTAAGGGCAGGTACGAGGAAGCCCGCCCGCTCCTGGAGCAGGCACTCGCCGGTTTCGAGGCCGCCGCCGACCGTCACGGCGCCGGCCATGCCCGCGTCTACCTGGGCGAGGTGTTCACCTGCCTCGGCGATGCCGCAAACGCCCGTCCAGCACTCGATGCCTCCCTCGCCGCCGACCTCACCTTCGACCAGCGCGTCACCTCCGAGCTGAACCTCGCCTGGATTGCCTACTACGACCGCGACTGGGCGGCCGTCGAGTCCCGCCTCGGCCAGCTCCT
>WBZO01005401.1_pt1 | contig 13054 bp, 14 predicted proteins | sample 5204261 | NCBI WGS metagenome assembly WBZO01 (sample SAMN12412400, study PRJNA552823) | activated sludge metagenome | isolation source: activated sludge from anammox sidestream of wastewater treatment plant... | place: USA: North Carolina | collected 2017-09
TCGTAAACATCACGCCAAATGCGAAAGTAAAGATGATCCGCATAGTCCGGTCATTTACGGCATTAAGAAAGTTCTGGCCGAAGGCTCGGAATTGTACAGAATAGAGGCGAAGAATCAGGAGACCTTGCAAAGATACGGTTACGGTACGCCGGACGATTGGCTGGAACGTAATGTCTACACCAAGCATAGCGCGAAGGGTGTGGCGCTTATGTTGATCATTAATGTGATTTTGTTTGGCCCTATTGGATTGACGATATGGGCAGTGCAGATGATGTGGGCGCCGATCTTCGCTGCCGGCATCATCAATGGTGTTGGCCACTATTGGGGGTATCGTAATTTCCGTGCGGAAGATGCCAGTACGAATATTGTTCCTTGGGGCATTTTAATTGGCGGTGAGGAATTGCATAATAATCACCATGCTTATGCAACCTCTGCGCGTTTATCCAATAAATGGTATGAGTTCGACATCGGCTGGTTGTATATCCGCATTCTTGAAACGCTCGGACTTGCAAAAGTTAAGAAAATTGCACCAAAGTTGCGTTTTGATAAAGCAAAAACCCAATGCGACTCGGATACGCTGCAAGCTGTGATTTCTCACCGCTATGAAGTGCTTGCCAAATATACGAAATCGTTAAAAGCAACTTTTGCAAATGAAATGATTCATTTGAAAGAAGCGGCAGCGCAATACGGTGTGGATAGCACAACTTTGAAACGCTGGATTCTGGCGGATTCCAAAACATTGCAGGAACATGAACGTGAGAAACTAAATCAAGTGCTGAGTAATGCCAAAACACTGGATAAAGTTTATACCATGCGTGAAGAATTGGCTGAAATTTGGCAACGCTCTACGGCATCGACGGAAGAACTGGTTAAACAGCTGGAAGATTGGTGCCGTCGTGCAGAAGAAAGTGGCATCGAAGTGTTGAGAACCTTTTCTCAGCGATTGCGGTGTTATGCGTAGCAGCAAAAGGCATTAACAATAAAAAACCCGCTCCGGCGGGTTTTTTATTGTTGTCTTATTGCATTATTATGAATCTATTTGAGCTTTGTTTCTTTGTACTTAACGTGTTTTCTTGCAACAGGGTCAAATTTCATGATCTCTATTTTCTCAGGCTTTGCACGTTTATTTTTGGTGGTTGTATAAAAATGCCCAGTGCCCGCCGAAGATTCAAGTTTTATTTTCTCACGCATTGCGATAACTCCTTAACTAACCTAATGGTTTCCTAGATGCTTTTACCTTCCGAGCGCATTTTCGCCAGTACCGCATCAATACCGTTTTTGTCGATTGTGCGTAGTGCAGCATTAGTTAATCGTAAACTAATCCAACGATTTTCGCTCTCAACCCAAAACCGGCGGCGTTGCAGATTGGGCAGAAAACGCCTTTTGGTTTTATTGTTCGCATGAGAAACATTATGACCCGACATTGGTTTTTTGCCAGTTACTTCACATACTCGTGCCATGTTAGCGCACTCCAGAATTTCTAAAAGCGGCGATTATATCCTGATTTGGGTAATTTACTCAAATTAAATCATTCTCGGCAAATGAGAAAGCGGTGCCATTACCTATAATAAAGTGATCCAGCACTTTGACATCGATCATGGTCAATGCCTGTTTTAAGGATTGCGTCAACGTCTTGTCGGCATGGCTGGGTTCAGCGACCCCTGAAGGATGGTTGTGTGCAAAGATGATCGCAGCCGCGTTGTGATATAGCGCGCGTTTAATGACCTCGCGGGGATAAACGCTGGTTTGGGTCAGTGTGCCGCTGAATAATTCTTCGGTGGCGATCGTGTGATTTTTGGCATCGAGAAAAATTCCGATGAATACTTCATGTTGCTTGTTTGCTAAACTTAAGCGCAGAAAATTCCGCACCAGATCGGGGGAATTCAGTGCATTGCCGCTTTTCAATTCCTCGTTGAGCGAACGCCGGGCCATTTCCAGCACAGCTTGCAGTTGCGCATATTTTGCACTGCCCATTCCCGGTATTTGGCAAAAACTGGTTTGACTGGCTGCAAATATGTTAGTTAAGCTGCCAAAGTGTGAAAGTAGCTCCCGTGCAAGATCCACGGCGCTTTTTCCGGTGATTCCAGTGCGCAGAAATATCGCTAGTAACTCGGTATCCGAAAGGGCGGTAACTCCCTTATGTAATAATTTCTCACGCGGCCGTTCGGATACCGGCCAATTTGTTATCGCCATAAATTCGGGTGAAATATTGAGTGATATAAAATGAAATTCGTTGCCGGTATATTAACGGCCCGTTGTGGTTTGTCGCATAATCGCAATGGTGTGAGTGATAGCGGCACGCAATGTGGCCGTGTTGAGTAGAATCGGTATGTGCTGCGTGCCGATTGGATAAAGCTTTTTTGGAATTTTTCTTATCGATTATGACTTCTTGGCCATCAGCTGAATCTAAAAAGCGTTTGCTGCTAGGTGTAACCGGCGGCGTGGCTGCCTATAAAGCTGCGGAACTGGCGCGTCTGTTGACGCAGAATGGGATGCATGTGCAAACAGTAATGACGCAGGCGGCTTGCCGGTTTGTGGGAGCGGTCACTTTTCAGTCATTGACCGGCAATCCTGTTTATACCGATTTGTGGGATGCCAACGCCGCGCAAAATATGGCGCATATCAATCTGTCCCGGGATGCCGGTTTGATTCTGGTTGCGCCAGCCAGTGCGGATTTTATCGCTAAGCTGGCTCATGGCATGGCGGATGATTTGCTGACCACACTCTGTCTGGCGCGTGATTGTCCGCTGATGATAGCGCCCGCGATGAACCGGCAGATGTGGGAGAATCCCGCGACCCAGCGTAACTTATCCCGGTTAAGGCAAGATGGCATAATCATCACGGGCCCGGCCAGCGGCGAGCAAGCTTGTGGTGAAGTAGGCATGGGACGCATGCTGGAAGCCGCAGAATTGGCGGAAATCGTGCAGGCGGCATTTCGAACCGCTACGCTGCTGCAAGGCAAGAATATATTGGTGACAGCGGGACCCACCTTCGAAGCGATTGACGCGGTGCGTGGCATCACCAACCGCAGTTCCGGGAAAATGGGCTATGCCGTTGTCCGAGCTGCGGTAGAAGCGGGAGCGGCGGTAACACTCATTTCCGGTCCGGTTTGTTTGACTCCGTCCGCCGCCGCTAAATTTATTCCGGTGACCAGCGCAGAGGATATGTTGCGTGCCGTGCAGACTGAGATAGCGCAAACCGATATTTTTATCAGTGTCGCTGCCGTTGCGGATTATCGTGTGGCTCATGTCAGTCAGCAAAAAATCAAGAAATCCGCTGCTAATCTAGCGCTTGAATTGGTTCCAACCCCGGATATTTTGAAGACCGTGTCAAGCTTACCTAAACCGCCTTTCTGCGTAGGATTCGCGGCGGAAACCGAGAATCTGGAAAAGAATGCAGCCATGAAACGGCGCAAAAAGAACGTCCCATTGCTGGTCGCCAATTTGGCGCAGGATGCGATCGGTTCAGATGAAAGCGAGCTGATATTGTTCGATGATACCGGCCAGCACATTCTCCCTAAAGCCTCTAAAATGGAGCAAGCGCGGCGCTTGATAAAGCATATTCATCGACTATACAGCCAACAGCACTAACAAAGCATGAAGAAAATCGACATTAAAATTTTAGATGCACGTTTAAATGAACAGCTTCCCGCTTATGCCACACCGGGGGCGGCCGGATTGGATTTGCGCGCCTGTATCGAGCAGCCGCTGATCATTAATCCCGGGGAAACCTGCCTGATTCCAACCGGCATCGCGATCCATCTGGCCGATACCGGACTGGCGGCGTTGGTATTGCCGCGTTCGGGACTTGGTCATAAGCACGGAATTGTCTTGGGCAATCTGGTCGGATTGATCGATTCGGATTATCAAGGCCAGATTCTCGTTTCCTGCTGGAACCGGGGGCAGATGGCGTTTCATCTGAATCCGCTGGAACGCATCGCCCAGCTTGTCATCGTTCCGGTGATTCAAGTCGAATTCAACCGCGTGGACAGCTTCGATCAGAGTCACCGCGGCGAAGACGGCTTTGGCAGCACCGGCAAGCATTGATGCGCTGGTTTGCAACACTTTTTACCGTATTCGGATTATCGCTTGCCTTGGGTCATTCCGTGGCGGCCGATACGATTCGATTGACAATTTCCGGCTATGAAATTGCCGCCGAAGTGGCGCATAACCAGCTATCGCGCTCGCAAGGCTTGATGTACCGGGAATCGCTGGAAGAGAATAGCGGCATGCTGTTCGTTTTTCCCAGCAGCGGCTACTACAGCATGTGGATGAAAAACACCTATATTCCGTTGAGTGTCGCTTTTATCGATGTGCGCGGTGTCATTCTGAATATTGCCGAGATGCAGCCGGAGACCCTGGCGTCGCACGATGCGGCGGGGATGGCGAAATATGCGCTGGAAATGAACAAGGGATGGTTTGCGGCAAGAAAGATAACGGCAGGCGCCCAAGTTACCGGGTTGGAACGGGCGCCCGCCGCCGATTGATAAATTAATGCATGCGCGGCATCATACCTTTGAGTCCGCGCATCATCTTGGCGATCCCGCCCTTATTCATCATTTTCATCATTTTCTGGGCTTGCTCGAATTGCGCCAGCAGGCGGTTGACCTCTTGTACGGTAACGCCAGCGCCTGCTGCGATGCGGCGCTTGCGCGATGCTTTGAGAATTTCCGGTTTGGCGCGTTCCTGCTGAGTCATGGAATTGATAATACCGACGGTGCGGTGAATTATTTTGTCATCCACTTTGACATTCTGCGCCGCCTGGCTGAATTGCGCCGGCAGTTTATCCATCAACGCGCTCATGCCGCCCATTTTGTGCATTTGTTGAAATTGCGCTTTGAAATCATTCAAGTCAAACGACTTGCCCGATTTCATTTTCTTCATCAGTTTTTCCGCTTCTTCCTGATCGGCATTGCGCTGCGCTTCTTCAATCAATCCCAGCACGTCACCCATACCCAGGATACGCGATGCCATCCGGTCCGGATGGAAGACTTCGAGTCCGGTCAATTTTTCCGCCACACCGGCGAATTTGATCGGTTTGCCGGTGATATGCTTGACCGATAACGCAGCACCGCCGCGCGCATCGCCGTCGAGCTTGGTGAGGATGACGCCCGTCAGCGGCAATGCATCGGAAAATGCCTTGGCGGTATTGACGGCATCCTGTCCCTGCATCGCGTCCACGACAAACAGGGTTTCGATCGGTTTCAACAGTGCTTCAAGCTCGCTGATTTCCTGCATCATCGCTTCGTCGATGCCCAACCGGCCGGCGGTATCGACGATCATGACTTCATGGTGGTGCTTGCGCGCAAAATCCAATGCGGCTGCGCCGATTTCACCCGGCTTCTGGCCATCCTGCACAGGGAAGAAATCGGCGCCGGTTTGCTGGGCCAGCAGCTCCAGCTGGTGAATCGCGGCTGGGCGGTAGATATCGCAAGACACTAACAGCACTTTCTTTTTTTTCTGCTCCATTAACCACTTGGCCAATTTGCCGCTGGTCGTGGTTTTACCGGCGCCTTGCAACCCCGCCATGAGAATGACGGCAGGCGGAACGGTTGAAAGATTGATTTCGGCTTTATCGCCGCCCATGATGGCGATCAACTCCTGATAGACCACGCCAACCAAGGCTTGTCCGGGGGTCAGGCTACTCAATACTTCTTGACCGACGGCTTTTTCTTTAACGCGGGCAATGAAATCCTTGACGACCGGTAAAGCGACATCAGCTTCCAGCAGCGCCAGCCGAATTTCGCGCAAAGCATCCTGAATGTTGCTTTCGCTAAGTCTGGCTTCGCCGCGCAATGTTTTAATGACGCCGCTAAGCCGGCTGGTCAGATTATCGAACATACTTAAAACCTCATAGAAATAAATGGATCGTGAACAGCGCGTGTATTCATATTTAACAAATTCCGGGAGAATGCTTGAATTTATTAACGTGCCATGTAGACTTAACAGTTATTTCAGTCTTTTAAAAATTTGCACTGTCAATGATCAGCATTTTAACTTATCCCGCAGCCTTTTTGCTTTATATACTGATCGCTTGGTACTTTTGGCGCAATACTTGGAATCAGCCGTCATCGCAGGCGAATGAGCCTGCATCAGCGGCCATCGGCTGGATGCATTATGCCATGCTCATCCCTTTGCTGTTGCATGCCGGCACCCTTTATCAGTCGATGTTTGCCGGCGCGGGGTTGCGTTTTGGGTTGAGTAACGCGATTTCGGTGATCGTCTGGCTAACGGCATTCATTTACTGGTTTTCCGGCTTCTTCAAACGCTTGCAAGGGTTGCAAACGCTGGTTGCACCGGTGGCTGCTGCATCCGCGGTTGCAGTGCTACTGCCGCTGTTTTTCCCATCGCTGCGCGTGCTGGAGAATACCGAACTGCCGGCATTCAAGGCGCATTTACTGGTTGCCATGATGGCTTATAGTTTACTGACGATTGCAGCGCTGCACGCCTTACTGATGACCGTGGTGGAACGCCAATTGCACCATCCGGCCGCCCGCTCCGTGCTGACCAATCTGCCGCCATTGCTGGCGATGGAAAAATTGCTGTTTCATATCATCTGGGTCGGATTTGTTTTGTTGACGCTGACCTTGCTGAGCGGTGTGGTGTTCTCCAAAGAGGTTTTTGGTCAACCCCTGACTTTCTCGCACAAAACGTTGTTCGGCTTTATTTCCTGGGGCGTTTTTGCCGCTTTACTGGCCGGCAGGCAGTTTTACGGCTGGCGCGGACGGATTGCAATCCGCTGGACTCTGGCGGGATTTGTTACGTTGTTGCTGGCTTATATCGGCAGCAAGTTCGTGCTGGAGATTGTCCTGAATCGTTATTAGCCGGTATTTTTTAGAAACAATGTCAGCCTTTCACACGGCTGATTTTTGCGACCTCCCTGAGGTGCCTCAGACTTCGCATGACTTGCGCCAGATGATGCCGGTTGTTGACTTGCAGAATAAAGCGCATGTGCATGAAATCATCCTCGCTTTCCATTGCGATATCGTCAATATTGGATTCGGCTTTGGCAATGACAGCGGCGATGCGCGCCAGAACACCCTGTTTATTTAATGTGGTTACTTTGATACTGGCTGCAAACGTCCGGGTAATATCTTTACCCCAAGTGACATCCAGATAATTTTCCGGATTTTTCTGGTTGCTGGTGACATTGCCGCAATCGTGTGTGTGGATGGTCAATCCGGAATCTTTTTTGATCACGCCGATAATGGCGTCACCAGGGATGGGCCGGCAGCATTTGGCGAATTGCACGATGATGCCCTCGGTTCCTAATATGGTGATCGGACCGGCTTTCTGTTCAGGCGAGATGGATTCGGCAGGGGAGGCCAGCCGTTTTGCCACCACCGCAGGGAGTTGTTTGCCGAGCGCCATTTCAGCAAGCAATTCTTCTTTGGATTTGACGCCGCTGTCACGCACCAATTTTTCCCACTGCGCCTCGGTGATCGTATCCGGATTCATATTAAAAGATAACAGCGCTTGATTTAGCATGCGCTCACCCAATTTGACAGATTCGTCGTATTGAATGGTTTTGAGGAAATGACGGATGTGCGAGCGCGCCCGGCCGGTTGCGACATAACTGAGCCAGGCCGGATTGGGCTTGGCGTAGGGGGCGGTGACGATTTCAACGCGATCGCCACTTTTCAGTTTGGTTCGTAACGGCGCATTCTCACTGTTGATTTTTGCCGCGACGCAGCAATTACCGACATCGGAATGAACCGCATAAGCAAAATCGACGGCGGTTGAGCCTCTCGGCAGGGTGAGAATTTTTCCTTGCGGTGTGAAAACGAAGACATCGCCGGGGAATAAGTCGATTTTAAGATGCTCCAGGAACTCCAGTGAATCGGTCGAGCCGCTGAGGGTGTCCAGCAAGCTTTGCAGCCACTGGCTGGTTTTTAGGTGTAGCTCATCGAAGTCGCCATCCGAGCTTTTATAGAGCCAGTGCGAGGCCACGCCATTCTCGGCGATGCGGTGCATTTCCGCCGTGCGGATTTGTATTTCAATCGGTATACCGAACGGACCCAGTAACGTACTGTGCAGCGACTGATAACCGTTGGTTTTTGGGATTGCTATGTAGTCCTTGAATTTACCGGGAATCGGCTTGTATAGACTGTGCAACATACCCAGTGCGACGTAACACGAAGGTATATCTTTGACAATTACGCGGAAGCCGTAAATATCCAGCACTTCGGAAAATGACAGGTGCTTTTCCACCATTTTCGTGTAAATGCTGTACAAATGTTTTTCCCGTCCGGTTACATCCGCATCCAGTCCGGCTTCTTTTAATTTCAGGTTGATGGCTTCGAGAATCTTTCCCACGACTTCGCGCCGGTTGCCGCGCGCGGCCTTAGTGGCTTTTTGCAGAACGCGGTAGCGCAGCGGGTAGAAATAGCGGAAACCCAGTTCTTGCAGTTCCTGGTAAATATTATTGAGTCCCAGCCGGTGGGCGATCGGAGCATAAATTTCCAGGGTTTCGCGAGCGATGCGGCGCTGTTTTGCCGGCAGCATGGCTTCGAGCGTCTGCATGTTATGCAACCGGTCCGCCAGTTTGATGAGGATAACCCGCACATCGCGCGCCATCGCCAATAGCATTTTGCGAAAGTTTTCGGCTTGCGCTTCTTCTTGTGTCTGGAATTCGATTTTGGTCAGCTTGGAAACGCCGTCGACCAATTCCGCCACCGGTTCGCCGAACCGCTCGCTGATTTCCGCTTTGGAAATATCCGTGTCTTCGACGACATCGTGTAATAAGGCGGCCATCAATGTCGGTGCATCCAGATGGAGTTTGCTGAGAATTCTGGCAACGGCAACCGGATGGGAAATATAGGGCTCGCCGGATTTGCGGAATTGCCCGGAATGCGCTCCCTGGCCGAAAGAATAAGCAATCCTCAGTTGCGCGATATCTTCCGGCTTGAGGTATTGCGATGTTTCTGAGAAAAGAAGTTCTGTTTCGGGCATGGCGTTTGATCAATCTGGTGAGTGCCGGTCAAACCGGATTCAGCGCATGTTCTTTAAGGGAACTCAGAAAAGCTACGGCGCGCGGCCTTCAGCGCGTTGCAATCCGGTGCAAAAGATTTGCGAACTGTACTTTTCCGCCTAATTACTAATTCGGTCTTATCTGAGTGTTGCTTGTGATTTTCTCAGCACTTCCTCTGCACTGATCCCGATCGGCAATCGGGTTAGATTTGGAACAAGTTGCATCACATGTTCTTGGGATTGAGTATATCCAGACCTATTTTGCCTTGTGCTATTTCGCGCAGTGCGATGACGGTTGCCTTGTCGCGTCCGGCTTCCACCAAAGGAGCGGATCCGATGGCCAGCTGTCTGGCGCGTGTTGTTGCGGCTAATGTCATATCAAATCGGTTCGGTATTGCTTTTAAACAGTCATCAACAGTAATTCGTGCCATGGTATAAATTCCGGTAATAAGTTATGGGCCGATTTTACAATAAAATGATGCAAAAATGATGTCTATCGTGCGTAAATCGCTCATGACAGTTCGTTGATAAGCTTGCGATGTTTCGCGATTTGACGTTCTTTCTTCAGGCGTTCGGCTTTAATGACGCAAATTAAATCACTAAGCGCCTCATCGAGTTGATTGTTGATAATAATATAATCGAACTCTGCAATATGGCTGATCTCTTCCCGTGCCGCTGCAAGCCTCTTCTGAATAACGCCGGCGTCATCCTGTGCGCGTGATTTTAAGCGCGCTGCCAGTGTATCGGCGGATGGCGGAAGAATAAAAACACTGACCGCTTGCGGAAAAATTTGTTGTATTTGCCGTGCGCCCTGACAGTCGATTTCCAGCAGAATATCCTGCCCGGATGCAATGGCTTGATTGATCCATTGCTGCGAGGTACCGTAGAAATTGCCGTAGACTTCGGCGCTTTCTATGAATTCGCCTTTGAGAAGCATTTGTTTAAACGTCTCTACAGCGACAAAATGATAATCACAGCCGTTGATTTCTCCGGTGCGCGGCGGGCGGGTTGTGTGTGAAATCGACAAGCTGAGATTTAAATCCGATTGCAATAATGCCCTAACCAGACTGGTTTTTCCCGCCCCGGATGGTGCGCTGATGATAAATAAGCAACCTGCCGTTTGCATCATTTGGTATCCGTCATGTTTGAGAAGTCATTATTTTATCTTGAATTGAAAGCTGTCAATGCTTGGCCTTTTAACGTCCTGATCAAACGGATTTCTTCCGAAGTTATTCCTTCCGGCGCAGCCGATTTACGGTCGGCATAGAATAACCCGATGGGCTTATCGTTGGTGATAAGGGGGAGCACCATGAAGCTGCGGACGTCCGGAAACAGATCGTTATACCATTGCGGTATCAGTTTGCGGATTTTAGGCGCGCTGGCGTCGGAAATCAGCAGATCCACATTTCTTCTTAACGCGAAATTGAAGACATCGGTGGCTGATGTGATTGGGAAGCTCAGGATTTTTTGGTATTCCCTGCTGTTTTCTCCCAGGGAACCCCGCGCGCAGTATTGATTCATTTTGGAATCTTTAAGAAAGAGTGTAATGAAACGAAAACCCAGACTATTATAATAAGTTTCCAGGATCAGCATGATCAGACTATCCAATTTATAATGACCGGGTGCCATGATTTCGCTAACATCCTGTACACCGGCCAGTAGCAATGCCGGCGCATTAAACGGTTTGCCGCTGGGGTGGCGCTGAATTTCCTGCGTATCTTCAATTGCATCGGCATCGATAATCATTTCATCCAATAAGTTTTCATCAACGGGGATGGTAAATTCCGTATGCGCCGAATCTGCGTTTATTTTTTGGTTTCTATCGGTATCAAGCAAGTTTGCATTGATCAACAGGGAACGCGTTTCCAATTTGGCGTCCATAAGCAGCCGATCCAATAAGGATTTATCCAGATTAAGCGCTTTTCCGAAGCGCGTGAGTAATTTGTTTTTAAGCTCCGGTTCTTCCGATGTGTCAGTCTCGACGATCATCGCTGCAGCCTTCTCGCTGAATTCGGCTACTTGCTGCATCCATTCCTGCTTGCTTCTCGCAATACCTAAATTTCCAAAAGGCCGGCTCTTGAGTCCTTGAATGATACTGCCCGGTATGCTCCATTTTTCCAATACGGCTTCGGTTAAAGTATCGAGGTTGAAGCCCAACACTTGCATGGATGCCTGCACCGGCGTATGTGTGCCTTGCTTAATCAGCGTTATCAATTCTTGGTAAAGATCATGGTCGTAGGCTGCCAGCAATAAGCGTCCAAGATTCTTGAATAAAGCTGTGATGGCGGCTTCTTCCGCATCGATAAAATTGCTGATTTTAGTGAGTTCGCGGCTGATCATACTGGCTGCGAGCGCATGAATTAGCTCGGTGCGTACCAGCTCGGCGTGTTTTCCGGACATGCCATCCACCAGCAGCATGGCAAGTGCGCAGGTTTTGACGGAGTTAAAGCCCAGCAGGAAGATAGCTTTGGTGATATTGGCATTGGCTTTGCTGGATGCGGCGGTCTTAAAAGCAACGGAGTTGGACAAGCGCAGAATTTTTTGTGTCAATGAAACATCGGATAATACGCAGTATGCCAAATGCTGGATGGATTGATCGTCGGACGAAGATAACTGGACGATGCGTGCTACGGAGCTGCCGAGAGCGGGGAGATCCGGATCGTTGGCAGCCGTTTCGATCAAACGGTCTTTGATCGTTTTGGCGCTGCAATTTCTCGGTGTCGCAAAATCCGGAGGGCTGAGTGCGTTTTCCGGTGTAGAGGGTGAGTGAATTGATCTCATCTTAGATTGTTTTCAAGAAAAATAGCCATTGGATGATTAAAATCCAATATCAATACATATAATGTTTTTTATTAGCGGCACAACTGAACTAAAGGTTAGTTGATAACAAGGTTAAGGAAACGCTGATTAATTGGCTACACGAGCGAATCACTTTGTTGCGCGGTACTCGCTCTCTCGCCTATCTTGCTGATATGCCTCGGTTGCTGTGTTCCGTGCGCCTCGTGCTGCATCTCGTTCGTCCAATTAATCAACGCATTCCTTAAAGAATGCCGTATTTCTTGAAATGAATCTGCTGCGATTCTTTTGCTGAATGAAAGAGTCGATTGGCAGGAGTATTAATACAAAAACTTGCCAACTTCCGATTGTGATCCGGCTGATTGCTGTTGCGGCGGGGAAATGATGAATCTGGTGGCGCCACTGCGACGTTTTCATGTACTCACCGGCGTATGTCTGCCGGAATAGCAGCCGGTGCTGCCGGTAATCTCCTATGATTCGGCGGAAGGCTGTTTCCATATTCCTGAAACAGCCTTTATCAATAATCAATGATGAAGATTATTGCCGTGGACATTTCATCCGGCGGATGAATCCGGCATGTTTTTATTTTTCCTTGCGGACTTTTTCCAGCAATGCATCCAAGGTTCTGATGGTATCTTGCGGCGTGCTGCCCATTCTGCCGCTGGTGAGATATTTGCCGTTGATTACCAGCGCCGGAACACCGCTGAGCTGGTACTGGCGTGACATTTGCGTTGATCGCGACACCTGATTTTGCACCGCGAAAGACTGATAGGTATTTTCAAATTTCTTCCGGTCGATACCTTGTTTTTCAATCCAATCGAACAAAACGGATTCGTTATTCAGATCAATTTTGTCACGATGGATGGCGTCATATATTTTATCGTGCAGCGAACCGGCTATTCCGAGCGCCTCGATGGCATAAAATATTTTTGCAGCCGGTACCCAATTAGGGCGAAGAATCGCCGGTACATACTGAAAACTGACATCACCGGGGATATTTGCAAGCCAGGTTTTAAGGTGCGGATGCAGGCTGTAGCAATGCGGGCAGCCGTACCAGAAAAATTCCAGAACCTCGATTTTATCGCCGCCCGCCGCCGGTTGAGGCTTTGTCAGCGCCGTATAATCTTTGCCTTCAACGATTTCAGCGTTTGCACCGGCCGGATTGAATAAACCAAAACTGAATACCAAGAAGAAAACTGCAAGGGCTTGACGATTCATGCTGACTCCTTAAAAAGTATTTAGGGAAGCTCTGAAAAACTACTGCGCTCGATCATGCTGTGTTGAAATCA
>WBZO01005402.1_pt1 | contig 13054 bp, 22 predicted proteins | sample 5204261 | NCBI WGS metagenome assembly WBZO01 (sample SAMN12412400, study PRJNA552823) | activated sludge metagenome | isolation source: activated sludge from anammox sidestream of wastewater treatment plant... | place: USA: North Carolina | collected 2017-09
GCCATCAGTTCCGGCGTCACGGTTTCACCACCGAAATCGAACTCGGCCAACCGATGCAGGTTAACGGCCTGATATTCGACGCGGCGAATGTTGGTGAAGCCGCGCTTGAAGGGCAAGCGGCGGGCTAGCGGCAACTGGCCACCTTCAAAGTAGGCGCCCTTGCCGCCGCCACTACGCGCGCCCTGGCCCTTGGTTCCGCGGCCGGCGGTTTTACCCTGACCCGCTGCGATACCTCGGCCTACGCGCTTGCGAGATTTCTTTGCGCCCTCGTTCGGGCGTAGATCGTTAAGTTTCATCTTACCGGACCTCTTCAACCGTCAACAGGTGGTTAATCTTCTGGATCATCCCCCGAATGGCCGGCGTGTCTTCGTGTTCAACCGTCTGGTACAGGTGCGTGAAGCCTAAAGCCTTAACCGTGGCCTTTTGGCGTACGGTATAGCCGATCGCGCTCTTGCTATAGGTAATGCGTAACTTTGCCATTACTTTCGTCCCCAAAACGGCGAGACATCATTGATGTCCTTGCCGCGATCGTTCGCGACCTGGCGGATATCCATAATCCGATTCAGGCCATCCATCGTCGCCATCATCACATTCAGGACATTACCGCTGCCCAATGACTTCGTGAGGATGTCGCGATAGCCGGCCGCCTCGATAACCGCACGCACGCCGCTGCCGGCGATAACGCCGGTACCGGGAGACGCCGGCTTGAGGAGCACTTTGGCCGCGCCGTAATGCCCAATGACTTCATGTGGCAGCGTGGTGCCATACATCGGCACAGGCGCCATGTTCTTGCGCGCGGCTTCAAGGGCTTTACGGATGGCGTCCGGGACCGTCCGGGCCTTGCCAATTCCGACGCCGACAGTGCCGCGGTTATCACCGACGACGACTGTGACGCGGAAAGCGAAGCGACGACCACCCTTTACGACCTTGGCCACGCGAGCGATATCAATAATGCGCTCGTCAAAATCGTCTTTCTGTTCGCGAAAGCTCTGTTGTCTTCTCTGACCCATCGTAGACTCCTAGGCGGGACGACCCCGCATTACAGCTTCAGGCCGCCCTCGCGCGCGCCATCAGCCAAGGCCTTCACCCGGCCATGGTAGACATAGCCGCCTCGGTCAAAGACGACTTCCTGAATACCTGCATCGAGCGCCCGCTGGGCAACGACTTTGCCCACGATCGCGGCCTGCTCGCTTTTCTTTTTTCCAGCAACCTGCTCGGCAATATCCTTATCCATCGTCGAGGCCGAGGCCAAGGTGTGCCCGGCAACGTCATCAATGACCTGAGCATAAATATGGTGCAGGCTGCGAAAGACATTCAGCCGTGGACGCTCGGGCGTGCCGGAGATCTTTAATCGGATACGACGCTGACGCCGTTTCCGGGGATCGTTCAGATTCTTTGCCATAATGTTTAATATCCTGTTCGCTCGCGCTCGGATTAGACCTTACCGGTCTTGCCGGCCTTACGCCGGACGATTTCTTTCTCGTAGCGAATCCCCTTGCCCTTATAGGGTTCCGGTGGGCGTTGCTTACGAATGCGCGCCGCAATTTCGCCAACATATTCCTTATCGATGCCACTGACGATGACCTTACGGCCGCGGTCCTCAACGGCATAAGATATTCCGTTATCCGGATTGAAGTAGACCGGATGGGAATAACCGACATAGAGCACCAGCTGGTCTCCATTCATCTCGGCACGGTAGCCGACGCCTTCGATGAGTAAGACCTTACGGTAACCGTCGCTAACCCCCGTGACCATATTATTCAACAGGGCGCGGGTTAGTCCGTGCAACGAGCGATGTTGCCGGCTATCGGTCGGACGGCTAACGCTCAGCACGCCCTCATCGAGAGCTATCCCCATATCGGGGTGGAACGTTCGCGACAGTTCTCCCTTCGGCCCCTTCACGGCGACCGTCGAGCCGGAAATGTCGATGTTGACACCCTTGGGCAGTTGTATTGGCGCCTTACCAACTCGCGACATACCATCAAACCTCCCCAGCTTGACACGCTAACAGCACGATCAAGCCGGACTTGTGTCGAATTCTAACTACCATACCTTGCAGAGCAATTCACCGCCCAGCCCGAGTTGACGAGCCTTCTGGTCGGTCATGACGCCCCGAGAAGTCGTCAGGATGGATACACCCAGACCGCTCAGGACCCACGGAATTTCTCGCTTCCCCACGTATACGCGACGACCAGGCGTGCTGACGCGCTGGAGGCCATTGATGACCGAACGACGGTCGCGACGGCCGCCGACATAACGCAGGCGAATGACCAGAGTCGGGAACTTCTCTGTCTCCACGACTTCATAGCTCTCGATATAGCCCTCGTGTTTCAAAACGTCGGCGATCGAGACTTTCAATTTTGAATGTGGCATAGCCACAGTCGGTTGCTGCCGTTCCAGGGCATTACGCATTCGCGTCAGCATGTCGGCAATCGGATCAGTCATAGACATAGCGCACCTCTACTACCAACTCGACTTAACGACACCGGGAATATTGCCTTTCAGGGCCTGCTCGCGAAAGCAGATGCGACACAGACCGAACCGACGGATATAGCCACGCGGACGGCCGCATAGCTGACAGCGGTTCCGGACGCGAACGCGATATTTCCGTTTCGTCTCTCGTGCGATCATTGATTTCTTCGCCATCTATATTCTCCAGAGCGCTTCTTATGGCGCTTACGCGGTCTCTGCGACCTCACGCCGGAAAGGCATTCCCATCAGCGTCAACAGTCGTCGTCCTTCTTCATCGGTCTGGGCGGTGGTGACGATGGTCACTTCCATGCCCCGAATCTTGTCGATCTTGTCGTAATCGATCTCAGGGAAGATCAGCTGCTCGCGGAGGCCAAGGGTGTAATTGCCGCGGCCGTCGAAAGCATCGGGTGAAATTCCCTGGAAGTCACGGGTACGGGGCAAGGCAACATGGATCAAGCGGGTCAGGAATGCCCACATCCGTTCGCCACGCAACGTGACTTTCAGACCAATGACTCGCCCTTCGCGCAGCTTGAAACTGGCGATGGACTTCTTGGCCTTATTCAATACCGGTTTTTGTCCGGTAATGGTTGTGATATCGGCCGTCGCAAACTCGATCGCCTTGGCGTTATCGAGCGCTTCTCCCAAGCCGACGTTGACCACAACTTTGGTAATTTTCGGCACTTGCATCACACTGGAGTAATCAAACTCCTTCATGAGCGCCGGAATCACCTCTTGACGGTACTGCTCGGGCAGCGGCATAAACTTCGTTGCCATTCTTGTTCCTCCAGGCTGAGTAGCAGGCTGGCGCGGTTCCCACCCCGAATCGATTCAGGGATCGGGCCGCTTTGGCCGCCTGGCTCACCTATTAATAATTCTCGTCGTTAATTGAGCTCCGTACCCGACTTCTTCGCGTATCGGACGACATGGTTGTCCTCGTTACGACGGACACCAACGCGCGTCTTCTCGCCGGAGGCCGGTTCGACCAGCATCACATTCGAGATATGAATAGGCGCCTCGAATTCAATGATGCCGCCCTGAGCACGCGAGCGTCCGCCAGTCTGCTTCGGCTTCTGGTGCTTCTTAACAATATTGACCCCCGAGACAACAACCATCTGCTTCCTGGGATAGACACGCTGCACAGTGCCGCGCACTCCCTTGAAGTTGCCGGAGATCACTTCTACCGTATCGTTTACCTTAATTCGCATGGCTTACCTTATCCATTCCTCGCACCGTTGCCGGTTATAAAGATTCCGGCGCCAGGGACAGAATACGCCCAAAGCCCTTATCACGCAGTTCGCGAGCCACCGGCCCGAAGATGCGCGTGCCAACCGGATTCTTGCCTTCCGAGTCCAGGATGACCGCCGCGTTATCGTCGAAGCGGATGTAGCTGCCATCTTCGCGCTTATATTCTTTACTGGTGCGAACAATAACGGCCTTAACGACTGAGCTCTTCTTGACCGACGAATTCGGTGTGGCTTTCTTCACCGTCGCGGTCACGACATCGCCCACGGTGCCATAACGGCGCCGAGATCCGCCCATAACCTGAATGACCAGGAGTTCACGGGCTCCCGAATTATCGGCTACGTTGAGACGACTTTCCTTCTGTATCATTGGGAACCTCGCTTAGTCAGCTCGCTCCAGAATGGACACGAGCGCGAATCGCTTCTCCCGGCTATAGGGACGGGACTCGATGATCATTACTCGATCGCCGATCTGGCTTTCGTTATTCTCGTCATGTACCTTGTATTTCTTTACGCGGCTGATGACTTTGCCGTAAATAGGATGGCGCATCGTTGTCGCCACAGAGACGACAATAGTCTTGTCCATCTTGTCACTGGTCACGACGCCCACGAGTTGTTTACGCTGATCTCTCATCTTGATTTCTCTCCGCTATACAGTGCATCACCGCGTGGCTTAACGCGCAACCTCGTGACGAACTACCAGCCGCGGGCGAGCGGCCGCGCGTCCCTTGGGCCGAACCTTGTTCAAGTTAACCCAAGCCGTTCCCAGCCGTTTGCCACCCTTGTCATTAAATTCAACTTGCCAGGCGCTATCCTCGTAGACGTAGCGCGCATTGGCAACCCACTCTTTGCCTTTCAGCATCGTCGCGATATCAGGGTCGGCCGCGGCGGCTTGCGTCGCCAACTCGCGCTGATGGAGCACCGTCTCCAATTGTGCGATATCACGACGCACCTGGCGCAGGCGCGAGGTATCCTCGAGGCGAGCCGAGGCTTTCTGGAAGCGCAGGTTGAACATTTCTTCACGAGCTTCCTCGAGCGTCTTCTCGAGCTTATCGTTGCTCATTTGATTGAGTTCGACGATATTGGCCATTATAGAATCTCCTCGCGTGAAACGACTTGCGTCCGGATCGGCAGCTTATAGCCGGCCGAGCGCAACGCTCCCAGGGCGATATCCTCCGGCACGCCGGAAATCTCGAAGATAATCCGACCGGGTTTCACAACGGCAACCCAATGGTCGACCGAACCCTTTCCCTTACCCATTCGGGTCTCGGCCGGTTTTTGAGTGACCGGCTTATCCGGAAAGATTCGAATCCAATATTTACCACGACGGCGCATCTGACGAACGATCGTCCGGCGAATCGCCTCAATTTGGCGGCTGGTGATCCAACCGGGTTCGAGAGCCTGCAAACCGTGCTCGCCGTTGAGCAGCGTGGTGCCGCCCTTGGCCATGCCCCGCATGCGGCCCCGGAACTGCTTGCGATACTTAACGCGTTTGGGCATTAACATGTGACATTCTCCGCTAAAAACTCAGTATGCGCTGTTTCGTGGCGCCGAATGGTCCGGTTGGTTAGTAACCGCCATTCGTCTCCCGAGTTGTGTTTATTCACTAATATAGACGTCCGTGGCTTCCACGCGCTGGGGCAAAATTTCGCCTTTATAGATCCAGACCTTGACGCCGATCCGTCCATAGGTTGTCAACGCCTCGGCAAAGCCATACTCCATATCAGCGCGGATCATGTTGCGCGGCACCTGGCCTTCCCAGAGCTTCTCTTTACGAGCCATTTCGGAGCCGGACAAGCGGCCGCTCGCCTCAATGCGGACGCCTTTAACGCCCGCGCGCATGGCTTGCAGAATAGCGCGCTTCATGGCGCGGCTGTGCGAGATACGGCGTTCCAACTGGCCGGTGATATTCTCGGCGATGAGCTGGGCATTGGCGTCGGGCTGGGAGATCTCCTCAACCTCAACTCGCACAGTCTTGCCGGTCAAGTCCTTGAGCTTCTGCCGCAAGTCTTTCACCGCAGCGCCTTTACGGCCAATAACGATACCCGGGCGAGCCGTATGGATCGTTACCTGAACCTGGTTAGGGAACCGCTCAATCTCGATATGAGCCACACCGGCTTGAGCCAAATCATTCTTGATCATGCGGCGGATGGCCATATCTTCCTGCAGCAACTCGCGATAGCGGCTACCTTCGGCATACCACCGGGCGTTCCAATCTCGGATCGACTTCAAACGAAAGCCTACTGGATGTACTTTACGTCCCACTTAATCCTCCATCCGGAAATCCGGATTTATAAGCATCAGGCTTAGCCGGCTGCCTCGCGCTCTGCCAACACGACCGTGATATGCGACGAACGACGGACGATGGGGCGGAAACGGCCACGGCCGGCAAAACGACCCCCATGCGGTGCTTTGCGCTGGCGTGGGCCTTCATCAGCCCAGATGCGGCTGACGACCAGTTCGTCAACCTCCAGCCCATAGTTCTCTTCGGCATTAGCCACGGCCGACGCGATAAGTTTAAACACCGGCTCGGCCGCGCGCTGGGGCATGAAACGCAATGCATCCAATGCCGCGCCCGCGTCCTTGCCACGAACCGCATCGACAACCAGACGCACTTTCTGTGTCCCGATCGGGATGTGGCGCGCAACTGCTTTGACTTCAAATATATCGGCCATAATTATCTCCGACCTTTCTTCTCGGACTTGGTGACGTGACCGCGAAACGTGCGGGTGGGCGCAAACTCACCCAGTTTGTGTCCGACCATATTTTCCGTAATGTAAATCGGAATATGGCGGCGGCCATCATAGACTGCGATCGTGTGGCCAACCATTTGTGGAAAGATGGTGCTGGCCCGCGACCATGTCCGAATAACCTGACGTTTTTTCGCGGTATTCAGATCGTCAACCTTCTTCATCAGTTTCGGATCGATATAAGGCCCTTTCTTCAACGAACGTGACATATTCAGTCCTCACTTTCCGGCCGGCGGTCTGGCGTTCCCATGACCGATCTGCCGTACCCAATTAACGACGCTTCTTCCCTCGGCGACGGAAGATATATTTATCCGTCGATTTGTTATTGCGCGTCCGCTTGCCCAGGGCCACTTTGCCCCACGGCGTCTTCGGAGCGGCCATGCCGATCCCGGAACGACCTTCACCACCACCGTGAGGATGGTCCCGAGGGCTCATCACGGTGCCGCGAACGGAGGGACGGGCGCCCAAGTGCCGTTTGCGTCCGGCCTTGCCTAGCTTGACGTTGCCATGCTCGACATTACCAACCTGGCCGATAGTAGCCATGCAATCTTGCGAAACGTAGCGCTCTTCACCGGACGGCAACCGGATAGCCGCATATACGGGGTGGTCCTTGGCCATCAATTGAGCCGAAACACCAGCCGAACGAACCAATTGGCCGCCACGTCCCGCGTATAATTCAATATTGTGAATGGTCGTGCCGAGCGGAATGTTACGCAACGGCAGGCTGTTACCCGGCCGAATCTCCGCTTTCGGGCCGCTGACAAGCGTATCGCCAACCTTGACGCCCAGAGGGGCCAGGATATAACGCTTCTCGCCGTCCGCATAAACCAGCAAAGCGATACGGGCCGAGCGATTCGGGTCGTACTCAATGGTTGCCACACGAGCGGGGATATTGGTCTTATCGCGCTTGAAATCGATCTCGCGATAGAGACGCTTGTGACCGCCGCCATGATGACGCACTGTTATCTTGCCGCGCACATTACGGCCGGCACGCTTACGCAGGCCATAGACCAGGCTTCGCTCCGGCTTGGTGCGGGTAATCTCTTCAAATGTAAAGCCACTCATATCGCGACGACCGGGCGAAGTTGGCTTATATACTTTTACAGGCATGATTCCTCCAACAAGTTAGGCGCCAACTTATACGCCTTCGAACAAGTCGATACGATTGCCGGGCTGCAATGTGACAATAGCCTTTTTCCAACCCGCCTTTCGCACAGTGAGGCGGCGCAAACGACGTGCACGCTTGGCCGGCATATTGGCAATGCGGATCCTTTCCACACGGACATCCGGCCAGGCTAGCTCAATCGCCTGCTTAACTTGCAACTTATTCGCGCGCGGGTGCACGACAAACGTGTATTGATTATTGATATCGGCCAGGAAGCTGCTCTTCTCAGTGATCACCGGCCGGCGGATGACATCGCGCCAATGCATTTTATTCCTCCACCGTCTCGTCGTCGGCGTCCACCCACTCGTCAACCACATCCTGTTCCAGGAAGCTGGAGACGACGTCGAGCGCCGATAGAGGCATTACAATTTTGTTATAGCCTAACAGATCACGGATATTCAGATAATTGGCCCGCAGCGTCTTCACATCAGGAAGATTGTTCGCCGATTTCTCGACCGTCTCATTCCGATCTGCCAGGAGCAAGAGCGTGCTTTCGCCGTTCGTCAGCGTGCCGAGCATGCCGGCAATGACTTTAGTCTTGGGCACATCCATACTGATTTTGTCGACCAGGACAATGTCGCCCAAATCGGCCTTGACAGATAGCGCTGAACAAAGCGCTGCCCGGCGCATTTTACGCGGCATATCCTTCGTGTACTTGCGCGGCTGCGGGCCATGGGCCTTGCCGCCACCGACAAAAATAGGCGCCTTTCGACTGCCATGGCGTGCACGGCCGGTCCCTTTTTGCCGATAGATCTTCGCCGTCGAGCGATTAACCTCGGAGCGGGTCTTGGCCTTGTGCGTGCCCAGGCGCTCGTTGGCCAGCTGCCGCACCAGCGCCTGGTGCATCAGGTCGCGGTTGATATTCGCTTCAAAAATAGAGGCCGGAAGCTCGTAAGTGCTCACCTGTTCCCCGGCCATGTTATAAACTGGAAGTTCCATGGTTGTGTCTCCCATGACGTCAAATTCGTCCGACAACTCGCTCGCTATCTAACGCAAAGCTGATAGTTCTAGCCCTTCTTCGCGTCGCGGATAATGACCAGGCCACCTTTGGCGCCTGGAACCGCACCTTTAATAGCGATTAAGTTCCGCTCAGCATCAACCTGGACAACTTCCAGGTTTTGGGCGGTCAGTCGCTCATTGCCCATCCGGCCGGCCATCGTTTTACCTTTCGGTATGCGGGCCATTTCGGTGGCGGAACCGATCGAGCCAGGCGCACGCCAGCGGTCAGACTGACCATGAGTCTTGATACCACCGGCATAACCGTGCCGCTTCACCACACCGGCGAATCCGCGTCCCTTGGTCTTCCCGACCACATCGACCTTCTCGCCGATCTCGAATTGCGCCACGGTTAGTTCCTGACCAACATTGAAGCGGTCGATCTTGCTCGTGCGGAACTCACGCAGGTGGCGAACAGCAGGGATGCCTTTGGTACGACCTTTCTTGTCGCCCTTCAATACGCCCAGATGCCCTTGCTGGCCCCTGGTCAAGCGTTTGAGCGAAACTTCGCCGTAACCCAGTTGCACTGCATTGTAACCGTCGGTTTTCTCATCTTTGACCTGAGTTACAAAGCAAGGCCCAGCCTGAATTATTGTTACAGGGGTCACGACGCCAGCTTCGTCGAAGATCTGCGTCATGCCCACTTTCTTTCCAATCAAACCTTTCACGCGTAACCTCCCGGCACTCGATAGCCGTTCGTGTTTAGAGCGAAATCTCGATGTCCACACCGGCCGGCAGGTTGAGCCGCATCAGCGTATCAATCGTCTTCGAGTCGGGGTTGATCACATCGATCAACCGTTTATGAGTTCTGATCTCGAAATGTTCTTGCGAATCTTTATCAATAAAGGGACTGCGTCGGACTGTGAAGCGCTCCAGGCGAGTCGGCAACGGCACAGGGCCGATGACGCGAGCGCCAGTACGTTCGGCCGTGCCGACGATGCGCTTGGCAGACTGATCCAGAACACGATGATCGTACGCCTTCAACCGGATACGGATTCTCTGTTTCGACATATCTCGCCTCGTTCAGCTGGCCTTACTTGATAATCTTGGTAATAACGCCGGCGCCGACGGTCAGACCGCCCTCGCGAATGGCGAAGCGGCTACCCTCTTCCAGCGCCACCGGGGTGATCAACTCCACCATCAGGTTTACGTTGTCGCCCGGCATGACCATCTCCACCCCTTCCGGCAGAGTGATCTGGCCCGTCACGTCCATCGTGCGGATGTAGAACTGCGGACGATAGCCCGGGAAGAACGCCTTGTGGCGGCCGCCCTCATCCTTGCGCAGCACGTACACCTCGCCCATGAACTGCGTGTGCGGCGTGATGCTGCCCGGCTTGGCCAGCACCTGCCCGCGCTCCACGTCTTCGCGACCCACGCCGCGCAGCAGCAGACCCGCGTTGTCGCCCGCCTCGACCTTGTCCAGAATCTTGTGGAACATCTCCATCGACGTCACAACCACCTTCTTGCGGTCGTTGCCCAGTCCGATGATGTCCACTTCCGTGTTCGGCGTCAGCGTCCCACGATCCACGCGCCCCGTCACCACCGTGCCGCGACCCTTGATCGAGAACACATCTTCCACCGGCATCAGGAACGGCTTGTCCACGTCGCGCACCGGCGTCGGGATGTACTCGTCCACCACCCGCATCAGCTCCCAGATCGGCGCGTACGCCGGGGCGTTCGGGTCCGTCGAGGTCTCTTCCAGCGCCTTCAGCGCGCTGCCGCGCACGATGGGCGTCTCGTCCCCGGGGAACTCGTAGCTCGACAACAGGTCGCGCAGCTCCAGCTCCACCAGCTCCAGCAACTCTTCGTCGTCCATCATGTCGACCTTGTTCAGGAAGATCACGATGGCCGGCACTTCCACCTGGCGCGCCAGCAACACGTGCTCGCGCGTCTGCGGCATCGGGCCGTCGGGCGCCGCCACCACCAGAATCGCGCCGTCCATCTGGGCCGCGCCGGTGATCATGTTCTTGATGTAGTCACGGTGACCCGGGCAGTCCACGTGGGCGTAGTGACGGTTCTCCGTCTGGTATTCCACGTGTGAAATGGCGATGGTGATGCCACGGTCGCGCTCTTCGGGCGCGTTGTCGATCTGGTCGAACGCCCGGAAGTCCGCCCACCCTTTCAGCGACAGCGTCTTGGTGATCGCCGCCGTCGTGGTCGTCTTGCCGTGGTCGATGTGACCGATCGTGCCGATATTTACGTGCGGTTTCCCGCGCTGAAATTTCTCTTTGCCCATTCTATTCCTACCCTCAATTAACTATTGATGATAACTTGCCAGGCGAAACGCAAGGCATCGCCCCGGGCGTCTTCATGGCTTGTGAACGCTCGAAACGGATCGATTCGCACGAGGAAAGAGCCCACGATGGGATTTGAACCCATGACCTCATTCTTACCAAGAATGCGCTCTGCCGGCTGAGCTACGTGGGCGAACTCGGCTGCCCTATCAGAACGCAAGACCCAGAGTGAACTGGGTCTCATTCTGACGTTGGTGGGCCAGGTAGGACTCGAACCTACGAAGGCTTCTGCCAGCGGATTTACAGTCCGCCCCCTTTGCCGCTCGGGACACTGACCCAAATGGTATATCGATGTATCCGGCCCGATTCGTGCCGTTCGGAGCCGTCACGCAGAGCCGACGATGGGACTTGAACCCATAACCGATGCTTTACAAGAGCATTGCTCTGCCAAATTGAGCTACGTCGGCAGGATAATCGTTTTCGCCGCGTTCAAGCTATAAATGTTCGTCCGGCTTTTAGGCAAGCCAACCTATGCACTGTCTGCCAGCGCTAACAAACAAGTATACCCAATCGCCGCAATTCGTCAACATGAAATTACGTGTTTCATACGATGCGCGCGCCGCCGGCGATGGGCGCATCATCATTTCACATACGTGTCGAAGAACTCCACCGTTCGACGCATGGCCGTGTAGAAATTCACCGAGATGTTGTGATTGTCGCCCTCATAGAGGAACAACTCCACCGGCTGCCCGGCGGCCTCCATCTCGTCGCGCAGCACGATCGACGCCGTCACCGGCACGGTCTGGTCGGTTGTGGCGTGGTGCAGCTGCAGCGGCCCGGAGAGGTCGCGCAGGAACGCGTTGGACGAGATCGACGCCCAGAACGCCGGGTTCTCCTCCGGCGTTCCGTAGGTATCATACAGCGCGCGGAACCAGCGCCCCATGCCGCGCCCCGGGCCGCCCGGAACAGCGCCCGCCGTTAGCGTAGGCGTTGCTTCGGCCGTCGGAACGCCCTGGGCCACGGCCGTCGCCGTCGCCTCGGCCCGCGCGAACAGGTCGGGATAATCCGCCACCACGCCGCCCCAGATGACCCCCGCCTTGATTTGGTCGGAGATGACCATCGAGCGCAACGTGATGTAGCCGCCCATCGAATGGCCCCACATGCCGATCCGGTCGGGGTCGGCTTCGGGACGCGCGGCCGTGGCCGCCATGCCGTTCAGCACGTCGACGGTGTAATCCGGGCTGCCGTAGGCTCCGTTGGCCTCGCCCTCGCTGCTGCCGTGGCCGCGATAGTCGGAGCGGAAGACGATGTAGCCCGATCGGGCCAGGTAGTCGACATAATCAACGTAGCGTAGCGTCGTGCGATAGTCGGCCGGGGCGATGTAGCCGTGGTTGAAGATGATCACCGGCCAGCCCGTCGGCGGCGGGTTGCCCAGCGGGATGGTCAGCAGGCCGTAGATGGTGTTGCCGTCCGATTGGTAGCTGGCGATGTAGCGGCTGTAGTTGTCGCCCGGCTCCAGGATCGTCTCGATGACCAGCGGATCGGCCGTGTATTCCCGGCGACGCATCACCTCGATCATCAGCGGATTCTCGGGGGTGGGCGACGCCGTTGGCGTCGCCGTGGGCAACGCCGTGGGCGTTGCTGTGGGCGTTGCCGTTGGCAATGCTGTAGGCGATGGGGTCGCGGTGGGGGGTGGTGTTGCCGAGGGCGCGGTCGTCAGCTCGACGATCGCTGCGGGGGCGCCGGCCGCCTGCCCGAGGTTTCCCGACAGAGGTGCGGCACAACCGGCCAGGATAAGCGCCGGCAAAAGGAATAACAGTTTGCGGCGTCCGGCTTCAACCCATGAACGCATGTTCAGAAAATATGTGACCGATCAATATCCCAGGATCAGCATGAGCACGGCCGCCGCCAGCACCAGAAAGAAGGTGATGAACAGACCGGCCATGAATAGTGTCGATAAAAGCGTGATAGCCATCCTTCCCGGATCGTCCGGGCAACCTTTGGATAATAGCACATTTCAGCCCGAAATAGCGAATTTTGTCGCCTTGCCCTGATTTCGGGCCTGGGTTATTTCCGCCGCTCCTTGAGGAACAGATAGCCCAGGACGAGTAGCGGTACGACGACGCAGGGAATGACGGCCAGGAGGACGAGCGCGGACAGGCTGGGGGTTACGGCCATAGACGACTCCTTGTTGGT